>Ga0224531_1000624_pt1 | contig 17252 bp, 15 predicted proteins | sample CBST100metaG_FD_179876 | JGI IMG/M metagenome (GOLD analysis project Ga0224531, IMG submission 179876) | Peat soil microbial communities from Stordalen Mire, Sweden - C.B.S.T100 | ecosystem: Environmental > Terrestrial > Soil > Wetlands > Peat | place: Sweden: Norrbotten County, Stordalen Mire... | reverse complement strand
TTTGTCGAGTGCGATGGTGCTCCTCCAAAAGTCGTCGCTGCCCGCCTCCGGGGTTTTCCGGAGTCGCCGCAGGCACACGGACGCACACTGAGTATAGCATTGGCCTCGTTCCGCTGAACAATCTGTTGCACAAAGGGCTTAGGTGTGAAGCAGGTCGGCCTGGAAAGTGGATTCTGCCTACTTTCCCAGCACTTCCCTGATGGCTGTAGCTGCCTGGGGAACCGCCGCGTGGTAATCCTCACCCAGCAATGCTGCCAGCGTGGCCGCCACTTGGCTTTCGGTCACGGGGTCAACCTGCTGCCGCTCGCCTTTGGCAGCCGTGTCCGGCCCAAGATACGCCATCCAGGTTTCCTTGGACGCGGGAATCTTTTGCCCGTGGCTGGTCCACTCCGCGCCCACACCGCGGCCATGATCTGGCAATACGATCAGCGTCGTCTTGCCCTGGTACTCGGGCATCGACTGCAGCTGTTCCCAAAGCTGACGCAGATAGCTGTCGTCCCGGTGCGCGGCGTTCAAGTACTCAGCATAGGAGTTTCCGTGCGCCCAGTCGTCGGTTTCACCCAGCCCCAGGAACAGCACCCGCGGCTTATTGGCCTTCACATACTCAACGGCGGTGTGAAAAGGCAGCGGGTCGAAGGCTTCATCGGGCCAGATGCGCACCGTTTCCGCCTTCAGTTCATTGAGCAGTTCGATCTGCGGCGTGGCGGGAATCGCCGTCAGAGGATCGTACCCCGCGTTGACCACGAAGCCGCAGCGCTCCCGGTTGAAGATGCCGTTGAATACGTCCCAGGCGCCGAAGGCCGCCACTTTGCCCGCAAACGCCGGCTTGCCGTTCAGCCACTCGAAAACGGTCACATTGGGGTTGGGCACATTGTCATTCGAATGGATACGCGGATCGGCAATCCCGGTGAGCGTTTCACTATATCCGGGATAGGAGAAGTTCAGCCCGTTGGTCACGTGCGAGTCCGAGGCCAAATCGCGGTTGCCGAAAATCTGCCCCTGCGTGGCCACCACACTCCACAGAAACGGCATCAGCGCCTGCCGCCGGTCGGCTGGCGTGTCGCGCCAATAGAGATGCTGCGCGTTGGCCGTGCGTTCCTTGGCATCGCCCAGGGCGTCAGGGCCGAGAGTCTTGATCAACTCCGGGTCCGCGCCGCGGAATACATCCTGCCAGCGCATCCCGTCCAGCATCACCACAACCACGTTTTCCGTTTTGTGCGCGGCAGGAACCTGAGCCGTTCCAGTCAGACCGAAAAGCAATGCCACTGCGGCCAACATCCCACTGCGCAGTAAGCCAGAGACAACCTTTTTGTTTTCCATGGGCAGGATGCTATCACCCCAGTACAGACCATCTGATTAAAGCAAGTTTAAGTCTGCGACTATGCTAGCTGCGCCTTCAGAACGCCTTCTGCATTCAGTCCCATCACCCGCGCGCGCACCAGTTGGTTGGCTGCCAGCCGGGCCTCGATCTCCACCGGCAGAAAATTCTCGGTCAGCGCGGAGGTGCGGCCACTCGCCTCCAATTCAGAAGGCGTATGCAGCGTGACAGCCTCGACTTCTCGCCCAATAAACCACCTCCGGTGGGTTTTACTCTTCTCTGCCGCTATCAAGCGCAAGGCCGCCATCCGCTCCGCCACAACCGCCGCCGGAACCGGCTGCTCCGCGTGCAACGCCCAGGCCGGAGTTCCGGGCCGCGGCGAAAACGGAAACAGGTGCAGATAGCCGAAAGGCAGCGTCTCAATCAGCGCCACCGTCTCCTCGAACTCGGCGTCGGTCTCGCCGGGAAAGCCCACCATCACGTCCGCGCCCAGGGTTAGATCCGGCCCCGCCGCGCATCGCAACGATTCGACTTTTTCTGCGTAGTGCCAGGGGCGATAGCGCCGATGCATCCGTCGCAGCACAGCGTCCGAGCCGGATTGCAGCGGCAGGTGCGCGTGGCGGGCGAGCCGTGTTCCGCCAAACTCGGTCATCAGGGCGATCAGTTCGGGGTTCCAGTCCATCGGTTCAATGGAGCTGAGCCGCAACCGGGGCAGCGCCGTCTGCTCCAGAATCTGCCGCACCAGAGCGGCCAGCGTGCGCGGGAAGGAGCTGTCTCCGTCCAGATGAGCGGCGCTCGAATAGTCCCGTCCCCAACGGCCCAGGTTGATTCCTGAAAACACCAGCTCATTGCCTCCGGCGGCTACAAATCCCTCCACCTGGCGGAGAACGGCGGCAGCGGACAGGCTTTTCGAGTTGCCGCGCGTTTGGGGGATGACGCAGAAAGTGCAGCGGTTGCCGCAGCCCTCCTGAATTTTGAGGTTGGGACGGGTTTGTGCGCCGGGCACGAGCTGCGCTTCTTCAAGAAAGGAGTGGGCAAAGCGGTCGTCGGCCCAGATGGGAGCTGGCCCGCCTGCCAGCAAGGACTGCACGCTGACCAGTGCAGGCAGCGCGGCGACTTCCCTTTCCGGTCCGGCATTTTCTGCACCCAAAAGATTGAGCGCAATCTCCGGGGCCAGGGCCTTGTGGCTGTTGCCGACGACGGCGGCCACTCCGGCAAGAGAGGCCAGTTCCTGGGGGGCACGCTGGGCGTAGCAGCCGGTCACCACGATCCGCGCCTCGGGATTCAGGCGGTGGGCGCGGCGGATGAAGGCGCGCGCTGCCCGGTCAGCTTCCGCCGTCACGCTGCAGGTGTTGACGATGACTACATCGGCTTCCGCGGGCTGCTGCGGACAAAGTCCAGCGGCATACAGACGTCCGCCGACCGCCTCGCCATCCGCGCGGGCGGCCCTGCAACCAAAATTCTCCACATGAAAGCCCGGCATGGTTTCAGTCTAGAGCCTGTCTGGTGCGGCGAGGAAGTCCCAGTTGTCCCGGCCCCACATCGCCTTCGATATACTTGAGGAGTCGCGGTCGTTCTTCGCAGGTTCCTCCCCCTAAATCATGCAAACAGACATGCAGACATCGCCCACTCTCGAGGCTCCAACCTCCTCCGTCGAAAACGGCAGTACGGGTCACATTGTCAGCTTTGTCTACTTCACGTTTGTCTGCTATCTGTCCATCGGTCTGCCGCTGGCTGTGCTGCCGGCCTATGTCCACCTGCGCATGGGTTATAGCGCCGCCATCGCCGGGTTGGTCATCAGCATCCAGTACATTGCTACGTTTGCCAGCCGGCCATGGGCGGGGCGCATCTCCGACTTGGTGGGCGCCAAGGTCTCTGTTCTGTGGGGCATGGGATGCTGCACCGCCAGCGGAGCGCTGCTGCTGGCCGCGGCCCTGCTGCACGCGACGCCCTGGCTCAGCTTCTCCAGCCTGATCCTGAGCCGCCTGCTGCTGGGCGTGGGCGAGAGCCTCGGGTCCACGGGCTCAACGCTGTGGGGCATCACCAGCGCCGGGCAGGAACACACCGCCAAAGTCATCTCCTTCAACGGCATCGCTACCTATGGCGCCATGGCCCTGGGCGCTCCGCTGGGCGTGGTGATGGAGCAGCAGTGGGGACTGGCTTCGCTGGGCTTGCTGACCATCTTCATCGGCGCGTTCAGCTTGGCGCTGGCCCTGCGCAAAAGTCCGGTCCCGACGGTTCCCGGCGAGCACCAGTCCTTCACCAGCGTGCTGGGCCTGGTTGCGCCGCACGGCATTGCGCTGGCCCTGGGCGGCATGGGCTACAGCGTGCTGGCTACGTTCATTACTCTGTTCTATGTGCACCTGCACTGGAACGGAGCGGCTCTGTGCCTGACGGCTTTTGGCGTGGCCTTCGTGCTGGCGCGGGTGATCTTCATCCAGGCCATCAACCGGTTCGGCGGATTCCAAGTGGCCATTGCCTGCCTCACGGTCGAGTCCGTGGGGCTGCTGATGCTGTGGCGCGCGGGTTCGCCGTGGACGGCTTTTGCCGCCGCCGCGGTCACCGGCTTTGGCTTTTCTCTAGTCTTTCCAGCGCTAGGCGTGGAAGCGATCGAAAACGTTCCCGAGCAAAACCGCGGCAGCGCCCTGGGCGTCTTCACCGGCCTTGCCGACGTTTCCTTCTTCCTCACCGGACCGCTGGCGGGCATGGTGATCGGCTACTTCGGCTACGTCAGCGTGTTTCTCTTTGCGCTGCTCTGCGTGCTTTCCGGGCTGGGAATCACGATTGTGCTGAGGCAGATGAAGCGGCAGGTATTAGAGAGTAGGGAGTAGTCTGTCCCATCTCGTTCGCGTTCTCTGCGCGACCGGCGGAAAACCTGTGAATCAAGGTTCGTACTATCCCTGGTCACCCAATTCCCGGACCCTGCGGCGTTTATCGGGAGTGATCCTGCTAGACAGAGGGCTTCTTCTTGCTAGTTGAGGTCCGGGGGATCCTCGGTGTGTTTTTGGGGTGTCGAGACTGAGGCCGCCTGCCAGACTTTGGAAAAGTGGATCTAGTCGATATTTTTCAAAACGGCGCAGTGTGGGAAGATGTCTGAGGCTGGGAAGGATATAGTTTACCTGTTGGGAGACACCGCCGTGGAAAACACACCCCTCAAAGTCGCCATCACACCAGAGATATTCGAACAGTTAATACCGCCTGCAGCAAATATTCTGATGCCGTATTTCATGAAGAAGACGCGAGAGTTATTCCTGCAGATGCCGGGCGAGATGCGCGGACGCCTCGTTCACTACACAACAGCAGAAGCTGCTCTCAAAATAATCAGAACCAAACGTTTCTGGATGCGCAACACCAACTGCATGTCCGACTATAGCGAAGTGCAGCACGGGTTTGATATCTTGAAGCGCTTCTTCGCTGACAACGCGAAAAAGGAATCGTTCATTGCTGCTCTGGACGACTGCATCCCGGGTGTTGCCTCCCAAGCAATCACCGCGTTGGACAACTCCTGGCATGACATTAAGTTCAACTCCTACATTGCGTGTGTGTCGGAGCATCAGGACAGCGAAGACTCAAACGGGCGACTTTCGATGTGGCGTGCCTTCGGCGGAACTTCGACTCGAATCGGGATTGTGCTTAACATCCCATACACTCTTTCGAGCCTCCCCCTGGGCATTATATTCAGTTCCGTTGCATACTTTTCTGAACCTGCTGCGCACAAGCATCTAGAAGAAATCATTGGAAATATTCGCGCCAATCGCGAGTATCTTCAAACAATTGATCGTGATGTTCTTGCCAAGCTAGTTTTCAATATGTTGTTGTTTCACGTTGTTTGTCTGAAGCACGAGGGCTTTCACGAGGAGAGGGAGTGGCGAGCAATCTATGCACCGACGCTTGGGGCCAATGCACCGGTACCCGGGCCATCTCAACTCATGAAGTCATCGATCGAAGTCGTCTCAGGAGTGCCACAAGTCGTTTACAAGATTCCACTCGAAGCGTCGGTTTCGGACCAGATCGAAGACTTGGATTTCACGAGGATATTCGATCACCTTATCATTGGCCCTACACCCTATCCAGAGCCCATCCGCAGAGCTTTTGTGGACGAATTGACGAAGGCTGGAATCGTCAATTCCGATGAGCGAGTGAAAGTCTCCGGGATTCCGATTCGTGATTGATAACTGCGACGTGCCTAGCACCTGAGGCCCAAGCCAGAAATTACTCCCCGAAAGTCGCCTTATGCCAAGCAAACTGTCCCGCTCTGTTCACCGCCCAGCCCGAGCAAGGCAAGCGATGTAGCGGGTGAAGATCGACGGTAGCGCCTCTCTTCCTCCCACTTGCCAACAATTACCCTCCTTCGGCGCATACTGGCAGATGGGCAGAAGTGTACCCGACGCAAAGAACCGCTTTTTGCCCGCTCCGCACCACCAATACCCCCACCCCCTCCCCCTATTTGCAACTCCTGTTATATCCCTACCTATACATTTAACTCGCACGGAATGAACATCTTGCAGGCCACTGAGCGTCTTTTCCCGGCATAAAAAAAGGCCTGTTTTTAGCCTGTTTTCGGGCAATTTTGAGCGTTTTTTGGCCAAAAACTCCGCTTTTGGGCTTTAAATTCCCCTTCACTCGCTGCATCGCATCGGCCAATTCCAACGGGCGTGCGTCAGCCGTGGATGGCCCAAGCAACTTTCCCGGACGAAGCTCGCAAGTACAATTCGCAAGTAGGGGGAGAGAGAGATTCATGCCATTTTCGATTGCAGACGATGCGGTGACCAAGGCTTTTCAGAATATCGGTAATGAGTGGGCGCTTTTGTCCGTGGGAGACGAGAAGCACTTCAATACGATGACGATCAGTTGGGGCAGCCTCGGTTTCATCTGGCAGCGGCCCGTGATTACCGCGCTGGTTCGTCCACAGCGTTATACCCACGAGTTCACGGATGAGTTCGAGGAATTCTCTGTCAGCTTCTACGACAGGAAATACAGGAAGGCGCTCAACATCCTGGGAACCCAATCGGGCCGCGATACCAACAAGATTGCTCTGTCGGGATTGACGCCGGTCTTTGTCGATGACGTTCCCACCTTCAAGGAATCTTATCTGACGGTAATCGCGCGCACAATCTACCGGGGACAACTGGAGAGCGCGGGTTTTCTGGTTCCGGCAGTGGATGCGGAATTCTATCCGAAAAAGGATTACCACACGGTGTATTTCGCGGAGTTGGTCAAGACGTTCGGGAAGAAACAGGAGATTGTTGAGAAACAGTGAGCAGGTTGATTCAGGGGGAAGACTGCGCGGGTTGATCCACGGACGGCGCGGCCACCACCTTGGAAGCGTCGTACCGTTGCAGCTTGAAGAAGATCGGCGTCACTTCCAGCGGCATCTTGTCGCGGGGGGTCATGGGCGCATAGCGCTTGGCGTTGAGCATGTGCACCTTGTCGTCCCAGGGATCGGTCTTGAGCCAACTGCCCAGGGGGAGCACCGCAGTCTGGGTCAGATCGTCCCAGTTGATCTTGGGCGCGCCGTGGGCCAGCTCGGCCATCCAGGGCGTTCCGTCGGCCCTGAGCAGCGAAGTCACCCAGCTTGGGCGTGTTCAGGCTCTTCAGCACCTTGCCACGGTCCGCCAACTGCGTCCAGAACAGGCCCGCCCTGGAGTGCAATCTGCCGCAGAGGAGGGGCGCAAGGCAGGTGATCGGACGTTCTACGCATGGTGGCCGAAAACAGCCGTGGAGGCTCGCAAGCTAGAATGGATCGGACGGAGAAACCAAGCCTTGCCCTTTTCCTCTTATCGTCTCGCCAGCCTTCTGCTCGTGCTTGGTTCCTGTCTCGGCGCAGAGGCCCAAAGCGGCATGAAGCCAGCCGCTGCGGGAGCGGTGAAGACGGCGGCTGCGGCAACAACGGAACCAGCCCTCCTTGAAGAAGTCCCGCGGGTACCCGGCGTCCGCACTCTGCTGCGCGGATTGAATGCGGGCTTCACGGTTTCCGGCGTCCACGACTCTTCAATCGGCTGGTACAACGTCGCCACCTCGGCAGTCAGTTACACCTTTTCGCCTCACTACTCGGCCGATGCCAGCGTATCGATCTACCCCTACCGCCTGGTTGACGCTCAGGTCGCCACTCCGCAATCCAGTGCCGGACTGACGCCACACTTGGGCGACGTGGGAGACACTTTTATCGGCTTGCACGCCAGCTTCAATCCTGGGATCTTCTGGAACACAACCACGGCGTCCTTTACTGTTCCGACCGGGGACCGCTCAGATGGACTAGGAACGGGCAGAGTCACCTTCGACTTCAGCGATCACCTGGAACGCAGTTTCCGGCAGGCCAGTTTTCTGCTGGATCTGGGCACGGGCGATTCCTCTGGCCTGTTCAATCGCATGGTGACCAGCGATTACAGCTCTCTGGGTGCGTTGGCGCACTTTCAGACCGGCATGAGCTTTTGGCTGCCGGGCCATAACTACCTGCAATCGGTAGCGTATGAACAGCTTCCCGTGGGCAAGCAGACGGTCTACACCATCCTCGGCCCTCCGAACGTTCCCTCGCGCACCGTGGTTTCCGGCAGCAATGTGAGCGAAGACAACGGCATTACCACTTCGTTGGGCATTCCACTCACAGACCACATCACGTGGTCAGGCTACTACAATCGCAGCTTCCGCCAGCATCTCGACACAGTGTCAACGGGCTTTACGTTTGTGCTGCGCGGCACGCCGAGAAACAAGAAGGTGTCCCTGATCGAAAGGGCGCTGCGCGAAGCCGAGCAAGTCGATCCGTAACTTGCTTCCGTTGCCACTCCGCGCAATCACTTGCGGGCAGCATGAAACCGGCGCGCCGCATCCGCACTCCACACTCTACTTCAGCTTCTCCAGCTTCTCGACCTGATCGGGAGCCATCTGCTGGCGGATTTGCAAATTCATCTCGGTGGTTGCCTTCTGCAACGCGGAGCGTGCCTGACTGACCGCATCGATGGCGGCGAAGATGCGCTCCTTGTCCACCTTGGGATCCTTGCTGATCTCGTCGAGCTTGGACTGTTCGCGCAGAAAGGCCTTATAGCTGCCCACAATCGCCGATTTATTGGCGTTAAAAATGCTGTCCATCCTCTTCTGCTGGTCTCGATTGATGCCGACCGTCTGCACAACAGTCTTGTTGTCCCACCAGCGGCCGGCAGGCCCAATCTGCAGACTGGAGTGCATGGTGTTGTTGGCTGTTCCGTGCGTGCCCGAGGCCTGAGCCGAAGGACCGCCGGAGCGTCCTTGATTGCCCGGTCCTGCCCCACCGGAAGGAGGGCCGCCTGAAGGTGGGAAGCCGGGAGGTGGACCGCCGTGCGAAGGGCCGCCAGGACCCTGCGCAAAAGCGCCGAGGCCTGTTCCAGCAGCAAGCCAAAGACTCATGAATATAATTCTCAGAAATCGCGACTTCATCGATTCCTCAATCCCTTCCGTACTTTCAAACGCGGATGCTGCCTGTCCACCAGTTGGTACTCGTCAATGGGTGAAGCCTCGCCTGTGTTGAGGGCCACATCGACTTGGCGCAGCAATTCATTGTCTTGGGCGATTTGCGTCTCGGAGTCCTCGGGCGCCGCGACGGAGGTGAACCCTTCGTGAGAAGCAGAGCGCTGACCGTGATTCCACACTGAAACGCATATCATCAGCAGCACAACAGCCGCCAGCGCCCAACCTACTGGCGCAAAGACCGGCAGATGCGCTTTGGGCCTGGCCGCGCCTTGCAGGCCGGTCACGGGCCGAGCTTCGCTCCAGGCCAGCGTCGTGTCGTTGAACACCTTCATGTCGGAACGGAACTCCTCCACCTTCGCCCGGCACGCTGCGCACGCGGCTAGGTGAGTCTCCGATTCGGCTGAGCCCAGGCCGATCAGAGCATCATTCAATGCCTCTTCCGTCAGGTGATTCGAGAGTTCAGTCGTCATACACTTGCTCCAAGTTGGCTACGCACAGCTTTTAGGGCGCGATGCAGATGGGTTCTAACCGTCGACTCCGACATTCCAAGCACCTTGCTGATATCGCTGGCTGCCATATCTTCAGAAAACCTCATCAGAAAAACGGTTCGCTGGTTGTGCGACAGCGTTTCGAGAATCTGAGTCAGATGCTTGACCTTCTCCTTTGCCAGCAATTGGCGTTCAGGACTCGACCCGTCCGCGGGAATGAATGCAGCCACATCCTGCACGTCGATTGCGGCGGATTTGACCCGCTTCCAGAACTTGTACCGATTGGATCGCTGATGGTCACGAATGACATGGATCGCAATGCCTGTAAGCCATGTGTTGACACTGCACTCGCCGCGAAATGACTCCCTGCCATTGTAGGCTCTGAGCAAAACGTCCTGGGCAATCGTTTCCGCCAAGTCCGGGTCCCCTGTTGAGTACGTGGCAAACCGAAGCAGCCTGGCCCGATAGGTTCTCGCCAACGCGTCGATATCATCGAGTTCGCTGATGGGCCTCACCCTCTCCGACAAGCACGATTCTATTGTCGCGCTAGAGAATGTGTCCATCAAGCAGGCGGTTGCCGCAGTTGTGCCCATTCGACCGTCTCCTTTCGAGGGAGAGAGACTTCCAATCTGCGAGCTTGGCGCGAGGAGCGGTCCCCAGGCCGAGAAGCAGTCCCCAGGCCGGAGAGCGGAAATCTCAACATATTGAGTAGCGCAATATTGCGATTCCGGTTACCGGAGTTCTGCCCTTTTGGCCTGCACGGCGCGAATGGGGCTTCGCGGAGTCGCCACAAAAAACCTCCGAAAGTGGTGCATGAGTGCTGAGGCTGAGACCCGCGTGTAGTTCTTTTCAATTCCCTACTCCCTAGACGTCAACGGCCACCCTTTGGGGTGGCCGTTGACGTCTAGCTTGTGAAACCCGCAGTCTAGTGTTCTGACTTGCGGAAGTTGATGAGGTCGCCAAGAGTCGTGGTCGAGCTTGAGACAGGCGTCTTGTTGTTGCTGTAGCTCTCTACCGTTGCGCGAGTGGCTTCTTGGCCAATAGCGCGCAGGCTGAGGCCCACCTTCTTCTCTTCGACGTTGATCTTGATGATCTTGAAGTCGTGCTCCAGACCCGTTTCCAGCTTGGACGGTCCGCCGTCGTCGCCAGCCTCGGAGATGTGGCAAAGACCTTCCACGCCCTCCGCGATCTCGACAAACGCGCCGAACTGCGCCGTGCGCAGGACCTTGCCATGGACCACGTCGCCCACACGATGCTCCGCAAAGAAGCTTTCCCACACATCGGGCTGCAACTGCTTGATGCCGAGCGAAAGGCGGCGGTTCTGCGGCTCAACGCCGAGAACGACTGCCTTGACCTTCTCACCCTTCTTGACGATCTCAGAAGGATGCTTGACGCGCTTGGTCCAGCTCAGGTTGGATACGTGAACCAAGCCGTCGATGCCGTCTTCGATTTCAATGAAGGCGCCAAAGTCGGTCAGGTTGCGCACCCGGCCCTCGACAACCGTGCCGGCCGGATACTTCTCGGTCAGGTTTTCCCACGGATTTTCGAGAAGCTGCTTCATGCCCAGGGAGATGCGGCGATCGGCAGGATTGACGCTGAGAACAACCGTCTCGACTTCGTCGTTGGGCTTGACCAGCTTGGAGGGATGCTTGAGGCGCTTGGACCAGGTCATCTCAGAGAGGTGAACCAGGCCTTCGATGCCCTGCTCCAGCTCAACGAACGCACCGTAATCGGTAACCGAAAGAACGCGGCCATGCACGTGCGCACCCACCGGGTAACGCTCGGCTGCATCAAGCCACGGATCGGGCGTCAACTGCTTGAAGCCCAGGGAAACGCGCTGCTTGTCCTTGTCGAACTTGAGCACCTTGACCTGGATCTCGTCGCCGACGTTGACCAAGTCGCGGGGGTGAGTCAAACGGCCCCAGCTCATGTCGGTAATGTGGAGCAGGCCATCAATGCCGCCCAGATCCACAAACGCGCCGTAATCGGTCAGGTTCTTCACTGTGCCGGTCAGGACTGCGCCTTCGCCGAGATGCTCGAGAGTGGTGGACCGCTTGGCGGTCTGCTCCTCTTCGAGAATTTCCTTGCGGCTGACGACGACATTGCCGCGCTTCTTGTTCAGCTTGATGACGCGGACTTCGATCTGCTGGCCGAGATAGCCGTCCAGGTTGCGGACCGGGCGAATCTCAAGCTGCGAACCGGGCAAAAATGCCTTCAGGCCGATGTCGACGGTCAGACCGCCCTTGACGCGGCTCACAACTGTGCCGATCACCGGGGTCTTGTCGTTGGCAGCCTTCTCAATCGTGTCCCATACGCGCAGGCGCTGTGCCCGCTCGTAGCTCACCAGGTAGCCACCTTCCGGCTCCTCGCGCTCAATGACCACTTCGATCACGTCGCCGGGCTGGAACTTGACAGCGCCGGTGTGATCCAGAACCTGCTCCAGCGGGACCAGACCCTCAGACTTCAAGCCCACATCGACAACGAGGTGCTTTTCAGTCTGCTTGAGAACCGTGCCAGAAACAATCTTGTCGCCATAGGCTTCAACGGCGGCGGCCTCAGCGGCCTGCTCCCGTTCAAACGCAGCCAGGGCGGCGGAGAAGTCATCCATCGACTCCAGGCCGTGTTCGGCGTGCGCGGCAGCCTTCTCCGGGGCGGGCGCTGCAACAGCAGGCGCGGTCACGGGGGCGGCTTCCACAACCGGCGCGGCGGCCGTTACCGGTGCCTCGACAACGGGTGCGGATTCAAGAACAGCAACGGCTTCAGCCGGGATTGCCAGCTCAGGTACGGCCACGGCAGCAGGCTCGGGCTGCGCGGGAACTTCCGCGGCAACCTCGGCGACGGGCGCGGCTTCAGCGGGAATGACTTCCGCAGGCGCGGCCTCGGCTACGGGCTCGGTTGGGGCATCGGCGTCCAGCGCTGAAATTTCGACTGCTTTGGCTACTTCGGCGGTCTCGGGGTTGGACGTGGATTCGGACGACGGCTGTACAAGCTCCGCCGCAGGCTCTAGGGTGGGGGTTTCCAATTCGGTGGTCAGGGTTATACTCTCGGGTTCGGGATTGAGGACGTTTGCCATCACTGCAGCTCCGGAATTCCTAGCTCCCGCGACGAATTAGTGACTGCCGCTGGGAGTGGCTTCCGCATGGCGATTGCCGCCAGCGGAAAGGCCGCTAAGACCGTCCCTCTATGTCAAATCTCAGCCTGTAGCAGATGGCTTTTTAGAGAGACAGTCCTCCCAGCTTTTCGGCTGAAATTGGATCGACTGGCTCCTTTGGAAAGCACCCGGCAGGCGTCAACTTGCTGAAGGGCGACCGCAGCCCGCTGCTGGAATCCGCGCAGCAAGCTACGCTCATGAGTGTAACAACCTCAACTTTACCGCGTCAATCCAACAGCTTGGCCATTCCATCTTGCAGTCCGCATCGTTGATCGGTCCTTCATAATCGGCGCGATGCAGCGAACGGACTTACGGTCCTGCGGCGTCTCTGGCGTGCAGGAAAATTAATGTTCGGATGCGGGCCACGATCGGGACGCTGCACCAGGAAATGAGCGCCGCCGCGCCTCTATACTGGTTGCGGCGGTGTTGATTTCATGGATCTTCTCTGGACTCCCTGGCGCTATGCCTACGTCACCACGGCAGACGGCGCGGTGCGCCCCGGCGTGCCCGACAGCCTGAATGCCTGGCCCGGCGACCTGCATTGCGTCTTCTGCAACCTGGTTGCTTCCATTGACTACGCGATTGCCAACGGCATGAGCGCGGACGAGGCGGAGGCTGCCGGCGGCCTGATTCTGCGCGGCAAGCATTGCTTTGTCTGCCTGAATGCCTATCCCTATACTTCCGGGCACGTGATGGTGATGCCCTATGCCCACCAGGACCGGCTGGCCAAGCTTCCGCGGGAAACCGCCCATGAACTGATCGATATGGCGCAGTTGACCGAGCGAGCGTTGGAGCGGCTCTACCGGCCCCACGGCCTGAATTTTGGGATGAACCTGGGCCAGGCCGCCGGCGCAGGAGTGGCAGGGCATCTGCATATGCACGCCATGCCCCGCTGGGTGGGCGACACCAACTTTATGACGACGATAGGCGAAACCCGCGTGTTACCTGAAGACTTGGGGACGACCTGGAAGCGGCTGCGGGAAGTGTTTGCGGAGTTGGGGTAGCAAGGTCTTGCGCTTCGCCAATTGCAGGCAGTTACGCTAGGATGGAGCCCAGAAAATCTCTGATTTTATCGAGTCGAGCAGGTGAATCGTGTCTACATGGCTTAATGTTTTGCTTCAATTCCTGATCTTGGCAGGGGTACTCGCTCTCCTGATTGCGCTCCTGCGCAATAGTTCTAAGAAGGATCAAGATGCACTCACCAAACAGACTTTGGAGGCTTGCACTCGTACGGAGTCTTCTCTAGGCCAACTTGCGGCCAAGCAGGAGGCTTTCGCAACCAGTTCAGCGCAAGCTGTCTCAACGCTTCGCGCTGAGCTTGTTGGCATGTTGTCCTCCAGTTCTTCCAGTCTTCGACAAGAAGTAATCAATGCCATTACCACCCTGGGGGATCAGACGCGTTTGACGCTGGAAGCTCTGCGAAAGTCCACCACGGAACGGCAAGATCAGCTATCTCTTGATTTGAGCAAAGGGCAAGCGGCCCTTCTGGAGACCATCAATAGTCGTCTGAGTGAATTTCAAGCAGGAACCTCCGAAAAGTTCAGCGGCTTCCAGAAAACGCAATTGGAGCAGGGGCAATCGCAGCGAGAGACCATCGAGAACACCTTATCGCGGCTGAGCCGGGATTTGCGCGAGGCGGTCACTGAACTGAAGACTGAGGTCAAGGAACAGCTCACAGCTGTTGCCGTGCAGACAACGGCGTTAGCTAAGAACGCGGAGGACCAGCAAGCCTCACTGCGCACGACGGTCGAGCAGCGGCTCGACAAACTCAATGAAACCAACTCCAAAAAGCTCGACGAGATGAGAGAGACCGTCGACGAAAAGCTCCACAAAACCCTGGAAAGCCGTCTGACGCAGAGTTTTGGTTTGGTGACCGACCAGCTTGGCAAGGTGCAAACGGGACTCGGGGAAATGAAGGAATTGGCGGTCAACGTCGGAGATCTCAAGCGTGTTCTAAACAACGTGAGCACGCGGGGAACATTTGGCGAAGTCCAGCTCGGCGCGCAACTTGAGCAAGTGCTGGCCCCAAATCAGTTTGCTAGGAATGTAAGAATTCGCCCCAACACAGATGAACGCGTTGAATATGCCATCCGTCTTCCTTATGGCGATGATGAACCAGTGCTTTTGCCGATTGACTCAAAATTTCCAAGGGAAGACTGGGAACGCCTAGAAGATGCCGCTCAGCTCGGGGATGCGCCAGGGGTCGAAGCTGCGCGAAAGGGACTCGAGGCACGGATAAAGCTGGAAGCGAAGAAAATCGCTGAAAAATATATCTTTCCTCCCTCTACGACCAATTTTGCATTCATGTATTTGCCAACGGAAGGGTTGTTTTCAGAAGCGATACGAATTCCCGGGCTTGTAGACGAGCTGCAACTCAAGTACCGCGTCAGCATGGCGGGACCCACGAATTTCATGGCTATTTTGAACAGCCTCCAGATGGGCTTCAGAACCCTGGCCATTCAGAAGAAAAGCTCTGAGGTTTGGCAATTGCTGTCGGCCACAAAAGTCGAGTTCCAGAACTTCGGCGCTCTCATGGCAACGGTCGAAAAGCAAGTCGGAACTGTCCAGAATACGATCAAGAAGGTCAACTCAAAGACAAAGACAATTAACAGGCGGCTGAAAGACGTGGAAGTGCTGGAAATGGAGGCGCCTTCGGCTCCTCTGCTAGAGGTTGTCGGTCCAGAGGCACGTCTCGAACCTGAGCCTCCCCTTTTCGGGGATGTCCCTGAACTAGCAGCCTCGGAGGGGACCGAACTGGAGGAGGGCGAGGAAGAAAATGTTTAATTCTCGCGCTAAGCTTTACACACCCCGACCCGCCCGGTAGACTTGAAATTTCAGGGCTATACGCATTTTTTCTGCGTAATGGTTGTGTTCCCCTGCCGCGGAACAGTATCTTAGGCAAGCGGAGCATCGGCGGACTGAAGCCCCTGACAGATTCCCAAGTTCTGAACATCACGAGGAGATACACGCATGGCCGTGGAAGAGAAAGTTAAGCAAATCATCGTTGAGCAGTTGCAGGTGGATGAGGCCGAAGTAACCCCCGGCGCAAGCTTCCAAGAAGACCTGGGCGCGGATTCGCTGGATGTGGTCGAACTGGTGATGCAATTCGAGGAAGCCTTCGACCTGGAGATTCCCGACGAAGACGCCGAAAAGATCAAGACCGTGAAGGATGCGGTTGAGTACATCGAGAAGCACGAGAAGAAAGGCAGCAAATAACCGGTGAGCCGCCGAGTCGTCATCACCGGCCTGGGGCTGGTTTGCGGAGTAGGAAATACCGCACCTGAGGTGTGGCAGCAACTGCTGGCCGGAGCCAGTGGCATGGGACCCATTCAAGGGTTCGATACCACCGGTTTTCCGGTCACGTTTGCCGCCGAGGTCAAGAACTTTGACCCGCTGAACTTCGTGGACAAAAAGGAATCCCGGAAGATGGGGCGCTTTATCCATTTTGCCTTCGCTGCCACCCAGGAAGCCATGGCCCAGTCTGGCCTCAAGATCACTCCGGAGATTGCGGAGCGCGTCGGCGTCTTTATCGGCTCCGGCATTGGCGGCTTCGAGATTATCGAGCGGGAGCACAGCAACCTGATCAACGGCGGCCCGCGCAAGATTTCGCCCTTCTTTATTCCCGCGGTCATCGTCAACATGGCGGCTGGTCAAATCAGCATCCGCTACGGCGCACAGGGACCCATTTCCGCCACGGCCACGGCCTGTGCCACCTCCGCCAATTCCATTGGCGACTCGGCGCGGATGATTATGCATGGCGATGCGGACGTGATGATTGCCGGCGGCGCTGAAGCTTCTGTTACGCCCTTGGCAGTAGGCGGTTTCGCCGCCATGCGCGCGCTTTCCACGCGCAACGACGACCCCACACATGCCAGCCGGCCCTTTGATGTGGACCGCGACGGCTTCGTCATTGGCGAAGGCGCAGGCATTCTGATTCTTGAAGAGCTGGAGTTCGCCAAGGCGCGCGGCGCAAAGATTCTGGCCGAGGTTATCGGCTACGGCATGAGCGCGGACGCTTATCACATTACGGGCATTGCCCCGGAAGGCGCAGGAGCACAGCGCGCCATGCGGGCTGCCCTGAAGGACGCCGGGATCAAGCCGGAAGAGGTGGGCTATGTGAATGCCCACGCCACTTCCACTTCGGCTGGCGACGGCAACGAATCGCGCGCGATTGAACTGGTGTTTGGCGAGCACGCGCTGAGCCACAAGCTCAAGGTTTCGGGCACCAAGTCCATGACCGGCCACTTGCTGGGCGGCGCGGGAGGCCTGGAAGCCGGCATTACCGTACTGGCGCTGCAAAACCAGATGCTTCCGCCAACCATCAATCTGGATAACATCGACCCCGCATGCCGTTTGGACTATGTGCCCAATGTAGCCCAGGCCTGCAACTTCGATGTAGCTCTGTCGAACTCGTTCGGCTTTGGCGGCATCAATGCCACGCTGATCCTGCGGCGCTGGACGGAGTAGGGCAACTTCTAGAGCAAAACCAGAGTTACTGTGTCCTGTTGAGGGTTGTGTTGGGTTGACACTCCCACACCATTCGAGTCGACTTGAATGGTGTGGTCTCGGGATACATCAACTCTGGTTTCGCTATAGGGAACACGGCTTCTATTCCCTATAGATTTTCCGGGCAAGACGGATATTTCCCCGCCATCGCGAAACGAATGAGGCTGTATCCTTTTGTACATCAGCCGGAACGAATGAATGGTATTCATTTGAATATGAAGAAAATCCTTTTACTCGTCGCAGGCTTCCTGTTAAGTGTCGGCATGATGGCCTCTGCAGCGCCAGTTTCTCAGGACGGGCCACCGCCACCTCCGCCGCCTCCAATCCACCATCACCACCGTCATCA
>Ga0224531_1000621_pt1 | contig 17287 bp, 15 predicted proteins | sample CBST100metaG_FD_179876 | JGI IMG/M metagenome (GOLD analysis project Ga0224531, IMG submission 179876) | Peat soil microbial communities from Stordalen Mire, Sweden - C.B.S.T100 | ecosystem: Environmental > Terrestrial > Soil > Wetlands > Peat | place: Sweden: Norrbotten County, Stordalen Mire... | reverse complement strand
AGCTCAGTGTCCGCAGTTGGCGGCGTTGACGACTTGGCGGAAGATGGCGCTTCCCTGATAAGGGTTGATAAATAAGGGGGTTGTTTTATTTATCAGAAATAAATGGGCTTGGCAAGAGGATAATCCTGAAGTTCCTTGCTGAATTCGCGGAAATAATCCACAGTTTTTTCCACAACATAGCCTGCGCAAGCCGAGGGCATCGCATAGACCTGCGAACTGCCGTTTCCTCGCTCAGAAGGCTGCCACTGCAACCGCAAAGGCCCCGCTTAGCGGGGCCCCTTGGGAGTTCCTGGAATATCCCGTCCTTAGCGCGCTGCGGGAGCTTTCGGGGCAGGTCTGGATGCCGCTGGCGCCGCCTGCTGGCCCGGAGGAGGAGCCGGCACGCCCGACTTCACGTTATAGGCATCGACAACCTGCTTGGTGATGACAGTCGACTCATTGGCCCAGAGCACAGGGTTCTGCTGCTGCTGGGTAATGTCGAGCACCAGCGTGAATCCCTGCTGCTGCGCGTAGCTGGCCAGAACGTCATACACCTTGGAGGCCAGGCCGTTGTACAGCTCCTGAATTTCTCCCTGGAAGTCGTTCTGCGCGTCCTCTGCCTGACGCTGCAACTGCTTTTCCTTCTCGTCGATGGTCTTGGCCTTGCTGGCGCGCTCGGCATCGCTGAGCTTGTCGCCCTGGGCCTGCAACTGCTTCTTCAAGGAGTCGATGTCGTCGCTGAGAACCTTGAGCTGCGCTCTCTTGGGCTCGTACTTCTTCTGCAGGTCGGCAAAGTTGCGCTGGCCCTCGTTGGTTTGGGCCACGGCCACCTGGAAGGCAATGACGGCAATCTTGGCCGATCCGGCCGGAGCGGCGGGAGCAGGCGACGTTTGGGCGGCGGCGGTCAGGGCAAAGCCCGAGGCCAGAGCAACAGCTAATGCTAGCGAACGCTTCATGCGAGTTTAAAACTCCTTCGGAATTCCTGTGTGGCTGTCTGCGTTTCAGCGCGTGACCGAGCCTGTGCCTCCTGAGAAACCTACGCTCTTTTTGGGTGAACACCGCGCCGGGTGGCACAGACACAGAAAAGGAGGCGGACGGAGACGTCAGCAGGAACTAGATGGATTATAGGAGGGCGGGGTAGGAGCGTCAAACCGGCTGGGCGTGAATTTCGCCGCGATTGGCAGACTGATTGGCGCGGCCTCTGTCTGCCGTGAGGCTGCATCAAGGCCCCGCTGAGCGAGGCCTTGGGATGGGGACTCTGGAATCAGCGAGCTGCGGGAGCCTTTGCGGCTGGCGGAGCCGGCACACCCGACTTCACGTTATAAGCGTCGACGATCAGCTTGGTGATGTTGGTCGATGCAGTGGCATAGAGTATGGGGTTCTGCTCCAGGCTCGCGTCCAGCACCAAGCTCAATCCCTGTTGCTGCGCATAGCTGGCCAGAACTTCGTACACCTTGGAGGCGGTGCCGTTGTACAGCTCCTGAACCTCTGACTGGAAGCTACCCTGGAAGTCCTCGGCAAGACGTTTCGCTTGCTTCTTCTTGTCCTCGAGCACCCTGGCGCGGCTGGCCCGCTCCACATCGCTCAGCTTGTCGCCCTGCGACTCCAACTGCTTCTGCAGGCTTTCGATTTCGTCGCTCAGAGACTTGATCTCGGCGCGCTTCGGCTCGTACTTCTTCTGCAGGTCGGCTAAATTGCGCTGGAACTCGTTGGTTTGGCCGACGGCCGTCTGCATGGCGATGACGGCGATTTTGGCTGGGCCGGCGGGCGCGGCGGATGCAGGAGCGGGCAGCGTTTGGGCGGCGGCGCTCAGGGCAAATCCCGAGGCCAGGGTGACTGCTAAGGCAAATGAACGCTTCATAAGAGTCGAAAACTCCTTCGAAATTTCTGGTTGGCTAGAGCGTCTCTGCGCGAGAACGAATCCCTACCTGCTGAGTAGAAGTGCGCCCTTCTGCTATGTCTCCGCACACAAGGACGCAGATGCAGAAGGAGACAAGGACAGAGTCGTCAGCAGAGCTGAGGGAAGTATAGGTGGATGGGGTGGGAGCGTCAAAGATAAAAACAATTCGTTCTATAGGAAGACAGGCTTTGCCGCACTTTGGTGCGTGGTTGAATATATGGTGCCGGTTGCATCGCCGTGGGTCGGCAAGGGCGGATGGCGCTCCAACGCAGAAGGGCCGCTCGTTCTGAGCGACCCTTCTGCGTTGTTTCGATACCCGTGGTTAGAAGGTGGTTGACACCGTCAGACGGAAGGTCTTGCGTGGCTCGCGCAACAGGATGCGCGAACCATAAGCCGCCATCGACTCCGCATAGGTGTAGTCTCCCGCGCCGCCCTGCGGGAACATATCGCGTGTGATCAGCTCCGCGGAGCAGCTCTGCGTCTTGCCGCCGAGCTGGTTCGTGCAATAGGGCCGCTCATACAGGCGTAGCGGATTGTACGCATAGTAGAGGCGGAAGGGCGCATTGATGATCGGCATAATGACCGAAATCTCGGCGCCGGTAGACATACGCGGAACGAAGTTAGCGCCGGAAACGGGCCGCACATCGCGTTTGAACCCAACGCTTGATCCAGAGATGCCGCCCTGGCAGGAGCCGTTGTTCACGACCGGGCAACCATAGAGAGGAGCGGTCAACGAAGCAAAGCCCTCGGGGCTCTGTTTCAACTGGTCGTGGTTGGTGGCCACAGTGATGCCGAAGTCGTTGAACAGCGAGAAGGTGACCGGGCCGGCGATGGGGATGCGGTACTCGGCATTGGTGGTCAAGCTGGTATCACCGCCGATGGAGACCACGCCATAAACCGGCAGCGACACCTGGATGCACTGGTTCAACTGCGGATTGTTCGGATCGCGAGGCACGCATTGGCCGTCCGGGTTGGTCAACTGGACGGTAGTGCGATTGGGAATATAACCGTACGGCGTTGCGCCGCGGGGCTCGAAGCCGCGCAGGTCGTTATCGCCGCCGGTATAGAAGCGGTTGTTGGGCGGAGCCACATCGCCGCCGTAACCCTGCACATAACCCAACTGCGCGCGCAGGCCGAGCACGTTGCGGCCGGCAGGCGAAGGCTTCAGGTAGTGCATGGACATGAACTGCTTGTAGGCCACCATGGGCGCAAAGTAGCGTACGTTTCCACCCAGACCCGCAACCTGCATCACCGCCGTGTATTCCTTGCCGCTGCGCGGGCGCATCGGGTTGTTGATGGAGTTGTAGGTATAGGTGAACGAGGCCATGCTGCTAACGATGCCGTCGAGCGCATTGGAGCCCTGAATGCCCGACCGGAAACTGATGGTCTGGAAGAGGGTCTGCGATGCGGTGCTGAACGTGGTAATGGACGACTTGGTCAGCGAATAGGTCATGCCCACGCGCTGGAAGGCGTGCCGCCGCAGCGGGTAGCTCACCGAGAGTGTCAACCCGTTCGAGGACTGGTTGTAGTTCTGGGTCATCGACTGCTGCGCCGAGGTCATGTTGGCCGACGCGCCGCTGGCTGCCTGAGCGCCCTTGGCCGCATTGAAGTCCTGCTTCTGGTTGAAGATCTGGAAGCCAACGTTCAACGGGTGATTGTGCACATAAGGTTGCGAGAAACCGAAGGTGAACTGACGGCTCACGTTGCCCAGGTTGCCCTGCAGGCTGAGAGTTTCGCCCAGACCCAGGAAGTTGTTGGTCTGGTAGTTGACGCCCATGAAGCCGCCAGACATGCCGCTCAGGCCGCCGTTCAAGCCGATCGAGTTCTTGCCCTTCTCCTTCACCTTCAGCAGCAAGTCCACTGTGCCGGCTTCGGAGTCCTGGTGAGCCTCGGAGTCCTGCTCCACCTTGAGGGGCTCAAAGTACTCCAACTGGTTGAGGCGCATCAAGCTGTACTCCCACAGCTGGGAGTTGTAGACCTGGCCTTCGTCCAGCATCAGCTCGCGGCGGATGACCTTGTCGCGGGTGATGGTGTTGCCCTGGAACTCAATCCGGGACACGTAGAAGGGCTTGCCTTCATCAATATCCACATTGAGCGAGACGGTCTTCTTCTGGTCATCGAAAACAGGCTTGGGGATGGCGCCGAAGTTGATGTAGCCCAACTGGCCATACGCCTTCTTCAAGTTCTCAAGGCCCTTGCCAACCAGCGTCGCATTGAACCACTCGCCGTCCTTGACCGCGAAGGTGGCGCGCAGGGCGCGGGTGTTGCTGACCGCCTTGTTGCCGCTGAAGGTGATGGTGCCCAGCTTGTAGCGGGCGCCTTCTTCAACCGGCATCAGGATGTCGATGCGCTTGCCTTTGTTGGGGCGGAAGGTAAACCAGTTCAGGCCGCCTTGATCGCGGATCTGCGTCTTGGGCTCTTCGATCGCGGCGTTGTAGTAGCCCTTGTCGCGATAGGCCTGACGTACCCGCTCGGTGTCTTCCTCAAGCTTGGAGGCATCGAAGGTCTGCGAGAAGATGTTCTCAAAGATCACCGAATAGGGAATGCCGATAGGCTTCAGGTTCTTCATCGAACGGCGCAGCAGCAGGCCGCTCAAGTGCTGGTTGCCGGCGAAGTGGATTTCGCCCACCTTCACCGTGGGGCCTTCCTTGATGTTGAAGTTCACCTGCACCGAGGCCGGAGGAATCGTCTTGACTTCGGTCTTGATGGTGGCAAACTGGTGCCCGTGCTCCGACAGAATGTCGCGCAGCACCGTCTCAGCCCGCTTGATCTTGGTCGGGTCGTACTGGCTCTCGACAGTAAGGCCGACCTTTTCCTTCTTGAAGCGGTCCAACACGTCGGACTGGGAAACCGTGTTCAGGCCCTTGTAGTTGATCTCGCGGATCGTGGGCTTTTCCCGAACAAAGATGTTCAGGATGATGCCCTTCTCCGAGTCCTCGCGCTCAATGCGCAGGTCGTCGAAGTACGCCGTGTTCCAGAGCGAGTTGAAGTCGCGCTCCACGGAGATCGGGTCGTAGGTGTCCCCTGGATGGGTAAAGAGCCGCGCCAGCACGGTCTCCTTGGGAATGCGCCGGTTGCCGATGACTCGAATCTGCTCGATGGTCTGCGGCTGCTGGGCCAGCGCGGCGCCGGCGGTAAACGCCAGCGTTAACAACAACATCACGCGCGCCAGGCGGGTTGCTGTCCGCAAGGTACGGGAGATGCAAGTGTGCTTGGTCTTCACCGGGCTGGGGCCCTGCGGCGAGCACATATACTGGTGCGATCCATAGTTCGGCTTCACGGGAAAAATATGCACACCCTCATTGCTCAAAATCTGATGCTGCCTCAAGGAAAGACTGATTATATTGGACCGTGGTCACCCTGCCCAAACGGACGAGCTGCCCTGCGGCTTAGAAATCGCATCTTTCCCGGAATTTCCCTGCCGCGCTTGTAGCCAGCGGACATAGGATGGCCCCCATAACCACCCCAGCGACAAAGACCTGTCACCAGGGACATCGGTTGTTGGGACCCAATCCACAGTCTACCGGAAGCAGGCGGGTTGGGACGCATTTGCATCCCTGTTCCGCTTCGCAGCATCCTTTTTAGACGCACATTGATCCCATACGGCAGCCGTTCTGCGTGAGGTTTTCACCCATGGAAGCATCTCCGAGCAGTATTTATGATTTTTCTGCGCAATTGCTGGACGGGCGCACCGTCAGCCTCAGTGAATTCCGCGGCCGCGTCCTGCTCCTCGTCAATACCGCCAGCAAATGCGGTTTTACCCCGCAATACACAGGCTTGGAGCAGCTTTACCGCGCCGGCAAGGAGCGCGGATTGGCCGTGCTCGGCTTCCCTTGCAACCAGTTTGGCGCCCAGGAACCAGGCTCCGCAGAGGAAATCGGCGCATTCTGCCAGAAAAACTACGGCGTTTCTTTCCCGCTCTTCGCCCGGATCGACGTCAACGGCCCCCACGCCCATCCTCTTTATCGCTTTTTAAAGAAGAGCAGGCCGGGCATCTTCGGCATCGAGCGCATCAAGTGGAATTTCACAAAGTTTCTCATCGACCGGCAAGGCCGCGTGGTGGGCCGCTTTGCGCCCTCGACGACGCCGCAGAAACTGGCCGCCGCCATTGAAGCGCTGCTCGGCACGCAGTAGATAGCTGGCTCAGCCGCATCGGTCGATGCCGCACAGGCTCCTGCTTGTCTCCCTCTTTTGCGGCATCCGGCGCGGCCCTGCGGTATGCTTACGGATGTCTGGCCTGAGACCGGTTTTTAACTTCAAATTAATCGGCCTTCCTTTTGGTCCAGAGCGCGGAGGTTCAGATGCGCCACAATCTGCCGATGTTCCTGATTCGGGCCATTGTTGGCTTGGTATTCCTGCTTGAAGGCAGCCTGAAGTTCCTCCTGCCCCAGGAACTGGGCGTGGGGCGCTTTGCGGCCATCGGCATCCCTTTCGCTCATACGCTTGCGCCCTTGGTGGGCGGCTTGGAGATTCTTGGCGGCGCGGCTGTCTTGCTCAATTTCTATGCCGGAGACGCCGCGCTGATCCTGCTCGCGGTGATTCTCTCTGCCCTGGTTTCAACCAAAATTCCTATCCTGCTGGGACATCCTTTGGGCCAGTTTGCGCTGCCCAAACTGGCCCACTACGGCTTGCTGAGCTTTCTCCATGAGGCACGCACCGACTTCTGCATGATCTTTGGCACGCTCGCCGTGCTGCTCGACTCCGGCCTGCGCATGGGCCGCAGAAGGCCCTGGTATCAGTCCAAGGGACTGTAGGGGATTCCGCCCCCACACGCCCCATCGCGAAAACCCGGGATTTTCTTCTGAATCTTTGCTGGAATTGTGCCGATAGGGTCCATGAAGGCCACAGAAGGCATTCTTTCGCCGACGGGCCAGATACACAGGTCCAGTGAAGCGAAGAAGCCTCCTGGGCACAGGAAGGGACCCCTCATGTCATCCATTTCATTCCCGACCACGGCAAGCAACATGCCAGACAGAACTCAGCTCGACTCAGCCGCAAAAACTACTGCAGTCCAGTCTGAGCAACCCACCAAGACCACGGCCACCGCCGACACAAAAGATACGGTCCAGATTTCCGCCGCGGCCCAGGCCAAGATCCTCCATCAGGCCGGTCAGAGCGTCAAGTCCATCGCCTCAGCGCTGGGCACCGACACCAAGACCGTCGACGACTATCTCGGCATTGCGGCCAGCGAGGCGCTGACAGCGGCGCTCAAGTCGGCAGAGAGCGCCACAACCGCTAAGGCTTAGAGCCTTCACTGGTGCTGCCTTAGTCGAAGCGATACGCGCTCAACGCCGCGCCCATCGGCTCATCGCCAAAGATGCGCTTGCCCGGCGCGTCTCCGCCAGCTCCCGCTGCCACCAGCAGCGGGATGAGGTGCTCCTCGCGCGGATGGCAATAGGCCGCGAACGGGGCCTCCTGCCATCCGGTTAGCAGCGCTGTGCGCTCCGCCGACGGCGACTCGACGGCCTGGGTCAGCCAGGCGTCGAAGGCCCGAGCGCGCTCTACGGTCTCTGGACGCAGATAGCCCCGCAGATTGTGGAAGCTCATGCCACTGGCGACGATCAACACGCCCTCGTCACGCAGTGGAGCCAGCGCCCGTCCCGCGGCCAAGTGCAGAGCAGGGTCGAGCGAAGTCGACAGCGACAGCGTGGCCACAGGAATCTTCGCCTCCGGGAAAGCCACCTTCATGGGCACAAAGACGCCATGATCGAAGCCCCGGTCCGCGCTCAGCGCCGAGGGCAGTCCCGCCTTGGCCAGCAAATCCGCCGCGCGACGAGCCAGCTCTGGCGCGCCAGGAGCAGGCCAGGTGAGCCGGTAGGTGTGCGCAGGGAACCCCGAATAGTCGAAGATCAGCTCCGGCTGGGCAGCGGTGCTTGCCGTGAAAGCCGGCTCCTCCCAATGGCCGCTGACCACCAGAATCGCCTTAGGCGCGACAGGCAACGTGGCCGCCAGCCCCTCAAGAAAGTGCTGGGTGGCATGCCAAGTATCGGCCGGTCCCCACGTCCAATCCATAAAGAAGCAGGGGCCTCCCCCGTGGGGAAGAAAAATAGCAGGTTGGCGTTCGGCATTGGCGGTCATGGCGTCTCCTTTTAGCATTTCTGGGGGCATCGCGGCCTGAAGGGGCAGGCCAGCGGCATAGTCGTTTGAACAACTATCCTAAAGATGCCCCAACTCCGCCCAGGATTCAACCTTTCGCCCGGCGCTGCCTGCAAAAATCACTGATGCGCGATGGCGGGAAGCAGGCTAATCCGGAATGCCAGGCATTGCAGGATTCCGAAAAGAACAATCAGCGCGACACCTCTCAGCGACCACCGAGCCCGCCACAGGCACATCCCCAGGCCCGCGACGCTAGCAATCCCGACGATCAGGGTCATAGCTATTTCGACTGGCGAGAATTGGCCGGAGATGACATGCGCCCATCCCAGCAGAAAAAGCCAGATCAGCGCCATGATGCCGAGCCAGAAGCAAAAGCAAGGCAAAGCGCACCACCGGGCCAGCTCCCTCCGGTTGAAACCCAGGACAATGGGAAACCACAGGGGCAGCGTTTGCACCACATGGCGCAGCGATCCGTGGCTGACCGCACCCACAACATAGAGCGCAATCAGCACCGCCAGGCAACACCAGCCAACTCCCTTCAGAGTGTCTTTCATTGAGTTCGTACCTTCTTTTGTGAGCGTTCAAGCCGTTCGATCTCGCAGATTTTTACTCGACTGGCGGAGCCATGAAGAAGACGTAGACCAGCATGGCTACGCCGATGAGTCCGGGGATCAGGCCGCACAGGTAGACTGGCTCGCCCACCAGCGCGTGCAAAAAGATGAGCAGCGCAATGCCCACAGCGAGATTGGTGAGGCCGCCAATCTTCATGCTCTCGCGCCTCTTAATCCGCGCCTGCCTGCCCTCTTCCTGCAGCATGGCCAGCGCCGCCTTGGCCCCTTCGCCGGAGGACTCGGCCACCCGCCGGAAGGTGTCTGCCTTGTAGAAGGCCTCGCGCTCCTTGCGCCGGCTGTCGATCCATGTCACCAAGGGAATGAACACCACAAACATCGAAACCGCGCCAATCGAAAGAAACATCCACATCCCAAAGTCCGGATTGGTGAAAATTTCGTCGCCGCCGAACAACATTGCCAGATTCGTCATAGAATCCTCCTCAAACGCCATGCAAGGGATTTTTCCCATGCAAACGGTGGGACCGGAACCCGCGCCAGACGGTTGCATTTTCTCGGTTTTTTATTTTCCTCAACAAAATGCAACCCGTCCGGCGGCCGTCCTGTCTCACCGCATTGGAGAGTGCCCGGCTTTGACAGCAATTGCCCAAAACACCGCAGCAGACTTGGCCGATGTGGAGCGTGTGATGGCTGGCGACGCCGCCGCGTTCGAGGGCATCGTCCGCCGCTGGCAGGGGCCGCTGATCAATATGGCTTGGCGCTACTGCCGCGACCGCAACCGCGCCGAGGAGATGGCCCAGGAAGCCTTTCTGCGCGCCTGGCGAGGTCTGTCCCAGTGGCGGCGCGACGGCATCTTTTCCACCTGGCTGTTTGCGCTGGCGGCCAACGTCTTCCGCTCCGAGTTGAAGCGGTTTCCCACGGTGACCGTGCCTCTGGAAGCCGCGCCCGAGCCTGCCGGCGCAGCATCGCAATGGAACGAGCTCCAGGAGAAATCGCTGCACGAACTACTCTGCCGCGCCGTGCTGGCCCTGCCCCTGCGCTACCGCGAGCCGGTGATTCTGTTCTATTTTCATGAAATGGACGTGGCTCAGGCGGCAGCCACAATGCACATACCCGAAGGAACCCTGAAGGCTCGCCTCAGCCGGGCGCGGGCGCTGCTGCGACGACGCTTTCCGCAGCTTGAAGCCGAACGCGAAGCGATGCAATTTACAGAAAAGGAGGCCTGAAGATGACACATGATCCGCTCGACAACATTCTGGCAGCGGAAGAGGAGCTAATCCCATCTTCGGGCTTCCTGGCCTCGGTCATGGAACGGGTCCATGAGGAAGCAGCCGCGCCTCCGCCCATTCCCTTCCCCTGGGTGCGCGCGATTCCCGCCATCGTGGTGGCTGCCGTGGTGCTCGGCGGCAGCGCGGTTGAGTTAATCCGGCTAGCGATTCCGGCAGTGCTCAACCTCGCGCTCACCCCGCCACATCTTACCGCCGCTATAACTCAGCCTCTGGAACAGGCCGGATGGGTGGCGCTGGCGCTGACAGCCTCGCTGCTCTCGTGGCTGCTGTCACGGCGGCTGGCGGGACGGTCCAGTCTGCTGTAGGCGGTTTCTCGCTGGGAATTCATCGCAGACGGTAGAACCGTGTCTTGTGACGGGCATAGAATTCCCCTAACTCACCTACCGGTTTTTCCGTCTACCTGATGGGTCCAACGCGGTGCGTGGTGGACTTATCACTCAGGCCCGAGGAGTTCAATGCACATTGCCCGTCTTCGTATGCCGCTTTTAGTCCTGCTTGCCGGAACTTCCTTTCCGAGCCTGACCGCGCAACAGCCCACGGCAGCACCGCCCGCGCAGCTGCAACCGGCGGTGCAGACTCCGCCCGCGCAGACCGCCGCGCCGGCGCAGGCTCCCAGCGGCGCACAGCCCGTCAAGAACCCCGATGGCACCTACACGATTCGCGTGACCAGCCGTCTGGTGGTGCTCGATATGGTGGTTGTGGACGCCAAGGGCAAAGTCGTCAAGGACCTGACAAAAGACGACTTCAAGGTGGAAGAAGCCGGGCAGCCGCAGACCGTTCTCAACTTTGAAGAGACCGGCAAGCACATCCCCACACCGGAGCTGGCCATTGAGTCCACGGCCGATCTTGACCGGCTCGCCCCGCGTGCTCCGGTCGACATCATCCTGCTCGACGAGTTCAACACGCGCTTTGAAGACATGGCCTTCGCGCGCTATTCGCTGAAAAAGTACCTCGAAAAGCAGCCCGGAAAGCTGGTTACGCCGACCATGCTGATCGCGGTCGATCTGGAGCACTTTACCGTGCTGCGCGACTATACGCAGAACAAAGACGAGATTCTTTCCGCTCTCGATCATCACTTTGTGGGGAATCCCTGGCGCGTTCACCAGGGCGCCTGGATCGGCGACCGCTATGCCACAGCCTTCATCACCATGCGGCGTGTGGCGCAAGCGGTGACCGGCCATCCGGGCCACAAAAACATGATCTGGATCGGGCGCGGCTTCCCAACGGCACGCTTTGACAAATGGCCCATCGACACGGAGAGACGAATCGACAACGCCGTGCAGGATTGCGTCAATGTACTGCGCGATGCGCGGGTCACGCTCTACACCATCGATCCGGCGGGTGTGATGATGGACCCCGGCCTCTACGGCGGCGGCCCCTTTGGCGATCCGTTCGGCGGAAACTACGAGTTCAACCGGCTGGCGAAGGCGACCGGCGGACGAACACTTTATGGCCGCAACGATGTGGACAAGGAGATTGGCACCGCCATTCAGGACAGCGCCAGCTTCTACACGCTCACCTATCGCCCGGCCAACAGCACGCTCGACCCGCAGAAGTTCCGCAAGATCAAGGTCACGGTCAATCGGCCGGGGCTGAGCGTCATTACGCGGGAAGGCTATTACCTGCAGTACGGCCCGGGGCGCGTGAATCCCGAGAACCCGTCGCGGCGTCTCGTCGCCGACCTCATCTCCGCCGACTCCAGCAACATGGTCTACGACGGCATTCCCATTTCGGCCAAGCCGTCGGAGACCGATCCGGATGCGTTTACGGTGCATGTCGACGGCCACGGACTGGTGTGGTCCTACGCGACCGATACCGAGCCGCGCCATACCGAAGTGATCGTGGACGTATCCACCTTCGACAAGAAGGGCAAGGAGCTGAAGCGCGACGCGAAGGTGGTGAGAGCGAAGGCTCCGCCCGACGCGCCGCCCACCGGCAGGCTGTTGCGCGATCTGAATATTCCCTGCAAAATCGACCACAACCCGAAGGCGGTTCGCGCCCGTTTTGTAGTCCGCGTGTCCGCCACCGGGCGCATGGGAACCGCCGAGTTGCCACTGGGCGAAGCGGCAAACAAGGGCGCTACAAAATAGACCCCGCGGTGGGGCCAACTTTGGCCTTGCAGGGTTTGTACTTTGCCGCCCTTGCGTCAGAAAAGAGTCGCTAGTATGGGTCACGCCGCTGTCAGAAATTGTGGCGAGACACCCTTGGATTTTTGCTTTCCTTCGTCGGTTCAGACCAGAACTATGGGTGCCCCACCCTCGCCGCGCATTTGTTTTTGCGGCTAGGGTGGGCGAACCAGAAGGCCCGAGTTGGCCTGCCTCTATCCAAGAAAATGCGGAGGCCTCTCTACTTTGCCGCCGCGTGCTTCTCGCCGAACTGGCGCAGCTTGGCCAGTGTGGCCGCTGCCTGTCCAGAGTCGATGGCCTCGGCGCCCAGCAGCACGCCTTCCTTCAAGTCACGAGCCAGCCCCGCGGCCACCAGCGCCGCCGCCGCATTGAACAGCACAATGTCGCGCCGCGCCCCCGGTATTCCTGTCAGCACGTCGTAGAGCAAGCTGGTGTTGGTCTCGACGTCGCCGCCGATGAACTGCTCCAGTGTGGCGCGGGGCAGCCCGGCCATCTCCGGGGTCACGCGGGCGGCCTTCAGCTTGAGCTCTCCGCTTTCCGACTCCTCAATGCGCGCCACCACGGACTCGCCCGTGGTGGTCAGCTCGTCGATGCCGTCTGTCCCATGCACCACAAAAGCCCGCTTGGCTCCCAAGGCCAGCAGCGTCCGGCCCACCAGCAACACGCGGCTGGGCGCCAGCACGCCGATGACCTGAGCGCGCGCTCCGGCCGGGTTAGTCAGCGGCCCGCAGAGATTGAAAATGGTGCGGAAGCCCAGCGCCCGGCGCAGCGGCCCCACGGCCTTCATAGCCGGGTGGTAGAGCGGCGCAAACAGGAACATGAAGCCGGTTTCGCGCAGGCATTCCACGGCCAGTTCGGGCCCAAGCGCGATGGGCACGCCCAGCGCTTCAAGCACGTCTGCCGCGCCGCACTGCGAGGTGACGGCGCGATTGCCGTGCTTGGCCACCTTGGCCCCGGCCGCAGCCGCCACCAGCGCCGCGCCGGAGGAGATGTTGAAGGTCAGCGGTCCCCCGCCGCCGGTGCCAACCACGTCCACCAACTGCTCGCGCTCCGCGTCGGACATGGGAATGGGCGTGGCGCTGGCGCGCATTACGTCGACAAAACCAGCCAGCTCCGGCGCCTGCTCGCCACGGGTGGCCATCACCGTCAAAAGCGCCGCGGTTTCTGCATCCGGCACAGAGCCGGTCAGGATTTCACGCAACGCCCCGGCAGCCTGTTCACGGGTCAAGGCCGCGCCGTCTTCGGCCAGCGGCTTCAGCAATTCCTTAATCGATGCCATACCTCAATGGTAAAGGCGCTCGCCGGTTTGCCGGTCCTCCGCGGGGCAAGATAGTATTTCCGTACCGCTGGCACGGTTTCCCCAAGGCTCGGAATCTCCGGGCCTCACCCCTAACAGCAGCGGACTGGGCGGTCTCAAAAGAATGAAGATTCATGAGTACCAAGCAAAGCAAATCCTGGCAAAATACGGCGTAGCCGTGCCCAGGGGCGAAGTGGCCAATACGCTGGAAGAAGCCAGCGCCGTGGCCCGCAAACTGTTTGCCGACGGCGCAACCGGCGTCGTGATCAAGGCCCAGATTCACGCCGGAGGCCGCGGCAAGGGCGGCGGCGTCAAGGTGGCCCGCACCCGCGAAGATGCCGAGCTGTACGCCAAAAACATTCTCGGCATGACGCTGATCACCCACCAGACCGGCCCCCAGGGCCAAAAGGTGCAGCGCCTGCTGATTGAGGAAACAGCGGATATCGACCGCGAGCTGTACCTCGGCATTGTGCTCGACCGCGCCACCGGCAAGCTGGTCTTCATGGCCTCGCAGGCCGGCGGCATGGAGATTGAAGAAGTAGCCGCCAAAACGCCCGAGGCCATCTTCAAAGAGACCATCGATCCGGTCATCGGCTTTGGCGCATGGCAGGCCCGCAAGCTGGCTTTTGCCTTGGGGCTGAAGGCCGCGCAAATCAACCAGGCCGTCGTCTTTTTGCAAAGCCTTTACAAGGCATTCATCGAAACCGACGCCTCGCTGCTGGAGATCAATCCCTTCATCACCACCAAGGACGACAAGCTCTTCGCCCTCGACGCCAAGGTCACCTTCGACGACAACGCCCTCTTCCGCCATCCTGAGATCAAGGCCCTGCGTGACACCGCCGAAGAAGATCCGCTTGAGGTGGAAGCCAGCAAGTACGCGCTGAACTACATCAAGCTCGACGGCTCCATCGCCTGCATGGTCAACGGCGCAGGCCTCGCGATGGCGACCATGGACATCATCCAGTACGCCGGCGGCAGCCCCGCCAATTTCCTCGACGTAGGCGGCGGCGCAACCCAGGAGCAGATTGAGCACGCGTTCGAGATTCTGCTCTCCGACTCTCATGTGAAGGCCATCCTGATCAACATCTTCGGCGGCATTCTGCGCGTCGATCGCCTGGCCACTGGCGTAGTGGCCGCGGCGCTGAATCTGCACGTGAAAGTACCCATTGTGCTGCGCCTCGAAGGCACCAACGTCGTGGAAGGCCGCAAGATCCTCAAGGAGTCGGGCCTGAACTTCCAGGTGGGCGAAACAATGAAAGAAGCAGCGGAGCTCGTCGTAGCCGCGGCAGCAAGCGTGGGGGCATAAGATGTCGGTTCTCGTAGATAAAAATACTCGTCTAATTGTTCAGGGCCTCACCGGCAAGGAAGGCACTTTCCACGCCAAGGGCTGCGCGGAATATGGCACCGTAGTCGTAGGCGGTGTGACTCCTGGCAAGGGTGGAACCACCCATGAAGGCTGGCCTGTTTTCAACACGGTGCAAGAGGCCGTGGAAAAGACCGGCGCAAACTCGACCATGATTTTCGTGCCGCCGCCGTTCGCGGCCGACGCCATTCTGGAAGCCGAGGACGCGGGCATTGCCCTGATCGTCGCCATCACCGAAGGCATTCCTACGCTCGACATGATCAAGGTGTGGGCCAAGCTGCAGTACTCCAAATCGCGGCTTATCGGTCCCAACTGCCCCGGCGTCATCTCGCCCGGCAAGGCCAAAATCGGCATCATGCCCGGCAACATCCACAAGGAAGGCTCGGTCGGCATCGTCTCCCGCTCTGGCACGCTGACCTATGAGGCCGTGCACCAGTTGACCCAGCGCGGCATCGGCCAGTCTACAGCGATTGGCATTGGCGGCGACCCGATCATCGGCACCACGCACATCGACGCGCTGCGCCTGTTGAACGACGACCCGGAAACCGAAGCCATCATCATGATCGGCGAAATCGGCGGCTCGGCAGAAGAGGCCGCAGCGGAGTTCGTCCGGCAGTATGTGAAGAAGCCGGTGGTGGGCTTCATCGCTGGACAGACCGCACCTCCGGGCCGCCGCATGGGCCACGCCGGAGCCATCATCAGCGGAGGCCAAGGCACCGCCGCCGACAAGATGAAAGCCATGACCGCCGCGGGAATTCACGTCGTCGTTTCGCCGGCAGAAATTGGCGCAACCCTGGCGCGGGTGATCGGCAAAAGTTAGTTGTTTCCACGCACCCAAGAAACAGTTGGGTGCCCCACCCTCGCCGCGTTTTTGTTCTTGCGGCTAGGGTGGGCGAGCAGGATGCCCACACGACAGAAACAGTAAAACTCACTACAACAACGAAGGCCCACCGCAATGGTGGGCCTTCGTTGTTTTGTATCGTCGCTTACCTCTACCAAACTCGGCAAGGCTTCGGGATCACCATCGCCGCCGTCTTCTTGCAACTGAAGCTCTTGGCAAACTCCGGCAAATCCTGCAGCACGGTGTTGGTGCGGTACTCATCCGGCGCGTGCGGATCGCCTTGCGCCTGCGTCCGCAACTGCTCGGGCCGCGTCTGCGTACACCACTGTTGGGCATACGCAATCCAGAAGCGCTGGTCAGGCGTGTAGCCGTCAGTCTGGGCCGTCATGTCCACGTGCGCGGCCTGCGCCTTATCCAGCCAAGAAACCCACGCCAGCCACAACCCGCCCAAGTCGGCCAGGTTTTCGCCCAGCGTCAACTTGCCGTTCAGGTGTACGCCGGGTACCGCTTCGATGGCGTCGTACTGCTTGACCATGCACTCGGCGCGCTCGTTGAATTTGGTTTCGTCGTCCTTGGTCCACCAGTTCTTCAGGTTGCCGTCCTTGTCGTACTGGCGGCCCTCGTCGTCGAAGCCATGAGTTAGCTCGTGACCAATGGTGGAGCCCATGTCGCCGTAGTTAGCCGCGTCGTCTTCCTTGTCGCTGAAGAAGGGCGGCTGAAAGTACCCGGCCGGGAAGTTCACATTGTTCATCTGCGGATCGTAGTAGGCGTTCACCGTGGGCGGCGTCATCTGCCACTCGCCTTTGTCCACCGGCTTGCCAATCTTGGCCAGGTCGCGTGCCTGCTCAAACTCAGACGCGCGCATCTGGTTGCCCAGAGCGTCGCCGCGCACAATTTCAAGTTTCGTGTAATCGCGCCACTTGTCTGGATAGCCAATCTTGTTCATCACCGTGTGCAGCTTTTCCTTGGCCTTGATCTTGGTAACTGCGCTCATCCAGTCGAGGGAGTCGATGTCCTTGTCCATGGCCTGCTCAATCGCCAGCGTCATTTCCAGCGCGTGCTGCTTGGCTGAGGGCGGAAAGTAGCGCTCCGCATACACCTGCCCCAGCGCCTCGCCCATCTCGCGATCCACGCGGCTGGTGCAGCGCTTCCACCGCTCCTGCTGCTTCTCCGCTCCGTTCAGCGTATGCGCATAGAAGTTCCAGTTCTCCTGGTCGAAGCTCTCCGGCAAGCGGGTTCCCGCATAGGCGTGCAGCAGGTGCCAGCGCAGATAAGTGCGGATCTGCTCAATTGGCGTATCGGCCACCAGCGCGTTGAACTCCGCAAAATACTTCGGCTCCATGTCGTTGGCCTTGCCCGCCGTGGGTGCATGCGCCGCGGCCACGTAGTCGGCCAGCTTGAAGTGCGTCAGTTCCTTTGACAGACCGGCCACATCCGTCGGGTGATTCAGGTTCTGCGGATCGCGCTGCTCAGTGATGGTGAGCGAAGCCTTGGCCAGCCGCGTTTCCAGCGCCAGCACAATCTCGGCATCCTTGGCGGCCTGGGCCTCCGGCTCACCGGCCAGCTTGAGGATATTGCGCACATGGGCCACGTACTGCTGCCGCTGCTCCACGGTCTTGGCGTCGGTCCGCGTATAGTAGTCGCGCTCCGGCAAGCCCAGCCCAGCCGCGCCATAAAAGCTGATCACCGAACTCGCATCGGCGTAGTCCTGGTTTGAGCCCATGCCGAAGAACGCGTTCACGCCGATGGCATGCAGATGAGCCAGCAGAGCGGGCAGCGCGGCGACTGACTTCAGCGCAGCAATGCGATCCAGCTCCGGCTGCAAGG
>Ga0224531_1000619_pt1 | contig 17343 bp, 12 predicted proteins | sample CBST100metaG_FD_179876 | JGI IMG/M metagenome (GOLD analysis project Ga0224531, IMG submission 179876) | Peat soil microbial communities from Stordalen Mire, Sweden - C.B.S.T100 | ecosystem: Environmental > Terrestrial > Soil > Wetlands > Peat | place: Sweden: Norrbotten County, Stordalen Mire... | reverse complement strand
CACCCCAGGTGCTCGCTTGGCGCAGGGGGTCGTTGGCGCTCCCGGCGGGCGGCCGAGTCCCTACTGCTTAACACATTGCAGCAGGTGTGTTCAAAGGTACAGGGGGTCTTGGGAGGGGATAAACCGGGTGCAGGGTTTCGCACACCTCTCTCCCTATCTGCCAGTGTGCGCCGAGGAAGGGTAATTCTCGGTAGTGGGGGTTGTATTTCGCACTGCACCGAGAGGTTCATGCCAGCCCACCCTAGCCGCAAGGACAAAGACGCGGCGAGGGTGGGGCACCCGATCGGAGGGAAGTCTCAGCGCGGCCTTATGGGACACGGAGGGTCTGGGTCGGGACGCTGTCCCAGGGTTGCGCTGCGCTCCACCCGTGGCTATGTTTACATCTTCCCTCCGGGAAGACTGCGGTTGATTTTTCAGAACGGCTTCAGGCGTCCCTCCGGGAAGACTGCGGTTGATGCGGTGCATTGGAAGCAGACGGATATTGCCTGAAGAGCATAGAGCAGTGGTGCAATTGCGCTGGTGGGGCAGGTACTGCTTTCCCACCCTTCGCAAAGTACGCGAAGGGTGGGGCACCCAGTGTGTGCGGGTGGGGTAGGGAAAAAGGACGAGGTAGGGTGAATCCGCCCACCCAGTTCTTTCTGACTCGCGGCAGTGGCTTGCATGCTGGGCGGCTACAACTGAATCTTCACCGGCCAGGTTTTCCAGATGTCCGAGCAGTAGTCGCGGATGGAGCGGTCGGAGGAGAACTTGCCCATGCGCGCTACGTTCAGAATCGACATGCGCGTCCACGCTTCCTGGTCCTTGTAGGCCGCGCTTACCCGGTCCTGGCAATCGATGTAGGCCTGGTAGTCGGCCAACAGCATGTAGTCGTCGCTCGTCAGTAGGGAACTGACCAGCGGCGCGAACAGGCCCCGGTCGCCGTGGGAGAACTCACCGCTGCTCAAGGCGTCCAGCACCTCGCGCAGATGTGCGTTCGACTCGTAAAACGCCCTCGGTTTGTAGCCCTCCCGCTTGCGCTGCTCCACCTCGGGAGCGGTGAGCCCGAAGAGGAAAAAGTTTACCGCGCCTACCTCTTCGCGAATCTCAATATTCGCCCCGTCCAGCGTGCCGATGGTCAGAGCGCCGTTCATGGCGAACTTCATGTTGCCGGTGCCCGCGGCCTCTTTGCCGGCTAACGAGATTTGCTCGCTCAGGTCGGCGGCGGGGTACACTCTCTGGCCCAGCTTCACGTTGAAATTGGGCAGAAAGACGACCTTGAGCCGGCCCCGCACCAGCGGGTCGGAGTTGATGGCCTCGCCCACGGAGTGAATCAGCTTGATGATGAGCTTGGCCATGCGATAGCCGGGCGCAGCCTTGCCGCCGAAGACGAAGGTCCGCGGCGTCACTTCCGTTTCCGGATCGTGCTGGATGCGCTTGTAGAGCGTGAGGATATGCAGAATCTGCAGGTGCTGGCGCTTGTACTCGTGCAGACGCTTGACCAGTACGTCGAACATCGACGCCGGATCGACCGTAATCTCTAGCCGCTGTTGAATGTAGTTGGCAAGCTGCGCCTTGTTGTGCAGCTTGATGGCGCGCCACTCCTCGCGCAGTTCGTCGTCGTCGACCATCGGTTCGAGACGGCGCAGTTTGTCCAGATCGCGTATCCATCCCGCGCCGATGCGCGCGGTGAGCAGGTGCGCCAATCCAGGATTGCTCAGCACCATCCAACGACGCGGCGTGACGCCGTTGGTCTTGTTACTGAACTTCTCTGGCGTCAGCTCGTAAAAATCCTTCAGCACTTCCGTCTCAAGCAGCTTTGTATGCAGTTCCGCCACGCCGTTGATGGCGTGGCTGCCCAGCGCTGCCAGGTGTGCCATGCGGACAAATTTTCCGCCCCTCTCGCTGATCAGCGAGATTCTCCGCACCCGGTCCACGTCGCCGGGAAACTTTTGCCGCACATTGTCCAGGTGGCGCTGGTTGATCTCGTCGATGATCTCCAGGTGGCGCGGCAAGAGAGCCCCGAACAAGCCCACGGGCCACTGCTCCAGAGCCTCGGGCAGCAACGTGTGGTTGGTGTAGCTGAGAGCGTGCTCGGTCACGTGCCAGGCCGTATCCCACTCCATCTCGTGCTCATCCACCAGCAGCCGCATCAGCTCAGCCACGGCAATGGCCGGATGGGTGTCGTTCATCTGGATGGCGAAGTTGCGGTGCAGCTCGGCCAGCGGGCGGTTCTGCGTCTTTTGAATGCGCAGGATGTGCTGCAGCGAGCAGGAAACGAAAAAGAACTGCTGCTCCAGCCGCAGCTGCTTGCCCTGGATCTCTTCATCGTTGGGGTAAAGAATCTTGGAGATGCTCTCGGACGAAACCTTGTCTGCCACGGCGCCAAAATAATTCCCAGTATTGAAGGTGCCAAAGTCGAAGCCCTCGACGGCCTGCGCCGACCAGAGCCGCATGGTGTTGGCGGTGTTGGTCCGGTAGCCAAGGATGGGTGTGTCGTAGGGAACCCCGCGCACCACGCGCCCCGGAATCCACGTGACGCGCAGCTTTCCTTTGGAGTCGGTGCGAGTCTCGGTGCGTCCACCCATCTTGACTTCAAAGGAATCTTCGGGCCGCTCCAGCGCCCAGGGATTGCCCCGCCGCAGCCACTTGTCGGCCGTCTCCACCTGCCATCCGTCGCGGATCAACTGGTCGAAGATTCCATACTCGTAGCGAATGCCGTAGCCGATGGCGGGAATGTCGAGGGTGGCCAGTGAATCCATAAAGCAGGAGGCCAGACGCCCGAGGCCGCCGTTGCCCAGGCCAGGCTCGGCTTCCTGCTCGATGAGTACGTTCAGGTCCAGTCCCAGCTTGCGCATGGCCTGTTCGGTCTCGTCGTAGATGCCCAGATTGATCAAGTTGTTGCCCAGATGTGGCCCGGTGAGGAACTCCGCCGAAAGGTAGCAGACCACCCGCACGTCTTGCGCTTGATAGTTTTTCACCGTCTTGATCCAGCGCTCCACCAGCCGGTCGCGCACGGTGTGCGCCAGGGCCAGGTAGAGGTCGTTGGCTGTAGCCCGCTCCATCGACCGGCCTTGCACAAAAATGAGATTGTCAAGAAACGACTGCGCCAGCGCATCCACGTCCAGCGCGGTTCTTTGCCCTTTTTGCGTTTCCTCGGGCGGCAGCATTGCAGCAGTTTTATCCGACATCGTATCCCTCGTTTTCCGCATCGCAGCGGATGCCCTTACCTTACAGTTGTTGTTCCAAAGATAAGTCAAAATCCCAAGAATAGCGCGGGTTGCTTCGTCGCGAGCGCTCCCGGACTACTGTAGACAGCCCGTCCTGGTTGCGCTGTGCCTTTTTGGTCATCGGGCTTGCGGAGCCTGTTGATCACCCCATGCGATAAGCTGATGCGGGGGGATTGGCATGAAATTGCGGTTGTGGACCCGGGTTGTTCTTGCATCATTTGCTTTGACGTTGGGGCTGGGCCTGGGGGCTCAGCAGCCGGTCGCTTTGCCGGGACTGAATCCGGCGCTGCCGGTCCTTTATGTGGACCATGGGGCGAACGCCGCTGCCGCGCAAAAGCAGCACTATGTGGTTCTTGTGTCGCTGGATGGCTTTCGCTGGGACTACGCCAAGCGCGAAGGCGCGACGAACCTGCTGGCCTTGGGCAAGCAGGGCGTTTGGGCGCCGGAAGGCATGTTGCCCAGCTATCCCTCGCTGACTTTTCCCAACCACTTCACCATCGTGACCGGCCTCTATCCGGAGCACCACGGGCTGGTGGCCAACAGCTTCTACGACGAGAGCAAGCAGGCACGCTATGCCATCAGCGATGCCAAGGCGGTGAGCGACGGAAGCTGGTACAGCGGCACCCCGTTGTGGAGCCTGGCGGAGAGCCAGGGCATGAGGACTGCGTGCCTGTTCTGGCCGGGGTCCGAGGCGACTATTGCCGGGTACCAACCGACGTATTATGTGCGCTTCGACTCCAAAACCGAGGCTACGGATGCCGTGCAGCAGGCGCGGATCGACAACGCCGTGGCCCTGCTGAAGCTGCCCGTGGCGGATCGGCCCCACTTCGTTACGATTTACTACTCCGAGCCTGACCACGAGGGGCACTCCTTTGGTCCCGATGCGCCGGAGACCCGCGCAGCCGAACTCAAGATGGACGCGATGGTAGGCAAGCTGAAGACCGCCCTGGACGCGACCGGATTGCCCATCGACTTGGTGGTGGTGAGCGATCACGGCATGGCGAAGGTGGAAGGCGGCTGGATCACGCTGGACCAGTTTGCGGATCTGAAGGGATTTGAGACGGCGGGCGCGCAGCTCTATGGCAAGACGGAAGCGGACCGGGAGCGGGTCTATAACCAGCTCAAGAAGGCTTCGCCGCAGTTTGTTGTTTACAGGCGGAAGGACGTTCCGGCGGGGCTGCATTTCAACGAAAATCCGCGCGAGGGCGACCCGGTGGTGGTGGCCACGGGGCCTTACGCCATTCGTGCGCATGGGCCGGAGGCGGGGAGGACGGATCGTCCGTCGACAGCGGGCGCGCATGGTTTCGATCCGCGCAAGCTGCCGGAGATGAAGGCCAGTTTTTTTGCTGCGGGGCCGGACATTGTTACGGGCAAGACGGTGGCGCCGTTTGAAAATGTCAACTTGTACCCATGGCTGGCGCATTTGCTGGGGCTGAATGCGCCGAAAATCGATGGCAGCTTGGGTGTGTTGGCGGGGACTTTGCGCGATAATGGTATCGATACCAAACAGTGAGGGAGTAGGTCGCAGAATGAACATGGTTTTGGGAATTGACGGAGGCGGGACGCGGACTCGGGCTTCGATTATGGCGGGCGAACAGGTCTTGGCTCATGCCGAGGGCGGCTCCATCAAACGGCTGCGGGTGGGCGCGGAAGTGGCGGAAACCAATCTGCGCGCGCTGCTTAAAGAGGTCTATGCCCAGGCGGGCGTCACCGGCCTGCGCGCCGCTTCGGCGGGGGTGGCGAGCGCCACCATGCCTGGAGTGAGCGAATGGATCGATGTGGTTTTTAACGAGTTTCATATCGAACGCTCTGAGGTGGTGGGCGACGAAGTGATTGCGCTGGACGCTGCTTTCAAGGGCGGGCCTGGGATTTTGCAGATCGCCGGCACCGGCTCCAATACTATTGGGCGCGCGCCGGACGGTAGCCGCGAGTGCGCTGGCGGCTGGAGTTCGCGGCTGGGCGATGAGGGATCGGGCTATTGGATTGGCGTCAACAGCGTGCGCCGCGCTCTGCATGCGTATGACAGCGAGCAGCCTACGCAAGTTCTGAAAGTCGTCGGCGAGATTTGGGGCACACCCAGCATTGACGATCTGGTGAATCTGGGCGACAGCACACCGGGACCGGACTTTGCGGCATTGGCGCCGGCGATTTATAAGCTGGCCGAGGCGGGCGATCCGGTTGCGGTGGAAGTGCTGAAGCAGGCTGCGGCTGATTTGGTGGGGTTTGTGCTGCTGGTGCGCGCCAAGCTGCGCCGCAAGCACGGAATCGCGGGCGAAGTGCCCGTTGCCTGGACGGGCGGCGTGGTGGAGAAGATGACGATCGTGCGCGAAGCGTTTTTTGCGGGGCTGCACGCCGCCGCTCCAGAGATGCCGGTGGCAACCGAATCGGTGGTCTCGCTGCAAGGTGCGTTGTGGCGGGCCAAGCGGCTGGCGGAAGCGGCGCTGTAGGCTTCCGACAAGTTGACCGGATGGTTTCGTACCTTGAGTTCATGCTTTCCCAGGTCTCAGAATCGAGACCTGGGGCACCCGAGTTTGTTCAATATTGCTGGGGTTGAGGCTTTCGCTTATCCGGCCAACTGGCCATTCACCAGAGACGCAACCAGCTTTCCGGATGCATCGACGGCTACCAGATTGGCAGGGCCACCGACGGCCAGCGATCCGGCTTGTTTGCTGAGGCCGGTCATTGCGGCGGGATTGACGGTGAGCAGCCGCAGCGCTTGTTCCAGCGGTGCGCCGGTAAACGCCACAAAATTGCTCAGCGCGCGGTCCAGGGTGAGCACACTGCCCGCTAGCACTCCGCGGGCCATGGCTTTGCCGTTGGCCACCTCGACCGGGAAGCCGCCGAGCGTGTATGTGCCGTCGGGCATGCCTGCAGCGCTCATGGCGTCGGTCACCAGCAGGCAGCGTTCCGGTCCCTTGGCGCGCCACCAGAGCTTGACCATCTCCGGAGCCACATGGATGCCGTCGCAGATGATCTCGGCAAACAGGGTGTCATCGGTGAGTACGGTGCCCAGGATGCCCGGTTCGCGGTGGTCCAGCGGGCGCATGGCGTTGTAGGTGTGGGTGGCGCTGGCGGCACCGGCGGCAATGGCGGCGCGGGTTTCGGCGGCGGTTGCATTGGAATGGCCCAAAGAAACGCGCACTCCGCGCGCCGTGGCATGGGCGGCCAGTTCGGTAGCGCCGGGCAGCTCGGGCGCCATCGTCATCAGGTGAACATGGCCCTCGGCCGCTTCAAAGAGCCGGTCGAAGATGGCGATGTTGGGTTCGAGCAGGAACTCCTGCGGCTGCACGCCGCGCTTCAGGTGCGACAGGAACGGGCCTTCCAGGTGAATGCCAAGGGGGCGAGCCTGCGCCGGGCTGGGCGGGGCGGCCAGCAGCTTGGCTAGTCCTGAAAGGGCGCGCAGGGTTGCATCCAGCCCTGCGGTGACCGTGGTCGCCAGATAGCCTCCTGTTCCGCGGCTGGCAAGAAAACTGCCGACTGCCTTCAGAGCTTCTGGAGTGGCTTCCATCAGGTCGTGCCCGGCCGCGCCGTGGATGTGCACGTCGAAGAAGGACGGGGCCAGTGTTGCGCCGGGATAGTCCAGAACCCGCGCCTGGGCGGGAGTTTCGCTGATCGAACGGGCGCCGATGGAGCTGATCCGCCCGTCCTCAATCACGACCACGGGGTGGTCCAGCAGGCTGGTTCCATCCCAAAGATTTTTCGCTGTAATTACCGTACGCATATCTGAATTATTGCAGGGTCGCGTGCGCCTCGGGTGAGAGAGCTGCTGTCGTAACATCCCTGTGAAGCCAGAGGGCCGCTTCTTTTGCTAAGGTTTTGCCATGCACACGAAGGCATTTTTGGCGATTGGCAGTGCGGCTCTCCTTTTTGGACAGGTGTCTGTTGCGGCGCAGACGGTGGATTTGCCCACCAGCAAGCAGTTGATCGGGGAGATTCCGGGGCATCCGCAACGGTTGAACAGCCTGCCCATCTCCATGGCTGTTTCGCCCGACGGGCGCTACGTGGTCACGGTCAACGCCGGGTTTGGCACCTACGAGTCGCAGTATGAGCAGTCCCTGGCGGTCGTCGATACGCAGACGGGCGCGGTGGCCGACTTTCCGGATGCGCGCACCCTGGTGGGCGCCAAGCAGACGCTCTACTCCGGGTTGGCCTTCAGCCGCGACGGCGGGCATCTCTACGCCAGCATGGGCTCGACCACCAACCCGCTCGGCCAGGAGAAGGACACGACCGGCAGCGGCGTCGTGGTCTACAGCTTCAAGGAGGGCAAGATCGCGCCGGAGCGCATCATTCCCTTGCCCCTTCAGCAGCTCGCTCCGGGCCGCAAGACCAAGCTGGTGGGCGGTGTGGAGGGCGACAAGGGGATGCCGTTCCCGGCGGCGATTGTCGTGGTGGACAAGGCGGGCGCGGAAAAGTTGCTGGTGGCGGGCAATCTGGCCGACGATGTGCTCTTGATCGATGCGGCTAGCGGCGCGATTGAAAAGCGCTTTGACCTGTCGGAGAATGACGCCGTGCCCTCCACGTACCCAGTCGCGCTGGCGGTTTCCAAAGACGGTGCGCGAGCCTTTGTGGCGCTGTGGAACGCTTCGGAGATTGTGGAACTGGATCTAGTGAAAGCAACGGTGGGACGCAAACTGACCCTGCTGAAGCCGCCTAGCGCCATCGCGGCCGGCACCCATCCCAGCGCGTTTGAGTTTTCGCCAGACGGAAAGACGCTGTACGTGGCACTCTCCAATCGCGACGCCGTGGCCGCTGTGCATGTGGGCGCGGGACAGTTTGCCGTGAAGGGCTACTTCGATACGCGCCTGCCCGGCCAAAGCTACTTTGGCGCTGAGCCTGTGGCACTGGCCGTAAACGGCAGCCGCTTGTATGTGGCCAATGCGGCCAGCGATGCTATTGCGGTCATCGACACGAGCAAGCTGACGCCGAAAGCGTCGAAGCAAGGGATGGTCGAACCCGTCGGCTTTGTACCCACCGAGTGGATGCCGATGTCGATGGCGTTTCTGCCTTCGGCCTCCGGCGGAAAGCTGTATGTAGCTACCGCCAAGGGCAAGGGAACCGGTCCCAACGGCATGCTGCAACGGGAGACGGAGACCTCCAAGTCACGGAAGCTCCACCGGCCAACCACTTACATTGGCACGCTGCTCTATGGCTCTTTGGCCGCGCTGGACGCTGCAGAGATGGAGAAGACGCTGCCGCAGTCGACCAAGGTTGTGCTGGAATCGAACCGCATGAAGGCTGCCGACGAGAAGATTACCTTTGCCGGCGGTGCGCAGGACCGCATCGAGCACGTGATCTACATCATCAAGGAGAACCGGACTTACGATCAGGTCTTTGGCGACTTGAAAAAGGACGGCAAGCCGGTGGGCAATGGCGATGCCAGTTTGACGATGTATGGCGAGTCAGTAACTCCAAACCTGCATAAGTTAGCCTTGCAGTTTGGCGTGCTGGATAACTTCTTTGACTCCGGCGAAGTCTCCGGCGATGGGCATGTCTGGTCCAACGCTGCGATTGGGACGGATTATCTGGAGAAGACCTGGCAGCAGAACTATCGCGGCAACCAGCGCACGTACGACTACGAGGGCGTGGTGGCCGAGGGCTATCCGCTGCTGCAAAAGATTCCCGACGTGAACGAGCCGGCCAGTGGCTATCTGTGGGGTAACCTGGCCGCGCATGGCAAGACTTACTATCACTTTGGCGAATACATAGCTTCAACTTTCTGCGACGAGGTGAAGACGGCCAATCCGCAGCAAGGACCGATGCTGGCCGGAGGGCACTGCGGCCGCAAAGCGGTTGCTCCGGGCGAGGCGCTGCCTGCCGAGTGGGGCGGTGGCGTGAATAAGTGGCCTTGGGCGATTCCGCTGATCGCGACGAACATCGCCACCAAGCCGGAGTTAGTGGGCCACTTTGCCGAGGAGACACCGGACTTTAACCTGGCGATTCCCGATCAGATTCGGGCGGACATCTTCCTGCGGCATCTGGCGGGCTGGGTCGCGGACAAGCAGCAGGGTAAAGACACCATGCCCAACTTTGTGATGCTGCGCTTTGCCAACGACCACACGGCGGGCACGCGGCCGGGCGGACCGACGCCGAAGTCTTCGGTGGCCGATAACGACCTGGCCGTAGGTCGCGCCGTGGATGCCATTTCGCACTCACCGTTCTGGGAGGATACGGCGTTTTTTATTCTGGAGGACGACGCGCAGGATGGCGGCGACCATGTGGACGCGCATCGCAGCCTGGGGCTGGTGATCAGCAAGTACGCGCCGCGCGGGGCGAACGGAGCGCCGTTTGTCGATAGCCGCTTCTACTCCACGGTGAGCATGGTTCGCACCATGGAGACGGCGCTGGGGCTGCCGCCGATGAACAACAACGACGCGTTCAGTTCGTTGATTTCTTCGCTGTTCACGGGGCCTGGCGACCAACCAGTTTATGCGGCGGACTACTCCAACCGCGACAACAACCTGATTTATACGGCCAACGAAAAGACCGCGGCGGGCGCGAAAGAAAGCATGAAGATGGACTTTCGCCACGCCGACCGCGCACCGGCGCAGAAGCTGAACGTGATTCTGTGGAAGGACGCTATGGGCGACAAGGCCGTGCCCGCATCGCTGACTCAGCACCGCAAGAAGACAGCCAAGACGGACGACGACGATTAGGCGGGCTGCGACTCTGCATGTCCCGGCAAAGGTGGCGTATCTTGGTATGCGGCAGAAATCTTCCTTTCGGGAGTGACTTATGCGGGTATTGGATCGTAGAAGCTTTCTCAAAGTGGCCGGGGCTGCCTCGGCCGGAATGATGTTTGGAAACCGGGTGTATGCGCTGGCCGGGCTGCAGAACGAGCCGGCCAGGACCATTGCGGCTAACGACCACATCCAGATTGCGCTGATTGGCGCGGGCATCCAGGGCCAGGGAGACACGAAGAACGCTGTGCAGGTTCCGGGCGTCAAACTGGTGGCCGTGGCCGACTGCTACGACGGACGGCTGGCGCACAGCAAGGAGTTGTGGGGACCGGACATTTTCACGACGCGCGATTACAAAGAAATCCTGGCGCGCAAAGACATTGACGCTGTGATCATTGCCACGCCCGACCACTGGCACAAGCAGGCCGCCGTGGATGCCATGAAGGCGGGCAAGGATGTGTACTGCGAAAAGCCCATGATCCATCTCTATGCCGACGGGCCGGAGATGATTGAGACTGCGCGCTCGACCGGGCGGATTTTGCAGGTGGGCAGCCAGCGGGTCAGTTCGCTGATTTACCTGAAGGCCAAGGAACTGCTCGCCGCCGGGGCCATCGGCCAGCTCAACATGGTAACTGCGCGGTGGGACCGCAACTCCACCATGGGCGCGTGGAGTTACACCGTTCCTCCCGACGCCAGCCCGGAAACCTGCGACTGGCCGCGCTTTCTGGGCACGGCGCCCAAGATTCCGTTCAATGCCGAGCAGTTCTTCCAGTGGCGCAAGTGGAAGGCCTACGGAACCGGCGTTGCTGGCGACCTGTTTGTGCATCTGTTCAGCGGCACGCACTTCATCACCGGATCGCACGGGCCTACGCGGGGCTATGCCACCGGCGGCCTGCGTTTTTGGAAGGATGGCCGCGACGTGCCCGACGTGATGCTGGGCCTGTTCGACTATCGCGAGGGCTTCAACCTGAGCCTGCGCGTCAACTTTGTGGACGGCGGCGAAGAGAGCGAGGGCCTTGTCTTTACCGGCTCCGAAGGCACCATGGAGATTGACGGCCACGCAGTGACGGTAAGCCGCGTTCCGCGCGAGCAGGAACCGGGCATGGTGATCGATACCTACGCGGAAGCCACGCAGGAAAAGATTCGCGAGGCCTACAAGGAGAAGTATCCGCGGCAGCATCCGGTTGGAGAGCCACCGGTGGGGTACGAGAAATTCGTTGCGCCTGCGGGGTACAGCGACAGCTACGACCATTTCAAAAACTTCTTTGCATCGGTGCGCTCGCGCCAGCCGGTTGTGGAGGATGCCGTTTTTGGCTACCGCGCCGCCGGAGCCGCGCTGCTGAGCAATGTCAGCTATGAGCGCGGCGCTGTCGCGCATTGGGACCCGGAGGCGATGAAGGTGCTGTAACGGTGTGTGACCACTAAAGACGTTGAGACCTGGGGAGGCACAAATCTCAACCTCGTTTGTTGTTCGGCCAGTTAAACTGGGTGCATGACCAAGCGGATCGGTGTACATCTGGGCACGGCGGGCGGGGCTTCAAACGCCGTGGCGCGGGCGCGGGAGATTGGCGCCAATACATTTCAGATTTTTTCGTCCAGCCCGCGCATGTGGCGCGCGCCCAAGGTGGACCCCGCGCAGGCCGCCCGCATGAAAGCACTTCGTGCGGCTCTCGATGTTGGACCTTTGGTTATCCATACAAGCTACCTGGTCAACGTGTGCAGCCAGAATGGCGAGGTGCGCGAGAAGAGCATTGTGGCTTTCCGCGGCGAAATCGAGCGTGCGCTTACGTTTGGCGCTGAGTACCTGGTGCTGCATCCCGGCTCGTGGAAGGGCCTGACGCGCGATGAGGGCCTGAAGCTGGCGGCTGACTCCATTACGCGCGCGATTGACGGGCTGCCATGGCAGGGAACGCCGTTTCATATTTTGATTGAAAACACGGCAGGGGCGGAGTTCTCGCTGGGCGGAAAATTTGAGCAGGTGGCCGAGTTGGTGGAGCGGCTGAAACCGATCGCGCCGGTGGCCGTGTGCCTGGATACCTGCCATACCTACGTGGCCGGATACGACCTGGTCAGCGCCGAGGGGTATGAGCAGACCATCGCCCTGGCGGCCTCGACCATCGGGCTGGACGCGGTGCGCGTGTGGCACATGAACGACGCCAAGGCCGAGCGCGGCTCCAAGCTGGACCGCCACGAGCACATCGGCCAGGGCACCATGGGCGTGGAGCCCTTTCGGCGGCTGCTGAACGACTCGCGCTTTGCTCACGCCGCGTTTATCGCCGAAACCCCGGTGGATGAACCGGGCGACGAGGAGCGCAATGTGCGGGTGCTGAAGAGCCTGGTGGAATGAGAGGGATTTTCAGTTGAAACGTGGGTAGCATTATGCTACCGTTTACGCATGAGTCAGCCGGTCAAACTGTCGGATGCACTGGTGCTGGATGCCCGGATTGCCGGGGAGGCGCAGGAGCGCTCCATTGCCGGCCAAGTGGAGTTCTGGGCTAAACTGGGGCGGTCTTTGGACCTGCTGCTGGAAGGCAGGCAGGTGCTGGCACTGCGCCGAAGCGCGGGAATGCAGCCACTGTCGGAGGCTCTGACCTCTGTGGATACGCCAGCAGGCCGGAGGCGCGTGGTGAACACTCTGTCGGGTCAACCCTTTCCACACTACAAGCCGCATTCCGGACAGCGAGGCTTGCTGGTTAGAACCGATGAGGATGGCAAGCAGACAGTGGGCCGTTTTGTGAATCGCGTATTTCTAGAAACGGAAGCAGAGAATAGCGCATCGCATGCTCATAGCCTGATGCCCAAGGTCAAGACCGCACTTAAGAGTCGCAGGATAAAGACAGTACAAGTTCTCAAAAAAGCAAAATCCGAGACCCAGTCCAAGGAACACAAAGCGTGCGTCTGAAGTCGCTGCTCGACCGCCGTCCGATTGTCGTCGCTTTGGCCGGGCCGAATGGGGCGGGCAAGAGTACCTTCTACGACGCCCATCTGGCGACAACAGGGCTGCATTTTGTCAACGCGGATGTGATTGCTCTCTACGGGAAAATGAGTCCTTATGCAGCGGCGGGTGCTGCGAATGTGACCCGGCGGCACTTGGTTGAGCAACGGGAGAGCTTTATTTTCGAGACCGTATTCTCCGATCCGGTTGGAGATAAGCTCAAGTTCTTGAAAGATGCCGAACACGCTGGTTATACCGTCGTCCTGATCTTTATTGGGATTGCCGGGCCGGAGATTTCCGATGACCGTGTGGCAATGCGCGTCTCTCAGGGTGGGCATGACGTTCCACAGAACAAACTGGTTGAACGCTTTCCACGCGTCATGAACAACCTGAAAAGAGCACTGGCCGAGCTTGCCAACGTATGGGTTTTCGACAACAGCGATCTGGGCCGGGGTTACCGGCTGGTGGCAAAAGCGGAGAACGGGCAAGGAGTTGAATTGTACAAGCCAACGCCTGACTGGTTGAAGGCACTGTTGCCCCGAAAATGACTTGGTCTTCCGTTTACACTGAAGTAGATATAGCGGAAGGCATAGAACGCATTGAACAGGCGAGAGCCTTGTTAGTGGAAAAGGCGGAACTTTAAAAAATCTAACTTTCCTTGTAACTCCTTTGGCGTAAGATTGTCTGCACTATAGAAATCGAAACCGGAGGGTGAGTTATGCGCGGAAAATGCTGCGGAATCCTGGCTTTGGTTGCGGCTGCGAGTTTGGCCTTGCCTGCTGTGAGCCAGGATTCTACGGCGCGGTCAGAAGCGACTGCAAGCAGCAAGGCAAGCCCTGTCGCGTGGCTGCCCTATATGGCCGAGTACAAGATTGTGCGGGTTGAGGTGCGCGCTGGGGTAACTTCCCTCCCGCACGAATCCAGAATCGTCACGGCCCGAGACGCACAGGGTCGCCAGATGGCTGCGACGACGGACTTTCCAACCTCGGCGGATCAGAAGCCAATCACACATTTTCAGGTTGTCGATCCCATGGCTCACCTCACGTTTGCCTGGAGTTTTCCTGGGAAGAAAGCAATCGTGATGGCAATTCCTATTTACGGTGAGATTCAATCGGCCTGTGGGGCCGCGAGTGGTGGAATCGTGTCTATGGACTGCGCGGCGAAGCCTACAAAAGAGACCGTGGAGGAACTGGGAACGAAGACGATTCAGGGCGTTGAGGCGCGGGGCCGCAGGACCACGTGGACGACCCCGTCGGAGTATGTCGGGAAGGATAAGAAACATAAGCCCCCGGTGTGCCCTGCCGAGGTGAGCACGAATGAATTGTGGAAAGCGATGGCTCCCGGCTTGACTGGCCTTGTGGCGCGCGAGGTCAGCGAGGACGCGCAGTCGGGCAAGATGAGCAAGGAACTGGTGAAGTTCAGCCAGAGAGAGCCAGATAAGGCGTTCTTCCGGCCCCCCGCGGGCTATGAAATCGTGAACCGGGAAGTGGGCACGGACCCATGTATCAACTTCGAGGGGATTGAGCCTTATACGGTCCCGAATCCTGTTCTCCCCCAGCCGCCAGAGCAGTAGAATCCGCCCTCCCCGTAGAGATTGGTGGAATCATTTGCACGCAATGTACCGTTAAGCGGTACAATAGTACAACAGGGAAGGCCGCAGCATGATTCTCGGGTTCCGGGACCGCTGGTTGCAGGGTTTTTTCATTCACGATCTGCCCAGTCGGAATATTCCGCCGGATCTTGAGTCGCGGCTTTTCAGGAAGCTGCAATTGCTGGACGACGTAACGTCGGATGCCGACTTGCGCGTACCGCCGAGCAATCATTTTGAGAAACTGCGAGGGAACTTGGATGGGCGGCATTCCATCCGGGTCAACGAACAGTGGCGGTTGATCTTCCAGTGGAATGGAAGCAAGGGAGAAGCTGCTGAGGTCTATCTCGACAATCACAGTTATCGATGAGGGTTGGTTATGCTGAGCACAGAACGGAAACCGGTGAGCGTGGGCGAGATGCTGGTGGAGGAGTTTCTGACTCCCATGAAGCTGACGCAGGGCGCGCTGGCTGAGGCGATGGGCGTCGAGCGCAAGTTGGTGAATGAGCTGTGCAAGGATCGCCGGGGAGTGACTGCCGATACGGCATTGATGCTGGCGCGCGTCTTTGGCAATTCGCCGGAGTTCTGGCTGAATGTGCAGCGCCGTACGGACCTGTGGGAAGCTCTGCACACACCCAAGCGGCGGCTGCGGATTGAACAGGCCAAAGCGCTGGAGCCGGTCGCGTAAAGTGGAGCGGCGCCGTCCGCGGACTTGGTCTCCCGTTTACACTGAAAGAGATATGGCGGAAGACATCGAACTGCGTTACGACCCCTCGGCGATTGAACCCAAATGGCAGCAGCGTTGGGCTGCGGATCCCTCAATGTACGCGGCTGAGCCTGCGGACTGCGGCAAGCCCAAGTACTACGTGCTGGAGATGCTGCCTTACCCCAGCGGCCAGTTGCATATGGGCCACGTGCGCAACTATGCGATCGGCGATGCGCTGGCCCGACAGATGTGGATGAAGGGCTACAACGTCCTGCATCCGATGGGCTGGGACGCCTTCGGCCTGCCGGCGGAGAACGCCGCGCTCAAGCACAATATGCCTCCGCGCGACTGGACGCTTTCTAATATTGCCGGAATGAAGCGGCAGTTTGAACGCTTGGGCATGGGCTTTGATTGGTCTCGCGAGGTTACCACCTGCCTGCCGGAGTACTACCGCTGGAACCAGTGGTTCTTTCTGCGCATGTACGAGAAGGGCCTGGTTTACCGCAAAAAGAGCAAGGTGAACTGGTGCCCGGTGTGCGCCACGGTGCTGGCCAACGAGCAGGTGGTCAACGGCTGCTGCTGGCGGCACGAGACCACGCCGGTGGAGCAGCGCGACCTGGTGCAGTGGTTCTATCGCATCACCGCCTACGCCCAGGAACTGCTGGACGGGTTGGACAAGCTGGACGGCTGGCCGGAAAAAGTGCGCACCATGCAGCGCAACTGGATCGGGCGCTCGGAAGGGACCGAGGTCGACTTTTTCCTGGAAGAAGCCCAGGGATCAGAGATCAGAGATCAGAGATCGGAGAAGACGCGGATTCGCGTATTTACGACCCGCGTGGACACCATCTTTGGCGCGACCAGCGTGCAGCTTGCGCCGCAACATGCGCTGGTGGCGGCTTTTACGGCTACCGATGCCAAGTTGAAGGAACAGGTTGACGAGCTGATCGAGCAGCAGAAGAAGGCTCGGGAAGCCGGCGACCTGGGCGCGATTGAAAAGCACGGCATCGCGACCGGGCACTTCGCCATTAATCCTTATAACGGCGCGAGGGTGCCCATCTGGGTGGCCAACTACATTCTGGCCGACTACGGCACCGGCGCCATCATGAGCGTCCCGGCGCACGACGAGCGCGACTTCGAGTTCGCCACCAAGTACGGCCTGCCGATTGTGCAGGTGATCAAGCCCACAGATGGTTCCGCTGTCGAGATGCCGTTCTGCTCCCATGAGGGCGTGCTGGTCAACTCCGGCGAGTACGACGGTTTGAGCTGCGACGAAGCGGCGAAGCGGCTGCAGGAGATTGCCGCGGCCGGCAAGTTTGGCGAGGCCAAGGTCATCTTCCGCTTGAAGGATTGGGGCCTGAGCCGTCAGCGCTATTGGGGCACGCCCATCCCCATGATCCATTGTGATCGAGACGGCCTGGTGCCGGTGCCGGACTCGCAGTTGCCGGTGCTGCTGCCCGCGCAGATTGAGATTACCCAGCAGGGCGGATCGCCGCTGAGCCGCGTGCCCGATTTCGTCAACGTCACCTGCCCCAAGTGCGGCGGGCCGGCCAAGCGCGAAACCGACACGATGGATACGTTTGTCGATTCCAGCTGGTACTTCTACCGCTACACCGACGCCAAAAACTCCAACGCGCCCTTCGACCCCAAGACGGCGCAGTATTGGTTCCCCATCGACCAGTACATTGGCGGCGTGGAGCACGCCATTCTGCACCTGATCTACTCGCGCTTCTGGACCAAGGTGATGCGCGACCTGGGCCTGATCGTCAACGACGAACCTGCCAAGCGGCTGTTTACGCAGGGCATGGTCATCAAGGACGGGGCCAAGATGTCCAAGTCCAAGGGCAACGTGGTTTCGCCCGATGACATGATCGCCAAATACGGGGCTGACGCGACGCGCATGTACGCGCTGTTTGCCGCGCCGCCGGACCGCGATTTGGACTGGCAGGAAGACGGCGTGGCCGGGGTGAGCCGCTTTTTGGCTCGCGTGTGGCGGCTGGCCACCAAGTATGCGCCTCTTGCACGAGCAGGTTCAGGCCAGGTAGTTAAGGCCCCGGAGGGGCTTTCGCTCAAGCTGCTGCGCAAGCTGCATCAGACCATCGCTAAAATCACGCTGGACTTTGAGGGCCGCTGGCACTTCAACACCTGCGTGGCCGCCATCATGGAGCTGGTCAACGACCTGCAAGCCGCCGATCCGCAACTGGCGGCGGGCGAGGTGAGTGCGCCCGTGATGA
>Ga0224531_1000611_pt1 | contig 17503 bp, 10 predicted proteins | sample CBST100metaG_FD_179876 | JGI IMG/M metagenome (GOLD analysis project Ga0224531, IMG submission 179876) | Peat soil microbial communities from Stordalen Mire, Sweden - C.B.S.T100 | ecosystem: Environmental > Terrestrial > Soil > Wetlands > Peat | place: Sweden: Norrbotten County, Stordalen Mire... | reverse complement strand
ATGGCCGTCCTCAACCGAATGCTCGACGCGGGACGCCCGGACTCTGTTCGCCGGCTGAATATCGCAGCGTGAAACAGGCTTGGAAGAGGGGAAGCTCGGCCGAGACTCGATCCATGCAACAACGCCGCTTGGCGGTGACGCCCGACGTCTGTTTTGTCCTGACACGAAGAACTCACGAGGGAACGAAGCAGGACACATAAGCGAATTGAACCGGAAAGACAAGATTTACTTGCCACCCGCCACCGGTACTCACGCCGGACGACGCCTACTTGAGCAGTTGGTAGAACCTCATTTGGCTCTGTAGTTGTGCAAGATCGATGGGTTTCATAAGGTATGCGTCGCAGAGTTCCTTGAAGCAAAGAAACACTTCTTTGACTTGCTGCACGGTGGTTGTCATAAAAATCTTCGCGCCAAAGGTGGACAGAATCCCTCGCGCTTCCTCAAAAGATCGTATCTGCCGAACTGCTTCCCGGCCGTCCATTTCAGGCATCATGATGTCCATGCAGATCAGGTCGTACGGTTGCGCCAGCTCGGTGGCGACGCGAAATGTCTCCACGGCTTCTCTCCCGTTCACGGCCACATGGCATTGGCCAAAGCGGCCGAGAAACGTCTGCAGCAAGAATCGGCAGGCAAAGTCGTCTTCTACTAAAAGGATACGCAAGGATCTAGGGTCTGTACGAGTCGAGCCTGCGGAGGAACTGCTGCACTTGCTGGCGAGGGCCGTATGGTCGGACCGCAGCGAGACCAGATCGTCTGTGACTTGAGCTGTGTCAGCCTCGTTGCTCGTGCCGGGGCTCTCAATCAGTTCCTGCAATTTCTCTGTGGCAGATAGCAGTACACGGACTTGCTCCGAGGTGGACGCAACATTGAGCGAGCGAATCAACGCAGCCGAGTTTTCAGTCTCATAGGCCAGCTCGCGTATCTTCACAAGATCGAAATAGTCCGCAGGTCCACTTATGGCGTGGGCCGCTCTAAGAATGCGATTCAGCCGGTCGTCATTGATCCTGGAATCACTCGTCTTTATGGCCAGCAGTTCCGTCTCCATCACAGCCAGATGCTCGCGGCAATCGGCCAAGTAGTCCCGAGCCAGTTCCCCGTCTATATTTGACATTGCTCTACCTCTCTTATCCGGGCTTGATTCCGGTATTGTCGTTCGCAATTGAAACCCATCCGTCTCGCTCCACGGTTCTCTTGAAACGGTCGAACTCGTTGCCTGCGCCGAGCAGAAGGTCGCGGCAGTCGTCCAACCGCCCGCCTGCCGCTGACGTTTCCATCGTCAAGGCAATCGCGTACAACGCTTCCGCCCCCACTGTCGCTGCCGATCCCTTTAGAGTATGTGCCTGTAACAGCGTGCCCGGCGCATCTACTTCATCGAGCCGGACGCTCAGATTCTTAAGTTGGGACGGGGCATCCAGCATAAACCCTTTAAGGACGCCACGAGCCAGTTCCCGGTCTCCCATCAGGCGCCGCAGCAGCGAGTCTCCGTCAAAGATAACTTTAGCCGGCTCGCTGGCGGGTTTCTGGAGAGGTTGGGCTGGACCACTCGTGAGATTGTCTGCGCTGGATTCGGAAGTCCACTTGGCAAGGACTCGAGCCAGTTGTGGAAGTTCCACCGGTTTCGCAAGGTAATCGTCCATCCCCTCGCTCAGACATCGTTCCCTGTCGGGGGCCATCGCGCTCGCGGTGAGGGCGATGATCGCAATGTTCGGATGAATCGATTGCCGGATGCGGTGGGCCGCTTCATAGCCGTCCATCACCGGCATGGCGCAGTCCATCAGCACCAGCTTGAAGCCCCCGCGTTCGACCGCCTGAACAGCCTCCGCGCCGTTGGTCACCGCTTCGCCGTTGTATCCCAACTTCTTTAGTTGCGCAAGGATAACCTCCCGGTTGATGGAATTGTCCTCCGCTACCAGTACCCTTTCCCCATGGCCAACATGTCTGAGAGCATCCGGCGCAGTGGAGCGATTCTGGCGCTCTTCGCCGACGCAATACTGCTCTCCACAGGGCGTTCGATCGAAGACTGCCGTGAACCAGAAGGTGGAACCCTCGCCTTGTCGGCTGGTCACCCCCATGCCACCCCCCATCATCTCCACAAGCTGCTTTGAAATAGCCAGCCCGAGTCCGGTCCCGCCATACTTGCGTGTTGTGGATGCATCGGCCTGGACGAATGCCGAGAATAGCGTCTTAATCTGGTCCGAACGTATCCCGATCCCGGTATCGGCGATGGTGAACCGAACGGTTGCCGTCCGCTCGGTCCCATTCTCAAGTACAGCATCCAGCGTGATACCACCGCTATCGGTGAACTTAATGGCGTTGGCGATAAGATTGGTGAGCACCTGGCGCAGCCGGTGAGCATCGCCACGCAAGAACCCAGGCACTCCCGATGAGATGCGCGCGTCCATGCGGAGCCCCTTTGCCGTCGCCTGAACACGTAAAGGCTGAACCACCTCTTCAATCGTGTGGTTCAAATTAAAGTTCAGATTCGTGAGAACTACCTTTCCGGCCTCGATCTTGGACAAGTCGAGAATGTCGTCAATGAGGGTCAGGAGAGTACGCCCGCTGTTCTGAGCCACTTCGACGTATCGCCTTTGCTCGGCCGTGAGATCTGTCTCCAAAAGCAACTGATTCATGCCAATGACGCCATTCATCGGCGTGCGGATCTCATGGCTCATGTTGGCCAAAAAACGGCTCTTCGCCTGATTGGCTGCGTCCGCCCTCTCCCGCCGCTTTCTCTCCGATATCTCCTGAAATACCACAACGGCACCGTCCGGTTTACCGTCTCGCAGGATAGGTGTGCTGGTGTACGCCACGGGGAAGCTGGTACCGTCCTTTTTCCAGAAAACCTCGCTGTCGCAGTAATGAACCTGTCCGTCACGGAGCGCTTTATAGATCGAGCACGCCTCTTGAGGGTAAGCGGAGCCGTCGGGGTACGAATGGTGAATCACGGCGTGCTGTGGCCTTCCGATCAATTCCTCGGCCGTATATCCAAGCATCACCGAGGCAGCGGGATTGGCAAAGGTCGTTAGGCCGCCGGGATCGAGACCGTAGATGCCTTCTCCGGCGGCGCTGAGAATGAGCCGGTGCATGTCACCGGTCTTCTCCAATTCCAATCGAAGGACCGTCTCCTGAAGCATAGCGCTTTGCTCGCGGGCTTCCTCCAGTCTTGCCTCGGATAGTTTGCGCTCGGTGACGTCCTTGCTGGTGCCGACAAGGCCGCGGAACTCCCCACTCGGCGAGAAGCGCGGCGCGGCTTCGGACTCGATCCACCTCCACTCGCCATCAGCCCGCCGGCTGCGCTGTTCAGTTTTTAGGGGCATATGCTCTTGCATCGCGCGGTTGAATGCCGCAATGGACCCCGGTGCATCGTCCGGATGAAGCAGCGACACCCACGCACCAGGCTCTACCTGTTCTGAGGTAATGCCGCAGAACTCCCGATACGTCCTGTTGATAAAGCGCGTGCCGCCTTCAGCATCCGTCACCCATATCCCGATCGGGCAACTGTCCGCCATAATGCGGAAGCGATGTTCGCTCTCCACGAGCGCCTGCTCGGCTTGCTTGCGCTCGGTGACGTCCGGACTAAGGCCGACATGACCTAGAAACTCGCCACTCGAGGCAAAGCGCGGCTCTGCGTAAGATTCGATCCATCGCCAATCGCCATCGGCACGGCGGACACGCACTTCAGCCTTGAAGGGGGCGCGTTCCCGCACAGCACGCCGAAACGTGGCGAGGTATTCCGGGGCATCCTGGGGATGTAACAGTGCCTGCCACTTGCTTCCCTCGGCCAGTTCGTAGGTAATCCCGCAGAGTTCCCGGTATCTCCGGTTGACAAAGTGCTTCGCGCCCTCCGCATCGGTCAGCCACATCGCCGACGGACAACTATCCGCCATGATGCGGAAGCGTTGTTCGCTCTCGATGAGCGCATGCTCCGACCGCTTGCGCTCAGTGATATCGCGAAAGAACCACACGCGTCCTCCACGTTCGGCCTTCTCGCCGCGCAGGCTGGCGGAATAGCGTTCGAGCGTTCTGCCGTCTTTCAACTCGAACTCGCAGTGGTCACTTGCCGTTGGATCTGCGTACAACTCGCGAACCCGCGCCAAAAATACCTCCGGCTCCTTTACCAGTTCGACGCAGGCCGAGAGCACAGAGTCGTCCGGGACGGTCACAACCTCGCCATCCGCCTGTTTGGCATACTTCGAGGGGTCTATCTTCCATACTTCCATGAATTTCTTGTTGTGTGAGACGACATTGCCTGTGTCGTTCACCACCAGGATTCCATCCAGGGACACCTCCAGAATGGCGGAGATCAACGAATGTTGAAAGTCACGATCCCGGCCTTCGGCTTCGGCGGTCAAGTTGGCCAGGCGAGAAGCTTCCTCGGCCCGCTTGCGCTCGGTGATGTCTTCCAGATGGACCACACAATGTAGAGGTTTGCCGCTGCCGTCTCGCGTCAGCGAGGCTCGCGCGCGCACCCACACAACATCCCCATTGCGGCGGAGGCTGCGCATCTCATCGTCTACAAAACCTCCCGGTTCCTCAAGCAAAGGTTTCATCTTGCCAAGTGATGATTCAAGATCGTCCGGGTGAGTCAGTTCGGTCCAACTGATTCGAAGCAACTCCTCCGAGGAATATCCAAGCATCCGGCAGAGTGACTCATTCACCTGAATGAAACGCCCGTCCATTTCGCTCACGCACATGCCGAACGGAGCGCTTTCAAAGATGCCGCGAAAACGCTCTTCGCTCTCACGCAGCTTGAGTTCTGACTCATTCCGCTTCGTGTCGTCTCTCAGAATGGCAGTGGCTGCCACCACTTTGCCTGCCGAGTCGTAGACAGGGGACCCCGTAGCGGTCACGTGAACTTCCCGTCCGTCTGCTCGCTGGCACACACCCTCGTAGTTCGATATGGTGTGCCCGCGCGACACCTGCTCGATGCACAAGGCCATGCGCGAAAGCCGGTCTGGAGGGGTCATGATCGTTACAGACTGCCCGATCGCCTGTTCCGCGGTGAAACCGAGCAGCCCTTCCGCGCCGCGGTTCCAGGTGAGTATCACGCCCTCGGCCGTGGTGGAGATAATGGCGTCCTCGGAATCTTCCACAATCGCCGCAAGAAACGCTTGAGTCGCCCCTTGCGCCCGTCGTTCGGTCACGTCACGTTTGACGGCTATATAGCAATTGATGGCGACATTTGAGCCGTGCACAGGAGCGATCCGCATCTCCTCGTCATAGAAAGTACCATCCTTGCGGCGGTTGGTTACTTCTCCACGCCAGACTCTGCCGGATTGGATAGTGTTCCAAAGTTCCTGATAGAAAGCATTGGAATGGCGCCCCGATTTGAGGAGCGCAGTTTTTTGGCCGAGAGCCTCTTTTTCGGTGTAGCCCGTCATTGCGGTAAATGCGGGATTAACGTATTGGATGATTCCACTTGCATCGGTGATGATAATGCAGTCGGCTGCCTGTTCCACAGCTGCGGACAGACCCGCCTGCTCGATGGTTCCATCCGTACTGTGCACAGCCCGGTCCGGCACGATTTCAACTCCGACCTCTCCTATCGGCCTAATTTCCTTGCCGTTGAGCTTATTGCGCGGATTTCCGCAACATTCACGATGTCAGGTCCGTGGATAGTCGCGCGAATTCCCATGGGGGCACAACTACTGTCGGCTGCAAGCAGGGAGAGAGGTGTGTGGGCTCTTTGAGGCCAAAGCGCTTCGACGCAATATATCTTTGAGAGGTCCGGTCATGCTCTGTTGCTACTGGACAGGCAGCACCTGCTGAATCGCCTCGGGAGCAGTTCCGATACCGGAGAAAAGATGCGTCCCGCCCCGCAACCGCAGCGGCCGTCGAACCGGAGAGCATTCACGTTGAGCTTCCCGAAAACTGTATACAACTTCCGCGTTCGATTGTCTCTAAGATGCCAGCGACGACCGCAAGCTGGGCACGGTTGTCTTGCATCCACAATATCGGCGAAACTACCCCTCGACCACGACCTGGCCTAACCGATTGAGGATCCGTTTGCCATCCACAGGTTTCAGACCAACATCGGCAGCCGACTGGCAAGGTTCCAATTCCACAGTTGCACCAGCCGAACTGGTGATAGAGCCATCGGATTGCTGCCACTCAACTTTTACCGTGAACTGCATGATGGCCTCCTTGCTGACTGGGCCACCATTGATTCTCTCCGAAGCCAGCCGCCCCCAGGTTATTCACGGTCTCACTCATCTTGTCTTGGAAAAGAGTTGCGCTTGACACCGTAAGCGCATGAGCCTCTGATCGCCTCGTTCTTGGTCGATTTCCGAAGCCCCTCGAGCGGCTTGTATTCAGCATACGGAGGCAATCTGAAGGCCCCTTGCTTCGGACGCTCAGATTGCCTTGGGGACCCGGAAGAACGCACAGGCAAGATTCGAGCTCCTTAGGAGCCGTCGACGATTCCCAGGAAGCAAGTGCGCGACGAAGGCGAATCTGATATAGATCACCTTCCAAGGCAATGTTGGTAACCTCCCAGTTGCATGTAATCGCAGCGAAGGCGGGAGTGCGCACGTCATTTAAGACGACAAAAGTGAATTGCAGGCAAATAGGCATCTTTTGCGACGGCGCGGCAGGTCGGCAGGTTGCTCCTGCGATCGACACTGCCAATGTTCTAGCGCTCGAAGAGCCCAGCAGCGTCGCCGGGACGATACCGCGAAGACGTCTCGTCTGCTTGAGCAAGCGTGTCACATCCGTGCTGGGGCACACCAGCGATAAAGCCAAAGGCCGTTCCTTCCTCGATTTGGACGTATCGCCGAATGCTGTTGGTCAAACGTGAAGCTATGCGGTTCCTGGAGTGGTTAATCACGTCTGGAGATTTCATGCCGCACGGGTACTGCTACCAGTGGGAGCCGGGACTGGTTTGGTTGCACGGCGTTTCCGATTCGCTGATTTTCATCGCTTACATGAGCATCCCTATCACGCTGGGATATATCATGCGCCGAAAGAAGGATCTGCCCTTCAACTGGATGTTCGTCTGTTTCGGAGTTTTTATTGTGGCGTGCGGCTTAACGCACGCGATGGAAGTATGGAACCTTTGGCACGCAATGTACTGGCTCGCCGGACTGGTGAAGGGCGTAACGGCCGCTGCGTCCATTGCAACTGCAGTACTTCTGGTTCGCCTCGCGCCACAACTGCTCAGAATTCCGAGCGTTAAGGATCTAAACGAGGCAAACGAGGCGCTGACCGAACAGGCGGCGGTAGCGCGTGCGAGGGAAGAGCAGTTTCGGGGTTTCATGGAGTCCGCTCCCGATGCCATGGTGATAGTTGGCCAGGAAGGTCAGATCGTTCTCATCAACGCGCAAACGGAGAAACTCTTTGGGTATCAACGGGAGGAACTGCTAGGGCAAGCCGTCGACGTTCTCGTTCCACAGCGCTTTCGTGACAAGCATCCCAGCTATCGCACCGGCTTTTTCCATGACCCGCGTGCGCGGTCCATGGGGCGGGGCTTGGAATTGTACGGCCTGCGCAAGAACAAAACGGAGTTTCCGGTAGAGATTAGCCTGAGCCCGCTGAAGACAGAGCAGGGAACACTTGTCTCCAGCGCCATTCGCGATATCTCGGAACGGAAGCGTGCCGAAGAAGAGTTACGAATCAAAGAGGAGCGGTTCCGCCTGATGGTGGAGAATGTGACTGACTATGTCACGTATATGCTGGACCCCTGTGGCAATATCTTGAATTGGAATTCGGTGGCGGAACGACTCAAGGGTTACACCGAGACCGAGATTGTCGGTCGCAATTTTTCTTGCTTTTACACCGACGAAGACAATGCTTCAGGTAAGCCGCAGCGAGAATTGGAGAAAGCGAAGACCGGAGGACGAGCGGAAGACGAAGGCTGGAGGGTGCGCAAGGACGGTTCCAGGTTCTGGGCGAGCATCGTGATCGAATCGATCCGCGATAGCCAGGGACACTTGCGCGGATTCACGAAGGTGACCCGTGATATGTCGGAGCGCAAGCGAGCGGAAGAACAGTTTCGCGGTCTGCTGGAATCTGCTCCCGACGCCATTGTTATCGTCAATCAGCAGGGTCAAATCGTGCTGATCAACGCACAAACAGAAAAGCTCTTCGCATACAAACGCGAAGAATTGGTGGGACAGCCAATCGAGATTCTCGTCCCGGAGCGATTTCAGGGAAAGCATATAAGTCACCGTGACGGCTTCGTTCATGATCCGCGGGTACGCGCGATGGGAGAGGGGCTGGAACTCTTTGGCCGACGAAAGGATGGCACCGAATTCTCTGTAGAGATCAGTCTCAGTTCGTTCGAAAGCGACAGGGGCCAGTTATTTTCAAGCGCCATTCGAGACATCACGGAAAGAAAGCGAGTTGAGCACGCGCTGCAACAGAAGAATGTTGAGCTGGAAAATGCAAACCTGGCGAAGGACCGCTTTCTTGCTACCATGTCGCATGAACTGCGTACGCCGCTCAATGCGATCATTGGCTTTACCGGTACACTTCTGATGAGACTGCCCGGACCCCTGACCGCCGACCAGGAGCGGCAACTCCGCACAATCCAAACCAGTTCGCGGCACCTACTCTTGTTGATCAATGATTTGCTCGACCTTGCGAAAATTGAATCGGGGAAGGTGCAATTCGCGCTTGAGCCTGTGCCATGCGAAAGTGTTCTTGAGGAAGTAGCCACAGCGTTGCGGCCCCAGGCCGATGCAAAAGGAATCAAGCTAGAGTTACTGCTCCGGGCAGGGGATGCAGTTGTCTTAGCCGATCGCCGCGCGCTTAGCCAGATTCTTCTCAATTTGACGAGCAATGCCGTCAAGTTTACGGAACATGGTTCGGTGCAATTGGAAGTGATCGAGAAAGATGCGAGCGGCATACCGTTAGTTGAGATCGCAGTGACTGATACGGGGATTGGCATTCGGCCGGATGACCAGGCGAAACTGTTTCAGGCATTTTCCCGGGTGGAGAACGAAAGGGGGAAACACCTTGAAGGCACAGGCCTGGGGCTGCATCTGAGTCAACGCCTGGCCCAACTCCTCGGCGGCCGGATACTGATGGAGAGCGAGTACGGCAAGGGAAGCAGGTTTACGCTTGTGCTGGCTAGAACCGTAGGTACCCATGAGTTGCAACATTCTAATCATTGAAGACAACCCGACCAACATGGAACTCATGGTCTATCTGCTGGGCGCGTTTGGATATGAAGTGTCCACCGCGACTGATGGGCAAGAGGGAATCGAAACGGCGCTGAACCAAGGGCCAGATCTGATTCTTTGCGATCTGGAAATGCCCAGGACGGATGGGTATGAGGTCGTAACGCATCTTCGTGCGCAGTCCGCGCTACCGCCTATTCCCATCATAGCGGTTACGGCTCTGGCCATGGTTGGGGATCGCGATAGGGTGCTGGCCTGCGGATTTGATGGTTACATTTCAAAGCCCATCTACCCCGAATCGTTCGTCGATCAAGTTGAGGTATTTGTTCCACTGCATAAGCGCCCGGCGAGAGTGACATTATCAAGCGACGTCATTTCGGCGCAAAAGCCCATCCCGCAGCCAACACGGGCGGCCGTATTGCTTGTTGACGACTCTGTGGTCAACGTGGATCTGATCCGCAGCACACTCGAGCCGAGCGGATATGCCGTGATTTCCGCTAACAACGTTGCTGCTGCGATGGATCTGGCTCAACACAAGTCCATTGATCTGATCTTGTCAGACCTGCATATGTCGCCCGAAAGCGGTCTTGCTTTTTTGCAGTATGTCAAAGCAGACTCGCGTCTGAGGTCGATACCGTTCATCTTAATGACTGCGTCAATGGCTGACCCGCCGGACGGTACAGAAGAAAAGGCGTTTGAACTGGGCGTCGCAAGGTTTCTTTCTCGTCCCATCGCGCCGGAGCAACTGCTGCTCGAAGTGGAAGCATGTTTGACCGACAATAGAGCCACGAATCGTTAAGTGGGTTTAGTTCCGCAAAGAGAGAGCCTGTTTCGAACGGAAGCTGCTTGCAAATGAATGCCGTATCAAGCGGCGATGCACGTTCAGCATTGGGGACAGCAAGATCCAGGATCAGGAGGTCTATGATGGCTACCATCCTTATCGTTGACGACAACCCAGCAAATCGTGATGTGATTGTTACACTTCTCAGTTACTATGGGCATCGGATGCTGGAGGCGACAGACGGCATCGAAGGACTGGATGTGGTTCACGCAGAGAAACCTGATTTGATCATCGCGGACATCCTGATGCCGACGATGAATGGTTTTGAGTTTGTGGTTAAATTACGCGAGCGATCGGTTACTGCCCTGATCCCTGTGATCTTCTATAGCGCTACCTTCCACGACGCAGAAATGCAATCTTTGGCAAAGGCCTGCGGGGTTTCGCGACTCCTTCCGAAGCCTGCAGAGCCGGAACAGGTGTTGACTCTTGTCAATGATGCACTTGCTTCCCCAGATCTTACCGGGACGCACATTCCTCCCGCCGAGGCAGGATTCGAAGTTGTGCAGATCCTGAACAATAAGCTATTCGAAAAGAACGGGGAACTGCTGGAATTGAATGCGCAATTGGAAAGACGGATCAGTGAACGCACTGCGGAACTTGAGCGCTCGAACCGGCTGCTTCAACAGCAGATTGAGGAACGCGAGCGAACGGAACGCGAGTTACGGCAGGTACAAAGGCTCGATGCAATCGGCAGGCTCGCCGGCGGCCTGGCACATGATTTCAACAACCTGCTTGCCATTATCCTGGGACAAAGTGAGAGGCTCCTTGCGCGCTCAGAACATTGGGATTCTACACGCATGCTGGAGTCGATAAAGGCGGCAGTAGAGCGCGGTATGAGCCTTACGTATCAACTACTCGCGTTCGCAAGACAGCAACCTTTGGAAACCAAGATTCTGAACTTCAATCTGGCGCTGGCTTCCGTTGAAAAGCTGTTGCGGGTCACGATTGGCGAGAATATCGATCTGGAGATTCTAACTGACCCCGGCCTGGGCAACATCGCAGCCAATCAAATCCAGCTTGAGCAGGTAGTAATGAACCTCGCATTTAATGCGAGAGATGCTATGCCCCAGGGCGGCAAGCTCACAATCAGCACGGCTAACCTGCAGGTTGAGGGCTCGGAGGAGAAGCGCTCTGTGGTCGGGAACCCCGGGCCTTATATTTGTGTGTCTGTCACCGACACGGGAATTGGCATGGATGAGCAGACCCAAAGCAGAATCTTTGAACCATACTTTACGACCAAAGAGCTAGGGAAAGGGACAGGGCTCGGACTCTCGACCGTTTACGGGATTGTAAAACAAAGCGGAGGCCAGATATTGGTTTATAGCGATCCTGGCCACGGAACAACCTTCAATATCTACTGGCCGCAGGCAAAACCCGTCCCAGAAAGTCCGAAGCTTCCGGAACGCGATGAGCAGGCCAAGGGCATGAAGACCATCCTGGTGGTTGAAGATGAGGCCTCACAACTCGAAATTACCAGCGAATTGCTCAAGGAGAGCGGCTACGTCGTCATGTCGGCAAGATCGCCGGAAGAGGCGCTTCAGCTAGCCGAGACTTATGATGGGAAGATTGACTTGCTTGTCACAGATGTGATCATGTCCAAAATGAACGGCAAGGAACTTGCGTCACGACTTTGCAAGGAACGGCCGGGAATAAAGGTCCTCTTCGTTTCCGGCTACACCAGCGACGTCCTTCGAGAGGGAGAACAAGGAGCAATTCCGGGAGGCTTCGCATTTCTTCAGAAACCCTTTACGTATCAGGCACTGGCGCAAAAGGTTCGCGAAATATGTGGTTCGCAAGCGGTCACTTCAACTGCAGTTAAGTCTGAATTGCCGTCAACGTAATGTGGTCAGCATTGCTGCACTAAGGCCGTCGCGAACATCCGGAACCGAACCGAGGTCGCTAAAGTGTATCCGAGAGTGCCCAGCTTTTGTCGCACTTTCGATCTTCCCTTTTACTCAGGAAGGTTGTTCGGTTAGGGTAGTGTCGAGAGTTTGTCACACTCCGGAAGGTTTGTGGCCAGGGGAAAAAAGCAGCCACAACAATCCGCGCCGGCCTCTGTGCTCGCGTTTCTAATCGAGATCAGCAGACACTATCCATGCAAACTCGTTCCAGGCGCGAGCATGCCACCTGGGGCGGTTGGATCTACACAGGAACGAAGGCCATGATCTCCTTCTCGAGCTGGCCCTCTCGGGCGCGATTCTCCAGCTTGATCAGAAGAGCGGGCGTAATCTCCTGGGATTTGGCCACCAGCAACATCCCTCCCGCGATTCGGATCTCCTGCTCCACGATCATTCCGACTGCCAGCTTCAAGGTAGAGACCTTGCGCAACGTCATTTTCGCGACGGGGGGAGTGATGTCGCTCAGGCCGTCAACGAGCTCCCGCTCGAACTCACTACGCCGGGCATGAAGGCGGCCAATAGCTTCTCCAACCGGGACACGGTTCATCCTGAGGTCGTCAAAAGCGAGCGCAAGCTTCAGTATCTTCGCTCCGAGCACAATGTCTTTTGCCTGTGGCTCTGGCACACCGGGGACGACGGTGGGGATATTCTCGGTGAACTGTTGGCCGATCATCCAAGCAATGGGCTCGAGCCTCGGAATATGAGAGAGAAGTTCCATTCCCGCCTGAGGGTGGGCTTTGAAGCGAGCCTGGTCCTCGGGTGACATCTTTGTATCCGTATAGGCTTGTTCGATGAGCTCGGCATCAAGAGTGAGGCAGCCAAGCTGGGAAAGCGCAGCTGCGGCTTCGAAGCGCCAGGTAGAGGTCAAGCCGGACTTGAGAACGAGGTGGCGGACGTAGTGCGCGATGCGCCTCGAGCGTCCGAAGGTCGCCGGACTGGCAGCGCTCAAGACATCCGACAAGACCTTGATGGACCCCATCACGGTCTTTTCGAGAAGTTCTTTTTCAATTCTGACCAAACGGTACTGTTCCACCCCGGTGACGATGGCCTTGACCAGGAGTTCTTTTTCACAGGGCTTGGTGAGAAAGCGGAAGATATTGCCTTCGTTCACCGCATCCATAGCGGCGCTCAGATCGGTGTACCCGGTGAGCAGCATCCTCACTGTATCGGGTGCCTTCTGCCGCACCTGCGAGAGAAATTGAGCGCCGTTCATGCCTGGCATCCGCATATCGGAGATCACGACGGCGAATGGGCCATGAGCCCTGATCGCAGCCAAGCCCTCCTCGCCACCCGAGGCTACGCTCACTTCGAAGTCGTGGCGCAGCAGCCGCTGGTAGCCATTCAGTATTGCGATCTCGTCGTCAACGAAAAGGATCTTGTCCATCATAGTGCTCCATCAGCGGGATTACATACTTATCCCTATCGGCATATTGAACCCGGGAGACAAGGTCGATCGGCCAAGTGCCCAGGACCTGTTAATACCACCTGGGTTGATAAAGTTGCAACCCAAACAGCGGCCAAACCGACCCAGGAAGTGTGGCAGGTTCGTTCGCTAGTGTTCTGCCACGCTCCCGTCAAGCGCTCTCTCATAGAACCCGTCCCTGCGCCGCCGGAATCGGGAAACAAACGGCAGATGCGCAACCGTGATTGGAACTGCGTACTCGATGAATCAAGCACTTACTAGATCTTGCCGCATGCGCGGCGACGGTGGCCTGGGCCAGGTCTTGAATCAGACTGAGGCTGATGCCGATAAGGCATGTGGCCTGCACCGGCATGCCCAATTGGCAATGGCGCGAGCGCGGTATTTAGCTTCCATATTTGCATAGTTGACGAGTCGCCTGCACGGTCGAAAGCGAAGAACTTCATTCGGAAGTTCAAGCGCGGCCGAAAGGATAAAAAGCAATGCAACGCAGTGTTCCTACCCCCGGGATTTCGTTGTCTGGGTCGATGAAGAATAGCATCATCGTCACTGTGCTTGGAGTGATCGGGCTGCTGGCAATCATGCAGTGGACTGCGTTCACAGTGCGAAAGCACGTCCGGATTTCAAGTCTTTCCATCTTTCCGGCCGCGCTCAACATTCAACGGGCGAGCACGGCTTTTGATAGAATGAGCCGCAACTATAGCAATGCCGTTGTGATAGATGACAAATCAGAACTCGCCGCCGCCAGCCGGGAGGCTTCCACGGTATTGTCGTCGCTCGAGAATGCTGGCACGTCCATGGCGTTTAACTCTGAGCGGCATCAGCAGATTGTCTCTCTGACAGCCCGGGTCAACGCCTTGCAAGTGCGATCTCAGACAGCATACTCGGCAGTCATGGAGGCCGACGGTATGCCGCCAAGGCAGGAAGAACTGGCGTATTTATCACATGAGAACAAAGCGCTCGAGGCAGCGTTGGAGACGTTGCGGAGCGACTTGGCGAGCGACTTCAGAGCCGAACTAGCCTTGATCGACAGGCTGCTTTTAATTCAAGGAATGCTTGAGGGTGTTGTACTCGTCGGTGTGATCGTTGCTCTCTTTTTCAGTGTCCGATCGCTGATCAGCGCCATGGTTCGAGGGCGAGAAGATGAAATCATCCGCGCAGGTCACGCGGTACAGGACGGCGAGCGCAAGATGCTGCGCGCCCTTATCGACAACATTCCAGATTTCATGTATGTGAAAGACACCGAGAGCAGGTTCGTGGTAGCGAATTCCCATTTGGCGCGCGTAGTCGGAGTGGAAACGCCGGAACAGCTGATGGGGTGCACCGACTTCGACTTGTACCCACAGGAACTGGCAGACGCCTTCTATCGAGACGATCAAGAGGTAATGTGGTCAGGTCAGCCTCTATATGACCGCGAGGAAGAAGGATTCGACAGCGCCGGAAACTTGAGCTATGTGCTTACGACAAAGGTGCCTCTGCGCGATGAAAATGGCAAGGTGACCGGTATGGCGGGAGTGGGCCGAGACATAAGCGCGCGCAAGAAGGCGGAGGACGCGCTTCGAGAGGCGGAGCGGAAGTATCGCGGAATATTCGACAATGCCATAATCGGCATCTTTCAGAGCACGCCGGAGGGCCGCTTCTTGAGCGTCAACAATTCCATGGCCTCCACTTATGGCTACGATTCTCCGGAAGATATGATCAACAGCATCACCGACATTTCCAAGCAGTTCTACGTGGACCCCAATCGTCGCCAGGAATTCCTGAATTCGGTAGCTAAACTTGGAGGTGTGCAGAACTTTGAATGCGAGGGGTTCCGCAAGGGTGGCAGTAGAGTGTGGACCACCATGAGTGTTCGAGCCATCCATCAGGACGGCGTGATAGTCCGCTATGAAGGAATGAGTGAAGATATCACCGAGCGTAACCTGATGCGAGAGCAGCTTGCTCAGGCGCAAAAGCTGGAATCGGTAGGTCAGCTCGCCGCCGGAATAGCTCACGAGATCAACACGCCGACTCAGTACATCGGGGACAACGTGCGATTCCTGAAGGACGCTTTCCAGGACCTCAAGGACCTCTTGGCCAATTATGAGCGACTGTTGTTGGCGGCTCAGGACAGTAGCTTGTCCGACGATACGATCGAGAAAGTCGCGGCCGCGGTAGCAAAGGCCGACGCGGGCTATCTTCTCGAGGAGATTCCCAAAGCAATCGACCAGACATTGGAGGGGGTCTCCCGCGTGTCAACCCTGGTGAGCGCGATGAAGGAGTTCTCTCATCCGGGCACAAAAGAAAAGGTCTTGTTGGACATTAACCACGCGATCGATAGCACGATTACGGTGGCGCGGAACGAGTGGAAATACGTCGCAGAAATGGAAAGCGATTTCGATCCCTTATTGCCCTTGATCCCGTGCCAGGTCGGCGAATTCAACCAGGTGATTCTGAATCTGATCGTGAATGCGGCGCATGCGATCGCCGATGTCGTTCGAGAGGGAGGCGCGGAAAAGGGAATGATTAAAATTCAAACCAGAGACTGCTTGGAGTGGGCCGAGATTCGGATCCAGGATACAGGCTCAGGCATTCCGGAAGAAGTACGGACCCGGATCTTCGACCCCTTCTTCACGACCAAGGAAGTCGGCAAGGGAACCGGGCAGGGACTGGCTATTGCACGCTCTGTGGTGGTTGACAAACACGGTGGGACCATTCACTTTGAAACCGAGATGGGCAAAGGCACGACCTTCATCATTCGCCTTCCCCATGATGGCATAACTCTCGCCACCAAGGCGGTTACCACGTGAAACGCATTCTTTTTGTGGACGATGAAAGCAATATTCTCGACGGCATCCGGCGTATGCTATACGCTGATCGAATTCGCTGGGACATGCAATTTGCGATCGGCGGCGAAGCAGCTTTGCGAGCGTGTGAAGCAGGCAGGTTTGACGTCGTCATCTCCGACATGCGCATGCCGGGTATGGATGGGGCTACGCTGCTGGGTCACATACGGGACCTATATCCGTCCACCGCGCGACTTATCCTCTCCGGATATGCGGATGTGAACCTCACGACTAGAGCTGTTGCCGTGGCCTACCGCGTTCTGAGCAAACCGTGCGATGGGCCCGAGCTACAAGCGACGATTGAGCGTGTCTGCACGCTACAAGATTTATTCTGTACACCGGCGATCCGGCGCATCATTGGATCGATCGGCGAACTGCCCTCCCTTTCAAGGACGTATGCGGCCTTGGCTCTAGCGGTGCATGAGCCGGCTGCGTCCATGGCAAGCGTGGCCGGCATCATCGAACAAGACATCGCGATGTCGGCGAAAGTCCTGCAAATCGTCAACAGTGGCTTCTTTGGGCTGGCACAAAAAGTTACCAGTCTTCAGAGCGCTGTCGCCTTTTTGGGCATGGATACGATACAAAATCTGGCTCTGGCTTCCGATGCGTTCAGAGTCTTCGTGCCGGATCCTCGCATTCCAAAGACATTTTGCGAGACCATGCAACAGAGAGCTCGACGCGTGGCCCTTATTGTCCGCACGCTTCCGCTGGACAAAACAGTTCGCGACGTCACCGTCATGGCCGCACTGCTCCATGATGTCGGAATGCTGGTGCTCGCAAGCAAAATGCCAGATGAGTTCTGTGCCGCACTGTCACTAATGCAGGAGCACGGCTGCGGACAAGTCGAAGCCGAAGAGCAGCTACTTGGAATCTCGCACGCCGAGATAGGGGCGTATCTACTTGGATTGTGGGGCATAAATAGTTTGGCGGTTGAGGCCATCGCCCACCATCACCATCCCACTCGAATCCCCCACTCCGGGTTTGACATTTCCGCAGCCCTATATGTTGCAAGTCTGTTAGCGCGCGAAATCGATGCTCACTCGAACGATCTACAAGGAAGGGAAATCAGCAAGTCTGACCTGGCGTGCCTCGAGACGCTGGGGCTTTTGCAGCAGTTTCCTGCATTCCGTGAGTGCGCGCTTGAAAGTCTCAACGAAGACGCGAATTCTGCTACCCAAGAGAATGGGACAAACAGTTTGCTGTAGATGGTTGGATTCGAAAATCCCGTTTGCGACGATTGCCTGGAAGCTGTCTCATAACCGACAATTCGTCCAATTTGAGGCAGATCTCTGGGCCAACATCTCCGTGTTTGCCGGGCCTCCGCCTGACAGCGCTTCACCGCTACCCTTAAGAAGCAGGTTATGAAACACCCCCTGCGTCTCCGGAGACTCATGTAACAA
>Ga0224531_1000608_pt1 | contig 17560 bp, 9 predicted proteins | sample CBST100metaG_FD_179876 | JGI IMG/M metagenome (GOLD analysis project Ga0224531, IMG submission 179876) | Peat soil microbial communities from Stordalen Mire, Sweden - C.B.S.T100 | ecosystem: Environmental > Terrestrial > Soil > Wetlands > Peat | place: Sweden: Norrbotten County, Stordalen Mire... | reverse complement strand
CCCAACCACGATGGCCTTCCTCCGCTCCCTCTGATTACTTATGTTGCGCTGGCAGCGCTGAATAGGCGCATGATTACTGCTCTTGGCGCTGCTACGCAACATAACTTCTGGTGCAACATAAATGAGCTTATGTTGTGCACAACATAAGGGCACGAACTTCTTCACAGTTCCGGAAAAACAGTTGAGGACCTGCGCAAGGAAATCGACAGCCAATTCAAGCCTGCATCGTTTGCGTTGCCGCACGTGTCGGCCACGCTCAAGAAGTCCTATACCAATCGCAAGGTCGTTCAAGCGCGCAATGTGGTTGGCTTGCTGGAAGGATCGGATCCAAAGCTGAAGGATGAGTACGTTCTGGTTTCAGCGCACTACGATCATCTCGGTGTCGTCGGGGGGCGAACACAGTTTGGCGCGGACGACAATTCCAGCGGTGTTGCCGCGCTGCTTGAAATCGCGCGGGCCTTCGCGGAAAGCCCGGCAAAACCCAGACGGAGTATCCTGTTTGTCTCTTTCGACAGTGAAGAAGCGGGCCTGCTTGGTTCGTTCTACTATGGACGTCACCCGGCGCTTCCTTTGGACAAGGCCGCGGCGGTGCTGAATATGGACATGATCGGACGCAACGAGGATACTGCAACCTGGAAACTCACCCCTGAATACACCGCGCAAAGCGTAAACCTCGTCGGCACGCTTTATAGTCCAACATTGCGCCGGATTGCCGAGCATCAGAACGATAAACTTCATCTCAACCTCGACTTCAAGACGGATACGGAGGACAAGGAGGAATGGTTTGCCCGTAGCGATCAATATGTGTTTGCAACGCAAGGCATACCCGTTCTCCTCTTCAACACGGGCGAGCATCCCGATTACCACACAGGAAACGACACCTGGGATCGCTTGAACTACCCCAAATTGGAAAAGATCGCGCGGCTTGTATTCCTCGTTGCTGCGGATCTTGCCAACCGCGATGCCCGACCGGAATTCGAATCTCACTAGAAGCAGCTCATGAAGGAGAATCGTATGCGTCGTTATCGATTTCTTCGCGCCATCTGCTTTTCCTTGATCGTGCTGTCGTATGCTTGCTCATTTTCCGAGTCCTCCGCTTCTGCTTCAAGTTCTCAACCCATGCGGCTGAAGAAGGCCCACCGCTTCGAGCGGGATCATTGGATCTATGTTCACCTGGAGGGAGCGCCGAAACAGATTGGTTTTCAACACGGATAGCTGCTGGCTGCAGAGACGGTTATACTGACTATCCGGAGCTGAGCGCCTGGAAGCCTGTCGGGGATCATAAGTCGATCCAAACACAGCATTCCGCATTTGTGCCGCGCAGCGAGGATGACAAAAGATGCGATTGAAGATCGTGAATGTCGGAGAGCCGTCCCTGCGAGCAGACACGCGGGAGCTATCAAGGAAGCAAATCCGACACCCTTCCATTCAGAATCTCATCGAGTTGATGCGGGAGACTCTTCGTGATGCTCCCGGAGTGGGGCTCGCCGCACCCCAAGTTGGAGAATCGTTGCAACTGGCTGTGATAGAAGACCGGGCAGAATATCATAAGCTGCTCACCGAGAAAGAGCTGGAAGAACGGGGTCGGAGTGAAGTTCCGTTTCATGTAATTGTGAACCCCGCGCTTGAACTACTCACCGAGCCATCAGAGACGTTCTTTGAAGGCTGCTTGAGCCTGCCCGGTTTTACCGCTCTTGTTCCGAGAGCTAAACAGGTTCGCGTCCGTTGTCTCGATCATCAGGGAGAACCGAAGATCATTGAGGCTTCCGGCTGGTATGCACGCATCCTCCAGCATGAGATCGATCATCTACGCGGCACACTCTATATCGATCGGATGCTGGTCCACAGCTTTTCCACCGTGGAGAATTACACACGCCATTGGAAGAATCGTCGCAAAAGAGATGATTGCGGCTGCTCGTGACCGCTGGGTCACCCCTCGCGTGTCAGTTTAAAGCAAGGCGCGCCAACGCAAAGTGAAGTAGAAGAGGACTGCGGTTGGCAGCAGCGCCATTGTCCGGCGAAAGGCAAGACTGTATTGGCACTTGCCAGCCTCCTCCGATAGGAGGGCGATCCCGGTTAGAACCATCACCGTGAGATTGCCGATCAAAGCGCGGCTCAAATCCCGGCCAATCAAGCGCGTCAACTCGACAAGAGCGAAATCCGACTTGGAGGCTTGCATAAGATGGCCGAGGCACGAGTGCCCGAGCGCAATGAACCATGAATGCAGAAGGTCAGGAGGACCACCTCTGTGCCAGGTCAAAAGTAGGCGATGGCGAGGCCAGCAACGAGCACGCTGCCCAGAGCGCGAGTGAGAAAACTGCCGCGATGCGGGCGCCCAGGGAGACGAGCGCAAGCTCCTCCACTCGTGGACTCGTCAATAAACCGTGGTGTCAAAAATCAGCGGGCTTAGTCCCACAAGTGCAACGAGAATGAGCTTCACCCGGAAAGCCGGGTTCGCATACATCTGTGGGACACCTTCACTTCCTCATAGATGAGAACGCATTGTTTTCCCTGCCACCACAAACAACGAACCCCATCAACCATGATGGGGTTCGTCGTCTGCCTGAAACATAGGCCGTCGAGTAGACTTTCCTGGCTTCCTGTTTAGAAGGTGATCTTCAAGGCGAATTGTGTATTGAAGGGTTCGCCAGCACCAATGCCTGGCGCACCATTGAAATCGCCAATCGTGTCGTAAAGTTGAAGCGAGCTGATTGTCGCTTGGTTGGGGTTGTAGCCGCCACTGCCGCCACCGAGCGGGGGCGCGTAGTTGGTGCGATTGAACAGGTTGTAGAGTTCAACGCGAAATTGCGCGTTGACGCGCTCGCCGATTTTTGTGTTCTTGAAGACGCTCAGGTCCACATCGCCAAAGCCGGGCGCGGTATACGCGTTGCGTCTCGTTGTACCCCAGGTACCGGCAGCTGGATCGGCAAAGGCAGTCGGGTTCAGCCAGTTCGCATTTACACCAGCCTTCTTGAAGCCTGTGAACGGATTGGTCACCTGGTTGGCGCGCTGATTATTCTCGCCCGTGTTGTCCGTCTGGTCGTCGGTCAGAATGGTAAACGGAAAACCGGTGTGGAAGGCGAAATTGCCATTTGCCTGCCAGCCGGTTGTCGCAGCCTTCCAGTGGTTCGAACCGGGAACTTGGTAGCTCACTTCACCAACGAAGGTATGACGGGCGTCATAGTCACCCTGGCCATAGTCGCCCTTGAAGTTTGTCGAGTCCTGCGGCAGTGCTCCGCGGAACGCTGAAACGTCGTCGAGAGATTTCGACCATGTATAGGCCAACTGCGCGGAGAGGCGGTGGATGTTGGAGGCGCGCAAAGTGGCCTGCAGCGAGTTGTAGTTGGAATTGCCGATACTCTCAATATCGTTGATATTGGAGTAATTCTGGTATTTGGAGTAATAGGGCCGCGTGGTCTGGTCCACCCCGATTGCATTCGGCTTCGACTGGTTGATGTCGACGATGGACAAAAGATGCCGCCCCTCACTACCGACATAGCCGACTTGCGCAATGATGCTGGGCGTGATCGACTGTTCCAGTTGCAGGTTGTAGTTCAGGTTATAGGACGGATGAAACGCCTTCTGAATTGAGAAGATCCCCGTGGAGGAACTGGCCTCCAACTGATTGACGTTCGCTTCCCACGAATAAGAGGTTTTGTAGAGTGCCGTCACCTGAGAAGTGCCGGCTGGATTTGATTCCACGCCGTTCGGAGCACCGTTTCCGGGACGATTATCGAGGAACGGATTGAGGTTGGGCGTGTCATAGTAGAGTCCCCCGCCAGCACGGATCACAGTGTGCTGTTCGGCCTGGAAGCTCAGTCCCAGACGCGGGCTGAAGCTGGTGTAGTACGGATCATAAAGGGACGAGACCTGGTCACCTTGAACCGCAAGTCCAGTGGAGGGAACGATGTCCGGGCGAAATACCGACATATCCTTCTTGGAATCGTTGAACGGCTGCTCGTAGTCGTAACGCAAGCCGTAATTAATGTTCACCTTCCTGGTGAGTTGGTAGGAGTCCTGCGCAAAAGCCGCGAAGGTGTTCACGTAGACAGTGCGTTCGGGATCTCCTATAGTAATCGCCCCTGAGTGAACATCACCGGCGAGGAAATCAGCCAGAGAGTTCAACCGTGAAATGATCGACGGGTCCGTGACGCCGCTGGCCAGCGCGGACTTACTCAAATCCCAGCCGCCTTCGTTGCCGTTGAACTTGTAATTACCCTCAGCATTGCGGTGATAGAACTCATCCAATTGAACGTGGCGATATTCGCCGCCAAACTTCATCTCGTGCTTGCCCTTGACCCACGCGAGGTTGTCGGATATCTGGCCGCTCACGTCGATGCGGCCCATGGGCGGGGTCACACCTGTCGCGTCGAAGTTTGAAATCTGCAGCTTCGGCGCATTGGTGAAGGCAGAGCCGGTGCTCAGGCCTGTGCCCGCCACGTCAAAGCCTGTCTTGTTATCGTCGAAGATCTGGTGGAAGTAGTTGACGCCGGTAACGATCTGATTTGTCAAGGATGGCGTGAATGTGTGGTTATACGTCAACTGGTAGTTGTAAATATGACTGGGAGCTGTTTGGTAGTAGGGTAGCAGTGCCGAACCCGCGGGAGCCATCTGGGTCCCTTGGCCGCCAAACCAATGAGCGGAGATGCTGTTGTTCTCGTTGATCGTGTAATCCGCTTTGATGACGCCGTTGTGGCTATAACCCGACTCCGGATCAGGGCTGTTGTAGTTGTTGACCTGCGGCCCCTTGTTCTGCTCGATGGCCGATGACGTCAGCGCGTAAGTGGGCCACAACAGTGTGATCAGCTTGGTCGAGATCGGGCTCAGTGCCTTGCCGTTCGAGGTGACGATATCGCCGGCGTATTGCTGCCAGACGGCGGTCGGCTCAGTAGCCTTTGTGGGCACGCCGATCAGGAAGCGCTGATGTTCGTAACTGAGAAATGTGAATAGTCGATCCCTGACAATGGGGCCTCCCAATGAAAATCCCGCGTTATAGTTTCTGACCTTTTCCTTGGTGTCCGCAAAAGGATTTTTGGCGCCGAATAGCTCGTTGCGGTTGTAGTAGTAAGCCGATCCATGCAACGTGTTGGTGCCGGACTTCAGGCCCAGGGTCACCGTGCCGCCAGGATTTCGGCCCGACTCTGCCGACGCATTGGTCTGCACTGAAAACTGCTCGATCGCATCGAGAGGCAATACGACGCCTGCAATGCCGCTTACACCGCTCTGGTTCACCGCCGGAATATTATGCCAGATATCGTTGTTGTCCACGCCGTCGATCTGCCAGTTGATCTGGTTGGTCCGCGTCCCGTTCAGCGAGCCTCCGCCACCAGCCCCTGTGCTCGAAAAGCCCGGCGTGAGGGTTGTCAGCTGTGTGAAATCGCGGCCATTCAACGGCGCGTTGTCAACAGCGACAGCATCGAGAATCGTTGTCTGCGTGGTTGTCGTCGTATCAAGCGTATACGCGTCAGCCGACACTTCCACGGTTTCGGTAGAGGTGGCCACAGAAAGCTTCACGGGCAGAGTGTAGATCACGCCGGCAGAAACCTGCACGCCGGAGAACTTCTCCTTCTTGAAGCCCACGGCGCTGACAGTTACGCTGTATTTGCCGATCGACATCGATGGAAACGCGAAGGCGCCGGCGGAAGAGGTAATGGTTTTCTGCGTTGCATTGGTGGATACTTCCGTAGCTTCCACCGTGGCGTCTGTGACCACAGCTCCAGAAATATCTGTCACAGTGCCGTTGATGCCGCCGCGAAACGTAAGTTGCGCCCAAGCGTTGGGTGCCTGTAGAAGCAGCGCCACAGATAGTGCAGCGAGAGCAAGAAATACACTTCGAGTACTTCGGAATGTCATGGATCCTCCAAAGAATACAGAAAAGGTTATGGCAACGGAAATAGGTCGGAAAGTACAGGTTCACCGTCTGCTCAAGGCAGAGGGCTATGTGTGTGGATATACAGCACCGCGAGCGCGTGATGGTGCGCTTCTCTGTTTACGGAAGTTGGCGTGAGACGCATGTAGAAATGCGTGCCATGCATGTGTTCACGGCACTACAGAGTAATGGCGGGGATACGACAGAAGAGCTTTTTGCGCGAAAGATAGCGCAACAACGAGTAGGTGTTTAGGTTCATTGTGAACGTATCATAGAAAGCATTTCCTGTGATGTCAACGTGCATAAAACCTCATGGAATCCTTATAACCGCGCCGATATAATGCATTGGCGCTATGCGGAGTTGTAAGGATTTTGTGGTTCCGGATTGATTGATGCCGCAGGCCCGAGATACTTGAAACGTCGACAATTGTCCTCGTGGCTGATGAAGGGTACCGATGGGCGCAGGTGGTCCGTTTCCGATTGGCAGGCCACTCTGGAGCAATCGCATTCCCTACTGTTGTTTGTCTCTCGATCAGCATCCTCCTTATGGAAGGCATCTATCGCAACACCCTCCGGAGCGCCGCCTGGACACGCAGGTTTTCTTCAGGCAAGCCAATGGTGATGCGCGCCCAGTTCGTATAGGGCGGATGGGCGCGGCCGATGTCGATGCCCTCTCCGCGCAGTGCCGCAGCAAGTCTGGCTTGGGGCTGCCTTGCATCGAAGAAAATGAAGTTGGTGTGCGTGTCGGTGTACGGCAGGTTGAGGCCGTGCAACACGGATAACCATTGGGCTCGTTCACGAGCAACAACGCTACGTGTATGAGCCACTTGTTCTGTATCGCTCAATGCGGCCGAGGCAGCGGTGATGTTGAGGCGCCCCAGCGCCTCCGCGTCGCCTGCGCCCTGCTTCCGGAGTGCTTCAGCGAGTGCGTGGGGGGCCAGCACGTAGCCGATGGGTACCCCGGCCAATCCATGAATCTTGTCAAAGGTGCGGAAGACAGTGACATTCTCGCCTTCGCGCACCAGCGACACCGCCGAGCGTGCATCGAAATCATCTGTATATTCCAGATACGCTTCGTCCACGATTGTGACGGCATGCCGAGAGCTTTCCCGCAGGAACTGCTTGAACGCCTGAGTTTCGTTCACCGTTCCTGTGGGATTGTGAGGGTTGACCAGATAGATGCCGCGGGTCTTTGCCGTTATCCTCTGCGAGAGCGCACCAAGATCGTTTTCATGGTGCGCGTTGAGCGGCACTGGCACGCCCACGCCGCCCAGATGCGCGGCTGCATCAATGAGAGCAAGATAACCAGGCGTGGAGTAGAGAAACTCCGAACCCGGTCCGCCTTCGCTGGCAAGAAGGATGCCAAGAAGGCCAAGGATCTCACCCAGGACCACCTGTTCCACCGGCACCCGTTCGTGTGCAGCGATCTGTTCGGCGAATCGTTGCGCCGCGTCCGCGTCGGCATAGCGATTCAGTCGAGCTAGTTCCTGATGGATCGCCTCGGCAACATGTGGCGATGGACCATACGGATTTTCATTCAACGAAAGACGGAGAAGCGGTGTCGTGCTTTCCCTTGGCGCGGCAGGCACCTCCTCAGGAAGCGCCGTGAGCGGTGACAAAATGCTCGCTCCCAGCGCGAGTCCTGAAGCCTTCAATAAACTGCGGCGGTTGAGATTGATCGGCATTCCAGCGCATCCTCTCGTAGCTGTGACTCGGAATAGACAGAACGCCGTTGCGCCGTTCCTGGTGGGAATGACGCAACGGCATGAAGAGGAGCGTAGCTAGTAGGACACACGCAATCCCAGTTGGAGATAGCGCGGGAAGTTAGCCTGCGAGGAGATTGTGCCAAAACTCGAACTGCCAAAGGAGGTGTTCGGTCCGCTGAACTGCGGCGTGTTGAAAGCGTTGAAACTCTCTGCTCGGAATTGCACGTTGACGTGGTCGCGAACCACGACGTTCTTGAAGAGCGCGATGTCCCAGTTTTCAAATCCGGGCCCGCGAAGTGAAAGCGTGCGCGGTGCGTTACCGAACGTAAGTGCCGAAGAGGTGGTGAAGGCGGAGGGGTTGATGTAACCGTTGAGTCGGCTATACAAGCTTCCCTTGGTCGCCAAAGAAGCGCCAGCAACCAGATTAGGCCGCTGCACGCCATTGCCGACAATCGAACTGTTGGGATTGCTGCTCTGTTTGATGGTGACGGGGAACCCGGCCTGGAAGGTGGGCACCACACTCAATTGCCAATTGCCAGCAATCAGGTCTGTGATGCGCGAGCCGGTAGAGAAGCGCTCGCCGTGACCCACAGGCAGATCGTAGGTGACCCCAGCCGAGAAGCGATAGGGCACATCGTTGACGGCGCGCCCATACTCCGCGCGCAGGTCATAGATATTCTGCGGCGCGCCCGATGCGGCGCTCTGGATGCTGTTCGAGGTGGCGAACGACGCATCCCGATTGCGCGACCAAGTGAAAGAGGACAGCAGGTTCAGGCCGCGACCGATGCGACGCTCGGCTTTTACCAGCAGGGCGTTGTAATCTGCGTGGCTCGACGAGGTAAGAAGGTTGACGGCGCTGAACTGCGGGAAAGGGCGCAGCAATTGGGACTGAGCAACGGTTGCTCCACCAATGACGCCCGTGCCACCGTTGCCGTAGTAGGGATTGGGAACCGAACTGCTCAGCGCTGCATAGCCCAGGCCGAAGTTGGAAGGATTCAGCTGGTTGTAGTTGGCCGCAACACTGCCCGTGGGCCCCGGAGAAAGATTGGTGGAACGGGAACCGATGTATTCTGCCTCCAGAGCAATGTGGCCCGGCAATTCGCGCTCCACGCCTGCAGAAAACTGCTGCACACGCGGCGCTTGCAAATGCTGGTCATAGCTGGTGACGGAACTTCCGATACCAGTAAGCAATCCCGCAGAATTGCCGGCCGGTTTCTGAATGCCGTTGGGAAATGGATTGTCGAGCACGTTAGCTGGAGTTTGATCATTGTCGTTGCTCGCAACATAGGGAGTGTACTGCGTGTAACCAGGAGCCAGCGAGGCGCTGGGGTCGTAGCGCAGCGGCGCATACAGGATGCCGTAGCCGCCACGCAGCACGGTCTTTGCGTCCAGAGCGAAGGATGCGCCTACGCGCGGAGCGAACTTGAGACGCGACAGGTTTCCAACATCGCGCGGACTCCCGTTGACGCCCGCGAAGAGAATTCCGCCTGTCACCGTGGTGTTGCTGGCCAGTTGCGTCGTTGCTGTGCGGTCGAATCCGACGGCCAGTTGATTGTGGTCTTCTTTCAGACCGGTTTCGCTTTCGTAGCGCAGACCGAGGTTAAGCGTCAACCGGCGCGTGAGGCGCAAATCGTCCTGCGCGAAGAGCGCGTGGTAGTCGACATAGGTGTTCAGTTGCGTAGAGGTCTCCACATCTCCACTCACCGGATAACCGAGCAACAGATCGGCGAGATCCGAACCTGTGCCGTCGTTCGACACGCCTGGGAATGCCTGCGTGAAGGCGCCACTGAACGTGTAAGTTCCCGGCGCGTCTCCCAGGTCCTTGAAGTCCATGCGGATGCGCCGATACTCCGCGCCGAAGGTGAAGTTGTGCTTGCCCGCGCTCTTGGCCAACGTGCCGTTGGCCACCTGCGATTTCCAGTTGTCCAGCGAACTGGTGTCTTGACCCAACTGCGAGAAGTTGCGCAGGAAGATGGTCGGGAAGAACTTCGCCTGCAACTGGCTGGTAAGGGAAACCGGAAAACCAAGAGAAGATGGATCGAAGCCCTTGCTTACTTCGGCAATGAGGTTGGGGAAGCGATTGACGCCGTAACGCGCGGTGATCACTGTGGTTGGATTCAGTATCCACGTGCTGTTCAGCTGTGTTGCATCCACTTGGCGGTGGTAGGTGTAGGAGTAACTTCCCGGCAGTGTCCCCAGCGGATTGCCCAGCGGCTGCAGCGCCTCGTAGAAGATATACGATCCGCTCACATTCCACCATGGACGAATCTGCTGGTCGAGCTTTACCGTTACCTCCTGCGCATGGTCGCGCACGTTATCGGTTCCGGTAAAGTTGTTTTGCCCGGTGGGCGCTGAAACCTGCGGCAGCGGGTAGTAGGAGGCAATGTTCTTGCCAACCGCGCTCTGGTTGCCGTCGGGGATCACATTACCCGCGAAGGCCGTGCGGTGGATGAGTCCGTTTGCATCGGTGTAGGTCTTGGTTGGGTCATAGATTACGTTGAGCGTGCCGTCCGCGTTGTAGCTGCTCGAGAAATCACCTTTGCGCTCCAGTGCCGTGGGCACGGCAAAGGTCTCTGTGTAGGGCGAGGTCTGGATGTAGCCTTCCGAGCCAATGAAGAAGAATGTCTTGTTGCGTCCGTCATAGACGCGAGGGATAGAGACAAAGCCGCCCAGCGATGCGCCCCAGTTGTAATACGGGCTGTCGGGCCTTGCAATTCCTGAGCGGTTGGCGAAGAAGTCGTTGGCCAACCAGTCCGTCTGTCGCGTCGCGCCGAAGACAGAGCCGTGATAAGTGTTCGTGCCCGAACGGAGTAGCGTGTTGAAAACTGCGCCGCCTGTGCGGCCCACCTGCGCATCGTAGGTGTTCGCCTGCACCTTCACATCCTGAATCGACTCAATGGTAGGAATGACGATCGGCCGGTTGTTCGTATCCGAGATTGGCACACCGTCGATGAGATATTGGTTTGAACCAACCGGGCCGCCAGCTACCGAGGTTTGCGTGGTTCCATTCTGATCGGCGAACCGAACGAACTGCGGATTACCGGTATTGACGAAGAGTCCTGATACTTTGACGGTCATGTACGGATTGCGGCCGAGAATGGGAAGATTCACAAGTTGCTCCTCATTCAAGTCCGTGCTGACCGATGCCGTCGATGGATCGACGAGCGAGGCTTGCGCGCTCACCTGCACCACATCCGGCGCGGCTCCCACTGCAAGCGGAATATCGAGTGTAAGAAAGTCCTGCGTCGCGAGAAGAATGTGCGTACGCTCGGTTGCTCTGAACCCGGCAGCCTCAATATGAAGCGTATAGGTGGAAGGACGCAATTCATTGAATGCATACGCGCCGATGGGGCCCGTAATCACCTCGCGGATCTGGTGCGTCGCTTCATCGGTGAGCGTTGCCTTGGCGCCACGCACAGCGGCTCCGCTCGTGTCGGTCACGGTTCCACGCAATCCGCCGTTAAAGGTTTGCGCAAACGAAGACAGAGAAGCGCCCGCCAGAAAGAGCAATGTGGCGAGAATGGCAGTGACAGTCGCGGATCGCGAAGATGCCGCGAATTTTAGACGAAGATTTATGATTCGAGCCACGTGTCCTCCTGAGTGCTGCGTTTGGGGTCTACGCATGAAGGAGCCTGTGTGAATGTGCAGTAACGCGCTGTCGAAGTCAGACTTTGGAGTTTGTAATTCGCGCACGTCTTCAGGCTGCCGACGGAATAGGCACGATCGAAGCCCTCACCAAAGCGGCGCGTTCGTACTTATTCAGATGAAAAGAGGAAGAGTCTTAAAAGCTAGCGACAAGAATGCGTTTGCACCATATCGCTCGACTCAACAGGACAAGCCTGCGAGGAGCAACAACAACATTGGCAGATAAAACGCATAGCGGCATTCTAGCGAAGCTGTGAACTTGAGTCAACCTCTCTGCATCTGCCGCAATAGGCGGCAAAGGGTCCTCTTGGATCGCATTCAGGAAGCAGCGCCAGACACCGATGGTCGGGAGTGTGCATGCTCACGACTTCCCGTGTGGCCCCGGCATTGATGCTGGCGGCCACCTCGCGCTCCCATAATTCTGCGCAAAGGAAGATCTGAGTGGATTTCCCTTGACCCTCTCCTCAAGACCCTTCGCGAAGATCATCATGGCGGCTGATCGGTCGAGCTCGGAGACGAAGTTCTTGGTTGTACGCGCCTAAACCACTCGAGCCGGCGACGGTATTCTTTGTCCGCACGTTCGCCTTTTGTAGTCTGAATGTCCACCAGGTACTTTTCGATGGACTGGTCGATCGTCAGTCCATTGTCAGGTCGCGCAGGCTCCTCCTCCGGTTCAACCTGGCCCGTGCGAATGCCGCACTGCAGATGCAGGCGTCGAGTGCGTCACGAGGCCTGATCCCCACCTTGCCAGTAAGCCGCTTTCCGTTCTTCCGTCAATCGAGCTAAAAAGTGCCCCCCTTCGAACGAACCGGTTCGCCTTCGGTCAAGATGAGTTTGTGGATCGGGCTCGCCGTTCTCTTTGTCGAGGCGGCGAATTGCCATTTTCCGTCAAAACGGCGATACTGTCTGAGGTTGACTGACTGTCCGTAACTATCTATAGGGTGTTCAGAATCCTCCCCGGACGAAGGGGGAAGGCACGCATGTCGGCCTTCGTCACTGGGGTCGTTCTGATGTTGAGTTTTAGTAGAATGGATAGTAAACTGAATAAGAAGTCGAATCAATGACGCAAGTTATTGAAAATAGTGGCGCTATCGTCTAGGGGTTAGGACGTGAGATTCTCAATCTTAAAACCCGGGTTCGATTCCCGGTAGCGCTACCATCGCCTTTTCCAAGGACTTCCAAGAACATCTACCAAAGTCCACAACACAGCAAAAATAAAGCACTTAGCGCCTCGAACAGTCCATCGAGGTGCATCTCTGTCCGTTGACAGCTGGGGGCAACTGGACTCTTGCCCCCAGGAGTTGCCCCCATGCCACTGACCCACAGCGTTTGTGGCAGAACAGGGAACTTCTTTTCGAAGCATCAGGGCACTTCGCTCTGCCCCCAGATTGTCCCTCCACCGAAATTGGGCCTCTGCTTGAGGCCGAACTCGGACGAAGAATCCGTCAGGCGAGGGAGCGCAACGGCGAGGGTCTGAGCCAGGATGCGCTAGCCAAGCAGCTTGGGATCAGTCGGGCATCCGCGGTGAATATCGAGGCTGGCCGTCAGCGAGCGCTTTTGCACTTGCTGTGGCAAATTGCTCAACTCCTGGGAACGGATTTGACATCAAGAAATTTCAGGTGAGCGCCGCCGCGATGGTCAACAGGCTGGCGAATCTGCGAACGTTGCGCTGAGGACGCTGCGCGGGGGGTGTTTGGCTTCCTGGTAAATGGCAAAATCAAGTACGCAAGAAGACGCCGTCGTTTGGCTCGAGCAGACCGCCGCCAGTTAAGTGCACCGAAGATTCTAAGTGATCCGAACGGGTCCCCATTTCCTCGCCCCGCTGGACCGCCGCGGCCATCTCAGCTAAGTTCGCCTTCAGGAAGCGGACCGCATCCCGCCGGGAAAGGGCCCACCCCCTAGCTTGCCTGCGATGTATCCCCTATTCATAGCCTTCGCCTTGCTTTCTACCAACGGTCACCCATTCAACCGGGCCCAATCTTCATCGTCCAACCCAAAACCTCAAACCGCTCCTGCTAGCGGAGCACGAAGCATGGCCGGCAGCTTTCCATCTAATTCGAAGCCGTTATCCCTTCTGGCAACACAAGCAAATGACAAACTCGTGACATCTGGATGACACGGTGTTGGACTTCCGCCCCTAAAGTCGGGCTTGGCCACCAAGATTGGCCGAGAAAAGAGGATTTCCATCATGCGCATCTACCCTCTCGCCATCGCCGCAACCCTGGCGCTTGCTCTCTCCGCGGTTGCATCCTCGCAAGAGGACAGCCTCCGGCGGCATTCCAACGACCCTGAACCATTCCAGCAATACACGCAGGTCAACCTCGTATCGAATCAGACTGGCGTTGCTGCGGTGACCGATCCAAATCTCGCCAATGCCTGGGGCCTTTCTCGCAGCTCAAGCAGCGATTGGTGGGTGTCTGACAATTCGACCGGATTGTCGACGCTCTATTCTGGAACCACGGGCGCGATCGGCCCGTTGGTGGTCGCCATCCCTCCCGCCGATCCGAAAACAAGCTCAACCGGGACGCCAACAGGAACCATCTTCAATGGCACCACGGATTTTGCCATCGCAGCCGGCAAGACGGCGCTATTCCTCTTCGCGACAGAGGACGGAACCATTTCCGGCTGGAATCCGGGCGTCGATCCCGCCCATGCGATCATCGTCGTCAACGAGGGACAGAAGTCGGTTTTCAAAGGCCTCACGATGGCGCAGGCAGCACTCCATGGCGGACCTCTCGAAAACTACATCTACGCTGCCAACTTCCGCAAAGGCGAGGTTTCGGTCTATAACTCCAGGTTTCAGCACAACTGGGAGGCGGAGGAAAACTTTGCGCGCTTCCGTACACCCCGGGGCTATGCTCCGTTCAACGTGCAAAACATCGGGGGAAATATCTACGTCGCCTTCGCCAGGCAGGACGCGGAGAAGCACGATGAAGTGGATGGAGCTGGCCTTGGCTTCGTCGTCGTGTTCCGCCCCGATGGATGGCCTATCCAGATGCTTGAGCGGGGAGACTGGTTCAACGCGCCTTGGGGTATGACGGTGGCGCCCAGCGACTTTGGCGCCTACAGCCATGACGTATTGGTGGGTAACTTCGGAAGCGGTCAGATACTCGCGTTTGATCCCGTGACGGGCAAGTATCACGGCAAGCTTCGCGACGCCAAAAACAACGCAATCCAGATCCCGGGTCTGTGGGGAATCTCTTTCGGAAGCGGCACGCCCGCAGGGGGATCGGCTACGTCTCTGTTCTTCGGCGCTGGCCCGGACCAGGAAGCGAATGGTCTATTTGGAAGCTTGACCGCAATTCAGAACACGGCAGGGAACGACAACTAGTTACAGCGAAACCCGCGATGAGGCGCATTGTTGTGGTCTGTCCTTCCATTCCTTGTGGCGCGCTACAAGACTTCAAGCTTCCCACGAGCGAAATCGATGGCTCCCATTGAAGTAGCTTCATTTGAGGCATCTCGCAGGTGATTTGACCCGGAAAGACTGCGCTCCGCACAGGTACAGTCTTTCCGGCGTTCTCTCGGTGCACGAGCGCTTAGGCAGAGGCTCCATAGAATCTGGCTCGCCGCTATTCCTTTCAGGAAACGCGGAAGTGACAATCCAAAGACATGCCTCTGACAAGTCAGCTCACACATCTTCCTATTCTGACAGCAAGTCAGATTCCCCGACGGATGGTGAGACCGCATGAAGGCAACTGTTTGGCGAATGTTTAGCGTATTCTCCGGCATCCTCATTCTGCAGGCGACCCTATTTGCGCAGGCCCCCGGAACCGGAGCGATTCGAGGTACTGTTTTTGACCCTGTCGGCCGTCCCTTGCCGAATGTAGCTATCGTCATTGAAAACCTGGCGACGCTCGCCCAGCGATCCGTGCTTACCGATCGCTCCGGGGAATATAGCGTTGCACTCCTCAGTCCGGGCAATTACAACGCTTCTGTCGAGGCGACAGGATTCGCAAAAGCCAAGGCATCGAGCGTGGCCATCGTTGTGAGCGAGACCAGCACGGTTGACTTTCATCTCGCCATCGCGCAAGAGTTATCCACGGTTGAGGTCAGAGCCGGCCAGGAGGTCGCGGAGACTGAAAGCTCCACTCTGGGCCGCGCAGTGGATGAAGAAGCGATTCAGTCGCTTCCCCTTTCGAACCGCAACTTCACGCAGATTCTCGCGCTCTCTCCTGGTGTGGTTGTGGCCCTGCCGGATGCCACTTCTTTGAGTAGCGGAACGCAGAATGTCACCTCCAATGGCGCCAAGACAACCTCGAACAACATCCAGTTCAATGGCATCGACGCCAACAACCTCTCGCAGAACTCCGCCAGGAATGATGGAGAAGAGGTGGGCACGGCCATCCCCGCGCCGGACGCCATCCTGGAGTTCAAAGTGCAAACCGCAAATTACGATGCCTCCTATGGAAGGGGAGCCGGAGCAAACGTCGACCTGGTAAGCAAGAGCGGGACAAACCGGTTTCACGGAAGCGCATGGGAATTTCTGCGCAACAATATCTTGAATGCAAATGACTTCTTCCTGAAGCTGGACGATCAACCGCGCCCCAGCCTGAAGCAGAACCAGTTTGGCGCATCGTTCGGAGGGCCGGTTCTGAAGGACAGAACCTTCCTTTTCGTCGTCTATCAGGGACAAAGAGAAATCAACGGTGAGGCATCCGGAGCCAAACAAACTGCGCTTCTTCCGCAACTTACCTCCGACCGCTCCGCTGCGACGCTGGGTGCCCAGTTTTGTCCAGCCAATCACCTGAATGTCGCGGGCTATCTGACCAACGCGGGCGGTACCCAGGTTGCTTGCGACGGCTCCAACATCAATCCTGCGGCACTGGCCCTTCTTAACTTCAAGTTGAGCAACGGCCAGTACGCCATTCCCAATCCGCAGGTGAATCTGCCCACTGCCGATCCCACGCAGCTTCCAGTCGGCCAGTCTACCTTCGCCATCCCCGCCAGTTACAAAGACAATCAGTTCAGCGTAAACATCGACCAGATATTGACGAAGAAGAACACGCTGTCGGGCAGGTTCTTCTACTCGCGGGCGCCAACCACCGAGGCGTTCTCCCCGAATGCAGCGAATGTCCCCGGCTGGGGTACCAATGAACTCGACCTGAACACTATGTTTGTTCTGGCAGACACGCACGTCTTTAGCTCCAACCTCATCAACCTGGCACGCTTCGGTTATATGCGTTTCAATGGCCTCTCGGCGGTCGGGAACCCGATCCGGGCCTCGGACCTTGGCATGAGTACGCCTACCGGTATCGCAGGTGTGGCGCCGGGCGTGAGCATCAGCGGACTGTTTACCACCGGAGATGCCGGCACGCCATCGCAGTGGCAGAACACAAACAGCTTTATCTGGCAGGACACCGTCTCCCATACGCACAATCGTCATAACATGCGCTTTGGCCTGGAGGTGAAGCGTCACGAAGTGGACGTAGACGCACCCTATAGTTCCGACGGACTGCTACAGATCGCCACTTTCGCCGACTTCCTGCTTGGGCAGAGCGCGGCCCAGAATGGCAGCCCCATCGGTGTAAGCAATGTGACAAACAGTGGAGGCAGCTCAGGCCTTTTCCGCAAGGACGAGCGCTATACCGATTTGGCGGTCTTCCTTCAGGACGACATCAAGCTGACGCAGCGACTGACCGTGAACGGCGGTCTGCGCTATGAAATCTTCGGCCCGCCAGTAGAGATCCACGGCCTGTTGCCAAGCTTCGACCCTTCAATTGCCACTGCAGCATCGCTCAGCGGCTATACACTGCCGGCGAATTACCCGGGTCCGGTTCCCATTGGCGTTACGAAGACCTCGACTCCGGGTCTGTGGTCGACCGACTATCACGATCTCTCGCCGCGGCTTGGCTTCTCACTGCTGTTGGCTCAGAAGCCGACCATTGTGCTCCGCGGCGGCTACGGCATCTACTACGACCGGCCCTCGGGAGGTTTCGCCGAATCCCAGTTGGGACAACAGCCGTTTTCGCTGCAACAACTTTCCTACGGTGCGCAGAATGCCCGAGCTACGCTGCAACGCCCCTTCGATCCATTGCTGCCGCCGACATCAAGTTTCCCCATCTATCAACCACGCAGTGCCGGCGGAGGCGCATACACCTCCGGTGTCTCGCCGCACGTCATCGACCCCTACACACAGGAGTACAACCTGAACCTCCAGTACGCGTTTGCAAGGGACTTCCTTGTGGAAGTAGGTTACGTGGGCGCGCACACTGCTCATTCGCCAGGAAGCGTTGAGTTCAACCAGGCCCTGCTTGCGAGTTCACAAAACCCGGTGAACGGGGCCACCATGAATACCGCGGCCAACGTCATCCAGCGGCTTCCCTTCGCGGGCATCGCC
>Ga0224531_1000605_pt1 | contig 17575 bp, 12 predicted proteins | sample CBST100metaG_FD_179876 | JGI IMG/M metagenome (GOLD analysis project Ga0224531, IMG submission 179876) | Peat soil microbial communities from Stordalen Mire, Sweden - C.B.S.T100 | ecosystem: Environmental > Terrestrial > Soil > Wetlands > Peat | place: Sweden: Norrbotten County, Stordalen Mire... | reverse complement strand
GCTACAAGTTCGCCGGATCAAACACTTGCCCATGCAACGCCCAACCTGGTTGCCCAACTACCTGCCGGAACTGCAAGGCCTGCGCGGTCTTGCAATTTTGGCGGTGGTGCTCTATCACTGCCATCCGCGGTTGGAAGGCACGTGGATCTATTACGCCAGTTTGTGGGGATGGGCGGGCGTAATCATCTTCTTTTCCCTGAGCGGGTTTCTGATTACCTCAAACCTGCTGGGATCGCTGGACAAGCCGCATTATCTGCACAAATTTCATGCCCACAGGGTGCTGCGCATCTGGCCGCTGTATGCACTGGTGCTGGCGGTCTGCTATTGGCAGGCGCCCTGGTTTATCGGGCCGAGCACATGGGATGCGGTGAAGGCCGCGCCGTGGCTGGCCTACATCTTCTTTGTGCAGAACCTGTTTCACCTGACTCTGCCGCCAGCCATCGGCCCCACCTGGGCGCTGGCCATTGAGGAACAGTATTACTTTCTTTGGGCGCCGGCGGTGCGCTTCCTGCGCCGTCCCTGGATCTTGGGCATACTTCTGACACTGGCGCTGGTCGCCTCTCCGCTGCTGCGCCATGGGCACCACGCCTGGCTCACGCCTACGCACACGCTGATTCACTTGGACGGCATCGCGCTGGGCAGCTTGATGGCGCTGGGGCTGTACACGATTCCCCTGGCCCGGCGCATCTGGTTCTGGATGGGACTGAGCGGCATGGTGCTGGGCGTTGCCGCGGCGGCTACAGTGGCTGGTGGAACGGGGTATCTGGATACGGCATTGGCGGTGGCATTTTCTGGCGCTATTCTTGCACTGATTACCTCGACCGGCGCGCGGAATCCGCTGAGTCTGCTGCTGCGTTGGGGGCCGCTGCCCTTCTACGGCCGCATCAGCTATGGCCTGTACATGATTCACATCATGATTTTCGTGTTCTTCGGTTGGTTTGATCTGCGCATGGATGCCTACGGAACGGCGGGCAATCTGGCCGTGGTGGCTTTCCGGCTGGCCGTATCGACGGCGACCGCAACGGCGCTGTGGTACTGGGTGGAAACGCCCATTCTCAAGCTGAAGAAGTACGTTTAAGTCATCAGGCAATGCCAAGTCAGACGCTGCAGCAATCAGGGCGCATGTTGGCAGGGCATAGATCGACGATACGCGCATATCCTATCGACTCTTGGCGACGCGCTGCTTGGACTACTGCGGCAGCAGATGATTGGAGCTCGCAAAGAAGGGGCCTGTCAAGAGCATTACGAGACATCGGCAGAGATAATGCAAGAGCGAAAATGAACGGAGCGGAAGACGCCCCACAAAGTGGAACGCCGTTTCATCCGCATGTGACATCTATCACCCACGGCAGGAACTACGGCTGCTAGGCTGATAGAGTCACCGGAATTTCCACTTACGAGGTGGATCATGAGCGAAGCAACAACGAAAGGCCCCTTAAGCCCTGAGTTGCTGGCCAAGATGGATGCCTACTGGCGCGCGGCCAACTATCTTTCCGTGGGGCAAATTTACCTGAAGGACAACCCGCTACTGGAGCGTCCACTGACACTGGACGACGTGAAACCGCGTTTGCTGGGCCACTGGGGAACGACGCCGGGGCTCAATTTTCTGTATGTTCAGTGGAACCGCCTGATTCGCGAGCGCGACCTGAACATGATGTACATCATCGGCCCTGGGCACGGCGGGCCGGGACTAGTGGCGAACACCTACCTGGAGGGTTCGTACACCGAGATTTACCCGCACATTGAGCAGAACCGCGACGGCATCAAGCGGTTGTTTCGGCAGTTCAGCTGGCCCTATGGCATTCCCAGCCATGTGGCTCCAGAGACGCCGGGTTCGATTCACGAAGGCGGCGAACTGGGTTACTCGCTGCTCCATGCGTACGGCGCGGCCTTCGACAATCCCAACCTGATTGTGGCCTGCGTGGTGGGCGACGGCGAGGCCGAGACCGGCCCCCTGGCCACCAGTTGGCACGGCAATAAGTTTCTCAATCCCGCCACCGACGGCGCAGTTCTTCCCATTCTGCATCTGAACGGCTACAAGATCGCCAATCCGACGATTCTGGCACGGATTCCCCATGCCGAGCTGGAAGAGTTGATGCGCGGCTACGGCTATGAGCCCTTCACGCTGGAAGGGGACGACCCGCTGGTGATGCACCAGCAGGCTGCGGCGGTCTTCGACACTATGCTGGACCGCATTGCGGAGATCCAGAAAAATGCCCGCGAAGGCGGCTCAACGAAGCGTCCGGCGTGGCCGATGCTGATCATGCGCACTCCCAAGGGCTGGACCGGGCCAAAAGTTGTGGACGGCAAGCCGGTGGAAGGCACCTGGCGCGCCCATCAGGTTCCACTCTCCGAGATCTTCGAGAAACCAGAGCATCTGCGTCAGCTTGATGAGTGGATGCGCAGTTACAAGCCGGAAGAACTGTTCGACGAGAAGGGCAAATTCCGCGAGGAACTCGCGGATATAGCGCCCAAGGGCCGGTTGCGCATGGGCATGAACGCCCACGCCAACGGTGGCCTGCTGCTGAAGCCGCTGAACGTGCCCAACTTCCGCGATTTTGCCATCGAAATTGAAGGCCGCGGACAGAAAGACGCCGAATCGACACGCTCTCTGGGGCAACTGCTCCATGCAGTGATGGAGGCCAACAAGGAACAGAAGAACTTCCGCGTCTTCGGGCCGGATGAAACAGCTTCTAATCGCTTGGGAGACGTGATTACCGGAACAGGCAAGGCCTGGATGGCCGAAACGTTGCCGGTGGACGAGAACCTGTCAGAGACCGGACGGGTGATGGAAGTGCTGAGCGAGCACATGTGCGAGGGCTGGTTGGAGGGTTACCTGCTGACCGGACGGCATGGCTTCTTTAACTGCTACGAGGCTTTCATCCACATCATCGACTCAATGGTGAATCAACACGCCAAGTGGCTGAAGGTTACGCGGCAGATTCCCTGGCGGAAGCCGATTGCATCTTTGAATTATTTATTGAGTTCGCTGGTTTGGCGGCAGGACCACAACGGCTTCTCGCATCAGGACCCCGGCTTTATCGATCACCTGATGAACAAGAAGGCCGAACTGGTGCGCATCTATCTTCCACCGGACGCGAACACGCTGCTTTCGGTGGCCGATCACTGCCTGCGCAGCAAAAATAACATCAACCTGATCGTGGCCGGCAAGCAGCCTGCGCCGCAATGGCTGCCCATCGACGAGGCAATCGCCCACTGCACCATCGGGCTGGGCGAATGGAAATGGGCCTCGGACGAGAATCCGGAAGTAGTGATGGCCTGCTGCGGCGACGTGCCCACGCTGGAGACGCTGGCAGCAGTTTGCCTGTTGAAGGCCAAGGTGCCCGATCTGCGCATTCGCGTCGTGAATGTGGTGGATTTGATGGCGCTGCAGCCGCAGTCGGAGCATCCGCATGGATTGCCGGACGAGGAGTTCGACCTGCTGTTCCCGGTGGGAACGCCGGTGGTCTTCGCGTTCCACGGCTATCCGTGGCTGATTCATCGGCTCACTTACCGGCGCCATAACCACGACAACATCCACGTGCGCGGCTACAAGGAAGAGGGCACAACGACCACGCCCTTCGACATGTGCGTGCTCAACAACATCGATCGCTTCCAATTGGCGCTCGACGCGATTATGCGCGTACCGCGGCTGGCGCAGACTGTGGACGCGGCGCAACAATGGTACTCCGAGGCCATTCAGCGTCATAAGCTGTATGTAGCCGAGAATGGGGACGACCTGCCCGAGGTCAAGGACTGGCGCTGGCCCCAGGATCTCACTCGCTGACAGTACGGATTTCGCAAAGCGAAACCTGGCTGCCAACTCGTTCACTGGCCAGGCCCGGCAATCCCGGGCCTGGCCTCTAACTTGCTGAAAAACTCAGCTCAAAGCAGAGGTTTATTTTCATGTCGTCTTTGCCCGTATTGGTTTTGAATAGCGGTTCTTCTTCCATCAAGTTTTCAGTTTATGAAGCCGGTAACGGCGAACGCACCAAGCTCGTTGAGGGCGCGGTAGACGGCATCGGCACCGATCTGGGCAAGTTCTGGATCAAGGACGCGAACGGCAAAAAGCTGGTCGACGAAACACCGGCTCTGCCCAATCGCGCGGTCGCCTTCAAGCTGGTGTCGGACGCGCTGCACTCCGGCCACTTCCCTACTCCCTTGGCCATCGGCCATCGCATGGTTTCTGGCGGACCGACGGTGCAGGACAACCAGCGCATTACGCCCGAGCTGATTGATGAGATGGAGAGCTACACCGCGTTTGCTCCGCTGCACACGCCCATCGCCGTCTACATCATGCGCGAGGCTCTGAGCCAGTTTCCTGGCATTCCCAACTTCGTGATTCTGGACACCTACTTCCATCGCACCATGCCGGAAGTGGCCAAGCACATGCCCATTCCCGCGGAGTATGCCGCGATGGGCGTACGGCGCTACGGCGCGCACGGCGTTTCGTATGAGTCGATCGTTTACCAGTTGCAGCCCAATGTGCCGGATCGGCTGATCGTTGCCCACTTGGGCAACGGCGCTTCCGTTTCTGCCATTCTCTACGGGCAGTGCCTGGATACTTCAATGGGCCTGACGCCCACCGGCGGCATCATCAGCGGCACACGCACCGGAGACATCGACCCTGGCGTGCTGCTGTTCATTCTGCGCAAGTTTGTGGATGCGGGCATGACGGCCGCCGAAGCCGCCGACCAGTTGGAGATTGTGGCCAGCAAGAAGGCCGGCCTGCTGGGCGTGAGCGAACTGTCGAACGATATGCGCGACCTGCGCGACGCCATCAACGCCGGCAATGCCAAAGCGCGGCTGGCCGTGGACAAGTTCAACTGGACCCTGGTGAAGTGGATCGGCAGCTATGTGGCCGAGCTGGGCGGGTTGGACATGCTTGTGTTCACAGGCGGCATCGGCGAGAACGACATTGCAGCACGCGGCGAGATTTGCGCGGCGCTTGGCGCTCTGGGCATCATCGTCGACCCGGCCAAGAACAACGTTCGCGGTGAAGCCACAATCTCCGCCGACAATTCGCCGGTCACGGTGCGCGTGATTCCGCCCGCCGAGGACCTGATCATCGTCAACCACGTGGTGCGGCTGCTGGCACAGTAAGCTCCGAGGAAGTCTGCCGATCTGAGTCTGTGGCATCCGTGTCCACTGGCTCGATCAGCAGCCTTTCGTGTTTATTGCGAGATTCGGCTCCCAGCCGATAGGTACGACTCATAATTACCCTCCGCTCACAAAGCGTAAAGCCGCAAACCTCCCACGCGCTTGCTTTACACTGGATTGTCTGAGATGGAGCCTTCCCTGATGACTTTTCCTGTAGCTTCCAAAGGCGCGTTGCGCCTTTCTTCACCCGAATTGCGCCGCTTTGCCTGGGGCGTGCTGGTCTATTTCATCGCAGTGATTCTGTGGGGAACGCTGGTGCGTGCCACCGGGTCTGGAGCTGGCTGCGGCAACCACTGGCCGCTGTGCAACGGCACGGTTCTGCAGCACTCGGCGCGCGTGGACACGATGATCGAGTTCGTCCATCGCATCACCAGCGGCCTGTCGTTCTTCGCGGTAGTGGGTCTGCTGGTATGGACCTTCGTGGGCACGGTGCGGGGCCACTTGGCGCGCGCTGCGGCCGTGGCAGCCGTCAGCTTCACGCTGATCGAAGCCATTCTGGGCGCGCTGCTGGTGAAGCTGGGACTGACGGCGCAGAGCCAGTCGCCACTGCGTCCAGCCTACCTGGCGCTGCACCTGGCCAATACGCTACTACTGCTGGGCGCGCTGACTCTGACGGCGCACCTGCTGAGCCGCCGCCATGGGTATCTGCGCGGTACTGTTCGTTTGGTTGCGCCTTTCGGCGCACTTGCAGCGATTCTTGTGGTGATGATTGTGGGCGTAACCGGTTCGCTAGCCGCGCTGGGCGATACGCTGTTTCCGGCCTCTTCATTGGGGATGGCGCTGGCGCAGGACTTCTCTGCGACGAGTGGCTGGCTGGTGCGCTGGCGCTGGACGCATCCCACTGTCGCGTTTGTGGCGAGCATCTTCCTGATCTGGCTGCTGGTGCGGGCGGCACAACGAACGGCACACTGGGACAATCGCGGGATCTCCGCGCTGGTGCTGTTGCTGTTGGCCGCTGTGTACGTGCTGGGATTGCTGGACGTGGTGCTGCTGGCTCCGCTGTGGGTGCAGGTGGCGCACTTACTGGGAGCCGATACGCTGTGGGCGGCGCTGGTGGTGCTTACGGCGCGGGTGACACTGCAGCCGAAGGAAGCGGAGTAGCTGTTTAGCGAGTTAGCAGGTTAGCGAAAAGGCCCCGCCATGGCGGGGCCTTTTCTGTTTGCGCGGTTCGCGAATTTCTACTCCCTGTTCCCTGCTTTACTACTTCACCAATACGCCGGGGGAGGCATAGGTGCTGTTTGCGACGGGGAACGGAATGACCGGGAGGGTTGGAGTCGACGTCAGGTTCTCGATGACGCCGTTGTGCAGCAAAACGGTGTCTTCGGTTTTGCCGCCACGGATGCTGGGGTTCCAGGCAAAGACCTGATTGTTGACCACAACCTCAGTGCCGTTGGGCGTGGCGACCCAGTCGCGCTCGCCATAGCCGGCAGCGCCGCCCTGGTGATGGAAGCGTTCTTCGCCGGGGTAGCCGGCATCTGAAAACGCGGTCTGCGCAACCTTGTACAAACCGGCTGAGGTAGCGCCGACGCGGGTTGCATTCATCAGTGCCGCGTTTACCTGAGCGGCAATGGTGAAGAACCCGGCAAGCTCCGTAGGCAATGCTCCGAAGTGGACGAAGCGGGTGATGGAGACGACCAAGCCCCACTTGCGCGAGCAGAGGTTGAGCATGCCGTACTCCTTGAGCCGCTTGCCGCGCGGCACAGCGTGCTTGTACTTCAGGATGCGGTCATCGACACCGTAGAGGGCCACCGAAGGCAGAATGCCGCGGCGGAAGAGGCCGGCGGTGGTGATGGCTTCAAGATCGTACTCCGAGAGGCCAGGCTCGACCTGGTGGAGCGCCTCGACAGTAGCAGCAGCGGTCTCCGCGCCAAGCCAGCGGAAGCGCGCGATTTCCGGCTCCGTCATGGCCGTGCGCAGCGGATAGAGGCTGACCAGCTTCAGGCCTGCGCCGGGTGTGTCCGAGCCCAGGGGACCGCCCGCCAGTCGCGCGGCGGCGGCTACGGTGTCGTCGGCGTACCAGGGAAAGAGCACTGGCTCAAAGTCCAGCGCGACAAACTCCTCGTCGTGGGCGCGAGGAGCTTCATTCTCGGTGGTGAGGTAATACCGCTTGCCGGCGGCGGTGACCAGTACGGAGTAGGTGCCGGTCTCGGCGGCGGTGCAAACGATACCCTCGACCGCTCCGCCGGTCAGCCAGGCAATGTTTTCGTTGCGGCGGATGAGTACACCGGCCAGACCCTGCGCGCCGAGCCACTCCACCAGCTTTTCGTGCTTCTGTTCCAACTCCGCATTCCACGCTGCTTCGGTGACCAGCGTGACGCCATTCACTACCAGGCTCTTGCCGATTCTTTTACTCATGATTGCGCTTTCCTTTTGGTGATTGCTTAAAAGAGATTCGGGCGCTGACGGATTTCGTCAACGCCCGAGAGTTAGCCGGTCCCCGCTTAGTCTTCCAGTTCGGGGTGGTAGTTGCTTTCCCAGCCGAGGTAGCGGCTGGTGGCCTCGTGGATGGCCTTGGAGACATCGCCGAAGCTGGTGGCGACGTGGTGCTCGAAGCCTTCGCGGCAGATGAACTTCAAGAGCCGTTGCAACTGCGGAATCTCAACCACGCCCGCACCGCCGAAGGTATCCAGCGGATCGTTGGTGAATGCGCCCGCGCCGGTATAGCCGCGGATGACGCCGTAGTTGTCATCGGTGGAGTAGCGCGCATAGCTCATGACGCCAGCCTTGACGCGACCCACGCAGGTGCCGAAGGTGTTCTCTTTGCCCACGGTGCCGGCGATGATCGCCTGATAATCCATGGTCGGAGGAGCGGCAAAGAAGTCCTTGGGCAGGTTGGAGCAGTGGAAGCAGACGCACTTGTCGGGGTTGCTGCCGTAGTTGTTGTTCCAGTCCAGCAAGGCACTGGGCGTGCCGCTGGCCTGGGAGAGCATATACATGCTGAGGACGCCGGGGACATCCACTTCGCAGGCGGAGGGAATAAGGTCGTTGCTCATCATGCTCATGATGGTGCAAGGCACAACGCCGAAGAAATCTTCGATCGAAGTCCAGCACTGCACGGCGCTGACGGAGACGTTGGTCTGCTTCATCCAAGTGTCGATGACCGCGCCCAGCTTGGCCATCTTGAGCAGGGCATCCGCGGGAACGCCAGAGGTGCTGACGTAGCCCTTGATGGCGGCGAGCTTGGCCTGAGCGGCGTCGTCGGTGTCCTTCATGCGACCGATGCGACCGAGAATTTCAGAAAGGTCAATGGGCTCGACGGAGATGCCGGCGGTCTCAAGAAGGCGCTCGGAGTAACGGACGGTGTTGAATGCCGCGGGACGTGCGCCGATGGCGCCGATGCGGAGATTCTTGAGTCCCTTGACGACGCGGCAGACCGCGGAGAACCACTCCAGATCGGCCTTGAACTCGGGCGACGTGAGGCTCTCAGTGTGCAGAGTGGTCAGCGAATAAGGAATGCCATACTGCATCAGGTTGTTACAGCAACTCATCTTGCCGCAGAAGCTGTCGCGGCGGACGGCGATGGTCATGGCTTCGGAACGGTCGGGCGTGGCCTGAACGAGCACTGGAACCTTGAGGCCAGAGAGGCGGATGGCGTCCACAATGCCGCGCTCTTCACCGAAGTTCGGCAAGGTGATGATGATGCCGTCAATCTCTTCGGCATGCTTTTTGAACAGCTCGGCGCAGCGCTGCGACTCAGCGTAGGTTTCTACCGCGCCATGCTTCGACTCTTCGGGGCTCAGTACCACAACCCCGGCTCCTGCAGCTTCCAGGACCTGGATGATCTCTTCGCGGCCGGTCTTGGCCAGTTGGTCGGGAAAGAATCCCCGGTTGCCCACGATCACGCCAAACGTAACTTTACGTTGTGCCATTTTTTCTGCTCCTAATCAATTCCGCTTGCGCGGTTCATGTGCTCTGGCCGGGTCCGGATAAGCCGTCATGCTTCCGGGACTCAGCAACAGGGATCGGTTTCAATTCTTCGCGCGCCATGACGGTCTTGCGCGCTCCTCTGAAAAAACTCGGTTCACTCCCCTGCTCCATGAAGATCCGGACACTGACCGGATCTTCATGGAGGGAAAGAGTCTAATTCTTGTTGCGTCGGGGACGGAACTTGATGCAGTAACCGACGCCAATCGCCGTTAAGATTGCGCCCCACCAGACCGGCGTATGCAGATAGTTCAACTCGACAGGAGCGAGATAGCCGGTGGCCAGTTCAAACAAGCCATAGCCGAGGATCAGCGCGCCGTAGATCAATAACAGCACTCCAATGAAGAACCAGATGGGAATACCGGAGCCACGCATAAGTCTTACCCTTTCCTCTCTCGCTACCAGAAGAGAATGTTAAGCACCGCAAAGATGATGACCGCTAGCACAGCCCAGATGTAGACGTTCTTGTAGAACGGGACGGGCTCTTCCTTGGCCAGGATGGTAGCGCCATAGACCAGTCCATCCAACTCCGACTCGGGCTTGGCCTTGGTGAAGAGGCTGACGATGAAGATGACGATGACGCAAATAAGGAAGGCCCACCAGGCACGATACAGATTCTCTGCCATGGGCTTGGCGTCGGGCGAAAGCGCAACATTAGCCAGCGCCGAGGGATTGAACTTGACCCACACAAAGAGGCTGACCGAGGCGACGATGCCGGTGAGCAAGCCCCAGAAGCCGCCGGCCGCGGTGGCCTTCTTCCAGAACATGCCCATGAGAATGGCGCCCAGCAAAGGAGCGATAAAGAAGCTGAACAGCGCCTGCACGTAGTCCATGATGCCGTGCGCGTGCATGACCAGATAGGCTGCGCCGATGGACACCGCCACGCCGATGACAATGGACATTCGGCCCACGGCGACATAGTGGCTGTCGGAGCCATCCTTCTTGATAAGCGGCTTGTAGATGTCGTAGGTCCAGACGGTGGAGAAGGCGCTCACGTTGCCTGCCATGCCGCTCATGAAGCCGGCGATCAGCGCGGTGATGCCCAGGCCCAGCAAGCCGGGACCGCAGTAGCGCACCATCATCAGGGGCAGCGCTTCGTTGTAGCTGTGCAGCCCGTAGTTCTCGTCGCCGCTCAGCACTTTTTGCTGATATTCGGGAGTCAGCTTAGTATCCGGCTTGGCCATGGCAACTGAACAGGCGCTTTTATCCGCGACACTGCTGAGCGTTGCGCAGGACTTGACGACATCCTCGCCGACCAACTGACGGCGGCTGCCGTCGGGATTCTGGAGGAGTACCAAGCCCAACAGGCCGGGCAGAATGACGATGAACGGAACGGCCATCTTGAAGAAGGATCCAATGATGGGAGCCATGCGCGCGGCGCGCAGATTGTGGGCGGCAAGAACGCGCTGCACCACCAGGAAGTCAGTGGTCCAGTAGCCGAAGCTGATGACGAAGCCCAGGCCGAGGACAATGCCCGTCCAATGGACGCCCATGGGGTTGCTGGCGAAATGGCCAGTGTCGCGCCACAGGTGGAAGTAAGTGTCCGAATGCAGGTTGGTGATGATCCGGGCCTTCAAACCGCTTACGCCGCCGGCCTGAATCATGCCCAGAATCGGGACCAGCAATGCGCCGCCCCAGATGAGGATGAACTGCAGAACCTCGTTATAGATGGCCGAGCGCAAGCCGCCCAAGCCAACATACAAGGCCACCGCAACCGAGGAGACGAGGATGCTGAAGGTGATATCCCAACCCAGCACAACCTTCATGACCACGGCCATGGCGAACATGTTGACGCCGCTCATCAGGATCATCTCCATAGCGAAGGAGACAGCAGCCAGGATGCGGCTGGACTCGCCGAAGCGCAACATCAAATAGCCAGGAACGGAGTGGATCTTGGAGACGTAGTAGAACGGCATCATCACCAAGCCCAGGAAGATCATGGCAGGGATGGCGCCGACCCAATACCAGTGGGTGGCCAGGATGCCGTACTGATAGGCCGAACCGGCCCAGCCCATCAGTTCGAGGGAGCCCATGTTCGCGGAGACGAAACTCAAGCCGGCGATCCAGGCAGTCATCTCGCGGCCTGCCATGAAGAACTCTTCACTGGTGTTGGATCTACCTTTGAGGTAGAAGCCGATCCACACCACCATGCCGAAGTAGATGGCGATCACGGCTAAATCAAGGGGCCTTAGATGCGCCAGGGGCGCAACACTGAAAGCCAGGAAAGCCGGAAGAGGAGCGAAACAACCGGCGGCGATGGAGGCTGGGACCAATCCGAACATTGCGTCACCTGAAAAGGGGTGAATCCGCCCGAGAAAACTACGGACGTCCGCCCCTAAGTAAATGGGTTTACTCCAACACTTGTCAAGCGGCAAAGGGCCGCAAGCGAAAAAATCGTGCAAGAGGCAAACCGGGGTTTGCGGGATAAGACAGTAGACAGAGCTTAAGGAACAGCGCGTCTGGGTAAGCGTTTACCGGCCCAAGTGTAGCATAAGTTTCATGCCTTGCAATACCCGTTATTTTCGCCCGGATTTATCTACTTGAATCGCGCTCGACACCGGCGAATCATCTGATCTATTTCGCCTGAATTGCAGGACGCCGCGCTGGGACTATGCAAATGCAAGAAACGCCGCCCAGATATGTATTGATGCAGGCCGACTTCCTGTTTGAAGGAACGGACCCGAGCGTGATCCATATCACTTTTCAAGGTGAGCGCTAGCACATATTCGGGGTACCATCGGTGCCACGCTGTGGGGTATGAGGTAGGCGCGTTGCCGAATACGGGCACAGATCGCTGGACCCACCCTGCCGTGATCCTCGTCGCCACCGATTTGAGCGACCTGGACAGGCTGGTGCCGTTTGCCTTCAAGCAGGCAAAGGAGACCGGCGCGCGCTTGATTCTTCTGCACGTGCTTGCCCCGGGCACGGGGCTGGCCGTGGATGCCGTCGGAATGCCGTACTACGATCCAGCAGGAGCCTTGGAGTTTGCCGGAAAGGCTCTCGAGCCTTGGTGCGAACAAGCGAGCCGGCGGAATATTGGATGCGATGCGCTGGTGCGGGAAGGAAATGCCGCACAGCAGATTGCCGCGGTTGTTCGCCAGTTCCAGGCAGACCGCATTCTCCTGGGATCCCGAAGCCGGAGCAAGCTGGGCAAGTTGCTTCTCGGCTCGGTAGCGGAACAAGTGCTGCGCTCGATCAACCTCCCGGTCTTTACCGTAGGACCAGAGGCTCATCTCGCGGTGGCAGAAGCCGGCCAGGAACAGGTTGTGCTGTATGCCACCACACTGCGGGAGGCCTCTCGGCCGAGCGCGGCACTTGCCTGCAGGATCGCTGCCAGTCAGGGAGCAAAACTGGTTTTACTGCACGTGCTGCCTCCCCTGGATGAGATGGAAAAGAAGGGCATGGCGACGGGGCTGGATTCGACGGCCTTGCGCGAGTTGCAAGTTTTGGCCGCGGAAGCCGGCGTTGGATGCCCCAGCAAGGTTGAGGCGTACGTCGTGCATGGCAATCCCACGATCGAGATTCTGGCCGAATCCTCTGAACGTCACGCTTGCCTGATCATGCTGGGCGCCTCACAGCGTTCGGCGCTGGAGAATCTGACCCGCGACCGCACCATCTATCGGGTGCTGGCGCACGCACGCTGCCCGGTGCTGACCCTGAAGGAGCCTCTACTCAGCGCGGACGAGGCCCAGGCAGAGCACATGGCAATCCATCACTGAGTTTCTATGCACAGGAATTTGCCACAAGGAGGACGAAGCGGAGGAAATGCATATACGACGAACTCCAGACAATCCTGCCTCTATACGCCGCAGCGATGGAGACCGGCAAGTCTGGAGCGAGAAGGAGTCTAAGCCGTAAGGCGCTCGAGTTGGTCCGGTTTAACGATGGTCAGGCTGGAACCCTTGATGGTGATCCATTCGTCGCGACGGAACTGATTGAGTAGCCTGGTAACTGTTTCTCGCGAAGTTCCTGCCATGTTGGCAATCTCTTCGTGAGTAAGGGCCATGGTAAAGCGAATTTCCGGCTTGCCGTTGGCGCTAGTACGTCCCCAGTCGAGGAGCAGACGGGCCAGCCTGCCAGCCGCCGAGCCAGAGAGCGCCAGACGTTTGGCATCGTGGAATACCGTCAGGTATTCGCCGGAAAGAGATTGGGCGGCATGCATGCTGGCGATGCCGTGCCGGCCGAGAAAGTCCACGAATTCCTGCTTGCGGACGGTCTTGACCTGACAGGGCTCGATAGCTTCAGCCGTGACTTCATGGGGAACATTGGCAAGGACCGCGCTGAGACCCATTACGTCGCCAGGAGCAGCGATTTTGAGAATCATGGTCTTGCCGTCTCGAGAGGTAGAGGAGATTTTGACTTGGCCGAAACAGATAACGAAGACATTCCTTGCGGGATCGCCTTCGGAAAACAGTTTCGCGCCACGAGCATGGCTCATCATGATGCCGATGCCGTCATAATCCCGCAGTGCCTCTGGTGTGAGATTGCAGAACATTCGCAGATGGCGATGCTCACAATTAATGCAGTCTTCCGGGGGGCGATGGGAGTGAAAAGATGCCATACTTTTTCCGCAGCTGAAACTGAAGTATAGCGCACTTTAGCGGGAAACCCAGCAGGGATTTTCCGTCAATTTCCGTTGTGGCCGAAAAGGCATCTTAACGGGAATTTGTCAATACAAATATTCCACCTAGATCTGGGCTTCGCCGGAGGCTCTACGCCGGGCTTTCCCCGTACGGTTCAGACAGCAAGCGTTGTAGGCGCGCGAGACCTCGCGGGCCAATTCCTCCAGCAACTGCATACGTAGTGGCGGATAGACCTCAAAAGCCTGACTCAGAGTCTCGATGGGCAACAGCAGCAACGAACCGGGAGTTTGCGCAACCAAGGTATAGGTATGGTGGCCGTCTCCCAAAGCAGCCGCCAGTTCCACCAGATCGCCGGGGCGCGCCGGCCCAAGCGTCAGCCGGGCCTCCATGCGCTCCGCTTTGCGCAGAAACTGGCCTGAAACCACGACATAAAGGCCGCGGCAACCTCCGGACTGGCGAAAGACGATTTCGCCGGCATCGAAATCGATGCACTGGGCCGCCCCGTTGAGCAAGCTCCCCGTCGCGGGGGGGCACTGCAACAGTTCTGCCAGCGGATGAGCAGCAACGGCGTCCATTCGCCTGGATCTTGCCTCAGGTTGCATGGTTACATCTCCCTTAGTCTTCGCCCGAGATCCGGTCCCGCGGTGCGTGGCATCAGCAATCCACCTGCCGGCCGGTCCCTGGCGAACGCGTTTGGTGTTGCGGATTTGCGAAGAACTCTTATCCACAAATCGCTCCAAAGGCAACAGCTTCAGAAAAACAGAACTCTGGGAGGCCGATCAGGATCTCTCCCTGCGCCTCCCCCATTTCTCCATCAAAATCAGCAGCTATCGAACCTTGCGCAGGTCGTGCGCTAACAGTTCTCGACTGGCCGGCAGGCCTCCGGGGGAACGCACAATACGGGCACCTTGGAGCGGGCAAGCAAGGCAAAAGCCGTTCCATGCGGTCCCGGTGTCTCACTGGCGCGCTTGACCCCAACCACCAACATGCTGGGGTGGCATTCCTCGATGGCTTCAACCACCACATCCGCCGGGCAGCCATCCTTAACCATGCAGCGCACCGGCAACAGTTCGCTCGGCGTGACGCCAAACTCCTCCGCCGAGGTGTCGCATGGGTCCAGAGCAGCCGAGGCCTGGTCGGCACTGCGCGCATGAACCATCAATAGAGTGCGATGGAAGGTCTGCGCCAGAGAGCAAGCCGTGTCTGCTGCGGCCTGCATTGCCTCATTACGCTCCACAGCCAGCATCACCAAACCGCCCGGTACTGGGCGGAAATCTCCGGCATTCCAATCCGCGGCCACCGCCAGCACCGGGCAAGGAGCCAGACGGACCAACTGCTCGGCAATAGCGCCGACAATGACCGGCCCCGCGCCTCCCAAGCCCTGGGTGCCGACCACGATGAGGCCGGCGCAGTATTGGCGGGCGACATCGACCAGCATACTGGCGATAGCACCCTGACGAATCTCCGAATGGCTGGGAATGCCTTCCTGAAGCAGGCCACTAGCCAGTTCATCCAGCACCGCACGCGCTTTTTCTGTCAATCCCGTGAGGACCTGGCCGGGAATTGCGTCGACAGCGGCGTATTCCATGGGGTCAAGTCCGTGGGCAAGCACGACGCGCGCGCCATAGGCTCCGGCCAATTTGCGGGCATATTCGAGAGCAGCCCCGGACCGGCCGTCCAAGTCCGTGGCCACGACGATGGTCTTCAAGCCGGTTGCAAAACTCATGAATGTCTCCTGGCGCTCCACAGCGCCTTCTGGTTTCATGCCCATTGGATACCGAGTCTGCGCCACCGTTGCAAACGCAAGCAGTGACACCATTCACCCCAAGCTGTGACTCGGGTCACAGTCGTTATACATGAGCTATTTCAAGAAACGACGTAGCCACACCCGCACCCCAGCCAGCCGTGATCAAAAATCTATACAGTCATCGGGCAAATGCGGTAGCCTTTCCGCGTTATGAAAACAGCCATGAAGCCCCCTATTCAAACGATTATGTCGTCAGCCGTCGCCTGCCTGGCGTGCCTCCTGCTGGGCGGCGCGCTGGTCGCGTCCGCGCAAGCTCCAACGCCGGACTCCCCCGCCCTTGAGGCCAAAGCCCACGCAATGGTGGCTAAGCTTACGCTGGAGCAGAAAATCGAGTTGCTGGGGGGCGTGGACGGAATGTTCACCCATGCCGCACCCTCGATCGGACTGCCCCGCCTGAAGATGTCCGACGCGTCGCTGGGTGTGCGCACCTGGGGACCGACCACCGCCTATGCGGGCGGCGTTGCGCTGGCCGCCACCTGGGATACGGAGTTCGCGCGCAAGCTGGGCGAGAGTCTGGGCAAGGATGCACGCGCCCGCAGCGTCCATTTTTTGCTCGGCCCTGGGGTCAATATCGCACGGTCGCCTGTCAACGGACGCAATTTTGAGTATCTGTCGGAAGATCCGTTCCTGAACTCAGCTTTGGCTGTTCCTTTTATTGAGGGAGTCCAGTCTCAGGGAGTGGTGGCCACGGTGAAGCACTTTGCCGTGAACAACCAGGAGTACAACCGGCACAACGTGAGTTCCGATGTGGACGAGCGGACGCTGCGCGAACTCTATCTGCCGGCCTTTGAAGCCGCCGTGACCAAGGCTCATGTGGACGCGGTGATGAACTCCTATAACCTGCTGAACGGCGTCCACGCCACGCAGAACGAGTTCCTGAACCTGAAGGTTCTAAAGGGCGAGTGGGCCTTCCCCAGCATTCTGATGTCGGACTGGGACGCCACCTACGATTCCGTGGGCGCGGCCAACAACGGGCTGGACTTTGAAATGCCCAGTGCGCGGTTCATGAACGCCAAGGCGCTGGTGGCCGCAGTGAAGAACGGCTCGGTGAAGGAAGCCACCATCGACGACAAGATACTGCGGCTGCTGCGCACGGCGCTGCGCTACGGATTTTTGGACCGGCCGCAGTTCGACCCGTCCAACTCCACCTATTCTGTGGCAGACCGAGCGATTGCCCTGGACGGAGCCAGGCAGAGCCTGACCCTGCTGAAGAATAAGGGCAAGATTCTGCCGCTCGACCCAGCCAAGATCAAGACGATTGCCGTCATCGGCCCGGACGCATGGCCAGCAGTGACCGGGGCGGGCGGCTCGTCCGAAGCTCAGGCCTTTGAGCCGGTCAGCATCGTCACCGGGATCGCCAACCTGGTTGGACCCAACGTGCATGTGCTGTATGCGCGCGGGCTTCCCACCGAAAACGATGTATTTGGAAATACGACCTGGGCGGGGAGCGTCAAAGTCTCCACCTTTGCCAACAAGGACTTCTCCGGCACGGCCGAAGAGACCGCGCAAGGAGTCGTCTCCGACTGGAAGCCCTCGCCGTGGGATGTGGACAACCAGCATCCGCGCAGCATTCGCTATGCAGCATCGTATAAGGCGGTCAAGGGCGGCAAATATCTGATTCTGGCTGCGGCGGCCGGCGAAGATGCGTTCAAGGTGATGGTGGACGGCAAGCAAGTGCTGGAGCAGATCCACGCCGAAGGGCAGGTTCCGCAGTCGGCAACGCTGCAACTGACCTCTGGGCAAGTCGTCAATGTGGTGGCCGACTATCTGCCGCACGCTCCGGGCATCCGGCTCGGATTGGGACTGGCGTATGAAGCGGATCTGATCTCAGAGGAAGCAAAGCAGTTCGCTGCGGCCGCGGACGTGACCGTTCTCGCCGTTGGCTTCAACCACGATACCGAAGGCGAGGGACAGGACCGCACTTTTGCGCTTCCCTGGGGACAGGATGCATTGATTGAAACCGTAGCCGCCGCGAACCCGCACACCGTCGTCACCCTGACGGCAGGCGGCGCAGCCGATACGCGCCGCTGGCTGAGCAAGGTTCCGGTCCTGTTGCACGTATACTATCCCGGCCAAGAAGGCGGCACGGCGATTGCCGAGG
>Ga0224531_1000604_pt1 | contig 17587 bp, 12 predicted proteins | sample CBST100metaG_FD_179876 | JGI IMG/M metagenome (GOLD analysis project Ga0224531, IMG submission 179876) | Peat soil microbial communities from Stordalen Mire, Sweden - C.B.S.T100 | ecosystem: Environmental > Terrestrial > Soil > Wetlands > Peat | place: Sweden: Norrbotten County, Stordalen Mire... | reverse complement strand
TGACGCTGCCGAGCGGCAGCAGGATCGGGGTGCGGCGCATGGTCTGGCACTCGCTGATGCAATGGGCCGAGGTCGATGTCGGCGGCCGGACCGGCTACATCCTGGGCCCCGACATCGAATTCCCTTGACCGCGTCGGCACGATGCCGGACCGGTCCCCGGGTTGTGCCCGGCCCATGCAACCCCATGGTGAGCTTGCGGCGGCGCGACTAGACTGCACCGTATGAAGGCCGTTCCGCGACGGCCTGGCCCGGACCCAGCGACACGGCCCCCGGACAACGCACGAGGAAATGCTATGACGCAGCAAGCTACACTTCCGAAGATCGGCATCCGCCCCATCATCGACGGGCGACGCAAGGGCGTGCGGGAATCGCTCGAAGGCCAGACCATGGCCATGGCGCAGGCCACGGCGGCGTTCCTATCGGCGCACGTCCGCCATCCGAGCGGCGAGCCGGTAACCTGCGTGATCGCCGACACCTGCATCGCCGGCCTTGCCGAGACCGCCGCCTGCGAGGCGAAGTTTCGCACCGAGAACGTCGGCCTTACCCTGTCGGTGACGCCCTGCTGGTGCTACGGCAGCGAGACCATCGACATGGACCCGCTTCGGCCGAAGGCGATTTGGGGCTTCAACGGCACGGAACGTCCGGGCGCCGTCTACCTGGCGGCGGCGCTGGCGGCGCACAATCAGAAGGGGCTGCCGGCGTTCTCCATCTACGGCCATGACGTGCAGGATGCCGGAGACACCGCGATTCCGGCCGATGTGCAGGAGAAGTTGCTGCGCTTCGCGCGTGCCGGCCTAGCGGTCGCGACCATGCGCGGCAGGAGCTACATGTCGCTCGGCAACGTCGCCATGGGCATCGCCGGCTCGATCGTCGATCACAATTTCTTCGAGTCCTGGCTGGGCATGAAGGTGCAGACGGTGGACATGACCGAGCTGCGCCGGCGTATCGACAACGGCATCTTCGACGCCGGCGAGCTGGAGCGGGCGCTCGCCTGGGCGGACCGGCACTTCAAGTTCGGCATCGACCGCAACCCGCCGGAGCATCGGCGTTCGTCGACCGAACAGCGGCGCATCCTGCGTGAGAGCCTGCTGATGGGCATCGCCATGCGCGACATGATGCAGGGCAACCCGAGGCTGGCGGCGCTCGGCTTCGGCGAGGAGGCGCTCGGCTACAACGCCATCGCCGGCGGCTTCCAGGGGCAGCGGCATTGGACCGACCAGTGGCCGAACGGCGATACCGCCGAGGCGATCCTGAACAGTTCGTTCGACTGGAACGGGGTGCGCCAGCCGATCATCATGGCGACCGAGAACGACAGCCTGAACGCGACCGCGATGCTGTTCGGCCACCTGCTGAGCGGGCGGGCGCAGATGTTCGCCGACGTGCGCACCTGCTGGTCGGCCGAGGCGGTGAAGCGCGTCACCGGCTATCAGCTTGAGGGCGCGGCGGCGGGCGGCATCCTGCACCTGGCCAACTCGGGCGCCGCGGCGCTTGACGCTACCGGCGAGCAGGTGGACCGCGAGGGCCGGCCGACCATCAAGCCGCACTGGGAGGTGACGGAGGCGGATGCCGAAGCGTGCCTGGCGGCGACCACCTGGTGCGCCGGCGTCGAGGAGTATTTCCGCGGCGGCGGCTTCTCCAGCCAGTTCCTGACCCGCGGTGGGATGCCGTTCACCATGATGCGGGTGAACATCATCAAGGGCCTTGGCCCGGTGCTGCAGCTCGCCGAAGGGTGGAGCGTGGAGCTGCCGGGGAAGGTGCATGCGACGCTGAACGACCGCACCGACCCGAGCTGGCCGAGCACCTGGTTCGCGCCAAGGCTGACCGGCAAGGGCGCGTTCCGCGATGCCTATACGGTGATGGCGAACTGGGGCGCCAACCATGGCGCGCTGGCGTTCGGCCATGTCGGCGCCGACCTGGTGAGCCTGGCCGCGCTGCTGCGCATTCCGGTGGCCCTGCACAACCTGGACGAGTCGGCGGTGTATCGCCCGAGCGCCTGGGCGGCATTCGGCATGGACGCGGAGGGGCAGGATTACCGTGCCTGCCAGACCTACGGGCCGCTGTACGGCTAGCGCCCACTGATTCCCTCACCCTCCCGCGCTGACGCACGGGCTCCTCCCTCTCCCGCATGCGAGAGAGGGTGCCGAGCGGCAGCGAGGCGGGTGAGGGGTGCGGTGGCGGGCGGGAACGAAGAATCCGCTGGACTCGGGCGCTCGCTTCGGCTAAACGCGCCCGCTCAACTGGAACGCGGGAGACTGCTGCCGGGCCGGTCAGGCGTGGCCAAGTCGCATGCACCGCGGTCCCTTGGAACCCGAAGGACCAGGGATTTATGGCAAAAAAGATCGTTGGCTACGTCAAGCTGCAGATTCCGGCCGGCAAGGCCAATCCGTCGCCGCCGGTTGGCCCGGCGCTCGGTCAGCGCGGCCTGAACATCATGGCCTTCGTCAAGGAATTCAACGCCGCCACGGCGCAGCTTGAGCCGGGCATGCCGATCCCGGTGGTGATCACCGCCTTCGGCGACCGTTCGTTCACCTTCATCACCAAGACGCCGCCGAACACGTACTTCCTGAAGAAGGCGGCGAAGATCGAGAAGGGCACCACCACGCCGGGCAAGGGCGCCCCCGTGGGCAAGGTGACGACCAGCCAGTTGCGCGAGATCGCCGCCACCAAGATGAAGGACATGAACGCCAACGACGTCGAGGGCGCGGTGCGCATGCTCGCCGGCTCCGCCCGCTCGATGGGCCTGACCGTGGTGGAGGGCTGATCCGATGGCACACGATAAGCGGCTGGCCGCTGCCTACAAGAGCCTGGACCGCAGCAAGAGTTACGCGCTGGCCGAGGCGGTGACGCTGGTCAAGGCGAACGCCAAGGCCAAGTTCGACGAGACCGTCGAGATCGCGATGAACCTGGGCATCGATCCGCGCCACGCCGACCAGATGGTGCGCGGCTTGGTCAGCCTGCCGAACGGCACCGGCAAGACCGTCCGCGTCGGCGTGTTCGCGCGCGGCGCCAAGGCCGAGGAGGCGCTGGCCGCCGGCGCCGACGTGGTGGGCGCCGAGGACCTGGCGGAGAAGATCCAGGCCGGCGAGATCGCCTTCGACCGCTGCATCGCGACCCCCGACATGATGGGCGTGGTCGGCCGGCTGGGTAAGATCCTCGGGCCCCGCGGGCTGATGCCGAATCCGCGCCTGGGCTCCGTGACCATGGACGTGAAGGGCGCCATCACCGCCGCCAAGGCCGGTCAGGTGGAGTTCCGCGCCGAGAAGGCGGGCATCGTGCACGCCGGCATCGGCAAGGCGAGCTTCTCCGAGGAGACGCTGCTGGAGAACGCCCGCGCCTTCACCGACGCCATCGTCAAGGCCAAGCCGGCGGGGGCCAAGGGCAACTACGTACAGAAGGTGGCGCTGAGTTCCACCATGGGGCCGGGCGTGCGCGTGGACGTCACCACGCTGGCGGCCGGCTGACGCGATACGCCGGGGACCGCAAGGAACCCGGCGGGCAGGGGGCGGGAGCCCCCGAACCTGTCCGAGACCGCACGTATTCCTTCGGGAATGTAATGGGCCGAGGCCCGCGCGCGGGAGACGGGGAAGCCAAGGCGTTCGGGCCAGTCGTGCCCGGCTGCCCTGGCGGTTCCGGCTGCAGGGTTTGCTTCGTTCGGGCCTGCCCCGGCGAGGGAAGTCCTGATTGGGCAGGCGAACCGGGTTGGTCCGGGCGCCTGAGAGAGGCGATCGGGCCTGCCTATAGGGCAACCCGGCCGGGCGCGGTCCATATGCGCTCGGCCACCGACGGAGACGGGATTTGGACCGTACGGAGAAGCGGGAGTTCGTTGCCTCGCTCGCTACCGTGTTCGCCGATACGTCAATGGTCGTGGTCACCCGCAATGCGGGTCTGACCGTGGCCGAAGTGACGGATCTGCGCCGACGGATGCGGGCGGCGGGAGCGAACTTCAAGGTCGCGAAGAACCGGCTGGCCATGCTCGCCCTGGATGGGACCCGATTCGACGGCATCAAGCCATTGCTGAAGGGACCGACCGCGCTCGCGTGGTCGCGCGACCCGGTGGCGGTGGCCAAGGTGGCCGTCGAGTTCGCCAGAATCAACGAGAAGTTCGTGGTGCTTGGCGGCGCCCTCGGCAACCAGACGCTGGATGCGTCGGGGGTCAAGGCGCTGTCCGAGCTGCCGTCGCTTGACGCGCTGCGCGCGAAGCTGGTGGGGCTGTTGCAGGCCCCGGCCACGCGGATCGCCTGTGTGTTGCAGGCGCCGGGCGGACAACTCGCACGGGTGCTGGCAGCCTATGCCACGAAGGACGAGGCGGCCTGACCGATGCCCCGAAGCCGACCGCGGACGATCCGGCGGATCGGCTGAAAGGGCAAACGTCTTGCGTAAACGTTATATCAGGCGCGCGCAAGCGGGCTTGAATGGAACCGACCAGGGTTTAGATTAGGAAGACGCGAAAATGGCTGATTTGGCGAAGCTGGTGGACGAGCTGTCTGGCCTGACCGTGCTCGAAGCCGCCGAACTCTCGAAGTTGCTTGAGGAGAAGTGGGGGGTTTCCGCTGCGGCGCCGGTTGCAGCGGCTGCTCCCGTGGCCGGTGGCGCAGCGCCTGCCGCCGCGGTCGAGGAGCAGACCGAGTTCACTATTATCCTGGCCAAGACTGGCGAGAAGAAGATCAACGTCATCAAGGAGATCCGCACCATCACCGGTCTTGGGCTGAAGGAAGCCAAGGACCTCGTGGAAGGCGCTCCGAAGACGGTGAAGGAAGGCGTGAACAAGGACGAAGCGGCGAAGATCAAGAAGGTGCTGGAAGATCAGGGCGCCACTGTCGAAGTCAAGTAACACATCACCGCGCGGCCGCTTGGGGCGTTTCCTGCGGCTGCGTTTTGGGCTGGCGCGGGTGGGAATCGTCGCGATTCCCGCCCGCGTGCTCGTTGCGGCGACCCTACGCGGCCGGGGAACGATCGAGGGCCGCGCGACGATGGACCAGACCACGACGACTATTACCTACGGGGCAGCAGGACAGGCATGAACGCGATCTCAAGGTCGTTCACCGGGCGCAAGCGCATCCGCAAGAGCTTCGGTCGTATTCCCGAAGTGGCGCCGATGCCCAACCTGATCGACGTGCAGCGCGCCAGCTACGAGGCGTTCCTGCAGATGAACGTCCCACCGGACAGGCGCACCCCCACCGGCTTGCAGGAGGTGTTCCGCTCGGTCTTCCCGATCGACGATTTCGCCGGCCGCGGCCGGCTGGAGTTCGTCTATTATGAGCTGGAAGAGCCGAAATACGATGTCGAGGAGTGCATCCAGCGCGGCATGACCTTCGCCGCGCCGCTGAAGGTGATCCTGCGTCTGATCGTCTGGGATGTCGACGAGGACACCGGCGCGCGTTCGATCCGCGACATCAAGGAGCAGCCGGTCTACATGGGCGACATGCCCCTGATGACGGACAATGGCACGTTCATCATCAACGGCACCGAGCGCGTCATCGTCAGCCAGATGCACCGCTCCCCCGGCGTGTTTTTCGACCACGACAAGGGCAAGACCCACAGTAGTGGCAAGTATTTGTTCACGGCGCGCGTGATCCCCTACCGTGGTTCCTGGCTTGATTTCGAATTCGACAGCAAGGATCTCGTCTACGTACGCATCGACCGCAAGCGCAAGCTGCCGGTGACCACCCTGCTCTATGCGCTCGACAGCGTACGCACCGCGGAATTGCGCGCTGCTCGTGCCGCCGAGGGCGAGCCGATGGAGTTGAGCGAGATCCACGGCATGGATGCCGAAGAGATCCTCAACTATTTCTATGGCCGGGTGGTGTTCACGCATACGGCGAAGGGCTGGGCGCGGCCGTTCGACCCCGATGCATTCCGCGGCATGAAGCTGCTGGAGCCGCTGATCGACGCCGACACCGGCGAGGTGGTGGCCGAGGCGGAGACCAAGCTGACCGCCCGCGCCGCGCGGCGGATCGCCGAGAAGACGACGGAAGTGCTGGCCAGCCACGCCGACCTGCTCGGCCGCTTCGTGGCCGAGGACTTGGTGGACGAAGCGACCGGCGAGATCCACGCCGAGGCCGGCGAGGAACTGGCCGAGGCCCGGCTGGCGGCGCTTGAGGCGCTGGACATCCAGCTTCTGCCGACGCTGGCGGTCGACGCCTCCAACGGTCCGTGGGTCCGCAACACCCTGGCGGTGGACAAGAACAATGGCCGCGACGACGCCCTGATCGACATCTACCGCGTCATGCGCCCGGGCGAGCCGCCGACGCCGGAGACCGCCGAGGCCCTGTTCCGCGGCCTGTTCTTCGATGGGGACCGCTACGACCTCTCGGCCGTCGGCCGGGTGAAGATGAACATGCGCCTCGGTCTGGAGGCCGAGGACACGGTGCGGGTGCTGCGCAAGGAGGACATCCTGCGCACCGTCAAGATCATGTGCGAGCTGAAGGACGGCCGCGGCCAGATCGACGACATCGACAACCTGGGTAACCGGCGCGTCCGCTCGGTCGGCGAACTGATGGAGAACCAATACCGCGTCGGCCTGCTGCGCATGGAGCGCGCCATCCGCGAGCGCATGGGCAGTGTCGATATCGACACGGTGATGCCGCATGACCTGATCAACGCCAAGCCGGCGGCGGCGGCGGTGCGCGAGTTCTTCGGTTCGTCGCAGCTCAGCCAGTTCATGGACCAGACCAACCCGTTGTCCGAAGTGACGCACAAGCGCCGTCTGTCGGCGCTTGGCCCGGGCGGTCTGACCCGCGAGCGCGCCGGCTTCGAGGTGCGCGACGTGCACCCGACGCATTACGGCCGCATCTGCCCGATCGAGACGCCGGAAGGGCCGAACATCGGCCTGATCAACTCGCTCGCTACCTACGCCAAGGTGAACAAGTACGGCTTCATCGAGACGCCGTACCGCCTGGTGAAGGGCGGCGTGGTGCAGGACGGCTGGAAATACCTCTCCGCCATGGAGGAGGAGCGGCTGGTGGTCGCCCAGGCGGACGCGCCGATGGACGCCTCCGGCCGCTTCACCGAGGACCTGGTCTCCGTGCGCAGGCAGGGCGACTTCCGGCTGGTGAAGCCGGAGGACGTCACGGCCATTGACGTCTCGCCCAGGCAGCTCGTTTCCGTGGCGGCGGCGCTGATTCCGTTCCTGGAAAACGATGACGCCAACCGGGCGCTGATGGGCTCGAACATGCAGCGCCAGGCGGTGCCGCTGATCCGCGCCGATGCGCCGCTGGTGGGCACCGGCATGGAGGCGGCGGTGGCGCGCGACTCGGGGGCCACCATCGTTGCCCGCCGGCCCGGCGTGATCGACCAGATCGACGGCGCCCGCATCGTCGTGCGGGCTACCAACGAGGACGGCACCACCAGGGGCGTGGACATCTACCGGCTGCGCAAGTTCATGCGCTCCAACCAGTCCACCTGCATCAACCAGCGCCCGCTGGTGCGCGTCGGCGACCGCGTCGCCGATGGCGACATCATCGCCGACGGACCCTCGACGGAGCTGGGCGAGCTGGCGCTGGGGCGCAACGTTCTGTGCGCGTTCATGCCCTGGAACGGTTACAACTTCGAAGACTCGATCCTGATTTCCGAGCGGATCGCCAAGGATGATGTGTTCACCTCGATCCACATCGAGGAATTCGAGGTGATGGCGCGCGACACCAAGCTGGGCCAGGAGGAGATCACCCGCGACATTCCGAACGTGGGCGAGGAAGCACTGAAGAACCTCGACGAGGCCGGCATCGTCTACATCGGCGCTGAGGTGAACCCGGGCGACATCCTGGTGGGCAAGGTGACGCCGAAGGGCGAGAGCCCGATGACACCGGAAGAGAAGCTGCTGCGGGCGATCTTCGGCGAGAAGGCGTCGGACGTGCGCGACACCTCGCTCAAGCTGCCGCCGGGCGTGACCGGGACGATCGTGGACGTGCGCGTGTTCAGCCGCCGCGGCGTCGACAAGGACGAGCGCGCCATGGCGATCGAGCGCTCCGAGATCGAGCGCCTGGCCAAGGACCGCGACGACGAGAAGGCGATTCAGGAGCGCAGCTTCCTCAACCGGCTGCGTGAGAAACTGGTGAGCCGCAAGGCCGCCGGCGGGTTCAAGGGCATCAAGGCGGGCACGCTGCTGACCGAGGAGCTGCTGGCCGAGTATCCGCGCGGTGCCTGGCGCCACATCGGCGTGCAGGACGACGCGGTGATGCTGGAGATCGAGACCCTGAAGCGCGAGTACGACGCCGCCGTGACACGCCTGCAGGCCCGCTTCGACAGCAAGGTGGAGAAGCTGCAGCGCGGCGACGAACTGCCGCCCGGCGTGATGAAGATGGTCAAGGTGTTCGTCGCGGTGAAGCGCAAGCTGCAGCCGGGCGACAAGATGGCCGGCCGGCACGGCAACAAGGGCGTGGTCTCGCGCGTCGTGCCGGTGGAGGACATGCCGTTCCTCGCGGATGGCACCTCGGTCGATCTGGTGCTCAACCCGCTCGGCGTGCCGAGCCGCATGAACCTCGGGCAGATCCTGGAGACGCATCTCGGCTGGGCCTGCGCGGCACTGGGCCGGGAAGTCGGCGAACTGGTCGACCAGTACCGCCAGACCGGCGCCGCCCGTCAGGAACTGCTGGACACGCTCAAGGAGATCTACGGCGAGCAGGTGTTCGCCGAGCAGATCGCCAACATGGACGACCCGCAGCTCGTCGAGCTGAGCGATAACCTGCGCAAGGGCATTCCGATCGCCACCCCGGTGTTCGACGGGGCGCGGATTTCCGACATCGAGGCCATGTTGACCCGTGCCGGACTCGCCACCTCGGGCCAGGTGACGCTGGCCGACGGGCGCACCGGCGAGCCGTTCGAGCGCAAGGTGACGGTGGGCGTCATCTACATGCTGAAGTTGCATCACTTGGTGGACGACAAGATCCACGCCCGTTCCATCGGGCCGTACAGCCTGGTCACTCAGCAGCCGCTGGGCGGCAAGGCGCAGTTCGGCGGCCAGCGCTTCGGCGAGATGGAGGTGTGGGCGCTGGAGGCGTACGGGGCCGCCTACACCCTGCAGGAGATACTCACGGTGAAGTCCGACGACGTGTCTGGCCGCACCAAGGTCTACGAGGCGATCGTGCGCGAGCAGGACACCTTCGAGGCCGGCATCCCCGAAAGCTTCAACGTGCTGGTGAAGGAGTTGAAATCCCTGGGCCTGAACGTCGATCTGGATATGCGCGCCGCTTGATCCGGGCCAGCAACCTGACCACCGCGTTCCCTACTCACGATGCCGGCCGGAGCGGTGCCTTGGCCGGTCATGGGGTGACAGCATGAACGAGTTGATGAAGATCCTGGGTCAGACGGGTCAGTCGATGACCTTCGACCAGATCAAGATCCAGATGGCCTCGCCCGAGCAGATCCGGAGTTGGTCGTACGGCGAGATCAAGAAGCCCGAGACGATCAACTATCGCACCTTCAAGCCGGAGCGGGACGGCCTGTTCTGCGCCCGCATCTTTGGCCCGATCAAGGACTACGAGTGCCTGTGCGGCAAGTACAAGCGGATGAAGTTTCGCGGCATCATCTGCGAGAAGTGCGGCGTGGAGGTGACCCTGGCCAAGGTGCGTCGCGAGCGCATGGGCCACATCGAGCTTGCCAGCCCGGTCGCGCATATCTGGTTCCTCAAGTCGCTGCCCAGCCGGATCGGCCTGATGGTCGATCTGACGCTGAAGGAACTTGAGAAGATCCTGTATTTCGAGAGCTACGTGGTGCTGGAGCCGGGGCTCACCGACCTCAAGCTGCACCAGTTGCTGACCGAAGACCAGTTCGTGGCCAAGCAGGACGAGTTCGGCGAGGAGGCGTTCCGCGCCGGCATCGGCGCCGAGGCGATCAAGGGCATCCTGCAGGCCATCGACACCGACGCCGATAAGGTGAGGCTGCGCGCCGAGCTGAAGGAGACCACCAGCGAGGCCAAGCGCAAGAAGCTGGTGAAGCGGCTGAAGCTGGTCGAGGCGTTCGCCGAGTCCGGCGCCAAGCCGGAGTGGATGATCCTGGACGTGATCCCGGTGATTCCGCCCGAGCTGCGCCCGCTGGTGCCGCTGGACGGCGGCCGGTTCGCCACCTCCGACCTGAACGACCTCTACCGGCGCGTGATCAATCGCAACAACCGCCTGAAGCGGCTGATCGAGCTGCGCGCACCCGACATCATCGTGCGCAACGAGAAGCGCATGCTGCAGGAGAGCGTGGACGCGCTGTTCGACAACGGCCGGCGCGGCCGGGCGATCACGGGGGCCAACAAGCGGCCGTTGAAGTCGCTCTCCGACATGCTGAAGGGCAAACAGGGGCGCTTCCGCCAGAACCTGCTGGGCAAGCGCGTGGACTATTCCGGCCGCTCGGTGATCACGGTCGGCCCGGAACTGAAGCTGCACCAGTGCGGCCTGCCGAAGAAGATGGCGCTGGAGCTATTCAAGCCGTTCATCTACTCCAAGCTGGAGAAGTACGGCCACGCCACCACTATCAAGGCGGCGAAGCGGATGGTCGAAAAGGAGCGTCCGGAAGTTTGGGACATCCTTGAGGAAGTCATCCGCGAGCACCCGGTGATGCTGAACCGCGCGCCGACGCTGCACCGCCTGGGCATCCAGGCGTTCGAGCCGGTGCTGATCGAGGGCAAGGCGATCCAGTTGCATCCGCTGGTCTGCACCGCCTTCAACGCCGATTTCGACGGCGACCAGATGGCCGTGCACGTGCCGCTCAGCCTGGAGGCACAGCTCGAAGCCCGTGTGCTGATGATGTCCACCAACAACATCCTCAGCCCGGCCAACGGCAAGCCGATCATCGTGCCGAGCCAGGACATCGTGCTGGGCATGTACAACCTGTCGCTGGAGACGCCGGAGTACCGCGACGTGCCGGACGAGGACATCCGCGACGCCGACGACAAGCTGATCAAGAAGGGCGCTCCCGCCTTCGGCACCATGGGCGAGATCGAGCACGCGCTGGCGGCCAAGGCGATCCGGCTCCACGACAAGATCCGCGCCCGCTTCGAGGCGACGGACGGGGCTGGCAACCCGGTCGTGCAGCGGGTGGTGACGACGCCCGGGCGCATGATGATCGGGCAGATCCTGCCGAAGCACGTGGACGTGCCGTTCAGCTTGGTCAATCGGCAGTTGACGAAGAAGCAGATCTCCGACGTGATCGACGTGGTCTATCGCCACTGCGGCCAGAAGGAGTGCGTGATCTTCGCCGACAAGATGATGGTGCTGGGCTTCGCCCAGGCGGCCAAGGCCGGCATCTCGTTCGGCAAGGACGACCTGATCATTCCGGTCGAGAAGCCGGAGCTGATCGCCAAAACCCAGGGCGAGGTGAAGGAGTTCGAACAGCAGTACCAGGACGGCCTGATCACCGCCGGCGAACGCTACAACAAGGTGGTGGACGCTTGGTCGCGCTGCACCGACGCGGTCGCCGCGGCGATGATGCGCGAGATTTCCAAGCAGGAGCCGGGACGGCCGACCAACTCCGTGTGGATGATGAGCCATTCCGGCGCGCGCGGCTCGCCGGCGCAGATGCGCCAGCTCGCCGGCATGCGTGGCCTGATGGCCAAGCCCTCGGGCGAGATCATCGAGCAGCCGATCATCGCCAACTTCAAGGAGGGGCTGTCGGTGCTGGAGTACTTCAACTCCACCCACGGCGCCCGCAAGGGGTTGGCGGATACGGCGCTGAAGACCGCGAACTCCGGCTATCTGACGCGTCGGCTGGTCGACGTGGCGCAGGACTGCATCATCGTCGAGGACGATTGCGGCACCCAGCGCGGACTGACGGTGCGCGCGGTGATGGACGGCGGCGAGGTGGTGGCCAGCCTGTCGGACCGCATCCTTGGCCGCACCACGGCCGAGGACGTGATCGACCCGGCCAGCGGCCAGGTGCTGGTGCCCGCCAACACGCTGATCGAGGAGGAGCACGCGGAGCGCATCGAGAAGGCCAGCGTAGAGATGGTGAAGATCCGCTCCGTGCTGACCTGCGAGTCGCATGTCGGCGTGTGCGCCCACTGCTACGGTCGCGATCTGGCGCGTGGCACGCCGGTGAATGTGGGCGAGGCGGTCGGCGTGATCGCGGCGCAGTCGATCGGCGAGCCGGGCACCCAGCTTACCATGCGCACCTTCCACATCGGCGGCGCGGCGCAGCGTGGCGCCGAGCAGAGCAGCGTCGAGGCCAGCCACGACGGCACGGTGTCGGTGAGGAACCGCAACGTCGTCATGAACAGCCAGAACGTGCCGATCGTGATGAGCCGCAACTGCGAGATGGTGCTGGCGGACGACAAGGGCCGCGAGCGGGCGCGTTTCCGCGTGCCCTACGGCGCCCGCCTGCTCGCCGACGATGGCGCGCAGGTGAGCCGCGCGCAGAAGCTGGCGGAGTGGGACCCGTTCACCCTGCCGATCATCACCGAGCTCGCCGGCAAGGTGGAGTACCTCGATCTGATCGAGGGCGTGACCCTGGTCGAGCGCATGGACGAGGTCACCGGCCTGACCTCGAAGGTGGTGGTGGACTACAAGCAGGCCGCCCGCGGCGTCGATCTCAGGCCACGCCTGCAACTGAAGGACGCCCACGGCGATGTGGTGCGGCTGCCGAGCGGCTCGGACGCCCGGTACTTCCTGTCGCCGGATTCCATCCTCTCGGTGGAGAACGGCGCCGAGGTGGCGGGCGGCGACGTGCTGGCGCGCATCCCGCGCGAGGGCAGCAAGACGCGCGACATCACCGGCGGCCTGCCGCGCGTGGCCGAGCTGTTCGAGGCGCGGCGGCCGAAGGACCACGCCATCATCGCCGAGAACGACGGGCGGGTGGAATTCGGCAAGGACTACAAGGCGAAGCGCCGGGTCATCGTGAAGAACGACGAAACCGCCGAGGAGAGCGAGTACCTGATCCAGAAGGGCAAGCACGTCTCGGTGCAGGAGGGCGACTTCGTCCGCCGGGGTGACCCGCTGGTGGACGGGCCGCGCGTGCCGCACGACATCCTCAAGGTGCTGGGAGTCGAGGCCCTGTCGGACTACCTGGTGAACGAAATCCAGGACGTGTACCGGCTGCAGGGCGTGAAGATCAACGACAAGCACATCGAGGTGATTGTCCGCCAGATGCTGCAGAAGGTTGAGGTGCTGGACCCGGGCGACACGACGTTGCTCACCGGCGAGCAGATCGACCGGCTGGATCTGGAGGCGGAGAACGCCAAGCGTGTGGCCGCCGGCGAGCGGCCGGCAGGGTCGATGCCGGTGCTGCAGGGCATCACCAAGGCCAGCCTGCAGACCCACAGCTTCATCAGCGCGGCCTCGTTCCAGGAGACCACGCGCGTGCTCACCGAAGCAGCGACCGCCGGCAAGGTGGACAACCTGATGGGGCTGAAGGAGAACGTGATCGTCGGGCGGCTGATCCCGGCGGGCACCGGCAGCGTGATGAACCGGCTGCGGGCGATTGCCGCGGGGCGCGATCAGGCGCGTGGTTTGCGCCAGGAACCGACGCCGCCGCCGACGCCGGCGATTACAGGGCGGGACATCGCCGCCGAATAAGCCGCCGGGTAACGGCGGCGACTCGGAAGGCCGGCAAGGAGCGCATTGCCGGCCTTCGGCTTTTCTACTGATTTGACGGGACCGGGAGCGTTTCTCTCGCTTGACTCGCCCCCGGCCTGCCCGTAGGTTGCGCGCCCTTGGCCGACCCCACGCGATGTTTTGGGCGGCCGTCGTTTGCAGGCACCAGTGCGTGCGGCGCCGCGTCCCGTCCCGGGTTTCCGGGTAGCGGGGCCGCTCAGGCCGCTTGCAGGGTCGAACCCCGCAGGGTGGTATTATCCGCCTGCTGCGGGGCTGGCGTGTGGAAGACGGTCTCCGGGCGCGCTGCGAGGCGGCAGGGGCTGGACTAGTAGGATTGAAAGAGGGTCTATGCCGACCATCAATCAGCTAATTGCCAAGGGGCGCGAGCCACGTGGCGCACGCAACAAGGTGCCGGCCCTGCAGGGCTGCCCGCAGAAGCGGGGGGTGTGTACGCGTGTGTACACCACCACGCCGAAGAAGCCGAACTCGGCGCTGCGCAAGGTGGCCAAGGTCCGGCTGACCAACGGCTACGAGGTGGTGAGCTACATCCCCGGCGAGGGCCACAACCTGCAGGAGCACAGTGTGGTGCTGATCCGCGGCGGGCGCGTGAAGGACCTTCCGGGTGTGCGTTACCACATCCTGCGTGGTGTGCTTGACACCCAGGGCATCGCCAAGCGTCGCCAGCGTCGTTCGCTGTACGGCGCCAAGCGCCCGAAGTAAGAAGGAGAGGCGATGAGCCGCCGCCACCGCGCGATCAAGCGCGAAATCCTGCCGGACGCCAAGTTCGGTGACATCGTCGTCAGCCGTTTCATGAATGCGCTGATGTACGACGGCAAGAAGTCGACTGCCGAGACGATCGTCTACGGCGCCCTGGACGTGATGAAGAAGCGCGGCGGCCAGCAGGCCGATCCGGTGCGCATGTTCCACGAGGCGCTGGACAACGTGAAGCCGGCGGTGGAAGTGCGCTCGCGTCGCGTCGGTGGCGCGACCTACCAGGTGCCGGTCGAGGTTCGGACGGAACGGCGGCAGGCGCTGGCGATTCGCTGGATCATCGATGCCGCCCGCAAGCGGGGCGAGCATACGATGGAGGACCGGCTCTCGAACGAGCTGCTCGACGCGGTGAACAACCGTGGCGCGGCGGTGAAGAAACGCGAAGATACCCACCGGATGGCGGAGGCGAACAAGGCCTTCAGCCACTACCGCTGGTAGGCTGAACCCCCCAACCGGGACCTGTGAGCGGGCACGGAGAGAACGACGATGGCCAAGGCAAGATACGAGCGGACGAAGCCGCACTGCAACATCGGCACGATCGGTCATGTGGACCATGGCAAGACGACGCTGACCGCCGCGATCACGAAGGTGCTGGCCAAAGCGGGTGGCGCGGTATTCACGCCCTTCGACCAGATCGACAAGGCGCCGGAGGAACGTGCCCGCGGCATCACCATCTCCACGGCGCATGTTGAGTACCAGACGGCGAAGCGCCACTACGCGCACGTCGACTGCCCGGGCCATGCCGACTACATCAAGAATATGATCACCGGCGCGGCGCAGATGGATGGCGCCATTCTGGTGGTGTCCGCCGCTGATGGGCCGATGCCGCAGACCCGCGAGCACATCCTGCTCGCCCGCCAGGTCGGCGTGCCGGCGCTGGTGGTCTACCTCAACAAGATGGACATGGCCGACCCCGAGTTGGTGGAGCTGGTCGAACTCGAAGTGCGTGAACTGCTGACCAGCTACCAGTTCCCGGGCGACGAGATTCCGATTATCCGCGGCTCGGCGCTGTGTGCGCTGGAAGACCGTAATCCGGAACTGGGCGAGAAGTCGATCCTCGCCCTGATGGACGCGGTCGATAGCTACATCCCGCAGCCCGACCGTCCGAAGGACAAGCCCTTCCTGATGCCGATCGAGGATGTGTTCTCGATTTCCGGTCGTGGCACGGTGGTCACCGGGCGCATCGAACGCGGCATCGTGAAGGTGGGCGAGGAAGTCGAGATCGTCGGCCTGCGCCCGACTGTAAAGACGGTTGTGACCGGCGTGGAGATGTTCCGCAAGCTGCTCGATCAGGGCGAGGCGGGCGACAACGTCGGCACGCTGCTGCGCGGCACCAAGCGCGAAGAAGTGGAGCGCGGCCAGGTGTTGGCGAAGCCGGGTTCGATCACGCCGCATACCAAGTTCCTGGCCGAGGCGTACATTCTCACCAAGGAAGAGGGTGGCCGTCACACGCCGTTCTTCACCAACTACCGGCCGCAGTTCTACTTCCGCACCACCGACGTCACCGGCATCGTGCAGTTGCCGGAGGGCACCGAGATGGTGATGCCGGGCGACAACGTGACCATGGACATCGAGCTGATCATGCCGATCGCCATGTCGGAAGGTCTGCGCTTCGCCATTCGCGAAGGTGGCCGCACCGTCGGGGCCGGCGTGGTGTCGAAGATCAAAGCCTGATGGCAACACTGACGGGATCGGCCCGGCGCAGCAAGCAACGCCGGGCCTGGAAGACTGAGTGATGGACAACCAGAACATCCGCATCCGCCTGAAGGCGTACGATCATCGCGTGCTGGATAACAGCACGAAGGAAATCGTGAATACGGCCAAGCGTACGGGTGCGCGGGTTCGCGGGCCGATCCCGTTGCCGACGCACATCGAGCGCTTCACCGTGAACCGCTCGCCGCACATCGACAAGAAGAGCCGCGAGCAGTTCGAGATTCGCACGCATCGCCGGCTGCTGGATATCGTCGAGCCGACGCCGCAGACGGTGGACGCGCTGATGAAGCTCGACCTCGCCGCCGGCGTGGACGTCGAGATCAAGATCTAGGGTTGCTTGGCCTAAGGACCCGTGCTTGGGGCACCGGTCCCTCTGGGGAAAGAATGTTATGCGTACTGGATTGTTGGCAAAAAAGCTGGGGATGACCCGGCTGTTCAGAGATGACGGGTCGCACGTCCCGGTTACCGTGCTGCATCTGGACCAGGTGCAGGTGGTGGCCGCGCGTACCCAGGAGAAGGACGGCTACAGCGCCGTTCAGCTCGGCTGGGGCCGTGCCAAGGTGAAAAACGTCTCCAAGCCGAACAAGGGCCATTTCGCCGCGGCCAAGGTGGAGCCGAAGGCCAAGCTGGCCGAGTTCCGCGTCGATGCCGAGGCTCTGCTGGTGCCGGGCGCGACGCTATCGGCGGCACATTTCGTGGTCGGACAGCGGGTGGACGTGGTCGGCACGACCAAGGGCAAGAGTTTCGCCGGCGGCATGAAACGCTGGAACTTCCGTGGCCTGGAAGCGAGCCACGGCGTCTCTGTCAGCCACCGCTCGCTCGGTTCCACCGGCAATCGGCAGGACCCGGGCAAGACCTTCAAGAACAAGAAGATGCCAGGCCATCTCGGGGTGGAGCGGGTGACCACGCTGAACCTGCAGGTGGCGGCTGTCGACGTCGCGAAGGGGCTGCTGATGCTGAAGGGCGCGGTGCCGGGGGCCAAGGGTGGCTGGGTGCTGGTGCGCGACGCCGTGAAGACGGCGATGCCGGCCGACCTGCCGTATCCGGCGGCGCTGATCGAGGCGGCCGCTCCGGCGGCGCAGGGTTGAGGGCAGCGGACATGCAGATCGAGATCAAGACCCTCGACAACGGCAGCGCCGGCAGCGCCGAACTGCCGGACGCGATCTTCGCCGCTGAGCCGCGCGCTGACATCATGGCGCGTGTGGTGCACTGGCAGCAGGCCAAGCGCCGCGCCGGTACGCACAAGACGAAGGGCATGGGCGAGGTGCAGGGCACCACGAAGAAGCCCTACAAGCAGAAGGGCACCGGCAACGCCCGCCAAGGCAGCCTGCGGGCGCCGCAGTTCCGCACCGGCGGCGTGGTGCACGGCCCGGTGGTGCGCAAGCACGGCTATGACCTGCCGAAGAAAGTGCGCCGGCTCGGCCTGATCTCGGCGCTGTCGCAGAAGCTCGCTGACGGCAAGCTGGTGGTGCTGGACGCCGCGGTGGCTGACGGCAAGACCGGGGAGCTGCAGGCGAAGTTGCGGGTGCTGGGCTGGGCTTCAGCGCTGGTCATGGACCGCGCGGTCGATGCCGGGTTCCTGCGCGCCAGCCGCA
>Ga0224531_1000603_pt1 | contig 17601 bp, 10 predicted proteins | sample CBST100metaG_FD_179876 | JGI IMG/M metagenome (GOLD analysis project Ga0224531, IMG submission 179876) | Peat soil microbial communities from Stordalen Mire, Sweden - C.B.S.T100 | ecosystem: Environmental > Terrestrial > Soil > Wetlands > Peat | place: Sweden: Norrbotten County, Stordalen Mire... | reverse complement strand
GACCGCAAAAGCGCCAACGGCGCGCCCTATACCAGCATGGGGCGAACGGGGTCCCCGGCGAGCTTGCTCGCTGGGGCAGGCAGCCCCATGAAGGCCCGGGAGGAGAAAATCGAGGGCTGAAAGCCCGGCCCATAGGGCCACGCCCGCGCATCCGCTCGATTTTGGGCCTTGCGGCGTGTGCGCCGGAGCTAACTGCATAATCATCTCTCCGTATTGGCCGTTGCCGTTGCTGTTGCCTGTTCTCTTCCGCCCCCACAAATAACGCTGTCATTCTGAGCGGAGTGGCTCACGGTCTCATCGTGAGTCACGCAGTCGAAGAACCCCGGTACAGTTCGCCTGACCCCAACCTCCCGAACCGTTCTCCCAACGCACTCGCGCCGTTACCGTTACTTTTGCCCTTGCCGTTGCTTTTACCGTTGCCCTCGCCGTACCCGCTCTACCGTCCCCTAAGGCCGCGTCCCCAGCGTATTGTTCTTCACCCCCACCGCCAGCGGCGCAACCACCGGCGTCCCCGCTCCAATAAGTTCCTGAACGACTCCGCCACCAGCCATCCAAACATTTCCTGACTCATCAACGGCAGTGGCATAGCCACCGAAAGGGTTGTAACTACTAAGGAGGACGCCGGTGTTGGAGAACTCACTCATACCGTTACCGCTTGCATCCCAGACGTTCCCGGATCCGTCGAGAGCAAGACTGGCGCTGGTATCTCCTGTCGGTCCACCGATGTAGCCAGTGGTTCCTGAAAGATAGACTCCCAAACTGGATATCTCTACGACGTCACCGTCGGCACCCCCTGAGATCCAGGCATTGCCAGAGCTGTCAATAGCGATGTTTCTGCTTCGGGAATTATTCGATAACCACGATCCGCCATAAGGGTACCCATTAGTTCCTGAAAGTGCGTATCCAGAATTGGACAATTCGGTGATATAAGCCACTATGTAATTTGATATCCATACATTGCCTGAGCTGTCGATGGCGATGCCCGCGGGACCACTGCCAGCTGATACGCCACCGCCTCTGTAACCATTCGTTCCTGACAGGACAGATCCAGAATTCGATAGCTCGGTAACACTGCCTCCGGTGCAATTTGTGATCCAGGCGTTGCCTGCGCCATCGATGGCGATGCCGCTCGGAACATTCAAACCGCCTCCAGTGAATCCGCTTGCGCCGGAAAGGATGCTCCCCGTACTGGAGAGTTTGGTGATGCTGTTGTTGCCGCCATTTGCGATCCAGACGTTGCCGGAGCCATCGATCGCTATGCCGGTAGGAGCGTTCAGTCCTCCACCGGTATAGCCATAGCCTCCAGAAAGAATGGCGCCCGAACTGGAGAACTCCGTGACGGTATTGCCGTATTGATTTGTTACCCAAGCATTACCGGAGCCGTCAATGGCGATACCGTAACTGGCTGTCAAATAGGGAGTGGGCTCGAGGCTGAGTCCAATGTTGAAATCGCCGGTATATGTCGTGAGTGCTGGACTGAATGATGCTGTTTGTTTGGAAAGTGTGAAGAGATTCACGGTATTTGTGTCGTATTCGGGATAGTGTGCAATGTTGATCGCCGCGGTTGCAGTATCGGTCGGCGTTGTCCCCGTAGACCCACCGGACATCGCGTTTGTGAACAGCAGCGCACAGCCATTCGACCCAGACCCGCTGGTCTCTACGCACGCCGCCAGAATATTCGCCAGCGTATTGATCTCCGTCTGCGGAACCGTGCCATTGCCCGCCGGAGTCGTAGCCAGCGCGGTGCCGTTCAACAGGCTCACCAGGTTCGCCGCGTTGGCAAACGCATTGGCAATCCCCACCTGCGCCAGCGCCGTCCCCGAACTCGACACATGCGTCGCGTCCGTGGCAAACCCCGCAAAGGCATACGCCGCGGCAATCGTCGTCACCTCATTCACCGTGACCGTGATCGCGCTCGACCCACTCGCGGGGCAGCTCCCAATCGCCGCCATCAGCCCCGCCGCAGCATTCCCCCCGCCCAGCGCATACAGATAGAGCTGCTGCCCGCTGCTGCATGTGTAGTCGCCGGTCAGGCTGAATCCGCCATTCGATCCCGTCGCCACGTACGCGCCCACCGCGTCCGAAGTCCCCGTCTCCGCCGCACTCAACAGCGACACCGAAGCATTGCTGCTTGAAGCCGCAAGTCCCGCTCCGCCATACCCCGTCGTGTTCGCCGCAAACAAATACACATGCGCGCCCGCAATCGGCGTCGCCCCGCCATACACCAGCCCAGTCAGCGCCACATCCGACAGCGGAGCCACAGCAATCGTCGCCTTGCTCGTCGCCGTCGCCGTCAGGTTGCTTGTATTCGTGACGGTAAGCGATACGGTATAAGTCCCAGCCGCCGCATAAGTGTGGCTCGGACTCACGCCCGTCCCCGTTCCGCTATCCCCAAAGTTCCACGCGTAAGTCAGCGTCTGCCCCTGCGGATCGCTCGAACCCGCACCACTGAAGCTCACCGCCGTCCCCGCCGTCCCGGTGTACGGCCCGCCCGCACTGGCCACCGGAGGCTTCGCGGTAGGGGTGGAAGGAGGGTTGGAAGAACCGCCGCAACCTGCAAGCAAGACCACAAGACACGCCGCAACCGCAAGCCCGGAACGCATGAATTCTCCTTGTGAGGTCGCCAACAGTCTACCCCCCGCCAGCAATCGTTCAACCAAAATAAAAACGGGCGGACTCGAAAGAGTCCGCCCGTCGATTCATTCCCGAAACGTTCTACTTGGCAGCCACAGCCTCTGCAGCACCGGCCTTCAGCGCGGCGGCTTTGTCCGTCGCCTCCCAGGTAAAGTCCTTGCCCTCGCGTCCGAAGTGCCCATACGCCGCGGTCGCCTTGTAGATCGGCCGCCGCAGGTTCAGGCTCTCGATGATGCCCTTCGGCGTCAGCGCGAAGTTCGCCCGCACCAGGGCCTCCAGCTTGTCTTCATCCACCGTGCCCGTGCCGAAGGTGTCCACCAGCACGCTCACCGGCTCGGCCACGCCGATCGCGTACGCCAGTTGCACTTCGCAGCGGTCCGCCAGCCCCGCCGCAACGATGTTCTTCGCCACATAGCGCGCCATGTATGCCGCCGAGCGGTCTACCTTGGTCGGGTCCTTGCCGCTGAACGCCCCGCCGCCATGCCGTCCCATGCCGCCATAGGTATCGACGATGATCTTGCGCCCAGTCAGCCCCGTGTCGCCCATCGGTCCGCCGATCACAAATCGCCCCGTCGGATTGATGTGGTACTTGGTGCCTGCGTCCAGCAGGTTCGCCGGAATCACCGCCTGGATCACATGCTTCAGAATGTCGGCGCGAAGCTCCTCGTTGCTCACGGTGTCCGCGTGCTGCGTCGAGATCACCACCGCATCCACCCGCACCGGCTTGTTATTCGCGTCGTACTCCACCGTAACCTGGCTCTTGCCGTCGGGCCGCAGGTACGACATCAACCCGCTCCTTCGCACCTCGCTGAGCCGCTTCGTCAGCTTGTGCGCCAGAGAGATCGGTGCCGGCATCAGCTCCGGCGTCTCGTTGGTCGCATAGCCGAACATCATTCCCTGGTCGCCCGCGCCGCCCGTATCCACGCCCATCGCAATGTCGCCAGACTGCTTGTTGATCGTCGAGATCACCGCGCACGTGTTTGAATCGAACCCATACAGCGCATTGTCGTAGCCAATCGACGCAATCGTCCCGCGCACCACGTTTTGGAAGTCCACATACGCGCTGGTCGTGATCTCGCCCGCAATCACCACCAGCCCGGTGCAGGTCAGCGTCTCGCAAGCCACCCGGCTGAACGGGTCCTGCGCCAGGCACGCATCCAGGATCGCGTCCGATATCTGGTCGGCTATCTTGTCCGGGTGCCCCTCGGTCACGGATTCACTGGTAAACAAAAATCGGTCGCGCTTCGCCAAAACAATACCTCCATCGCATCAAGTTCAGATTTTCCTGCAACCCTACAAGTTTACCCTCGCACCCCGGCTGCTGCAAAACTTCCCACTCCTTCGGCGAGAACCAGCCCTTCAACCGCGAATTCCTGCATCGGTTGGTAATTGGAACGCGTCCGCGCCAGTCCGGCACTCGCACAATCGCCGGACGAATCGAATTGGCGCTCCTCGCTCCGCTTAAATAAAAACGGCGCCTGCCGTTGAGGGCAGGCGCCGTTCTGTTGTTTTGGGTTAGAAGTTGATCTTGCCAGCTACTTGTAAGATACGGGGATCCCGTGTTTGGAGGACCTGTCCAAAATTGTTGAAAGAACTGTTCGCCGATGTTTGAACCGTCCCCCAGTTGGTATGGTTCAGCACGTTGAAGCCCTCACCACGCAGCGTGAAGACAACTCCGTGGACCAGATTGAAGTTGCGGAAGATACCCACATCCAGCCGGTTGAAGCCCGGTCCAACTATCGCGTTGCGCCGCTCATTGCCCACCTGGAAGCTGGACATCGAGGGTGCCACGAAGGCCGTCTGGTTGAACCAGTGCAGTCTGGTCTTCAGGGCCACCTGACCGTAGCCTTTGCTCGGGTCAAGGACCTGGTTCGGACGAAGGCTCGCCAAACTCGGCCCAAGGATTCCCAGTCCGGCAGCGTCGGTTGGCACGCCGCCGTTGGTATTGCCGTTGTAGGTGCTGGTCAACCCGCCGTAGTTGATTGGTGTGCTGGGGCTGGCAGACATGGTGGCTGTCAGCGGTAGTCCGGAGTTGACGGCATAGATGCCCGACAGCTCCCATCCGCCAACGATGCGTCCCATCAGGTCCTTCTGCTCTTTCATCCAGGGAAGCTCCCACACTGCGTCGATCGTGAGGATCTGGCTGCGGTTGTAGGCGCTGGGCCCATACTCAGCCGCAAGATTGTAAGTGTTCTGCGCCGCCGTGGCAGAGTCGTTCTGCGCGTTGGTCAGCCCGCGGCTCCATGTATAGTTCACATCGATCAGGCTCTTGCCGCTAAACTTCTTGGTCACCTTCGCCTGCAGTGAGTTGTAGTTCGAATTGAAGATGTTCAGCATTGTGTTGATCGCCGTGTAGCCGAGGTACGGACGAATCTGGTTCAACGGCGCCTCGCATGCCTGGCTGGTGAACCCGTTGCAACCAGAGATCTGGTTGTAACCAATGCTCGTCTGGGTGAACGCACCCGGCCGGACCTCGTTGACGTCGACCGCGCCCTGTAGATGCGTCCCGTGGTCCCCGAAGTAGCCAATATCCACCGTCATCGTAGGACTGATCGACTGCTGCGCATCCAGCGAGAACTGCTGAACGTAAGGCGTCTTGTAGATCACTGGAGAGGCGTACAGCGAAGGCGGAACATAGCTTACCGATGCACTCGCGCTGCCCGATGAGAAGAAATTCTGATTCAACACCGCCGTCGTATAGAGACCGGTACTCACATATGGAGGATTGTTGAACACCTCCATCTCGTACTGGTGAACAGACGAACTGTCGTACGCTATCCCGAAGCCGCCCCGCACCACCGATTTGCCGTTCCCGAAGACGTCATAGGCAAACCCGAGCCGGGGTGCCCAGTCATGCTTCTCCGCCTGGCCCACTTCCAGACCGAACGGTGAACCATGCGTCTCGATCGCGGGCGCTCCCGATGGCTCCGCGAACGGGAAGTTCAGTGCGCCCACGGCGTTCTCGGACTTGATGAAGTCCGGGTCGCCGAGAATAAGGCCATCCAATGGGTCCGCATTCGTATTCGGCTGGTAGGGGTTCAATCCATTCACGTTGGGGCAGTTGGCCAGAGTGTACGTAACCGACACACCGGTCGTGGTATACGAATACGAGGGTGTCGTCTGTCCGCTCATCGTGCACAGGTTGCCGTTGCTGGCGATCGTCTCCGCGTTGTAAGGCACGTAGCGCGCTGGGTTGAAGTTGCTCAGCTCATTGCCCACGTCGTAGGGCTGGCCAAAGTAGCTGTAGCGCACGCCCAGGTTCACCGTCAACCGCCGAGATGCTCTCCAGTCGTCTTGCCCATACAGCTCGATCAGGTTCTGATTGATGTTTGCAACCGTCGCCTGGTTCGCCTGCGAGAAGCCTCCTCCCGCATTGCCGATCATGAAGTTCGCCCACTGCGAATCGAACGAGCTGGGCGCAGCCGTCGCGCCAGCAGCAGCTATCTGGGCCGTGTTGGGCGCCACTGCGGTGGTAAAGGTGTAACTGCCCTGGTTGTTGGTGCTGGTGGCGCCCTCCATCTTCTGGTAGTGGTTGTACGTCAGGCCGAACTTCAGGGTGTGTTGCCCCACGGTCTTTGTGATATTGCCAAATCCGTTGTGGTTGACATTCTGGTCGTTATAGATGCCGTTGCTCGCGATGTTCGGGCCGCCTAACGAAAACGTGATGGATGGCACTACGCCAATCGTCGAGGGATACGGTAGCGCGGGGTTGACATCGGGTGAGTTGGCGCTTGCCGCCAGACCGGTCGGAGTGCTGACGATTTTACCGGAACTGTACGCGTAGCCTATGTCGACCAGCAGCGTCGGATGCACCATGACCGTCATGTGCCCCAGATGCTGGGTGCCCGGCGATTTGGTATGGGTCGTCGATACCCCAGGCATGTTGTTGCCGACAAAGAGCCCCGCGCCTTCGGTCGTGGGCAGGCTGTCATGCAGAAACCGGTAGAAGACATTGGTCTTCGCGTTCAGCGCATGGTCCACGCGCACAAACTCCTGCGTGTCGTCGAAGACGTTGCGAACGTTGTTGACCAGAGTATGTGCGTCCAGTCCAGCCGCGACATCCGCCACGCTGGGCGGCAGGGGAACATTGTTGTAGATGTCCGTGATGTACGCCTGCGACGTCGTCGAAACAGTCCCAGGGGTGGCCAAACTCGTGGCATAGGTCGTGCATGCTCCCGTGTTGGGACCAGAACAAACAGCCACCGGCGCCAGGGTTTGCGCTTTGCCCGAGCCAATCCATGAATTCGTAAAGTCGCCAGTCCGTTCCGCCGCCGTCGGCACGGATGCCGTCAGGCTCGCGTACTGCACCACCCGCCGGAACTCCTGCGAGTAGAAGAAGAACGTCTTGTCCCGGCCATTGTAGTAATGCGGAATCACCACCGGTCCGCCCACGCTGAAGCCAAAGTCGTTATAGCGCAGTGTAGGCGTCGGGACGATGGTCGTCAGTTTGTTGAAGTAATTGTCCGCGTTGAAATAGTCGTTGCGGAAGAACTCGTACGCTCCGCCGTGGAAGTCGTTGGTGCCCGATTTCGTCACCACGTTGATCTGACCGCTGGCGCTGCGCCCATACTCCGCCTCATAGGTGCCGCGCAGGGTTACAAACTCCGAGATGGCATCCACGCTGGGATACGCCAGCAGCGTCAGGTTCGCTCCACGGTCCACATTGTCCGCGCCGTCAATCGTCCAGTTGTTCGCCGTGGGACGGGACCCGTTGATCGAAAACGCCACCGCGGCCGATGTCCCCGAGGGAAGCGATGAGCCAATGTAGAGCTGGTCGTTGGTCGCGCTGCCGTAGGCCACGCCCGGCTGCAGGGTCAGCAACTGCTCATAGTTCCTGTTGTTCAGCACCAGCTCGCGCACCTGCGTGCCAGTCACCAGCCCTTCGCTATTGCCGTTTTCCAGATTCAAGGCCGTCTGGTTGGCCACAACCGACACCGTCTCGCTGGCGCTGCCCACCGCCAGCTTGTGGTCAACCTTCAGAGCATCGTTGGCGTGCAGGACGAGCCCGGAGACGCTGGCCGTCTTGAACCCCTTCATCGCAACGGTCACAGAGTAATTCCCCAGTGGGAGTGAACTCGCCGTGTAGTACCCAACCTTGTCGGTCTTCAGGCTCCGCTCCACATACGCACGGTCGGTGTTCGTCAGGGTCACCACGGCGCCGCTCACACTGGCCCCCGTCGCATCCACGACTGTCCCGCTGATGCTCCCCGAGACCTCTTGCGCACGGGCCAGGACCGAACCCACCATCAACAGTACAACCCACACAGCACCGCGAACCCAGCGTCTAGACAGCGTCATCTTCATCTCCTGAATATCCTACTTACCTTACATCCTACGGGCTTTGCCGGCCGTTTAAATCTGCGTTAACCTTCAGTTCGCCGGCCCCCGGTACACACAGACCCCGAAGAACGGTCCTGCCGTAAATACAACGCGCAATGGCAAAATCTTTCTCAGCGCGAGCGAACAGACAATTTCAATCGAGGAAACAGTAAATTACCTGGAGGGGGCATTGTCAACAGAAGACTTCAAAACCCTCCAAATCGGTATCGCGGGAAGCAGCCCCCGGTGGGTCGCCAACCTCCATCCGCACCATCCCGCCAGGGCCAGGGCCGCCAGCATTCCCCCCACCCACACCCACCGCAAGCCCATGCGGCGGCGCTGCACAATCCGGCTGTTTTTCACGTTTTCCGCAAATGTCGCCCACTCCCCCTCCGCCGCCTCGCTCACCCCGCTCGCCCGGCAACTCTCCTCGAAACGACTCATCCAGACGCCTTCCTCCAGTCCCAGCGCGCCCAGGTAGCTGCGCACAAAGCCGCGCCGGAAGACGCCCCCCGGCAGTTCCCCCAGCGCTCCCGCCTCCAGAGCGCGTATGTATCTGGCCGACACCTTGGTCGCGTCGCAGATGGCTTCCACACTCACTCCCCGCTCTTCGCGCGCCCGCCGCAACTCCTCGCCGAACGCCGGTACTCCGCCCTCTCGCGCCATGCTCTTCGCCCAAACCCAGCCGCTCCAACCATAAGCGATTCCAGCCCCTAAATCAAAAGAAATAGCCCCTTCGCTTCGCCGGGACCCGCCTCCCTACTCTCTGCCCTCCCCGATCTCTGCCAGCCTGAAACCTGCCGCGTCCCGCGCCAAGTCGGCGCGATGCCTCCGCAATGTTCAACAACTCCTGTCGCAACGCCTGTGCCGCGCCTGTTTGGCGCCAAACCGTGGCCTTCTCAATCGGCCCTCACACCACGGGCTGTTAGACTTGGTTCGACATTCATTCCACACCGGATGAACAGCGAAACATATGGGCGAATCGCTAATTCCTGATGATTTAGAGGCACCGGGCCCTCGCCGGTTTCGCATCGCGGGAATGCCTCTCTCGGCCATCGCTTTCCTCATCCTCACGGCGGCGGTTTCACTCCTCGCGTCGAATTACTCCCTCATTTATGGGGATGACCGTCTCGAACTGTGGGTGGATAACGTCGCGAATATCCATCAACTTTTCCATATTCAAAGCTCCTTGCCGCTTGCCATTGATCCGTTCTTCTACCACGGACTCATGTTCCTTGTGGTTCGCCTCTTCGGCGTAAACCCAATCCTGCTAAGGCTGCCCTCTCTTCTTGGCTTTCTGCTGATGCAGGGTTGCCTCTTTTATTTTGTCCGTCGAGTCGCATCGCAAAGGGCTGCGGTCTTCGCTCTCGCATTTCCAATGTCTACCGTCGTCTTTGGGTTCACCATGCAGGTCCGCCCCTACGGGTTGCTGCTTGGGCTCTTCGGCCTTGCGATGCTCGGTTGGCAGACGGCGGTTCGTCGTCAATCCCATCGCGCCTGGGCGCTCGCCGTCCTGGCTCTCTCCATCGCCCTCGCAATCAACACACACTACTACGGCGTTCTGCTTCTGGTGCCTCTCGGCGCTGCCGAACTGGTTCGCGCAGGCCAAAGCCGGCAAGTGGATCGTCCCGTGCTTCTGGCAATCGGCGCGGGCATGGCGGGGGCCGTCTTCCTTCTGCCCTTTTTGAAGGGTGCCTCCCAGTTCCGCGCCAACTTCCAACCTGGGGCCGATCGCTATCAGGTAATCACGCAGAGTTATAACTTTATTCTGCTATACCATGGCAATTTCAGCACTCATACAAACCGCCTTCTGGCCATTGGTCTGGCTTTGCTCGTGGCCCTGGTTCTCTACAGTTGTTTCCTCCAGTTGCGCAGCAAGACGATTAACCTGCCGAATTCCGAATTCGTCTTTCTCATCACGCTTGCCGCCCTGCCATTCTTCGGTTTCCTTCTAGCCCGTTTCGTAACCCACGCCATGGAGCCGCGCTACGTTCTCGGTTCAGTCATCGGGATCGCGGCGCTCCTGGCGATCGCTCTCGCCCCGTTCATACGGAACGACGCTATTGGCCGCACTGCTCTGCTCCTGCTGTTTGCCACGTTTGCCTACGGCGGGATCACAGGCGTTAGAGCAGCGCCCCGGGCACGCCAGGACGTTCTGGCGTCTCTCATCCTCTCGCCGCAGGTAAAGGCCGCAATCCTGGCCAGCCCAAGCAAGTTACTCTATACGCAGGACACCGATATATTTGGCTTTGCGACGTACTACGAGTCCGATGCCGATGTGCGCTCGCACATTGCCCTCGTCTACTCAAAGGACGAGGAGATGCGCTGGAATCATATCGACACGGCTTCAAGGATTGTGCTCCATCTGAAGTCGTTTACGCCCTACACCATCCTGCCCTATGAAGGTCTCGCCTCGCAGCCCGGGCAACACATATTCGTAATCGAGCAATGGGGCTGGGACTGGACTCGTCAGGCCTTCGCCGCGGAACATGCGGAGGTAACGCCGATTGGGCAAGCATTTGGCTGCGAGGTGGTTTCGGTGCGTTTCCCACATTAAATCCAACGCCTGACCCAGCTTCCCGCCAGCCCGCAACCGGTCCGCTCACGCCCCCCCTGCTACACTGAGGGGCAATCGCGTGCGCTTCCTCCATGAACCCATCCACTTCGAAACTCGTAGGCAAGACTCCCCCGCGAGATGTCGCATCCGGATCGTACAGAGAGCGCCTCCTGGTCGCCGTTTTCATCCTGTACTCTTCCTTCTCCTTCTTCCTGATTCAGTACGACCGCATGCGCACTGCGGGTCCGGGACTCGACTCGGTGGTTCGGAATACGCTCGCCGGCATCCAGCCAGCGCCCGACCAGTACCGCATCGGCCTCTCTCTTCTCATGCGTTTCCTGCAGCTCCACGCTTCCATCAGGCCAGAACAGTCCCTTCCGCTGGTCGAGTTCCTTTCCTATGCTTTTGCCCTGATCTTGCTCTACCTCCTTTTCCGGTGCTCGCCCCAGGCCGGGAACGCCACTGGTTCACATCGCCTCGTCCTCCTCGGCTTCTTCCTCGCCGCCACCCAGTTCCCCATCCTCTGGTACTTCCCCTGGGAGCGTTGGGAGCCCCTGCCAACAACCTTCTATCTCGCCGCCATCGTCCTCCTGATTGTGCGTCGAAGTCGTGTCCCTTTCGCGGTCGTTTGCCTCCTGGCCGCCCTGCTCAGCCTTGGCCAGGCACTGATGCGGGCCGAAGTGCCCGTCGCCTTGGGCGTCGCCGTCCTCCTCTCCGCGGCCATGGCCATTCCGTTCCCCCGTCCGCGCTCCCGCATCGCCATTCTTGGTCTGCTCTGTGTCGCCATTGGCGGAGCCACTCATCTCTACCTGCAACGCATTGCATTTCCCAACGCCACCTATTCCCCGGCCACGCCCAGGTTCCAGTTGCTGGCAAACCTGGACCTTCTTCATCCACCGCTGCATATTCCCATCTTTTTGACCGCGCTTCTTCCCCTCATCGTCAGCTTGGTCCTGCTTCGCCGTCACCGCCTTCCCCTCGATTCTTCCGACAAGCTGGTCCTGCTCATTCTCCTCGTCTATCTCCCCGCATGGATCGCGATGGGGCTGGTGGTCGAGGTCCGTATCTTTGTCCCCTTCCTCTTCCTCGCGTCCCCCACTATCGCAAAGCTTTGGACAGCCTACCTGTTCAACGATGTCAATGGCGCCCAGCCCAATCGGTCCGCTCCACTAGTGTCCTGAGTCATTAATTCGCAGCATTAAACGAGGGCCGAAGGCCCGATCTATACCGGCCTGGGGCGCAAAACGAGGGCCGAAGGCCCGATCTATACCAGCCTGGCGCGCAGAACGAGGGCCGAAGGCCCGATCTATACCAGCCTGGGGCGCAAAACGAGGGCCGAAGGCCCGATCTATACCAGCCTGGCGCGCAGAACGAGGGCCGAAGGCCCGATCTATACCAGCCTGGGGCGCAGCCCCAGGGTACATTGCAAACAACCAAGCGCCAAAGGCGCGCACTATACCAGCCTGGGGCGCAGCCCCAGGTACACGGGCAGGCACAGAGTCGAGGGCTGAAAGCCCGATCTATACTTCAACGAACTTCCGACTCAGGACACTAGCATATAGTTCCGTGACAAGTTCTTGATTCGTATAAAAATTTGTCATCCTGAGCGAAGCCGAAGGGATCCCGGCACAGCCGGTCGAGCCACGAACTTTGGTCCATTTCCAACCGATTGTCCCGTCTTTTTCGCCCGATTTATATGTCGATACGCCCTAATCCGGCTCACTCAAAATGTTGCACTCTCTCCAACAGCACCCAGGGAGTCCTTGACTACGGAAAGCGGACCGATACAAGGTCCCCTCCAAATATTTGCCCAAGATGGGTGATCTGGGCATGAGAGCCCGATAGTTCTTGATCGATCCAGTCGTTGTGATACAGCAGTAGCAGATGTTCCGTCCCGGGCTTGGAAACTGATTCGTAGGGCACAACATTTCGAATACCGGCAGCACACGCATTAGCCTGCTGCCGGAATACATCGGCCGCTACCCCCGAAAAATAACCAGGGTCCTCTGAGTAGACAAGCATAATGCGCGATCGCAGGTCAGGGCTCGGCGAGTAGTATCCGACGATGGAGGACACTGCGCCATTCGCCACATAAATCGGCTGGCCCGGGGTTGCGTCCAGGCTGCGTTGCGTCACTGGGTCGAGGGCCAGAGACGCCATGGTGCTTTGCCCCTGCTCCTTTTCGGTGCGAATTCGGAAGAATCCGGATATGGCAATTGCTGCAAACAGTGACACAAGAACAATACGGCCAGTTGTTTTGCGCTCAAGCAGGGATGACATCAAGACGGCAAGTATGGCTGTTATGCCAATCATTGCAGGTTGTGTGTAGCGCGACTCCGCTAAGTGCGTAACAAACCTGGCTAGCAGGTAAACCAGGATTGGAAATCCCGAAAGTATAAGTACAAAAGCGGCCTCGGCATGAGGAAGTCTAAGCGCCACCCTCGAACGAAGACCAACGAATCCAGCAATCAGAGAGATAAGCAAAAGTGCGACACCAAGGCCTATCAGGCGCTGAATATGGACGCTAACGGCATCATAACCAAACATCAGCCAAAGATAGGAATGTGTGATGAAGTGGTAGTTAAACTCCGTTGGCTGGTGGCCCGCGCTGAATTGCGAAAGCGCCTTCGCGAAGGGCATGGCAACAATCAGTCCGCCCATCCCCGCAAAGATCGACACAAGTACGGGAACATCCGCGCGGCGGCGCTCGATGACGCGAATAGATTCCGCCGCGCAAAGTGGAACAAATAGCAGAACGCCATAATATTGCGTGTTGACCGCCATGGCCAGCGACAGCGAAAGAATGACGAGCGCGAACGTTCGCCGCGTGTCGCGGCGCGTAGCAGTTTGCCAGCTGAGTATCGTAAGGGCCGACAGGCCAAGCAGCAGGCCGTAGGGACGAGCCTGGATGCTGTAGCTCACAATGCCGGCAAGGGCCGGTAATGCAAGGGCAAACGTCGCGGCTCGTTCGCTGCATATTCTGCGCACAAAATAAAATAGGCAGCCCTGCATCAGCAGGTAGCCGCACATTGAAGGCAGACGCATCGCAAACGCACTCGCACCAAATACATGAATAACACCATGCATCAACCCGGTGTAGCCGATCGGGTCAGGTGAATAGGGCTTCGTCAGTTCAACATGAATAAGCCGGGCGATTCCTGGAATGCTCCCGGTAGTTGCCGTGCCAAACTCATCTGCCCACAGAAGATGATAGTGCGACCGAATCAGTGCAATTACAGCAGAGAGAATGAGAAAGGAAATCGCCATAATTGGCATTCCCGCGGTCCTTAATTGACGATGGCACTCGTGTGCGTCGGAATCGTCGGGAATTATCGGTATGCCCATACTGGATTATCTGCAATCTCCGTTTCAGCCGCGATTTCCTCGAATTGTAACGCACATCGGGGTTTTGCAAGAGTCACGCTGCATCTGTGGTCGAAAACTGAGCGGTGCTGTGCCACCCGCCTCTTGACCTCGGTATCGGGGTCCTTCCTTTCGGTCCCCTGCTACACTGGGGCCACTCGTGCGCTTCCCCTTCCCAGAACGCGTCTCACTCAACCGCGTCGCCATCTTTGCCGGAGCGCTCTTCGCGGTCCAGAGGTATCAGGGTACGGCCTTCTACTTCAGCGCCGGCTGCGTCGCCTTCATTCTCATCGCCGCCTTTGCCTTCAACGCCGCCGGTGGTCTCACCCGCAGTTCCGGTGCATACGTCTTCTTCTATTCGCTTCTGGTCGTCATCGTCGGCCTCTGCTATAAGGCATACCTCGGAGAGCCGGCTGACTCCAATCTCCTCGACCCGCACACAGACATTGCGGCCTACGTCGGCAGCATCGCTGCCATGCTCGCCGCTGTTCTCCTCAGCCGTCGCCTCGCGCGCAAGTCCGGCCTCATGCAGGACCTGCTGAAGGAGTCCGGAATGTATCGCGCCTCCGTCGGATGTATCGTCTTCGGCGTCTTCGGCGTGTCCCTCATTGCCTTGCTGGGAGAAGAAGGGGCCAAAATCGGCACCGCCTTTAACCAGATCAATCAGTTGTTCCCGCTAGCCATCATCATCGGTGTCATATACCAGATCCGCCATACCCACGGCGCACGCAGCATCAACCTGCCCGCTGCTTTCGCCATCGTTTTTGTGTTCATTAATAACGGGCTGTTTGGCTTCTCCAAGCAGGGTTTGCTGCTGCCTCTCATCTGCTGGGCCCTCCCCGTATGCGCGCTACGCTACAGGCTTACTCCCCTTCAGATGGGATCATGCATCTTTGCCGTCTTCATCATCTTTCATTACCTGACCCCTTATGCCGACTACGGACGCAATTTCAGGGGTGACGCACACACAATCACACAGCAAGTCGATCTCACCGTCCGCCTCCTCGAACACCCCGAACAGACCCGGCAAAAGTACCTGAATTCCACGGCTGGCGACAGCCCCGGATACTACAACACGCCCCAGGGATTCTGGGGCCGCCTGCAATTCATCTCCGTCGACGACGGCCTCATCAATCTCACCGATCGCGGACATGTCTTTGGCCTCTGGCCCGTCAAAGCAACCTTTCTCAACGCAATTCCCCACGTCATCTGGCCCAACAAGCCGGATTTGAACCTCGGCAACAACTATATGCACGAGATCATCGGACAGCCGATGGACGAGGGAGACACAACCACAGGCATCTCCTTCAGCGCCACCGGAGAGGCATATCACTGGGCAAAATGGTTTGGCATCCTCGTCGTTGCCCCTCTCATCTGGCTCCTGCTCTTTGTCGTCCTCGACTCGCTCATCGGGGACATTCGGACCAGTCCCTGGGGCCTCCTGGTCCTGGCGATGTTGAGCCACACCGCGCCGGAAGGCATGCTCTCCGGCGTGATCGTTTTCCTCACCTTCGGTGTGGAAGCCGTCATCTTTTGCGCCCTCTTTGCCACCTTTGTCGCACCGTTCTTCGCCATCGCGGTCCTCGGCCCGGACCGCCGGAAGTCCGCGCTCCAACGCCTGTCCCGCCCCATGCTCGCTACGCGCGTTCCGCGCTGATCCAAAACTCTCAAGTCGTCATTCCGGCGCAGTCCCTGAGAGTCGTCATTCCGGCGCAGTCCCTGAGAGTCGTCATTCTGGCGCAGTCCCTGAGTGTCGTCATTCCGGCGCAGTCCCTGAGTGTCGTCATTCTGGCGCAGCCCCTGAGAGTCGTCATTCTGGCGCAGCCCCTGAGAGTCGTCATTCCGGCGCAGCCAGAATCTCAGTAGATGATTATCCAGTCTGCTCAGGCAGGACCGCAAAAGCGCCAACGGCGCGCCCTATACCAGCATGGGGCGAACGGGGTCCCCGGCGAGCTTGCTCGCTGGGGCAGGCAGCCCCATGAAGGCCCAGGAGGCGAAAATCAAGGGCTGAAAGCCCGACCCATAGGCCACGCCAGCGCATCCGCTCGATTTTGGCCCTTGCGGCGTGAGCGCCGGAGCTAACTGCATAATCATCTCCCCGCATTTTGTTCGCAGCGAGACACTCTACACCATTGGTGAAAAGGCTCTATGACAACGCCTCGCCTACGGATGAGTGACGGGAGCACTGGAGGACACGACATCCGGGTTGTGCATAAACGGAAACGGTCGAATCTGCCGGTCGTCCATCATCGCCCCGCCCGAAGCCATGTTCAGCAACATCACCACTACACACGCCCGCCGCAGCCGCACGGGAAGCTGCACCGCCTCAGCGCCCAGCAGCCGCGAGACCACCAACAGCATCAGAAATGCGTTCAGGCACAACATCTCGTTCCAGCGGTTCTTGTCCCATCCCATCAGGTGCAGGCTCAGCGGAGACAGCGTCCCCAGCAAAACCCCCGCATACAGCCAGCGGTGCTTCCCCGGCATCCATCGCCGCAGCAGCAGCAGAGTCGCCCACGAGAGCACCGCGGCCGTTGGCCCGAACAGCAGCAGGCTCTCCGCCTGCGCCAGCGGATACGTTGGCCGCCGCCATACCGACTTCATGATCTCCAGGTTCTGGCGCGGGGTAAAGTGGAGCACCTTCAATACCTCCACGTCCAACGGACGGTCCGCCGTGCGCGCCATCGACTGCCACAGCGCGTCGCTCTGCGCTGCTGTGACAGAGCCATGCAGCGACAGGTACGTCATCAAACCCAGCCCGAGCGCAGCCAGCAGCACCCCGCCGCCCCACGCCAGCCGCCGCTCGGCTACGCTCTTCGCCGTGGCCGCTCCGAACAGAACGCTGACAATCAGCAGGGGAAGATACGCAAAGCAGAACTGCTCGTGGATCAGGATGCCCACAACCGCCGCCACCGCCGCCGCCGCCAGCCGCCAGCCCGTCCGCCGCACAAACAGCGGCGCCACGCACAGCAGCGCCAGCGAAATGTCCAGATACCCGTTCAGGCTCGCCAGATAGCTCACGCCGTAGCTCGATGCATACACCGCCAGCAGCTCCCCCGGTGGCGTCCGCTCCGCCAGCTTCGAACTGCGCGCCAACAGCACCAGCGCGGCAAACAGCAACAGCAGCAGCACCGTCGAGACCACCACGTAGTGCCCGTACAGGTTCAGCCCCAGGGGATGTCCCAGCGCGGCCCCGTAGAGTCCGCGACGTATAAACCCGGCGCTGTAATTCAGTTGCGCATGAGTGTATGGCCACGCGTTCGGCTCGCGAATCCCTTTGCCAAACGCAATCGCTCCCAGCCCCATCGCCGTCCAGCGCCAGAACCGCCGCTCCCCCCGCGCCTCCGCGCTCCGCTCCGCACTCGGCCCGCGCTCCGTGGCCTGCTCCTGGAAATGCGCGCGTCCTGTGGCTCGGTCGTTCATCCTCTCCCTTTTTTCCGTTCGACCTATAGTATCAACGGACAGTCACCGCGATCCTTCCAGTCCGCGCCCAGCCCAAAACTTCTCTGAACATTGCGGAGTGTCACGCTCCCTCGCAATGCGAGAAGATAGTACTAGGCCGTATCGACATATAGATCGTATCTGCCGTTGTTATTTTGCTGTTGTCTGAAAAGGGCCAACGGCCCGTTCTATATTTAGCCTGGGGCGAAGCCCCAGGTACGCGTCCCAACCTATCCTTTGCGGGCTGAAGGCCCGCGCTATAACCTTCATTCGATAGATACGTCTTG
>Ga0224531_1000594_pt1 | contig 17699 bp, 15 predicted proteins | sample CBST100metaG_FD_179876 | JGI IMG/M metagenome (GOLD analysis project Ga0224531, IMG submission 179876) | Peat soil microbial communities from Stordalen Mire, Sweden - C.B.S.T100 | ecosystem: Environmental > Terrestrial > Soil > Wetlands > Peat | place: Sweden: Norrbotten County, Stordalen Mire... | reverse complement strand
GATACAGAAGGCAAACGAACACATCGATGAATCTGATTTATCACTGAAGACTCTTAAACAAAGAATCCTTCACAAATACAGTCCTCATACATGGTCATGGCTAAAAAGAATATCCAATCGGCTAGGTAAGCATCCTCGCGCTTAGGCGGGCGGCCCCGGTCCTGGTGATCTCTTCAAACCAAGATGAGGGTGCCCCCGTGTCCCTCGCTTTTGGGGACCGGGGAGGGGGAGTCGGATTCCGACCGCCTACTGAAAACAGGCAACTTACTGAAAATAAAGGACCCTCAAAACGCTCAAAAATGGCGATACGCGGGTTTCAGGTACGCTACGAGTACACGGAATCTCTATTGCCTTCGCTGTGTCCCTAGCTCGCGGCGACTCAATGCGAAGGCTCTTGCCATCATTGGCTTCAATTGCTTTCCAAGTTCGCTGTATGCATTGTCGTCTTTCCGCATTTTCTCCGCTCCCCCTCTCATCGCCTCACTGATCTCAAGAAGTGCGTCTGTAAATCCTCCCTCGCATACGAGCAATCCCATAGTTCTCTTTTGGTCAAAATCGTCAATTGCCTCGTTCCAGGCGTCTTGCGCCTTCTGTGTAGCTTCATGTAGCACGCGATCTAATCGCATACTCGCCGGAAAACAAGCCGCCGAGTAGGCAAGGAGGGCGTCATCTGCCTTACCGAGTGCTTGCATAACAGAAAAGACGGCTTCCTTCTTCAACTCCCAATGTCTTTGGCGATTCCAAACTTCGTCCGAGATGCGTGCCTCTATCGCCTTTGTGGCTGCAGTTGTTGCCTCCATCTCGGCTACCAGCTTATTCAGATCTTCATGCGTTGCGAGATTCTCGCCTTTCTTCCTAAGATAACCGGCCAAATACGAACCCACGAAGGCGCTTGCTACCACCCCAAGGCACCAAAGCAATAGATCTTTCATGCAGCAAGTCTCTCACTGTTAACTGCGTCCTGAAAACCATCAATAATGGGCGGGTGGCCCCGGTCTTGGTGATCTCTTCAAACCAAGCTGAGGGTGTCCCCGTGTCCCTCGCTTTCGGGGACCGGGGAGGGGGAGTCGAACTGCCGGTAGTGCATCCATCCGGGCAGTTGTCGGGTCCCCCAAGTCCCGCTTCCGGCACCTGGGAGAGCAGGAACAACAAACCCGCCGCCCGCGCGTTGCAGAAGATTACCTTTCCCTGGCGCACACTGGCAGATAGGCAGAGAGGTGTCCAAAACTCCGCGGCGGGGCAAAAAAGGTCCGACCCCCACCCCCCTACCTGTTTAAATGTCTTGTCATATCCCGACATACGTACGTAAGACATGAAGAATAAACACATTAGAAGGGGTTACAGCGAGCGGATCGACACGTAAAACCGGCATATTTTAGCCCGATTTAAGCCGATTTTTAGCTGGTTTTCAGCCAAAATGCCACGATTTTGCGCCGACGTGTCCAAGATGCGTCAGAAGCTATGCGATGAAGTTTTGTTCATCTGGTCGGCAAGGGCTACCGTTGTCATTTTCAGCCAGTCAATAGAAGCAAGAAGCTGAATCGTGGATTCTGTCGAGGGAGACTTCATGAAGACAAACATCCTCTGTCATTCGAAATTCATCCTGCCAATCATCAGGCAATGTCCTTTGTACACCGCTTTGGCCGTTGGTGGTTTGATGTGTCCCATCCATCTGGTTGCGCAGCAGATCGGGGGCAACGCCAGCCCCATCGAATCGGTCGCGGCGGACAACGGTGCGTCCGCATCAAGTACCGGGATGCAAGCGGATTTGCCGGATGCGCCAGCCAGTCAGCAGGCCGCCGATCAACGCGCGCCCCAGACGAAACGCATTCTTGGAATTGTCCCGAATTTTCGCGCCGTAAGCACCGACGTGAAGCTTCCCGCTCAGTCGGTCAAAGAGAAATTCCTGACCGCAACGGAGGACTCGTTCGACTACTCCTCCCTCTTTATCCCGGCAGCGCTGGCCGGCTACTCGATGGCCAAAGACTCCACCCCGGAATTTCATCAGGGGGCGGCGGGATATGGCCGCTATTTTTGGCACGCCGCCGTCGATCAAACCAGCGAGAACTATATGGTGGAATTTATCGTCCCCGCCATCACGCGGGAAGACACGCGGTACTACACCTTAGGCAAAGGAGGATTCCTGAAGCGAGCCACCTATGCGCTGAGCCGCGTTGTCATCACCCGATCCGACTCTGGAAAAGAGGTCTTCAATTTGAGTGAGGTCCTCGGCTCAGGCGCAGCGGCTGGCCTGTCCAGCGCCTACTATCCCTCCCGTGAACGGAGCTTTGCCAACACGGGAACCGAGTGGGGCCTGAACGTTGGAATCGATGCGGCCGCTTTGGCTTTTAAGGAGTTTTGGCCGGACATCAATCGCCGGATCTTCAACACCAATACCCAATCGAATCATTCTGTGCCGTAGCGCCCGTCGAGAAACGAGGCAAGGCTGTGGGTGGCCCAGAGAGTCCACTAACTCAAAACAGGGTTCCCCAGGTCCGGATTTTCGGACCTGGGAAAGTGCGATCCCTATGTCCTGACCGGATCTATAAGTTCCGGCCAGCAGCCATCGGCGAGAAGTTAATAGTTAGGAGCTGCTTTTATACCACTCGCCTCACTCCCGGCAGCCTCACCAGCGGATCGGCCACCAGCCAGCAGCCAATGCAAGCCAGTGTACCCGCAACGCCCCATTTGACCAGCACAGGTGCGGCCCAGCCGCGCAGCAGCAGGCTCACGCCCACCAGCACCACCGGATGAATGATGTAGACCGCATAGGCGCGTCGTCCCAGCCACGTCCACACGCTCGACGGCTGGTTCATGCGATCTCGGAACCAGAGCAGCCACGCGGCGATCAGGCCCCATGCCACAAACGGCTCCCAGAAGGCGTAAAGAGCCGCAGTCCAGGGGATTCCGCCGAAGGAGTAGGATTTGCCCGCGCCACTCAGAGCATGTGCATACGCGTTGCCCACCGGCAGACAGGGCCACGCGATGGCCAGCGTGATCAGCCAGGGCCGCGCATCTTTCCAACTCAGTTGCCGCAGCCAGTCGGAATGCCACGCCGCAACGCCCACTGCAAACAGAAAGACATAACTCGCAAAGAAGCCAAGCTGTAGCCCAAAGACATTCTGGCCGATAGGAACAACCTGTCGAATGGCCAGTGCGGCGGCGCCGACTCCCAAAGCGCTCAGCAGCCACCAGCCGTACGCCGGAACTGGTTTAGGTGCGCGCTGAGGTCTCGTGAGCGATGAGCCGAAGATTACTCTCCAGACGCAATAACCGAAGCTGAAGAGCAGAAGCGCCTGCACGAACCACATTGTCCCGTTGATAAACAGCTTGTGTTGCCAGAGCCAGACAAAAGCGGACCAGAAGCCGTGACCTTGCGCAGAGTTCACCATGGCGGCGGTCACAGGTCCCAGGAACAGGCCGAAGGCCAGCAGCGGCAGGCCGAGGCGCAGAAAGCGGTCGCCGATGAAGCGGGCATATCCCTTCCGCTCCAGCGAGGGCGGCGTGAAGTAGCCCGCCAGCAGAAAGAAGAATCCCATGAAATAGGCCTGGTTGGTACCGCAGAACAGATCAAGCACCAGACGGGAAGTGCTCCCCGTCGAGTCGCTCTCCCGGTAGAACCAAAAGCCTGTTCCGCTGTAGGTGATGGCCGCATGGAATACGACGACCAAGGCAGTCATCACCGTCCGTAGACGGTCAATGTAATAGTCACGTTGGGGCATAATTTATGGTACGTCCGTGACTGGAATTTGGTTCAATCAAATGATAAGTTCCCCTGTCTCTGGATCGAGATCCGGGCACTTACAACTGTTACAAGTGAGCTAGCGCGTCACGATGACCGTGAACAAAACCTCTTAGCCGCCATCCTCGGCTGGAAGCTAGTAGCTAGTGTAGTGCGTCATAAATAGAATCACGTATATGACGAGGTCCATCTTATGATGAGAGGACCTCGCATGCGCATCGCTGCTCCCATTGTGATCGATGAAGCAACTCGGACGGAGTTGGAGCGACTGAGTCGCAAGCGTTCGATGGCGGCCCGCGTGGTGCTGCGCAGCCGCATCGTGTTACTGGCTGTGGAGGGGAACCAGAATAAGCAGATTGCCGAACAACTCGTGGTCAGCACCCGCATGGTGGCGCTATGGCGTGGCCGATTTATCGAGTATGGGATCGAAGGTCTCTTGAAGGACGCGCCCCGCCCTGGACGCACACCCAGAATCACGGCCGAAATGGTCGATGCCGTAGTTGCCAAAACTACCCAAAGCACTCCGGCCAACTCCACCCATTGGTCCACGCGCAGCATGGCTCGTGTGACAGGTATCAGCGAAGCCAGCGTGCGGCGCATCTGGCACGCTCACGGCCTCAAGCCGCATCGTGTTGAAAGTTTCAAGATCAGCAACGATCCGGATTTCGCCGCCAAGTTGGAGGACGTTGTCGGTCTCTATCTCAACCCGCCCGAGCACGCGCTTGTCCTGTCGGTCGACGAGAAGAGTCAGATTCAGGCGCTGGACCGCACCCAGCCCGGTCTGCCGATGAAGAAGGGCCGCGGCGCCACCATGACCCACAACTACAAGCGCAACGGGACCACCACGTTGTTTGCTGCGCTCAACACCGCGACCGGCGAGATCTACCACCTGTGCCAACAGCGCCACCGTCATCACGAGTGGCTGAAATTCTTGCGCCTGATCGACCAGACAGTGGCGAGCGAAAAGCAAATCCACATCATCTGCGACAACTACGCGACCCACAAGCATGAACGGGTACAACGCTGGATGGCCCGCCACAAACGCTTCCATGTGCACTTCACGCCCACTTCGGCCTCATGGCTAAACATGATCGAGCGCTTCTTTCGCGACCTGACCGAAAACCGCATACGGCGCGGCGTCTTCAAGGATCTGGAACAACTCATCGTAGCAATCGGAGACTACATCGACCGCCACAACGACAACCCAAAGCAATTCATCTGGACCGCCAAGGCAAACGACATCCTCGAAAAAGTCACTCGCGCTCAGGCTGCACGGAATAAACGCCTATCTGTGTGACGCACTACACTAGATTGTGGAAGCGATGATCTCGTACTGAAGAATCTCTCTCTCCGGCTGGCTGATGCTAATCCTCGCCAACGGGTTCTGGGGCTGATTCTCGACACAGATATCGAAGGCTCCACCGAGGAAGACGCGGTTCAAAGGCGCTGGGCACAACTTAAGAGCAAGATAGAAGCAGGTTACAGTTTGCCCGACGAGTTTCCAGAAGTTGGCCTCATCATCGATCCTCTGCCTGGCCGAAAGTCGAAGAGGACTTTACCGCGCATTGGTGTCTGGCTTATGCCTAACAATAGAGCATTTGGCATGTTTGAAGATTTGCTTATGGAGTCGCTCGGCGACCATGAGAAAGAATACACATCGAATGTCGTGATAAAGGCAAAAGCAGACAAAGTTGCTTCGTTTCACGAAAGCCATCTGTCGAAAGCGGTTATCCGCACATTCATGGCGTGGCAGGAACCACCGGATTTGCAGTATCTGGGTCTAGCCATTAAGAAAGGCCACTTCCAGAAGATCGATGTTGCTTGCGCGCATTTTCTCGATTGGCTTGGTCGCCTCTACGATCCATTGACGCGTCAAACGCTGTAATCTCTTCGATCCGATCTGCTGGGCACTACACAAAAATGTGCAGCGCCCAGCAGAATCCTAGCCCTGCTCAGACCTGCATCACTTCCGCTTGCTTCTTGGCCGAGAGATCTTCCATGTGGCGAATTTCTTCGTCGGTCATTTTCTGGATTTCTTCCTGGGCGCGCTTCTCGTCGTCCTCGCTGATCGCCTTGTCCTTGGCGAGTTTTTTGAGTGCGTCGTTGCCATCGCGGCGCACGTTGCGGACGCTGGTTTTGTGGTCCTCCAGCACCTTGTTGAGGTGCTTGCAGACGTCGCGGCGGCGCTCCTCGGTCATGGGCGGAACGGGCACGCGAATCACCTTGCCGTCGGTCTGGGGATTGAAGCCCAGATCGGAGGTGCGCAGGGCCTTTTCAATCTCCTTCAACACGGTGGGATCCCACGGCGAGATCACGATCAATTGCGCCTCGGGCGTGGAAACCTGCGCCAACTGGCTGATGGGTGTTTGCGTGCCGTAGTAGTCCACCTTTACCTGGTCGAGCATGTGCACGCTTGCCCGGCCTGTGCGCGTGGAGGCCAGGTTGGCCTGAAAGCCGGCCACTGCCTGATCCATCCGCCGCTTCAGGTCTCCGTTGAGTTCTTTGAGTGCCGGAATACCGGCCATTATGGAGATTGCCATGGGTTTTCTTCCTCACTAAGCCAATTGCCAACGGCTTATTCTACTAAAACCGAAGGGCCGCGGCGTGGAGATTGCAAATCCTACGCCAGCATTGTCAGTCCTGTCGATGCCGCCTGCTCGTGGGCGTGGTAGCTGGAACGGACCAGCGGGCCCGACTCGACGTGGCGGAATCCCATTTTGAGCGCCTCGGTCTTCAACTCCGCAAACTCGCGCGGGGTGTAAAGACGGGCCATGGGCAGGTGGTCGCGCGAAGGGCGCAGATACTGGCCGATGGTGAGAATGTCGCAGTGGACCGCGGCCAGATCGCGGAAGACCTGGAGCAGCTCGGCGGTTTCCTCACCCAGGCCGACCATTACGCCGGACTTGGTAATGCCGGCGGGGTTGAGTTCCTTGGCGTATTCCAGCAGGCGAAGGGTGCGCTCATAGCGCGCGCCGGAGCGCACGACGCGATAGAGGCGGGGCACGGACTCAGTGTTGTGGTTGAGCACGTCGGGGCGGGACTCGACCACGATGCGGATGGCTTCGGGGTTGCCTTGAAAGTCGGGGACGAGCACCTCGGAGCGGCAGTTGGGCGCCTGACGGCGAATCTCTTCAACGACCATGGCGAAGGCGCGGGCACCGCCGACCAGATCGTCGTCGCGGGTGACGCTGGTGATGACGGCGAACTCCAAGCCCAGAGTGGCGACGGCCTCAGCGACGCGGCGCGGCTCGTCGAAGTCGATGGGCGCGGGGCGGCCCTTGGGTACGGCGCAAAAGCCGCAGCGGCGGGTGCAGAGGTTGCCAAGCATCATGAAGGTGGCGGTTTTGTGGTGCCAGCACTCGCCGATGTTGGGGCAGTGGGCGCTTTCGCACACCGTGTTCAGGTTCATGGAGCGCGCCAACTGCTTGAGCGAGTGGTAGTTTTCGCCCACCGGAGCGCGCGCTTTGAGCCACTCAGGCTTGGGGGCCGGAGCTTTGCGGGCGGATTCGATTTGTACCAGATCCATCACGCTCTTATTGTACGGGGAACGCGGCCTGGACGAGGAATGGGCCAGTGGTGGCACCCTTGATGCCTGAGCGGAGGATTTCGTGCTTTGAGTTCATGCTTTCCCAGGTCCCAGAATCGGGACCTGGGGCACCCAACGTTACTACAAACCCAAGCAGTTAGAAATCCAGATCAATTGCCGAGGGCGTAGAGTTTGCCATCGACGCTGCCGAAGTAGAGCGCGCCGTCGTGCACTACAGGGGAGGAGAGGATGGAGCCCATCGAGAAGATTTTGGTGTGGATATCGACAATTGAGTCGTCCAGCGTGGAGCCGGACCAGATGCCTTCCGCTTTCAGCTTGCCATCGGGGCCAAGATAGCGCGGGCCGTTGGCGGTGAAGCCGGGAGTGGCAAAGGCGCCCGCATAGGCGTGTTTCTGGAGATCCACATCGTGCAACTGGCCGTCGAAGGTGCCGAAGTAGGCGTGGGAGCCGGCAATGGCGGGCGAGGAAAAGGAAAAGATGTTGGTCGGGAGCGAATACAGGGCTTTGCCGGACGCGGCATCGAGGGCCTGGAAGCGAAAACTGTCGCTGGTGGTGTAGTAGACCACGCCGTCGGCTACGGCAGGCGAAGCGATTACCCACGATCCGTCATTGGGCGTCTTCCACTTCAACGCGCCGGTGAGGGCATCGAGAGCGTAGAAATTTGCGTCGCGGCATCCGAAATAGACGGTTCCATGGTCAACTGCCGCAGAGCCGGGAATGCCCATCATGAGGTGGATCTTGTTGTCTTCGAGGGTCTTGAACTTCCACTTGAGGGCGCCGGTTGCGGCGTCCAGGGCGTAAAAGTAGGTGTCCCAGCTTCCCACATAGACGAGGCCGCCGGAGACGGCCGGGGAGCCATGGACAACGTCGCCGGTTTTAAACTTCCACAGGAGCGCGCCGGTTTTGGCGTTGACGGCATAGACGTGGCCGTCTCCGCTGCCGAAGTAGACGGACGCGCCCACGACGGCGGGAGAGGAGAGGAAGAAGTCCCATGGATCGGGCACGACCTCAGTGGGAGGAAACGCGCCCAGGTTTCCGGGCCGGGTGAAGCGATGCTCGCCCTCGGTGGCGAGGGCCCAGCGCTGCTGGCCGGTGGCTGCGTCCACGGCGTAGAGGTTGCCGTCGAGGCTGACTGCGTAGACGACGCCTGCGGCAACGGCGGGCGAAGAACTGACTCTGCCGTGGGCGTCGAACTTCCAGCGGAGCTTTCCGCTGGCGGCATCGACGGCATAGAGGTTGCCGTCGGCGCTTCCGACGTAGACCGTGCCACCTGCGACGGCGGGCGAAGAGTAGATGGCTCCGTTGGTCGAGAAGGTCCACTTCAACGAAAGCTGCGGCGGCTGCGACTCGTAGACTCCCAGATGAGCGGGACCTCCGCGAAAGGCCGACTGCCCCAGGAACGCCGTGGAGGCCGCTGCGAACAAACAGGCTGCACCGATTACGTTGAGTTTTTTCACGGAGGCGATTATAGCAACGCGGATATCACCGGCGAGGCGAACGAGATAGTGCAAGGCCGCTCGGGTTTACCGGGGCGGGAGAAGCACTACACTATCGTGGTAAGTCGACGGAGGGGTTGCGGATGAGATTTGGACGGCTGGCGGTGGGTGTTCTGCTTGGAGTGAGTGCGGCGAGCGGCGCGATGGGGCAGTCGTCGCATCCGGCGACTGGACCGGCGACGGGGCAAGCCTCCACGACGCCGCTGGACCCGCACCCGACGATTGCGCTGACCTTTGACGACTTGCCCGCCGCCGGGAGCTTGCCGCCGGGGCAGAACCGGACCAAGATTGCCACCGCGCTGACCGCCGAGCTGAAGGCCAATCACCTGACGGGGACTTACGGCTTTGTGAACGGCGTGAAGCTGGAGAACGATCCCGACGGCCAGCAGGCGCTGCGCATCTGGCTGGATGCGGGAATGAATATCGGCAGCCACACCTGGTCGCATATGTCGCTGACGGACAACACGGCGGAGGCTTTCGAGAACGATATCGCACTGAATGAGCCGGTGCTGGCGCAGTACGCCGAGGTGCGCGATTGGCACTGGCTGCGCTATCCCTACCTGTGGGAGGGGGACACGCTGGAGAAGCGGCACGCGGTGCGCGGCTATCTGAAGGACCACGGTTACAGCGTGGCGCAGGTGACGCTGGACTTTGAGGACTACGCCTGGAACAGCGCCTACGGACGCTGCCTGGCCAAGCCGGACGATGCGGCGATTGCATGGCTGCGGCAAAGCTATCTGGAGAATGCGGCGGAGTATGTGCGGCTGGGCCGGGAGGAGGAGCGCATCGCCTTTGGCCACGAGATTCCCAACGTGATGTTGCTGCACGCCACGGCCTTCACGACGCTGATGCTGCCGGAGTTGGTGGATCTGCTGCGGGAGCAGGGATTTCAATTTGCCGCGTTGGCCGAGGTGGAGCGGGACACGGCCTACGCCCGGGATCCAGATGCGGCGCTGAAGTATGGCGGCACGCTGCCGGACCAGTTTATGGATGCAGGGAAGCTGCCTTATCCGCCATTCAAGCCCAAGCCGATGGAGAAGCTAAAGAGCCTGTGCCAGTGAGGTTTTCTGTTGCCCGCTAGCGCAGGCGGAGGCGCACTTCGGTGCGGACCAGGTAGAGGAAGAAGACCATGTTGAGCAGGCCCTGCACCAGGCCGGGCGTCTGACGCTCGGCGGCGAAGATCCACAGGTTGTAGACCGCGAGCAGGAAGACCGCGCCCAAGGCCAGTGCCCAGGCCCAGCGGAAGAGCAGAATCAGCCCCGCGCTGGCGGCCATGAAGATGGCCGCAAAGGCGAGAAACACGGGCGGATAATGGTTCCCGCTGACGACCCCGAGAATGATGACTCCAGAGAGCAGCATCAGGTAGAGGCTGATGGCGGCGAGGCCGGGCAACAGGCCGCGGTGTGGGGCGGGCGCGCCGGTTTCAGGCTCGGTTTGCCCTGGCTCGGGTTGCTGGGAGTCGTTGCTCATAGCGTGTGCAGATAGGCAAGCAGGTCGCTCATCTGGCTGTCCGTCAGTTGGGTGCCGGGCATCATGCTGCGGCCGGAGATGATGACCTGCGCCAGGCGCTCATCGGTAGGCGGCGCGCCCGAGGGCATCGCCTTGACCTTGGTCAACGCCTGCAGGCCGGGACCGTTCAGAGGGCGCGTGTCGTTGGGGCGGTGGCACTTGCCGCATTTTGCTTTGTAGACCAGGGCACCGCGCGCTTCTTCCGGGGTAAAGAGCGACGCATCCTTGGACGGAGGCAGCGAGCGGCATCCGGAGACCACGACGGCGAGGCTGGTGGCGAGAGTCAATACACAGAGACTGGCGGCAAAAAGAGGAGTGCGCATTTGCATCTGATGATACTAGGGTCTCTGGCGGCAGGTAATCGAGAGTTGGGTTCATGCTTTCCCAGGTCTCAGAATCGAGACCTGGGGCACCCAGATTTATATAACAACGAGCGGTCAGAGACTTAAGGTATTCTCACTCGGCTGCGGCGATGGTTTCTGCGATGCGGTCGATGGCCTCGACTTCGGCGTCGCTGCCGGGGCGGTGGCCGTTGACCAGGATGGAAAACACCAGGGTTTTGCCGCTGGCCGTGGTGAGGTAACCGGAGAGGGCGTTGGCCTCTTCGTGCGTGCCGGTTTTGGCCCACAGGCGGCTCTTTAGCGGTGAAGTCGTGAAGCGCCCGGACAGGGTCCCGTCTACGCCTGCCACGGGCAGGGTTTCTCGCCAGGCCTGGCCCCAGGGCTGGCGCGCCGCGTAGGCCAGCAGTTGCGTGAAGGCGCGCGGAGCCATGCGGTCATTGGGGCTCATGCCGGAGCCGTCATAGAAGAAAAAGTCGTTGTCGTCGAGGCCCGCGCCCACCAGAAACTGACGCACCACGCGCGTGCCCTGGGCAAAGCTGCCGTCGGTGCCGTGGACCTTGCCGAGCAGGCGCAGCAGCAGCTCGGCATGGAGGTTCTGGCTGACCTTGTTGATGACCGTAATATCTTGCGCCACCGGCACGGAGATGTGGGTGGCGAGGACGCGGCGGCCTTCCTGCGGAGCGGAGACGGTGAGCGCCTCGGAGTGGACGAGCTTGAGCGGCTGGGCACGTTCGGTGGCAAAGTCGCTGGTTTGGTTGGTGTACTTGTGCCGGGAAGATACGCCGCCGGCGACCGTAACGCCGCGGCTGCGTAGAGCTTCTTTGAAAACAGCCGCCGTAAACTCTGCCGGGTCTTCCACGGCCAGGCTCACATGGAAGCCCTCAGGCGGCGCGGTGCCCCAGGCGCGGACCAGCATGTTGCCGGGACGGCGGTCGAGGCCGGGGTGAGCGGTTTCGCCGTTGGCCGCCAGGGTCATGGTGTTGTCGAGGGTGTAGTAGTCCACCTTGGGGGTCCACTCGGCCAGGGTGGTTCCGGGGGCGGCGGGATCGGCCGCTATGGTCAGCGCTGTCGTGTTTTCGTTGAAGGTGAGAGCGGAAACGGGAGCGCCGTAGCTCCACTGCAGATCGTCCCAGCCCCAGGCTTCGCCGTAGTGCTCATCGAGAAAGAAGCTGTCGTCGCCGACGACGCTGCCTTCTACGGTGCGCACGCCGGCCTGTTCCACCTGCTGAGCGAGCAGGTCGAGCACATCGGTCGAGCGGGGCTGGCGTGCCGGTTCGCCAGCCGTGGTGGAAGCGGGAGCCGGGGTTGCCACAGGCGGAGTGGGCGGACGGTAGGGATAGGGGCGCGCGCTGAGGGTGGGGTCGCCCACGCCGAGCAGGATCAGGTCGCCATGGAGCACGCCGGCGCTGTCTACCTCACCGCTGGCCACGACGTTGGTGACCCAACTCAGCGACTGGACTGGCAACAGGGCATAGGCCGCTGCGGTGGTGACCAGCTTGGTGTTCGAGGCTGGCATAAACAGGCGGCCCTCATTCAAGCCGTAGAGGGGCGCGCCTTCCAGCGTGGCCACGCTGATGCCGAACTGCGCGTGGCTCAGGGCTGGGTCGGAAAGGATGGCGTTGATGCGGTCAGAGAGCTGCCCCTTGGCGGGGAGGAGATGCGCGGCGGGGCGGACGCCGCTGTGCGCGGGCGATTGGGCAAGCAGCCCGGTGGTAGAAGCCAGAAACACGGCCAGCGCAAGCGCCTGAAACTGCCGAAAAACTTTCATGGGGGGAGTTTAGCAGGCGGCAAACGGTCTGCGCGTACCATCAAACATTAGTGACACTTGGGAGATTGAGACTCTCTTAAGCGGTTTTTGTTTTGCGCTGAATCGAACACGGGTGAATGGGATGAAAATCAGCGAACGAAGCATTACGCGATGGGAACTGCACAGCCGCTCGATTGAACTGGGCCGGCGAACGCTGGTGATGGGCATTGTGAACATTACGCCCGATTCTTTCAGCGACGGCGGATCCTTTTTTCGCCCCGAAAATGCTGTGGCGCATGCGCTGGCCATGCTGGACGACGGCGCGAACCTGCTGGACCTGGGCGCGGAGAGCACGCGGCCCGGTTCACATGCGGGCGGGGTTGCGGGGACCGCATCCGCTCCCACGGTAAACGCCGAGCAGGAACAGGCGCGGCTGCTGCCGGTGCTCGATGGGATATTGCGCGCCCGGCCGGAGACCATAATTTCTGTCGACACTTACAAGGCCGCAACGGCCAGAGCGGCGCTGGCGATAGGCGCTGAAATTGTGAACGACGTGAGCGGGTTTCTGTGGGACCCGGAGATGGCTGCGGTTTGCGCGGAGGCGGGCTGCGGCGTGGTGCTGATGCATACGCGCGGGCGGCCGGAGGAGTGGCGCACGCAGGCGGCGCTGTCACCGGACGCGATGCTGGCCACGGTGCGCGACGGCTTGCAGACGAGCCTGGATGCGGCGGCCGCGGCAACCGTTGCGCCGGAGTCGATTGTGCTGGACCCTGGCTACGGTTTCGGCAAGGGATTCGAAGGGAACTATACGCTGCTGGCGCGGCAAGCGGAGCTGCTCGCGCTGGGGCGGCCACTGCTGGTGGGGCTGTCGCGGAAATCGTTCCTGGGCAAGACGCTGGCTCCGCTCTATGGCGGCAGCGATGCACCGATCGAGAAGCGGGAAGCTGCAAGCGTGGCGGCGCTGGTGGCGGCCGTCTTGCAGGGAGCTTCGATTGTGCGGGTACACTCCGTGCGCACGGCGGCAGAGGCGGCGCGGATTGCGGATGCGGTGCTGGCGGCCAAGCCCAAGACGGCTGCGTGATCTGATTAGAAAATAGAAGGCACGCTCAGGAGAACGAAGAGCCGCTGCAAGGTGCATGCTTTCCCACCCATCGCAAAGTGCGCGATGGATGGGGCACCTTGTGTTATCCGCTGTCGGTGGACGATTCGAACGAAACAAAAATGTTGGGTCAGTAAATCTGTATCGTTCGAGCTGTGTTGCAATCCCACCCTAGCCACAAAAACAGAGACGTGGCAAGGATGGGGCACCCTGTGTTCTCCGCTGTGGGCGGATATAGACCGTGGGTGGGCGGATATGACGGTGGGCGACGAGGGTGTTTGCTGCGGCATTTCGTGGGACGGTGGCTGCCATTATGCTGTAACATCCGGCCAAGGACTTCGCGCGCTCTGGTTCCGCAATCGTCCTTTCCCTACGCCATCTTCATCTCTCAAGGAGGCTACTTGATCTATCCTCTTCAACCGCTCCGCCGGCAGCGGCGAGCGGCACGCCACTTAGTCTGGATCGCCTTTGTTCTGGCGGGTTTTGCGGTTGGGTCCAGCGCCCAGCAGCAGGCTGCAACCACTGACCTGGTTTTCAAAAATGCTACGGTGATGACGGCCAGCCACGGCACCATCGAACACGGTTCCGTGTGGGTCCATAACGGCAAGATTGCCGCGGTGGGCGCCCAAGTGAGTGCGCCGTCATCCGCCACGGTGGTGGACGCAACTGGCTTGTGGCTCACGCCCGGCATCATCGATCCACACTCGCACTCGGCGCTCGGCGACGATGTGAATGAAGCCACCAGCCCGATTACGCCCTCGCTGCACATGGCTGACGCATTCGACAACCGCGACAAGGCGCTTTATCAGGCGCTGGCAGGCGGCGTGACGACGGAGCTGCTGCTGCACGGTTCGGCGAACATGATCGGCGGACAGGCTGTGGTCATCAAGAACAAGTTTGGCCTGGACCGCAACGCCATGCTCTTTCCGAACGCGCCTGGGTCTATCAAATTTGCGTCTGGCGAAAACCCGAAGCGGGTGTACGGCAGCCGCGACCAGGTGCCCTCGACGCGAATGGGTAACTTTGAAGTGATGCGCCAGTCGTTTGAGGACGCCAAGAATTACATGGCTACCTGGGATGGCTACAACGCCAAGGTGGCCAAGGGAGACAAGGACGCCGCTGCGCCCAAGCGCGACCTGAAGCTGGAGGCGCTGGCCGACGTGCTGCGCGGCAAGCTCTATGTGCAAATCCACTGCTACCGCGCCGACGAGTTGCTGACAGAAGAGGCTTTGGCGCACGAGTACGGCTACAAGATTCGCGCCTTTCATCACGCGCTGGAAACCTACAAAGTAGCCGGCAAGATTGCATCCGAGGGAACGGCCATTGCCACCTTTGCCGACTGGTGGGGCTACAAGGACGAGGCTTGGGATGCGATTCCATGGAACGCCGTTTTGTCGATGCGCAAGGGCGTGCGCGTGGCTCTGAAGAGCGACTCGAACGACCACATCCGCAGGCTCAATCAGGAGGCCGGCAAGATGGTCCACTACGGCGGCGCGACAGAGGACGAGGCGCTGCGCATGATCACGCTGAATCCGGCATGGATCATTGGCGTGGACGAGCGCACCGGCTCGATCGACGTGGGCAAGGACGCCGACCTGGTGCTGTGGAACCACGATCCGCTTTCGACCTATGCGCAGGCGCAGAAAGTCTATATCGACGGCGACCTTTTCTTTTCTACCGAGCTGCCAGGATTGGGAACCGCTCACTTCTCTGGCGTGATGCACGACGCCAGCGATGAAGGCTCCTACGATGAAGGAGATGCCCAGTGAAAAAATTTCTCTTGTTTGCATTGTTGCTATTGGCGGCACCGGCTTTTCTTTCAGCGGCTGAGTCGCACAGCAAGGTACTGGCCATCACGGGCGGACGGTTGCTGACAGTAAGCCATGGAGTGATTGAGAATGGCGTGCTGGTGATCGCCGACGGCAAGATTGCCGCGGTGGGCGAGGCCGGCAAAGTGAAGATTCCCGCGGACGCGACGATTGTGGATGCGCGCGGATTGACTGTCTATCCTGGCCTGATCGATCCGGAGAGCAACTTCGGTTTGGTGGAGGTGGGGTCGGACAAAAACAGCAGCGATTTGGCTGAGCCTTCCGACGAGATCATGCCGCACATGCATGTGTACGACGCCTTCCATGCGGAGACGGAACTGATTCCCATCGCGCGGCTCAACGGCGTAACCAACGCCGTGGTTGCGCCTGCCAACAACGACTCGATTGCCGGGCAGGACATCTTCATTCAACTGGCCGGGGCGGACCGCGACCAGATGATTCTGGGCCGGGATGTAGCGCTGGCGATGAACTTTGGCGCGAACCAGCGGCGCAAGGGCGGACGCGGCAGCAAGCCGGAATTCCCGACCACGCGCATGGGGCTGGTGACGCAGCTTCGCCAGACTTTTTTCGACACCGAAGACTATGTGGCGCGGCGCGACGCAGCCGCAAAGAAGGACGACAAGGCCTTCAAACGCGATTTGAAACTGGAGGCGCTGATTCCCTATTTGAAGGGCGAGCGGCCAGTGGTGATCGGCGTCTACGAGGCACACGACGTGGAGACGATCATGGAGGTGGCCAAGGAGTTCCACCTGAAGGTGGTGCTCAACCACGTGACTCATAGCCAAGACGTTTTGGACAAGATTGCCGTCTGGAAGGTGCCGGTAATTGTGGGGTCGATCTACGACTTTCCGCGCAGCAACGAGCGCTACGATGCGGTCTATACGCTACCGGCGGAGTTGGCCAAGAGAGGCGTCAAGATTGCCATCTCTTCGGCTGATGCAGGCGGGCCGGTGAGCAGCACGTCGTCGCGCAATCTGCCTTACGCAGCGGGTTTTGCAGCGGCTTATGGGCTGCCCCACGACGAAGCTCTGAAAGCGATCACACTGAATGTGGCGGAGATGTTTGGCTTCGGCGACTCGCTGGGTTCGCTGGATGTGGGCAAGACAGCCAACGTCGTGCTGGCCAACGGAGATCCGCTGGACGTGCGCACGGACGTAAAGCAGGTCTACATTCAGGGCGTGGCCGTACCGATGACGAGCCGCCAGACCAAGCTGCGCGACGAGTACAGCAAATAGCGATTCAGGGTGGATGGAGGCAAGGGAAATGCCGCGGATCTCGTTTGAGATCCGCGGCATTTTTGTTTTTGACGGAGCGGCTTTCAGAGGCAGAGATTTTTCGCTGTCTCGATAAGACGGGCCTCATGCTTTCCCACCCATTTCGCAAAGAACGCGAAATGGATGGGGCACCCTGTTTGTACAACATGAAGCTAAGAACAACATGGAGCGGCAAGAAGACTAGCTGACTGTGGGCAATTCGGCCAGGGCTGCGGCGATCTCTTCTTCTGGGTAGTCGTAGTTTTCGAGTTTTCCGGCTTGGTAGTCGATGTAGGACTGCATGTCGAAATGACCGTGCCCGCTGAGGTTGAAGAGAATCGTCTTCTGCTTGCCTTCTTCCTTGGCGATGAGGGCTTCGCGGATGGCCTGGGCGATGGCGTGGTTGGATTCCGGCGCGGGCATGATGGCCTCGGCGCGGGCAAACTGGATGCCGGCTGCGAAGGCGTCCAACTGCTGCACGGTGGTGGCTTCAATCAGTCCCTCGTGCATGACGTGCGAAACCAGCGGCCCCATGCCGTGGTAGCGCAGGCCGCCGGCGTGAATGCCGGGAGGCATGAAGGAGTTGCCCAGCGTGTACATCTTCAAGAGCGGGGTCAAGTGCGCCGTGTCGCCAAAGTCGTACATGAATTGGCCCTTGGTGAGGGTGGGACACGCAGCCGGTTCCACGGCCACGATGCGCGCATGGCTCTGGCCCTTGAGCTTGCGGCCCAGGTAGGGCATGGCCAGTCCGGCAAAGTTGGAACCGCCGCCAGCGCAGGCAATGATCACGTCGGGATCGTCGCCGGTGAGCGCCATCTGCTCAATAGCCTCAAGGCCGATGACGGACTGATGGAGCATGACGTGGTTGAGCACGCTGCCCAGGGCGTACTTGGTGTACTTGTCTTTGACGGCCAGTTCGACGGCCTCTGAAATGGCCATACCCAGCGAGCCGTTGGAGCCTGGATGCTCGGCCAGAATGGCGCGGCCCGCCTCGGTGGTGTTGCTGGGGCTGGCAGTGACGCTGGCGCCGAAGACTTCCATCAGGGCGCGGCGATAGGGCTTTTGGTTATAGCTGACCTTGACCATGTAGACCTTGCAGTCCAGGCCGAAGAAGTTGCAGGCCATGGCCAGCGAGG
>Ga0224531_1000593_pt1 | contig 17719 bp, 12 predicted proteins | sample CBST100metaG_FD_179876 | JGI IMG/M metagenome (GOLD analysis project Ga0224531, IMG submission 179876) | Peat soil microbial communities from Stordalen Mire, Sweden - C.B.S.T100 | ecosystem: Environmental > Terrestrial > Soil > Wetlands > Peat | place: Sweden: Norrbotten County, Stordalen Mire... | reverse complement strand
CTCGCAGAATGTCTTTCAACAAGCGGTTTTGTAACAGGGCACGGCTTTACTCGCCGCGGCGAGCGGAAAAACTCGCAGAATGTCTTTCAACAAGCGGTTTTGTAACAGGGCACGGCTTTACTCGCCGCGGCGAGCGGAAAAACTCGCAGAATGTCTTTCAACAAGCGGTTTTGTAACAGGGCACGACTTCAGTCGTGCCGCAAGCGCAATCAAATCAATGTGGCCTTCAGGCCCTGCTAATCTTCGATCTTCCACAGCCACGTCTTTCCGCAGCCTCTTTAGCCGTGCCGTAAACTCTATCAAATCAACGTGGCCTTTAGGCCCTGAGGGACGTTTTTCCTCTATACCATCAGGAGATTTGCTCTCGCCATCAATCGCGAAAGTAGCGTTTGCAAGCCAGCAGCGGCCGCTCGACGCTGCATTGCAGCAGCGCGGCAACCGCCGTGCTCATCGCCAGTTGCACGGCGACCACGGCCAAATTCGCTCCAAGAATGTGGCCTCCCGTCCCGCGGTCTACGAACTCGTAAAACAGCCCCAGGCTCATGATGACGGGCACGTGGCACAGATAGAATCCGTAGCTGACCTTCCCGTAATAGACCAGCGGCCCGCGCCGCAAAAAGCGCGTAAACGGCTGCGAAACACCGGAGGCCAGCAGCGCCAGCAGCACGGCCGCGGCGCAGATCAGGCCAATCGCGGAATCCTGCAGGCAGCTTCCCCGCGCAAAAGCCAGTGCGCCGATGCCTGAAACCGCCATTCCCGCCGCAATACGCCACCACGTGCGGCGCTTCCAGTCGCAGGTCATGATCGCCACCGCCAGCAGGCTGCCGAAGGCTAGGCCGTCCAGATGGAAGAGCGTGTGCATCGAGTTCAGCCGGCCGCTCGCGAAATAACGAATCATGGGCGAGGCTACGATCGCCGCCGCCAGTCCGCCGGCCAGCAGCCAGTTGCGGCGCACCAGCTTAATAACCGGAGCCCACAGCAGATAATATTGCTGCTCGATGGCCAGCGCCCATGTGGGTTCAATCGCGCCCAGCAGCGGCGCGGATAGCAGATTCTGCACAAACAGAATCATGCACGCCAGCAGCTTCCACGGTTGAATCGCGCCCAGCGCGGGACGAAGCAGCCAATCCGGTCCGCAAAAACATGCAAAGAGAAACAGCGCGTACACCGGCAAAATGCGCAGCGCCCGCTTGCCATAAAAGTTCCGGTAGTAGTGGCCGCCGTCGCCTTCCCGCGCGCTTAAAAGAATCGTCGTAATCAGGTAGCCCGACAGGACAAAAAATAGCGTAACGCCGGCCCATCCCGCGCAGGCCGGCGCGTAAAGCCAGCAGCCGGCCATCCGCTGCCGCGCGTGAAAGAAAAAAACGCCGAGCATGGCGAGCCCGCGCAGGCCGTCGAATTCCTCCACATAGGGTGGAATCCAACTCGGCCGGCGAAGAGGCGCGGGCGTGCGAAAAAGCGAGTTGTCAGACATTCAAATCAGCTTTCGCTTTAAAGCATTTTCACCGATAGTGTAGTAAAAATTTGGGTGCCCCATTCTAACCGCGTTCTATGCGGTTAGGGTGGAATTGAAATCAATCGATACGCCATCACACCCATTGTGAAAATGCTTTAGAGCAAATCGCTTGTAGGTGTAAAGAAGCCCATAAATCGTGGGCTTTACAGGCTGCGGAAAAACTCGCAGAATGTCTTTCAACGAGCGGTTTTGTAACAGGGCACGACTTCAGTCGTGCCACAACTGCAATCAAATCGACGCGGCCTTTACGCCCTGCAACTTTTACGCATTGATACGGAAGTCGCGCAGCAGCGCGGGCCGCTCGCGGCGCAACTTCAGCAGCAATTCGCCGAAAAGTCCGTTGGCCCATGCAAACCATGGCCGCGTGTACTTGGCCGGATCGTCCTTGTAAAAGGCTTCGTGCATAAAGTTCGTTCCGGCGGTGGAATTGCCGAGCGTGCGCAGGCACTGCGTAATTTCCGCCTCCGAGCTGCTGGTCAGCCCGCGCATGATGATCGACATCGGCCAGATGTAGTCGCGGCCAACGTGCGGCCCGCCGATTCCCTCGCCGGCCGTGCCGCGGAAGAAGTAAGGGTTGTCGGCACTGAGCGCGAAGGCGCGCGTGCGCTGGTACAGCGGCGAGTTCCGCGGCAGCAACTCAAGATAGGCCAGCGAAAGCAGCCCTGGCGCATTGGCGTCGTCCATAAGAAGCGTGTTGCCCAGGCCGTCAACTTCGTAAGCCAGAATCTCGCCGTGAACCGGGTGATGCACAACGCCGTAGCGGTTGATGGCGCCGCGCACCTGCCGCGCAAACTCCGCGCATTGGCGGGCGAAGCTCGGGTCGTGATAAACGCCGGCGGCGATTTCGCTTAGCCGCTCAAGCGTAACGGCCGCGAAAAGATTGGCCGGCATGAAAAACAAATAGCGGCAGGCATCGTCCGAAGGCCGAAAGCAGGAGCAGATCAGCCCGTTGGGTTTGACCGGGCTTCCGAAGCCGTCGCGCGTCTGCGTGTCGGTGGCCGATGAGTTCGGGCGCTGAAAGCTGTAGGGGCCCGGATTGGAGATGCGCTGCTGCTCGCGGAAAGTGGCCACGATGCGTTTGGCCGCCTGCAGCCACTGGCTGTCGAAGGGCGCGGTCGAGCCGGTGCTCTTCCAGTAGCCGTAGGCAAGGCGAACCGGATAGCAGAGCGAATCGATCTCCCATTTGCGCTCGGCCACGCCGGCGTGCATCTCGGTCTTGTCGTGTAGCGACCAGGAAAGCGGCGGATCGGAGGGATTGCGGGTAAAGGCATTGGCGTAGCTGTCGAGCAGGATCAGCCGGGCCTGGCGGCGGATCACGCCCTCCAGCAGTTGGCGCAGGGCCGCGTCTTTTTGAGCGAAGGCCAAATAAGGCCATACCTGCGCCGAGGAGTCGCGCAACCACATGGCGTCGATGTCGCCGGTAATCACGTAGGTGTCGGGTTTGCCTTCAAAGCTGCCGGCAAAAGCAGTGGTGTCGAGCGTGTTAGGAAAGCAGTTTGCGAAAATGCGCGCCAACTCGGGACTGCCGACTGCGGTACGCATTTCGGCTATCGCCTGTTCAATGACGGCGGAGCGGAAGTGGCGATCGGCCTCGGCCGGCCTGCCGGCGAGTCCTGTAAAGGTTGTGGGAGCGGACTGGGAGGGAAGATAGCGGGCAATGGCGACGGCGGCCGCGCCGGCGAACAGCTCACGACGATTCATTTATTCTCCATAAAAATCCAGAAATAGAATATGCGGAGAAAATTCTCCGGTTTAGCACAACTCAAAAAAGATTGTAATTTGTAGGAAGCTGGCAGCGTTTTGGCGGCCGGCTTTAACAGGATCGAATAAGAAAAATATGTTAGCTATTATGCGCGAATGCCACTGCGAGCGATTAGCGAGCGGCTGCTCCATGCAATGGCTGGCGGAGAGAGGGGGATTCGAACCCCCGGTAGAGCTTTAAGGCCCTACAACGGTTTAGCAAACCGCCGCCTTCAGCCACTCGGCCATCTCTCCTGCCCTGCTCGGATTATACCGGAACAAACCTTTTTCCTGCGCGGGCGAAACTTCCTCTTTTCACAGAGGCCGTGTGCATTTATATTCACACGAGTGTCCCTTGTTCAAAAGTCGCCCCGCAGGCAGATGCATTTGCTGCCGCTGATTGCCGCCACCTACTTTATGGTGTCGGGCGGCCCCTACGGCATTGAGGACATTCTGGGCGGCGCGGGTTTCGGCTGGGCCATTCTAATTCTGCTGGTTTTGCCGCTGATCTGGAGCCTGCCGACGGCGCTGATGATCGGCGAGCTCGCCGCCGCCATTCCCGCCGAGGGCGGCTTTTACGTTTGGGTGCGCCGCGCGCTGGGGCCCTTCTGGGGCTATCAGGAAGGTTGGTTGTCGCTTTCGGCCAGCGTCTTTGACATGGCGTTGTATCCATCGCTCTTCGCTCTTTATCTGGGAAAATTTTCGCCCGCGCTCACCGAAGGCTCCCGCGCCTATGCCTGGAAGCTGGCGATCGTCGTCCTCTGTTGCGCCTGGAATCTGCTGGGCGCGCCGCGCATCGGCCACGATTCGGTCTGGATGTCGGCGCTGCTGTTGGCCCCCTTTGCGATCTTCGCCATCATCGGCCTGTCGAGCGGCATTATTTTCCATCCCGCCGCGGCCTTGCACAATCTGACAATTGGCCCAGCTTCCTCGGCCGGTTTCTCCACCGCGCTACTGGTCGCTATGTGGAATTACATGGGTTGGGACAACGCTTCGACCGTCGCCCGCGACGTGGAAAATCCCCAGCACAACTATCCCCGCGCCATGATCGCCTCGGTGCTGGTCGTCGCCTCCACTTACGTTTTGCCGCTGGCCGCCATGGCGCTGGCGGGGCTGTCTCCGGCCAGCTTTTCTACCGGCGACTGGACGACCTCGGCGCGCACCATCGGCGGACCGCTGCTGGCGCTGGCCGTGGCCGCTGGCGGCTGCATCACCGGCATCGGCATGTTCAACGCGCTCACCATGAGCTATGCGCGGCTGCCCATCGCCATCGCCGCCGAAGGCATGTTGCCGGCCGCGCTGCTACGCCGAAACAGCCGCGGCGTTCCCTGGGTGAGCCTGGTTCTCTGCGGCCTCACCTGGGCCATGGCCCTCAATCTCCCCTTCGAGCGCCTGATCTCGATCGATCTGGTTCTCTACGGCGCCAGCCTAACGCTGGAGTTTGTCGCTCTGATCGTTCTGCGGTTGCGCGAGCCGAATTTGCCGCGCCCCTTCCGCGTAGGCAATCTGGCCACCGCCTGTTTACTGGCTGTCTGTCCGGTGGCGCTGATCGGCTATGCCCTCTACGCCTCGCGCGATGAAAAAGTGCTGGGCGGCATTTCGGCGCTGGTCTTTGCCGCCGCGGTCGCCTTCCTCGGCCTGCCGCTCTACGGGCTCACCGTGGCCATTCGCAAGCGCATGCCTGCGGAAATCATTCCCGTTACCGATTAGCGCGTTTTCACCAATAGCGTTCGCCGAGTTGACGCGAACGGCAGTGAGCGGCAACCTTCAGCGCGATTCGGCCCCCTACAGAATGGGTAATAATGCTCTAGAATTTTTACCATCGCGGGTGCCCCCGGTCTCGATTCTGACCGGGGAACCTCAACGCGCCTCAACGCTAAAGAGCGAAATCATCCGGGCACGATACTAGAGCAAATCTCTTGTAGGTGTAGAGTGGCTTTGAAAGTCACGACTTTACTCGCCGTGGCGAGCGGAAAAATGTCGCCGGAACAGCAAGAAGTGTCAGGGCACGACTTGAGTCGTACCGTAAAGAGGCCCATAAATCGTGGGCTTTACAGGCTGCGGAAAAACTCGCAGAATGTCTTTCAACGAGCGGTTTTGTAACAGGGCACGACTTCAGTCGTGCCGCAAACGTAATCAAATCAATGTGGTCTTTAGGCCCTGCTAACCTTCGATCTTCCTCAACCATGTTTTTCCGCAGCCTGTTTAGCACCTGATCGACGATTTTCCCCTCTATACCATCAGGCAATTTGCCCTAGTCGATTCCCGTCATCACCAACATGCGCGGTTCGGTCATCTCGTCGATGGCGCAACGCAGGCCCTCGCGACCCATGCCGGAATCTTTTACGCCGCCGAAAGGCATCGGATCAAGCCGCCAACTGGGCATATCGCCGACAATCAGCGCGCCAACCTCCAACTCGCGGTAAGCGGTAAGAATGCGCCCGGCGTCGCGCGTGAGCAGCCCGGCCTGCAAGCCGAACTTCGAGTGATTCACCTGCGCCAGAGCCTCTTCAAAATCGTCGTAGGGCTCAATCATCACCACCGGCCCTAAAACCTCTTCGTCGCGGATCTTCATGCCCGGCGCGGTTGCGGTAAAAATCGCCGGAGTAATGACGGAACCCTTGCGTTCGCCGCCAGCCACCAGCTTGGCGCCTCCTGCCACGGCCTCTTTGATCCAGCTTTCGACGCGCTCGGCCTCGCTTTCGCGAATCAGCGGCCCCACATCGTTGGCTTCGTTTGCAGGATCGCCGAGCCCCAGCTTCGCCGCGTAATCGACGACCTTCCACAAATAGGATTGAAAAATATTGCGGTCGACAAAGACCCGCTGCACGCTGTTGCAGGACTGGCCGGCGTAGTTAAAGGCCGAATGCGCCGTGCGCACGGCGGCATCGTCCAGATCGGCCCAATCGCCGTGAACCAGCAATGCCGAGTTGCCGCCCAGCTCAAGCTGCACCCGCTTGCGGCCGGAGCGCTGCTTCAGCGCCCAGCCCGCCTTCGCCGATCCGGTAAAACTGACCAGCTTGATGCGATCTTCTTTTTCGGCCAGCCACGCAGTGTCGGCCTCAGCCAGCGGCAGCACGGCTAGCGCCTCGGCGGGCCAGCCGGCCTTCAGAATCACTTCGCCCAGCGCCAGCGCGGTAAAGGGGGCTTGCGGAGAGGGTTTAACAATCAAAGGGCAACCGGCGGCTATGGCCGGCGCGGCCTTGTGCGCCACCAGATTCAACGGAAAATTGAAGGGCGTAATGGCTAGAACCGGACCGACGGGAAAGCGCTGCACCAATCCCCAGCACCCCTCGTTGCCTTCGGTCAGGTCAAGCGGAATGCTCTCGCCGCCAAAACGCACGGCCTCCTCGGCGGCGGTTTTAAAGGTCAACACGGCGCGGTCCACTTCGGTGCGCGCCTGCCGCACGGGCTTGCCCGCCTCGGCGACAATCAGTTGGGCAAAGCGCTCTTTCTGCTCGATCAGCGCGGCGGCCACGTCTTCTAAAATCTCGCGGCGCTTCCAACGGGGCAGCGCGCGTGTGCGCCGCAGGCTGGCCACGGCGTGGTTGACGGCCTGGCGCGCATCGGCGCGCGTAGCTTTGGTGACGCGCCCGACCAGCCCCTGGTCCCAAGGCGAACGCACCTCGAGGGCCTCTCCGTCGGTCCATTCCTTGCCGCAGAGCAAAAATCCAGTCTGCGATCCCGGTCGCATCTTCATAGCCACGTACTCCTTCTTGGTCCCTTTACATGGTACAGGCGCAAGAGGCAGGCGCGGAATCGCGGTGAAGGGCGATTTCCACGGCTATGTCGAGAATGGGAAGCACGTGGCGGATTTCCCGGCGGCGCGGGGCGTGAAGCGCGCGCTACACTTTTTCCATGATGAATGACGGCCACGGCCATAAACTGCCTTTCGACCCGGTTGCGGCAGTCGATTACCTGCGCGCGCAAGACGCCAAGCTCGCCGCGCTGATCGATCGCGCCGGGGCCTTTACGCTCAAGCTCGACCGCTCGGTTTCGCCCTTCGCGGCGCTGCTCGAATCGATTCTCTACCAGCAATTGAACGGCAAAGCCGCCGCCTCGATTCACCGGCGTGTGAAGGAGCATTTCGGCGGCAATCCCACGCCAGAAGAGCTGCTGGCCGCGCCCGACGAGCCGCTGCGGGCCGCCGGCGTCTCCGCCAACAAGCTCCGTGCGCTGCGCGATCTGGCCGGCAAAACGCTGGATGGAACCGTGCCGACGGGCGTGGCGATCCGCAAGATGGCCGACGAAGAAATCGTGGAGCGTTTGACCGAAGTGCGCGGCATCGGCCGCTGGACGGTGGAAATGCTCCTGATCTTCCGCCTTGGCCGGCCCGACGTGCTGCCCGCGGCCGACTACGGCGTGCGCAAGGGCTATGCGCTCACCTTCCAGCGCGTGCCCCGTTCGCGGCCGCTAGGGGCCTCCGACCTGCCCAAGCCGGAAACCCTTCTCCGGCGCGGCGCGCGCTGGGCGCCATTCCGCTCCGTGGCCAGTTGGTACCTGTGGCGCGCCTGCGATCTGGCCAAAAAATAGATCATTTTCACCGATGGTGCAGTAGAAACAGGTGCAGTGGAAATACAGGTGCCCCACCTTAACCGTCCGCCGCGGCAGACGGTTAAGGTGGGCTGGAAAAGGCTTCACACTCTACACCAACTGTGAAAATGCGCTATACAAGGCACGCGCAAAGCGGCCACGCGCCGCTTTGTGCCATTCTGTTGGTAATGCCTCAGCCTGCGATTCAATTGCGCAATTTAACCAAGAGCTACGCCGGAAGGTCCGTGGTGCGCGATCTGACGCTGGAGATTTCCCAAGGAACGATCTTCGGCTTTCTAGGGCCGAACGGCGCCGGAAAATCGACAACGGTGCGGATGATGGCCGGACTCACACAACCCGATAACGGTGACGCTCTTATTCTGGGCCGGTCGATTACCACGGAGGCGCTCGCCGTCAAGCGCACGATTGGCGCGGTTCCCGACGAGTTGGCGCTTTTCGAATACCTGACGATCGGCGAGCATCTTGGGCTGATTCAAGCGACTTTCGTGATCGACGAAGAAACATTTCGCCGCCGCGCCGCGCAACTGCTCGAGCTCTTCGGGCTTTCGGCCGACAGCGAAAAGCTCGTGCGCGATTGTTCGTACGGAATGCGGAAGAAAACCTCGCTGGCGATGGCGCTGTTGCCGAACCCCCAAGTGCTGATCCTCGACGAACCCTTCGAGGGCCTCGATCCGGTAATGATTCTGACGCTGAAACAGGCGATGAAGAGCGCCGCCCAGCGTGGAACAACGATTTTTCTGACCACGCATCTGCTGCGTTCAGCCTGCGACTTGCTCGACCGCTACGCAATGATCCGCGACGGCCGACTGGTAGCGCAGGGCAGGTCGGACGAGCTTTCGCGGGCGGGCGTGACGCTCGAAGAGGCGTATTTCAAGCAGTTCTGCGCGCCGCAAAGCGAGGGGATGGAATGGCTCGGCTGAGAGCTTTATTGCGGCTGGCGCGGCTGAGCGACCGCCGGGCGTGGGTCGTCAAGCGCTCGCGGGGCGAAATGGAAGTGGAAATTCTCGCCGCAGCCGCCGCCGTCTATTTTTTTGCCCGCCAGCTCAAAACCATCGCCGTTGCGCCGCAGCCGGCGCGTCTGCTCGCCGCGCAGTGGACGGTGACGATTCTGGCCGCAGCCTGGGCGCTTTTACCGCTAACGGTCAATCCATCGATTCCGACGCGCAGGCTGCTCATCTATCCGTTCACGAAACTTGAGCGGCGAGTCTATTGGATGGCCTCGATTTTGCAGCGACGGCGTTTCGCGGCCTTCTTCGTTGCCTCTCTCCTGACTGTTTTTGCCTGCCTCCGGCTACCGCATCCGCTGCTGGCCGCTCTCCGCGCGGCAGTCGAGCTGAGTCTTGCCGCCGGCGCGGGCCTGCTTCTCGCAGCGCTGCTATCGAATTTCCAGAATCGGGAATTTTTTCGCCGCAAAGCTGCGCCGCCAGCCACCGGGCAACGATTCCCCCTCTGGCGCAAAGAACTGCGCTACTACGGCCGGACGCTCGATTTCTACATCGCGCTGATCGTTTCAATCGCCGCGGCGCTCTCGGAGTGTTTTGGCCGCTGGCTGACGCCGGGCAAGGCCACCGTACCGTTTCTGCTGCTCGCGCTGCTGCAAATGCCGGCAATGCTGAATCCCTTTGGCCTCGACGGCGCGCGGCAGATCGACCGCTACAGGCTCTTCCCCGTCCGCTACAGGGAATTGCTCGAGCAAAAGCATCTGGCGCTGACCACGCTCTTTGTGGCAAGCGCACTGCCGCTGATAGCCGCGATCGCATGGAAAAGCTCCTTCGCCGATAGCTGCTCGGCTGCGTTGCGGCTCGCTCTGGTCATGGCGAGTTGGCTGCTCACAGGCCTGCTGCTGATGCACACGCAGGCGGCGCGAGAGATCAGGATGGCGATGGGCTCGATTTCCGGTTCCGACATGTCGCTCTTGCTGGCGCTGATTTCCGCTGCGCTGCTTTCCGCCGTTCCTCTGGCTGTGGTGCTGGCGCAGCCGGCTGGCGCGTGGCGGCTTTTAGCTCCATTGGGGGCATTGTGCGTTCTCGCCGCCATTTACCTGCTGGCGCTTCGCCGGCAACAATGGCCGACCCCATCTCTAAGCGATTGAAGCCCTCACCGCGATTTACAAATTAAACGGGAAGGCGAAGCTGGGCAAAGATTTGCGATCTGGCCAAATAACCTGAACCTACCGGCTCGCCGCGCCGATAAACTTCTTACGCCGGGCCTTACAATAGCGGCAGCGACCGGCGGCAGACCGGCGCTAGACGAACGGATGAGCCATGCCTTCGAGCAAGCGTTACATTTGCATTCACGGTCACTTTTACCAGCCGCCACGCGAAAACCCCTGGCTGGAGACGGTGGAGGTTCAAGACTCCGCGGCTCCCTACCATGATTGGAACGAGCGCATCAACGCCGAGTGTTACGCTCCCAACGGCGCGGCGCGCATCGTCAACGGTAAAAATCAGATCACGCGCATCGTCAACAACTACGCGCGCATGAGCTTCAATTTCGGCCCCACGCTGCTCAGTTGGCTCAAAGAGAACGCGCCGCGCGCCCAGCGCATGATTCTCGAAGGCGAACGGCGCAGCCGCGGCCGTTACCGCGGCCACAGCTCGGCCATGGCGCAGGTCTACAACCACATGATTCTGCCGCTGGCCAACGAGCGCGACCGCGTCACGCAGATTCGCTGGGGAATCGCCGACTACAAAAGCAATTATGGCGCGCGCCCCGAGGGCATGTGGCTGCCGGAAACGGCGGCCGATACGGCTACGCTGGAATTGCTGGCCGCCAACGGCGTCAAGTTCACCGTGCTGGCCCCCCACCAGTGCAAGCACGTGCGCCCGCTCAAAGAGGGCGCGGCCTGGCTCGAAACACCCAACGCCAGCGTGGATACAACGCACCCCTACTTGCTGCGCTTCGCCTCCGGCGCATCGATCGCCGTCTTCTTCTACAACGGGCCAATCTCGCGCGCCATCGCCTTCGAGGGGCTGCTGAACTCCGGCGAAAGTTTTGTGGCGCGGCTCAAAACCGGATTCAAAGAAAGCTCGCAACCGCAACTGGCGCACGTGGCCACCGACGGCGAGTCCTACGGCCACCACCACAAGCACGGCGAAATGGCGCTGGCCTATGCGCTGCGTCTCATCGAGCAGGATAAGAACGTCAAGCTCACCAACTACGGCTGCTTTCTCGAAATGTTCCCGCCCGAATACGAGTGCGAAATCGTAGAAAACACCTCGTGGAGCTGCATGCACGGCATCGAGCGCTGGCGCTCCAACTGCGGCTGCAACGGCGGCCACGCGGGTTGGAATCAGCTTTGGCGCGCGCCGCTGCGCAAGGCCCTCGACGAATTGCGCGACACCCTGATTCCGCTAACCGAAGAGGAAGGCGGAAAACTCTTCAACAACGTTTGGGCGGCGCGCGACGCCTACATTCAGGTGATTCTCGACCGCAGCGAAGAATCGGTCGAGCGTTTTTTTCTCGCCTATCAGGCGCACGCCCTCAATGAAGACGAGCGCGTCAACGCCCTCAAGCTGATGGAGATGCAGCGTCATGCGCAATTGATGTACACCAGTTGCGCATGGTTTTTCGACGACATCGCCGGCATTGAGACAGTGCAGATCATCGCCTACGCGGCGCGCGTGCTGCAGTTGGCCGAGCAACTTTTCGGCGAGCGGGCAAACAAGTTGGAGCCGGCGTTTTTGGCGCGGCTGGCCGAGGCTCACTCCAACGATCCGGCGGCCGGCGACGGCGCCAGCATCTACAAAAAATGCGTGAGCACGATGAAGCTGCAACTCGAGCAGGTCGCCGCGCATTACGCCATCTCTTCGGTCTTCTCTTCCTTCGCCGACGAGACGGAGCTCTTCTGCTATCGCATCCACCGCCTCGCCTACCAGATTCATACCTCCGGCCGGGGGCGTCTCGCGCTGGGCCGCGTGCGCGTGGACAACGCCATCACCGGCCACGCGCAGAGCTTCTCCTTCGCCGTGCTCCACTTCGGCGACCAGAACATCACCGCCGCCGTCAAAACCTGTGAGGATGCCGACGAAGCCCCCTTCGCCGCCTTTTCCTCCGAGGTCGCCGACGATGTTTTGCGCGCCGATTTCCCCGAAGTGATTCGCCTGGTCGATCGTTTCTACGGTCGCGCCGATTACTCGCTTACTTCCCTCTTCCGCGACGAGCAGCGCCGCATTATCGACCTCATTCTCGACTCCACGCTCCGCGACATCGAGGGCTCGCTGGCCACCATTTACCAGGATCACGCCAGCCTGTTGCACTATCTGTCGCGGGCAAATTTGCCCAAACCGCCCGCCCTCGCCCTCGCCGCGCGCTTCGCCATCAATGCCGGCCTGCGTCACGGGCTGGAGGCAGATCCCGTCGATCATACGCAGCTCCAGTCCTTTCTCGCGCTGGCCAGTGCCGATCAGGTCGAGATCGACACCTCCACGCTGGCCTATATCGCCGACCAGCGCATGAAAAATGCCATGGTAGCGCTGCAAATCTCCGCCGGATCGCTGGCGGCGCTCGAACGCGCGCTAACTCTCGCCCAGGCGTTTACCGAGCTGCCCTTCGATTTGAATTTGTGGCAGGCGCAAAACGTCTGGTACGAGATTCTGCGCACTTCAAATTACGCGCTCACCTCGCTCGACACCGAAGACCGCCCGCGCTGGGAGAAGGATTTCGGCGAACTGGGCTCGTGCCTGACCATCGATGTCGAAGCCATCCGCGCCGTCGGCGACAGCGAAAGCAACGGCAACTAGCGCACTTTCACCGAGAGTGTAGTAAAAATATGGGTGCCCCATTCTAGCCGCGTTCTTTGCGGCTAGGGTGGGGTAGAAAAAACAAACTCCCACTTTACACAATTGTGAAAATGCTATAGGCAGTTGCTCTAAACCTTCACAAGCCTTCCGCCCTTAAGGACAAAACGTTCGCCGCGCCAGACGATCGTATTGCCAACAAAACCCGCAATCCATAATCCGAAAGCGACCAGATCGCGCGCCGGCAGCAGCCACAGATTCGCCATCGCCTGGCGGTCGCCAACCACCGCGCCGCCCACCGTTGCGGCCTGCGCCAGCCGCAGCAAAATGCTCGCGCCCAGTAGCCACAAACTTGTCCGGCTAAATCCGCAAGCCAGCGCGTTCACCAGCGCCCAGCCCAATCCGTAAGTAAAAATCAAACCGACATAACCGGCCGGACGCGAAACCCGAACCGCCCGCAGCCAGCGCAATTGATGATCGAAAAATCCGCGCCAGCCATAAGCGGGCACGCTGGTCTCGACCACCTCGGCGCAGAGTTCGACGCGATAGCCGGCCCGCGCCACGCGTGCGCCCATTTCATAATCGTCGGCCAAATGATCGACCAGCCCAATCAATCCGCCGGCTTTTTCTAGCGCTTCGCGGCGCACGGCCAAGGTCGATCCCAGCCCGTAGCTCAGCCCGCCTTCGATCCATTTCGACATCAGCACGCCGGCCTGAAAATCCGTTGCGATGCCCAGCGCCTCAAAGCGCGAAGCCAGCGAGCCGTGCGCGCGTCCGCGATAAAGCGCCGTAACCAGCCCCACCGGCGATGGCAAAAACTCGCCTTGAAGGGTACGGGCTTCAGCCCCCGAAGAAATTTCCGCCGGCGCAAAGCAAGCCATCACCTGCCGCAAATACTGCGGGCTCACGGTAATGTCGGAATCGTTGACGAGCAGGTAATCATAGCGCACCTGCGCGGCGAGCTGCACCAGCGTGCTGACTTTGCCGTTGCTCCCCAGCCTTTGCGGGCATTCCACAAGCCGGATCGCCAGCTCAGGAAATTCGCTTTGCAGTTTTTTGACGGCTGCCGCAGCCGGATCGTCGAGCGTGGCGACGCCGAAAAGCAGCTCGAATTCTCCGGCGTAGCTTTGCCGGCAATGGCTGCGGAAGGCTTCGATCATGCCGGGATCGATGCCCTTGAGCGCCTTGAGAATGCTTACGCCCGGCGCAAACTCCGGCCGCTGCGCGCGCCATTCGCGCAAAAACCTGCGCGCCGCCAGCAGGCTGGCGAAAAAATAGCCCATTCCGGCCACGGCCAGCGCCGTCGTCACGATCTTTACGGCTAGCGCCAGTACGTGAGAGATCACAAAGGCAGTTTACAGTTGTCAGTTGTCAGTTGTCAGTTTCGCTACCAATCGGACAAGGAACTGATCACTGTCCACTGACCACTGTCCACTGACCACTGACCACTGTTCACTGTCCACTGATCACTGTTCACTGTTCACTGTTTTACTCGTACCGCAGCGCCTCGATCGGGTCCAGCGACGAAGCCTTCCAGGCCGGATAGATGCCGAAGACCAGGCCGATTAAGCAAGAAACAATAAAGGCGACCACGACCCAGGTAAGCGAAAGCGTCGCGTGCAAAAAGGGCACGGCGAAGTGCAGAACGAGCGTCAGCAGCGAGCCGGTCAAAATCCCCAGCAGCCCGCCCACCACGCACAGCGTCATCGCCTCCAGCGTGAACTGCGTCAGAATATTTTTGCGCGTGGCGCCAATGGCCTTGCGCACGCCAATTTCGCGCGTCCGCTCGGTAACCGAAACCAGCATGATGTTCATCACGCCCACGCCGCCCACCATCAGGCCGACGGAAGAAACCGCGACCATGAAAAGGAAGAGCCCGCCGGTAAGCTGGTTCCACAGCCGCGTCAACGAGTCCGGGCCAAAGATGGCGAAGTTGTCATCCTGCTCGGTGCGCAATCCGCGGCGCGAGCGCAGCAGTTCGCGAATCTCTTCGGTGACGATCCCCTTGTTAGCTTGATCGTCGTAACGAACCGAGATCCAATAATCGGTAACCTCGGGATGAATTTTGTGGAAGGTCTCCAGCGGAAAGAAAGCCTGATTGTCGTCGGAGTTGCGTCCGCTGCCGAAGGGCTGCGGCTGCAAACCGAGCACGCCGATAACGGTAAAAATGTTGCCGTCGCACTCCACGGTTTGGCCGACGGGCGATTCGCCGGGAAAGAGATCCTCGGCCGAATCGTGGCCCAGCAGCACCACGTTGGCGCGGCGCTCTTCCTCCGCTTCGGTCCACATGCGGCCTTCGGCGATGTCCACGTTCTGCACCTTGGTAACATCGGTCGTCGAGCCGCTCAGAATCGTATTTTCAATCTTGTTGGCGCCGTGCTTCAGCGAAACGTTGCCCAGCCCGGTCTGGAAGTTCTGGTAGCTCTGCCCAGGGTCCACGGCGATCACATGCGGCAAACTGCGAATGGCGAGGCCGTCTTCGTAAGTGAGCTTTTTGCGATTCAATTCCTCGGTAGAAGGCCGGCGGCCGAAAGCCTCATAGTGATAAATCCACAAATTGTTAGTGCCCAGTTGGTTGATGAAGTTGGCGATATTGGTATTCAGGCCGTTGATCGCCGACGAAATCAGAATCACCGTGGCGATGCCGATCAGAATGCCCAGAATCGTCAACCCGGAGCGCATCTTGTTCTTGCGCAGCGTATCCAGCGCCAGGCGGACTGCTTCTTGTGAGTCGCGAAATCGCATCGCTATAGCTCCGCTCTGAGCGCGTCGATGGGGTCAAGCTGGCTGGCCTTATGCGCCGGATAGATGCCGAAGAACAGTCCCACGCCGCTGGCCAGCGCCAGGCTGGCAAAAACCGACCAAAGCGACACCACCGAGGGAAAACCGATCACCAGCGTAATCACCTTGGCGGCGCCAATGCCGCAGATGACCCCGATGACGCCGCCAATCAAAGCCAGCGTCGCCGCCTCAATCAAAAATTGCAGCAGCACGTCGCGCCGCTTGGCGCCCAGCGCCTTGCGTACGCCGATTTCGCGCGTCCGCTCGGTCACGCTCACCAGCATGATGTTCATGATGACGATGCCGCCGATCACCAGTGAAATGGCGGCGATCGCCACCACCACCGCGCCAAAATTATTCAAAATGTTGCCCAACATATTCTGGAAGGTGGCGCTGGAATCGACCTCGAAGGCGTCGGGATCATTCGGCGCCAGGTGGCGGCGCGCGCGCATAACGGCGCGCAACTCGTCCTCGGCCAGCAGCATCACTTCTCCACCGCCGCCCGCGTCGGCATAAATCTCCAGATTTTTGTGCGCGCCGTAGGTCTGCAAAAATGTCGTCAGCGGAATCGCCACCCAGTTGTCCAGGCTCTGGTTGAGCATCTTGCCCTTATGCTCGCCGACGCCGATCACCGTGTAGGGCACGCCATCGACGCGAATCTCCTTGCCCAGCGGATCGCCCTGCCCCAGCACGTTATCCATAATGTCGGAACCCACAATGGCCACATGCGCCGAGTGAGAATCTTCCACCTCGGTGAGTGTGCGCCCCGTCGCGACATTCAAATTTGAAAGCGCCGGCATCGTCCATGTCCAGCCGCGAACTTCGGTATCGGTCGTTGACTGCGTTCCGTAAACCACCTTGCCGGTAGAAGTGCGCTCCGCGCCCACCGAGGTGCAAGACTTGCACGCGTCGAGCACCGCGCGATAGTCGTCGTAAGTGACGTCTTTGCGCTTCTGGTACTGTAGGTACTCATCCTCGGTGATGAAGGTATTGGGCATCTTGCTGATGGTGATCACCGAAGCGCCGTAGGTGTTGATTTTGGAGGTCACAAACTGCTTGGCGCCATTGGTCAGCGTCACCACCATAATCACCGACGCCACGCCGATAATCATGCCGAACAGCGTCAAGATGCTGCGCATCTTGTTGGCCCACAGCGACTGCAGCGCGAGTTTGACAGCTTCACCGAAGAGCATGGTCTTGCCTCTATAATACGCAGGCCTCGGGCCGGCGGTTCCCTACTCCTTTGAGCGCTACTCTCTTAGAGCAAATCGCTTGTAGGTGTAGAGTGGCTTCTTTACGGCACGGCTTCAGCCGTGCCGTAAAGAAGCCCATAAATCGTGGGCTTTACAGTCTGCGGAAAAACTCGCAGAATGTCTTTCAACGAGCGGTTTTGTGTCAGGGCACGACTTCAGTCGTGCCACAACTGCAATCAAATCAATGTGGCCTTTAGGCCCTGCTAACCTTCGATCTTCCTCAACCATGTTTTTCCGCAGCCTGTTTAGCCCCTGAGGAACAATCTTCTCCTCTATACCATCAAGCGATTTGCTCTAGCCCCTGGTCCCTGTCTTTTCGCCCCTGGTACCGTGACCGCTTGAACTTGTTCCATCGAGGGTGCCCCCGGTCTCGTTTTTGAGACCGGGGAACCTCAACGCTAAGGATCGAAATCATCCGGTCACGGTACTACTCTCTATTCTTACCGTCCCGAACTGCCAAAGCCCTTGGCCGCGCGCGATGAAGCCTCTAAAGTCTCGGTCTCTTCCACCGGCCCGGTCAGCACCGGCACCGGAATCATCTGCGCAATCTTTTCGCCAGCCTTGAGTTCCACCGCCGCCGCGCCCAAGTTGGTCATCAGCACCAGAATTTCGCCGCGATAGCCGGCATCAATCACGCCGCCGGTCGTCGCCAAACCGCGCGCGGCCATCGACGAGCGGTCGCGCACCAGCAGCCCCAACGCCGCGCCGCTCTCCGGATGGCGAGCCTCGACGGCGATGCCCGTACGGACTTTGGCCGTCGCGCGCGGTTCCAGCCGCACCGCTTCCAACGCAAAAACGTCGTACCCCAAATCCTCGCCCGGATGCGCCACCGCCGGCAGCCGTGCGCCAGCCTCCAACAACTTCACTCGTAGCATGAATTCGATGGTAACAGCGGGGCCATACGCAAAGGCCAGGCCTTTACCACCTCGGCACGCGAAAAAAACGCAACGGGGGGAGTCGGGGGATTTACAGGCTGCGGAAAAACTCTTATTCCGGAAAAGCCTTGAAGGGGCACGGCTTCAGCTGTCAAGTCTCCAGACATGCTTTACAGTTTGTCTCCACACATCCTTTACAGGTAGAGGAAGTTTCTCGGGCAGGGTTCGACCATGGTCGAACCCTGCCCGAGAAGGTTGAGT
>Ga0224531_1000592_pt1 | contig 17725 bp, 16 predicted proteins | sample CBST100metaG_FD_179876 | JGI IMG/M metagenome (GOLD analysis project Ga0224531, IMG submission 179876) | Peat soil microbial communities from Stordalen Mire, Sweden - C.B.S.T100 | ecosystem: Environmental > Terrestrial > Soil > Wetlands > Peat | place: Sweden: Norrbotten County, Stordalen Mire... | reverse complement strand
GCCTTGGCGGCGCGGCGTCGCTGCGGCCGTCCGTGATCTTTCGCAAGGTCACCGGCTGCTTTCGTTCGCTATGGGGGGCGGAGGTCTACGCCGTATAGGCCACGGTCATCGCCTCCATGGCCTCACCGCCTTGCAGGCGCTCGTCAATGCTCTCGCTGGAACGCCTATCATGCGTACCGCCTGGCTGGGGGGTGAGCCGTTACGGTTGAGGAAATGGCGTCGGCGCTCTTCAGCGGCTGCGATACGCTCTGGTCGGAGGACATGCAGCATGGTCTGACGATCGACGGCGCTGCGGATCGTCGATCCATTCCGGGCTGCCTGGCGGCTCGCGGCTCGGCCGGTTCGCAGGCTGAAAGAGTGGCAAAACCGGCCGCGCGTTGCCGCCGCTACGCCGGTTCCGCCGGCCGCCGCAACAGCGCGGCCAGGCTCCGACGAATCGATGGACGCTCCACGACAGCGAGGCCGACCGTTGCCGCGGCTTGCAGCTCGGCCTCGAATTCCGCCGCCCCGACGTGTCCGGCGGGTTCCGCGAGCAGCACCGTGCCGCCCGGCTTCAAGGCCCGCGCCACTTCGGCGAAGAATACCGCGGCGCTCGGCAGTTCATGCACCACCGCGAACGCGAGCACGAAATCGACCGTGTCGGCCTGGTCCTCGATTGCCAGCGTGTCGGGTCGCGTCAGACGCGCGTCGATGCGCCCCAACAGCCCCGCCTTGGCGGCGCGGCGTCGCAGCCCGTCGAGCATTCTCGGCTGGATGTCGAGGGCGACCACGCGTCCGGCGGCGCCGATTTTCCGAGCCAGTTCCAGCGTGAAAAAGCCCATGCCGGGTCCCGGCTCCAGAACCGTCATCCCCTCGTGGACATAGGGCGCCAGGAGCCTGGCCGGATCGTACTGGAAACGGCGTAACGGACAGGTCAGCGTGTACCCGATCCACCAGGGACACACGCGGTGTTCGGGCATCGCGGCCTCCCTCGACCGTGCAACCGTGCCGGGGCGTGCAGCCGGCACGCTTTCGGCACGGCCGCCGCCCCGGCTTGCGGGCATTGACTACAACAGATTTCCCGCCGCATCGAAAACCAAATCGGCGGGCGGCGAGAGGATCTCGATGGCGGAATTAGCGCGCGCTTCCGCCAGCATCGGTTCCGAGACGGAAATGTCGCCCATGTGCAAGGTGTCCTTGATCCGCACCACGCGCGCCCGGGCGAGGTCGCGCGCATTGCACGTCTTCATGGCGGCCAGGATGGCGTCGCGGTCGTCGTCGAGCACCATCGGCATACGGGTGGGACTGATCACCGTCGAGGTCAGGCCGTTGGCGTAGGTCATCTTGAAATCGATCTTGTCGGCCAACTTGCGGGTGATGAAATCCGCCGCACCCATGCCGTTGGCGTTGCCGTGCGTGCGTTCGGACAGGTCGAGCACGGCGATCTTGGCGATGTCGGGTCCGCCGGACGCATAAGGCGTCGAATAGCGCCCGGTGATGTTGGGGTCCATGCCGTCCCCGGAAATCTCCTTGCCGATCTGCTCGACGATCAGTACGTCGAACTGGTCGAACATGATTTTCGGCATGGCGGCCCTGGCCTCGACCAGCAGAGCCTTGTCGGTCTCCACCAGTCGGCTGGCCGGCACGGCGACGACCCTGGCGACGCGGTCATAGGCGTTCTCCACCGTGCCCACGCCGAACAGAATGGGCGCCCGGGCCAGCGCGATGGCCGACATCGCCAGGATATGCTCGGCCATGTATTTGAAACTGTAGGCGTGACAGGACTCGGCCCCTTTCTGCTTGCCGAGACCGATGGTGATCATCTTCACCATGCCGCTCTCGTTCGCAGCGCGGAATGCCGTGTGCGGCTTGACGCGGTTGATCACCACGATGCCATCGGCCGCGTGGGCGAACTTGTCGATATAGACCGGCAGGCCATTGTCCAGGCGGCCGATCTCGACCACCTCCATCGACGCGCGGATTTCGCAGCCAGCCGTTGCCTCGGTAACCCCGAGACCGGCCAGAACGGCGCGCTGCCCCTCGGCGGTGGCGCCGCCGTGACTGCCCATGCATGGCACGATGAACGGCTCGCCGCCCCGTTTCCTGATTTCCTCCGCCGTCACCCGGGCCAGGGTGGGAATCTCGGCGACCCCCCGGCTGCCGACGCCGATGGCGATCTGCATGCCGGGTTTGACGGTGTCGATCACCCCTGGTTTGGCCAGTTGGTCCCGTAACGTCCCGGCGACATCGGCCACTTCGAGAGCGGGGAAGATTTGCCGAATCTTAGCCAATCGCGGCAGGGGAAAACCCTGCAGTAGCTGTTTGACGATATCCACGCCATTCTCCTCCGCCTTGAAAACAAACAACTGCCCAGACCACAATGCGGCGGTCAGGGCAGCCATGCAGCACGAAAGTCACCCGTTCGTCCCAGCCGGCGTACGGCTACAGCTTTGTCCAGCCCGCGTTGGCGTGGCTGGAGGCCACGGCGGCGGTGATAAAGCGCATGCCACGCACGCCGGCCTCGATGCCCGGCACCAGCAGGCTGGCCGGGTCCGGCTGCCGCCCCGCCTTCTGCGCCACGATCTGCTCCGCCAGATCACGGTAGAGCTGCGCGAACGCCTCCAGATAGCCCTCCGGATGGCCGGCCGGCACGCGCGAGGCGTGCGCCGCCACGGCCGAGGCACCGGCACCGGCGCGACGGATCAGCCGCGGCGGCTCGCCGAACGGCGTCAACAGCAGCGTATTCGGCTGCTCCTGCGCCCATTCCAGCCCGGCCTTGCTACCGTAGACGCGCAGCCGCAGCGCGTTCTCGTTGCCCGGAGCCACCTGGCTCGCCCATAGCGCGCCCCGCGCCCCATCGGCGAAGCGCAGCAGCATGGCCGCGTTGTCGTCCAGCCGCCGCCCGACCACGAAGCTGGTCAGCTCGGCCGCCAGCGACTCGACTTCGCCGCCGGCCACGAATTCGGCCAGATTGAAGGCGTGCGTGCCGATGTCACCGACCGCGCCGGCGGCGCCGCTGCGCGCCGGATCGACGCGCCACTCCGCCTGCTTGTTGCCGCTGTCTTCCGCGCGCGTGGTCAGCCAGTCCTGCGCGTATTCCACCTGTACGACGCGGATCTCGCCCAGTTCGCCGGCCACGACCATCTCGCGGGCCTGACGCACCATCGGGTAGCCGGTATAAGTGTGCGTCACACCGAAGACGAGGCCGGTCTTTGCCACCAACGCCTGCAGCGCCAGCGCGTCCTCCAGCCGGTGCGTCAGCGGCTTGTCGCAGATGACGTTGATGCCAGCGTCCAGGAACGCCTTAGCCGGGGCGAAGTGCAGGTGGTTGGGCGTGACCACGGCCACCACGTCGATGCCGTCCGGCCGTGCGGCTTCCTTCTTCGCCATCTCGGCGAACCCGGCATAGCTACGCTCCGGCGCGATGTGCAGGTCGGCGGCGGAGGCGTGCGCACGCGCCGGATCGGACGACAGGGCGCCCGCGACCAGTTCGTAGCGGTCGTCCAGCCGGGCCGCCATGCGGTGCACGCCGCCAATGAACGCGCCACGGCCGCCGCCCACCATGCCCAGGCGCAGCCGGCGCCCGAGCGTGTCTTCATCCTTGCCCTGGATTGTCATGGCTCAGTCGATTCCCAACAGCTTGCGGTTGGCTTGCTGGTCGATCCCGCTGGCGGCGAAATCGTCGAACGCCCGCGCGGCGACCTGGATGATATGCCGGGCGATGAACGGTGCGCCTTCCGCGGCACCCTGCTCGCTGTCCTTGATGCAGCACTCCCACTCCAGCACCGCCCAGCCGTCGAAGCCGTATTGCGACAGCTTGGAAAAGATGGCGGAGAAGTTGACCTGGCCGTCGCCGAGCGAGCGGAAGCGACCGGCGCGATCCGCCCAGGACTGGTAGCCGCTGTACACCCCCTGCCGCCCGGTCGGGTTGAACTCGGCGTCCTTGACGTGGAAGGCGCGGATGCGCTCGTGGTAGATGTCGATGTAGGCGAGGTAATCGAGCTGCTGCAGCACGAAGTGGCTGGGATCGTAGAGCAGGTTGGCGCGCGGATGGTTGCCGACCCGCTCCAGGAACATCTCGTAGGTGGCGCCGTCGTGCAGGTCCTCGCTCGGATGGATTTCGTAGCAGAGGTCCACGCCCGCCGCGTCGAACGCGTCGAGGATCGGCTTCCAGCGCCGCGCCAGCTCGTCGAAGGCGGTCTCCACCAGGCCGGCCGGGCGCTGCGGGAACGGATACAGGTACGGCCAAGCGAGCGCCCCGGAGAACGTGGCGTGCGTCGTCAGCCCCAGGTTCCGCGATGCCTTCGCCGCCAGCAGGAGCTGGTTCACCGCCCATTCCTGCCGCGCCTTCGGGTTGCCGCGCACCTCGGGCGCCGCGAAGCCGTCCATCAGCGCGTCGTAGGCCGGATGCACGGCGACGAGCTGGCCCTGCAGATGGCTGGCCAGCTCGGTGAGCACGACGCCCGCCTCCGCCAGCGTGCCCTTGATCTCGTCGCAATAGGTCCGGCTTTCGGCCGCCCTGGCCAGATCGATCAGGCGCGCATCCCAGGCGGGGATCTGTATCCCTTTATAACCATGTCCGGCCGCCCAGCGGGCGATGGCGCCGAGGCTGTTGAAGGGCGCCGTGTCACCAACGAATTGAGCGAGGAAAATTGCCGGACCTTTGATCGTCTTCATCCCTGATTTCCTCCGGGTGCTCTGGCGGGACGTTCCCCCGCGAGCCGTTCCTGAGCCATCACTCACGGACTGCTTGTGGGGCCGCATCAGATGTCCCGGGCTGGCCCCTGTCAAGCCGCGCCAGGGCGCCGCTGCGGCGAGCGGTGCGACATCGGAACTTTCACGCAACTGCCATCGCGTTGTAACCGGGCGGTTCTATTGCCGGCCCATCGCCTTTCTACCAACACGGACCAGGGCCATGACAATCAATCGCCGAATCATCCTCAAGGGGGCGCTTGCCTCCGCGGCCGCGCTCGCGGCACCCGCGATCCTGCGGGCGCGCGACGCGCTGGCCAGTTCCGGCTCGCTGAACGTGTTCGCGTGGGGCGACTACTTCGACAAGAACACGATTCCGGCCGACTTCGAGAAGGTGACCGGCATCAAGGTCAATCTGTCCACCTACGGCTCCAACGAGGAGCTGGAGAACAAGCTGCGCGCCGCCGCCGGCAAGGGCTTCGACGTCGTTTTCCCGTCGGTCGATACCGGCCCGTCCTACTACAAGGACAACCTGCTGCAGCCGATCGACGAGAAGCGGGTGAAGGTGGAGCAGGTCAACCCCTCCATCTACCGCAACTCGCTGACGCTTGGCTCCGCCTACCGCGGCAAGCGCTACACCATCCCGTTCGACTGGGGTACCGAGGCGATCACCTGGGACAGCTCGGTGATCGCGAAGGACCCGAAGGATCTTTCCTACGGCGACCTGTGGGCCGCCGGGCTGACCAAGAAGGTGGCGGTGCGGCAGAAGTCGGTGCTGGTCTCCATTGCCCTCTACCTCGACGCGATCGGCCAGGTGAAGAGCAGCCGGGCGCTGGATCTCTACAAGGACGAGGAGAACTGCAAGCGGGTGTTCGATGCCGCGCTGAAGTTCGCCGTCGAGCACAAGCAGAACATCGGCGCCTACTGGAACAATGCTACCGAGGCGACGGCCGCGTTCAAGGACGCCGGCTGCGTCATCGGCCAGACCTGGGACACCACCGGCATCCTGCTGAATCGCAGCGTGGACAAAAAGTTCCGCTACGGCATGCCGAAGGAAGGCGGCGAGGCCTGGACCGACACGCTGGCCATCCCGAGCGGCGCCGAGAACGTTGAGCAGGCGTACGCGTTCATCAACTACCTCTACTCGCCGCAGGTCGGCGCCGCGTTCGCCAACGGTTCCGGCTACAACACCTGCGCGGTCGGCGCCGAAGCTTTCCTCTCGCCGGAAGCGAAGGCGGCCTTCGAGATGGCCTATCCGGCCGGTGCCATCGACAACCTCTGGTGGTGGCCGATGATGCCGCCGTTCGTGAGCAAGCTGCGCGGCGAGTACGCCGAAAAGCTGACCAACGCCTGAGGCGGATCGGGGAGGCGCGCGGGCGGTCCCGGCACCTCCTCGCCCAGCGCCATGCAGGGACAGTCCCTCGACCTCCACGCGGTCACCGTGCGCTTCGGCGATGTCGTCGCGGTGCAGCCGACGACGCTGTCCGTTGCCGCCGGTGAGTTTCTCTCGATCCTCGGTCCCTCGGGCTGCGGCAAGACGACGCTGTTGCGCGTCGTCGCCGGGTTCCAGCCGCCCAGCGGCGGACGTGTGGTGATCGGCGACGAGGACGTCACCGGCCGCGCCGCGGCCACCCGCCCGACGGCGATGATCTTCCAGAGCCTGGCGCTGTTTCCGTTAATGCCGGTATGGGAGAACGTCGCCTTCGGGTTGCAGGCCCGTGGCATGGGGCGCTCCGAGCGGCGGCGCCGCGCCGGGACGCTTCTGGAGCTGGTGGCGTTGCGGGACTACGCCGACCGGCTGCCGGGCCAGCTTTCGGGTGGCCAGCGGCAGCGCGTGGCCATCGCCCGTGCGCTTGCGGTGTCGCCTGCCGTGTTGCTGCTTGACGAGCCGCTGTCGGCGCTCGACCTGAAGCTGCGCCAGCACATGCGCGCCGAGCTGCGGGCGCTGCAGCGGCGCACCGGCGTCACTTTCGTCTACATCACCCACGACCAAAACGAGGCGCTGGCAATGTCCGACCGGGTGGCGGTGATGAACCGCGGTGCCATCGTGCAGGTGGATTCGCCGGCCCGGATCTATGCCGCGCCGGCTACGCCGTTCGTCGCCACTTTTGTCGGCGAGAGCAACGTGCTGGTCGGTACGGTCGCGCATCGCGACGCCAACGCGGTGCTGCTGGATACCCCGGTGGGCCGGCTTGCTGGACGGGCCGTGAACGGGTTGGTGGCGGGCGACCGCGCGCTCGCCTTCCTGCGCCCGGAAGGGTTACGCCTCGGAGCTGCCCAGCCGGGTGACATCACCATCGCCGCCCGGCTGGAATCGGTGGAACTGGAAGGGCCGACGGTGTCGATGCGGTTGCGTGCCGGCAGCATGGCGCTGCACGCCACGGCACCGAATCTCGGCCAACATCCCGTGCCCGGCGACGATGTGCCGCTCGCCTTCCATCCGCGCGACATCGTCGTGCTGCCCGACGGCGAGCTGGCTTCGTGAACCGGCTCGTTGCCACCTACGGCCGTACGCTCACGGCGCTGTTCTGGGCGTTGCTGCTGGTCTGGCTGATCGCGCTCGTGCTGGTGCCGACCGGCATGATGGTGGAAAGCTCGCTCTGGCGCATGGAGCAGACCACCGCGGAGGCGCAGGACTCGCTCGACATCGACCGGCTGTACAACGACATCTCGGTCGCCGAGCTGGACCGCTCGTCGGCCATCGGCGCGAAGGCGGCGCAGTTGGATGCGAAACTCGCCGCGATGAAGCGCCAAGTCGCTACGCTGGAAGGCCGGGAGATCGTCCCGGTGAAGGTCTACACGCTGCGCAACTACCTCAGCATGTCGGGGCTGCATGTGCGGGTGTTCGTGCGGACGTTGTTCTATTCCGCCCTGGTCACGCTGCTGGCGGCGGTGGTGTGCTACCCGGTCGCCTACATCGCCGCCTTCGCCCGCTCAGCCCGGCACGGCGCGCTGATCCTGCTGGCGCTGCTGGTGCCCTATTCCATCAACGAACTGCTGCGCATCTACGCCTGGCTCATGGTGTTAGACTACCATGGCCTGCTCAACACGCTGCTGATCCGGGCCGGCATCGTGCCGGCGGACGATCCCATCCGGTTCCTGGAGTATCCGGGATCGGTATTCCTGGCCATGGTCTACGCCTACATCCTGTTCATGGTGTTTCCGCTCTACAACACGCTGACCACGCTGGAGCGCAGCCAGATCGAGGCGGCGCGAGATCTCGGCGCCAGCGCCTGGCTGATTCATCGCCGCGTCGTCATTCCGCATGCCAAGCCCGGTTTCGCGGTCGGTTGCGTGATGACCTTCATGCTGTCCGCGGGCTCCTATTCCGTACCCCGTATTATCAGCCGCGGCACCGGAGGGGACTGGTTCACCCAGTTGATCTATCGGCAGTTCTACGAGGCGCACAACTGGAACATCGGCGCCGCCTACGCGGTGACCCTGCTGCTGGCCTGTCTGTTGTTCATTGCGCTGGTAATGGCAAGTTTTCGTGTCAGTCTCCGCGACATCGCACGCTGAGCGTGCGCCCGGCTTGCTCGCCGACCGGGTGCTCGGCGTCTATCTCGTCTGCTTCCTGGTCTACCTGTTCCTGCCGCTGGCGCTGATGGCGGCGGCAGCGTTCAACAGCTTTCCGCAGCCGGCGTTGGTGCCGTGGCAGGGCTTCACTTGGCACTGGTTCGGCGTACTGGCGCACGACGAGAGGCTGATTTCCGGCCTGTGGCATACGCTGATCGTCGGCGTCGGCGTCACTGTTGTGGCCGTGCCGATGGGTCTTGCCGCCGCGCTGATCCTCACGCGTCTGCAGGGCCGGGCAGGCGGCTTGCTCTATGGCCTGCTGGTATCGCCGATCCTCACCCCGGGCGTGATCCTTGGCATCTCGACGCTGGTGTTCTGGCGCCAGTTCGACGTCTCCGGCGGCCTGTTCGTGGCCGGTGCGGCGCAGACCAGCTTCATCGCCTCGTATTGCATGCTGATCATCATGGCGCGCCTGCAGCGGCAGGACCGCAGCCTGGAGGAAGCGGCGCTCGACCTGGGGGCGACGCCCTGGCTGCTGTTCAGGCGGGTGACATTGCCTTTCCTCGCTCCGGCTCTGCTGTCGGCCGGCTTCGTGGCATTCCTGCAATCCATCGAGAACTACAATACGACCGTATTCGCCATCGGTGGCGAGTCCACGCTGGTCACCGAAATCGGCTCCCGGCTGCGCTTCGGGCTGTCGCCGGCGGTGAACGTCATCGGCGTAATCTTCCTGACGGTGACGGTGCTGGCCGCGTCGCTGTTCGTGCTGCTGCGCTCGCAGCGACGGTAGTCCGGCCGTCCCGGCAGGCAATGGGTTCCCGGCTGCGGCTTCCCGGGCCCGCAGGCTGGTCGCGGCGCCGCGCGTTGGAGGCGGGCTGCCCTGTCAGTTGCTCATGGCTGATTCCCTGCACGGCGTTGCTGGTTGCGGCATTCTACGGAGCGGGCGGCCGAGCTGGGTGCGCAACGCCGCCGTCGGAGACGCCGCCGGGCAATGGTGCCGCTGCGGGGCAGCCTCGCTGCGGGCGATCACGACAGATGGGCCCGTGTCGGCTAGGGTAAAACGACCGTTGCCGGAGGATGAGGCTATGAGCGAAACGTCGGCGCCGCAGTTGCAGAACGATTACGCGGCAGGTCAGAGCGATACCCGCCCCTGGGGTGACTGGGTCGTGGTGGATGCTGGGCCGGGCTTCACGGTCAAGCGCATCCGAGTGGTGCCGGGCGGCATTCTGTCGTTGCAGCGGCATCAGCACAGGGCGGAGGAGTGGACTGTCGTCGCTGGAAGCGCCCGCGTCACCCGCAATGCTGAGACCCTCGACCTATTGACGGGCGAATCGATTGGGTTGGCCGTCGGAGATATCCACCGCATCGCCAATCCCGGTACCGTCGATATGACCTTCATCGAGGTGCAGACCGGGCCGGTGCTGCGCGAGGACGACATCGAACGGCTGGAAGATGTGTACGGCCGGGGCACCTGAGGCACCCGGTCCGGTTTCAACGAAGCCTTTTCAGCCGATCATGCCGGGGAGGGCACCAGGTCGGCCGAACAGGTAGCCCTGGCCATACTGTACGCCGAGGCTCTGCATTAGCAGCGCGTTTTCCTCCGTCTCGATCATTTCAGCCACGATCTTTGCGCCAGTCGCGCTGACCAGTCCGGCCAGCGAGCCGATGAAATTCCGCTCCCGATCGCCGCGCATTGCGTTGCGTACATAGCCGCCATCGATCTTAACCAGATCGACGCGGAAGTCGCGCAGATAGCGGAAGGAAGCCGCGCCGGCGCCAAAGTCGTCGATGCAGACAGGAACACCCAGGGCACGTAATTTCATCATCGTGGTGCCGGCCTCGGTCACGTCCTCCACTTCGGCCGTTTCGGTCAGTTCGATCAGTAGCCGTCCGTGACCGAGCAGCTCGATGCGGGCCTCGACGAGGCCCAGCAAGCGGTCGCGGAATTCGCGGCTCTGCATCGAGAAGCCCGAGACGTTTACGGCGATGCAGGGCGAGGACGAAGCGCGCAGGGCCGCCAGCGCCTGCCGCAGCACGGCCCAGTCCAGCTCCTCGGCCAAGCCCACGGCCTCGGCGAAGGCGACGAAGTCCTGTGGCTTGTGCAGGTGGCAATCCGGCGTTGGGATCGGTCGAAGCAGAGCCTCGTAGTGATGAAGCTGGCGGTCGGCGAGGGAGACGATCGGCTGGAACAGCAGGCGGAAATGCCGATCGGCGATCGCCCGACGCAGTGACCGCCCTTGCAGCTCCGCCTGACGGATCATGCCGGAGAGGCTGGCATGTTGTCTGTGTCCGTTCGCCTGGGTGCCTTCCGCGGCGAAGCTGGTGATCGCAAAACGGAGCGCCCGCACCGCTTGCGCCGGCTCCAGCCCGCCTCGCTCCAGGGGTAGATCGGCGCTGGCTACGCGGGCGTAGCACCTTGCCGGGCTGCCGTGGATCAGCGCCGCTAGCCGCTGCTCGATCTGCTGCAGGTCCTGCTCGTTTTGGCTCAGCACGCCATAGCGACCGTCGGCGAGTTCGCTCGCCACAGCGTCCGGCCCGTTGGCGCTGAGCAGGACCGCATCGATGCCGGCCAACAGCGACCGCTGGTCGTCGGAGGACAGCAATTGCCTTGCCAGAGGCAACCCGGAGACCTCGATCAGGCCCAGATTTCCGGCGGAGTCCGTTGAGCTGGATTGGCACAGCCGCGCCATCGCCGCTTCCTGAAAGTTCCGGCGCTGGCGCAGGAAGCCGGACGCGTCGGCCGGCTGGTCGGTTGTATCCTGCGTGCATAGCGGCACCGGGCCGAAAGTGAAGCAGATGCGCGGCGGCGTTCCGGCCAACAGGATCGCGGCGACCACGGCCGGCGTATGGGTCGGATTGCTCAGCCGCAGCGCCACCGGCGCGATCCGCCCCCGTGTCGGCAGCGCCAGGATCGCCATCTCGATGACATGACGATCTGCCAGGACCACCAGGTCACGGACGTCGCGCCCTCGGAAGTTGTCAGCCGCCTGGCCGAAGTGCAGGCGGAAGGCGCCCGCGGCGAAGGTGATGCTGCCATCTGGCGCGGATTCCACCAGCAGATCGGCGCCAGCAAAGGCGAACCCGAGAAACCGACTAGCTGGCGGAAAATCCGCGGTCGTTGGCGGAGGCTGCCCGAGGCAGAGCGAACTCGAATCAAAGTCCACGAAGTCCATTTGACGACTCGCCAGATACGTCGAATGCTTGACGTCAATCGGGTTAATGACTGATGAATACCTGCTCAGCCAGTGACTTAGGCGGCGATTCCCGGGGCGGCCAGGGGCGCTTCTGCTTCCAGCGTGACCGCGACCGCATGCACGACCGCGGCGATGCGCACCGCCGCCTGCACCTGTTCCTGCGTCAGGCCGGCCTGACGCACCACTTTCTCGTGGCTTTCCATGCACATGCCACAGCCGTTCACCGCCGAGACCGCGAGCGACCAGAGTTCGAAATCCACCTTCTCCACGCCCGGCCGGAGCATCACGTTCATGCGCAACCTGGCCGGCAGGGTGGGATAGTCGCCGCCGACGAGGTGGGTGAAGCGGTAGTAGACGTTGTTCATGCCCATGATCGCCGCCGCCGCCTTGGCCGCGTTCAGCGCCTCCGGCGAAAGCTGAGGGGCGAACTCGGCGACGATGGCACGGGTCACGTCGGGGTTGCGGCTGGCGATCGCGCTGGCGATGAACACGCCGGCCCGTTGTTGTGTGCTCAGGCTCGGCTCGGTGGCCAGCGAACCAAGGTTCAGCTTCAGGTCCTTGGCGTAATCGGGCAGTTGGCTCTTCAGCGATTCAACAGACATGCGACGTCCTCTTGGAACACAGGGGACCCCGCCCCACCGGCTTGCGAGGCGGGGTCCGTGGGTGGCTCAGGCCGCGGGGCGCAGGAATTCCTCGCCCTTCTGCCAGTTGCACGGGCACAGCTCGTCGCTCTGCAGCGCATCGAGCACGCGCAGCACCTCGGCGGGGTTGCGGCCGACGTTCAGGTCGTTCACGGAGGCAAAGCGGATGATGCCGTCCGGGTCCACCACGAACGTCGCGCGCAGGGCCACGCCCTCATTCTTGTCCAGGATGCCGAGCGCCTCGGACAGCTCGCGCTTGTGGTCGGACAGCATCGGAATCGGCAGGTCGTGCAAATCCTTGTGGTGCAGCCGCCAGTTCAGGTGAACGAACTCACCGTCGATGGATGCCCCGTAGACAACGGCCTCGCGATCGGCAAAGTCGCTGGCGAGCTTACCGAACGCCACGATTTCGGTCGGGCAGACGAACGTGAAGTCCTTCGGCCAGAAGAACACAATTTTCCACTTTCCAGCATCAGATTCGTTGGAAACTTCAGTGAACGCGGTCTTGAGGTCAAGGCCAGAGTTGCCGGCCTTGACCGCCTGCAACTTGAACGAGGGGAACTTGTCGCCAACCGTCAGCATGCTCATTCCTTCGTAGTTTCGTCGCCTGCGTTCATCGCACGCGCTTCATACGTATGGTGTCGCGGGGGGAAATGTGCCAATGAATAAAACAGGACAGTTTGATCGAATGGATCGATGACGCCACTCCCGACGCCGCAGCAGTTGCGCTACCTTCTCGCCCTGGCCGAGCATCAGCACTTCGGCCGGGCGGCGGAAGCCTGCGCGGTGAGCCAATCGACGCTCTCCGCCGGCCTGCTGACGCTGGAGCGGCAGCTCGACACCAGCCTGCTGGACCGCGAGCACGGCAAGCACGTGGTGTTCACGCCGCTCGGGCGCGAGGTGGTGCAGCGGGCGCGCGAGGCGATGGCGGCGCTGGGGGCGGTGGTCGAAGCCGCCGACGCGGCGCGGGCACCGATGAGCGGGCCGTTGCGCCTGGGGGTGATCCCCACCGTGGGACCGTTCCTGCTGCCCCGGCTGATGCCGGCGTTGCGCCAGGCCTTCCCCCGGCTGCGGCTGTTCCTGCGCGAGGACACGACGGGCCGGCTGCTGGACGGGCTCGACAGTGGCCGGCTCGACGTGGCACTGCTGGCGTTGCCGTGCGCGCAGGGGCAGGCCGAGACCATCGGGGTGGTGCGCGACCCGTTCCTGGCGGCGCTGCCCACCGGCCATCCGCTGGCTGAGCGCGACGAGGTGCCGGTGGCGGCGCTGGCCGGCGAACGTCTGTTGCTGCTGGAGGATGGGCATTGCCTGCGCGACCAGGCGCTGGCGGCGTGCGGTATGATCCGGCGGGATGGCGACGACCCGCTGGGCGGCTTCGCCGCGACCAGCCTGCACACGCTGGTGCACATGGTGGCCGGCGGGCTGGGCGTGACTCTGCTGCCGCGCATCGCCGTCGAGGCCGGCGTGACCGCCGGGGCCGACATCGTGATCCGTCCGCTGGCCGGTGCCGGCGCGTGGCGGACGCTCGGGCTGGGCTGGCGGCGCAACACGCCGCGCGCGGCCGACTACCGGGCGCTGGCACCGGTGCTGGCGCAGGTGGTGGGTTACAGCGGCGGCCCTCCTGCCGGATGACCGCTTTCCGACCCAAGTGGGCCGCCATACCGGTATGCAACGGCAAAGTATTTGGTGAGCGGCAGCAAGGCGTGGGCATGGAGAGATCAGGTCGTCCCCAAAATACTCGCGCAGGCCATCCGATCCGGCTTGACCTTCCCACTATGGGAATCACCACATTCAGCGTCGTGCCGGACATCCGGCCCCCGGAATTCAGGAAGGTATCATGAGCGAGCACCAGACAGATCACCGTCAGGCGCAGCCCGGGAAGGGCCACGGCGGTAGCGGCACGGGTACCCCAGCATCCGGTGCGTCAGGTGCCCTGGTCACGGATCCTGTCTGCGGCATGAAGGTCAACGCTGAGACCTCGAAGCACCGCTTCGAGCGCGGCGGTACGACCTTCCATTTCTGCTCGGCTGGCTGCCGGGCCAAGTTTATGGCCGCCCCGAAAGCCTACCTCGGCTCCAAGGCCCCGGCTCCGGAACGCGCCAAAGCTGGCGCCACATACACGTGCCCGATGCACCCGGAAATTCGCCATGAGGGCCCAGGCGTCTGCCCCATTTGCGGCATGGCGCTCGAACCTCTGGAGGTGTCCGCGGAAGCGGTGCCGAATCACGAACTCGCCGACATGACCCGGCGCTTCTGGATTGGCCTTGTGCTGACTCTGCCGGTGTTCGTCCTCGAGATGGGCAGCCACATTCCCGGCCTGGGTCTGCACGACATCGTGCCTCCGGTCCTATCGACCTGGATCCAGTTCGTGCTCGCGACGCCTGTGGTCCTCTGGGCAGGATGGCCCTTCTTTCAGCGCGGCGGCGCATCGGTTCGCTCCGGCCACCTGAACATGTTCACGCTGATCGCACTCGGAGCGGGTGCAGCCTACCTCTACAGCCTCGCGGCGACCTTTGCCCCCGGGATGTTCCCCTCGGGGTTCCGGCAGATGGGGGGCACTGTCCCCGTTTACTACGAGGCGGCCGCGGTTATCACGGTCCTGGTCCTACTCGGTCAGGTGCTGGAACTGCGGGCGCGCGACCGGACCGGCGGTGCCATCCGCGCGCTGCTGAACCTTGCCCCTAAGAGCGCGCGACGCCTGCGCGACGGCGGCGAGGATGAGGAGATACCCCTGAACGAGGTCCAGGTCGGGGATCGGCTACGCGTCCGGCCCGGCGACGGCATCCCCGTGGACGGCGCGGTGCTGGACGGCAAGAGCGCGGTGGACGAGTCCATGGTCACGGGCGAGTCCATGCCTTCGCCGAAGGGACCCGGTGACACGGTCATCGGCGGCACCGTCAACGGCACCGGCTCACTCATTGTCCGTGCCGACAAGGTTGGCGCGGGCACAACGTTGTCACGCATCGTCGCCATGGTCGCGGCGGCGCAGCGCAGTCGCGCGCCCATCCAGCGCATGGCCGATACGGTCGCGGGCTACTTCGTCCCGGCGGTGCTCGCCATCGCTATCGCCGCTTTCGTCGGCTGGGCGATCTGGGGTCCGGCGCCCGCGCTCGCCTACGCCCTCGTCGCAGCGGTTTCGGTCGTCATCATCGCCTGCCCATGCGCGCTGGGCTTGGCCACGCCGATGTCGATCATGGTCGGTGTAGGCAAAGGCGCCGGGGCGGGTGTGCTGATCAAATCGGCCGAGTCCCTGGAGCGGATGGAGAAGGTCGACACACTGGTCGTGGATAAGACCGGCACGCTGACCGAGGGCAAGCCCAAGGTCACCGCCGTCATCCCGGCTCCCGGGCTGACGGAGAATGACGTGCTGCGGCTCGCCGCGAGCCTGGAGCAGTCGAGCGAGCATCCGCTCGCCGCGGCCGTCGTCGCAGCGGCCAAAGAAAAGGGCGTCGCCGTCGAGGAGCCGTCTGACTTCGCTTCCACGACCGGGATGGGTGTAACCGGTAAGGTGGGTGGGCGGACCGTCTCGCTCGGCAACGCCAAGCTCATGGCGGACCAGGGCATTGAGCTGGGCGACCTCGCCAAGCGGGCCGACGAACTCCGCGGCCACGGCGCGACCGGTCTGTTTATCGCGGTAGACGGCAAGCCGGGCGGGATCATCGCGATCGAGGATCCCGTCAAGGCGACCACCCGGGCGGCCCTAGACAGTCTGCGGGCGGATGGCATCCATGTCGTCATGCTGACCGGCGACAACCGGACCACGGCCGAGGCCGTTGCAACCCAACTCGGCATTACCGACGTCGAGGCGGATGTCCTGCCCGAGGACAAGAACCGCATCGTCCGCAAGCTGCGCGCCGACGGCAAAGTGGTTGCCATGGCGGGTGACGGCGTCAACGACGCACCCGCGCTGGCCGAGGCAGACGTAGGCATCGCGATGGGGACAGGCACGGAGGTCGCGATCCAGAGCGCTGGTGTGACACTGGTCAAAGGCGACCTCGCGGGAATCGCGCGCGCCCGGGCACTGAGCCGGATGACCATGCGCAACATCCGGCAGAATCTGGTGTTCGCGTTTGCCTACAACGTGATCGGCATCCCAGTGGCCGCGGGCGTACTCTACCCGGTGTTCGGCATCCTGCTCAGCCCGGTGGTGGCCGCGCTGGCGATGTCGCTGAGTTCCGTGTCCGTCATCGCTAACGCGCTGCGCCTGCGTGCCATCCGGCTGTGACGTCCGCGTAGGCGCCTGCGGCGGTGGCGCGAAGTGCGAACTGCCGCCTAATGTTGGCCGTGAAGGGCACGGAGGCACGCAGGTAGCGTGTGTTCAGCGTGTCAGGATGCCGCATACCCTTTACCTCCACCACGATCGGCGCGAAGGCGTCGATCTTTGCCAGCGCCTCGCCATAGCGGCCAAGGTTGCGGAGCACGGAGGCACGAACCATTTGCGCATCGAGAACGGCTGTATCACGCGACGACAGGAAATCGTGGGCCTGGGCAAGGACGTGATCGACACGCTTTAGTGCTTCGACGCTGTACCCGAGTATATTCTGGTAAAATGCCGCTTCTCGTTCGACCTCGCACCAGATCCTCCGCAGTGCCCGGCCGCCTTGTTGCGCAAGGTCTGATGCATGATCAGCGAAGATCGACATCAGCCGCCACATGCCCTTGTCGAAGCACCAACGCGCAATACCGCGGAACGTCGTCACCAGTGGCAGCAATGCCTCGCCACCCCCGGCGGCACTGCGCCCTGTCGCCGAATTCCAGGCGATCTGCTTGCCTCCGTCCTGAATGAGCTTCCCCTGTAATGTCGCATTGATCGCGTCAAATTGGTTGGACATCTCGCGTGCCTCGTTGTCGTCAGGCAAAGAACTACGCGCGAGCCGCAGCATGCCGCGCGCACAGCGAAGATGATAGCCCGGTTCCGGCACCGCGTGGGCGATGTGATAGCGTGCCAGATGCTTCGCGATCGTGGCGACATTTGCCGCGTTGTCAGAAAACCACTTTTCCAGATGGCTTGGGCGCCCAAAGATCCACCTGTAGAGGAACGTGCAAAATACCCAGACACCCACGAGTTGGAAAAACACGCTGACCAATTCGAGAACGGGCCGCCCGAAGGGCATTGCGTATAGGCTCGCGAACCACCTGGTCAGGTCGTTTCCAGCCGGGATATCAGACAGGATGTCCAGCAGATCGTGCAACGCCGCGTCTCCGGTCCGCTCGAATTACGTCGCCAGCAACGGCGGCATCGCCTCCTGCAACCGCACGTCGGCGTGCGTCCGCGTGCGCAGCATGTCCGCGGCAATTTCGCCGAGGTGATGGGCGAAGCCGATGGGGGCGGGCGCGATCGATTGCATGGGCGAAAGTTACCCCAGCCGATCGCCTCGGCGCCATAGCGGGCGCGAGCCCGCTCAGGCGGCCGGCCTGGCGACGCCGGAGCGTTCCAGCGCCGCCCGCACCCAGTCCAGGCGAGCCGCCGGTACCAGGCCGTAATCGCAGAAGACGAAGCCCGCCACCCCCGCCTCGCTTGCCGCCGCAACCTTGCCGGCCAGCTTGCCTGCGCCGTCGAGTTCCGGGAAGAACAGACGCAGTCCCACGAACACCGGCTTGCCGCCGGCCGCCTTCATCGCCCCGTCCACGTCTCGCCACACCTGCGCCGCCGCGGCGTCGTAGGCGCAGAGCACGATGCCGTCGCAGACACGTGCGATGGCG
>Ga0224531_1000588_pt1 | contig 17755 bp, 15 predicted proteins | sample CBST100metaG_FD_179876 | JGI IMG/M metagenome (GOLD analysis project Ga0224531, IMG submission 179876) | Peat soil microbial communities from Stordalen Mire, Sweden - C.B.S.T100 | ecosystem: Environmental > Terrestrial > Soil > Wetlands > Peat | place: Sweden: Norrbotten County, Stordalen Mire... | reverse complement strand
GGACAGGTCGAGATCGCGCCGCATCAGCGGAATGAGCGCCGCGAACTTGCCGAGCTGCGCCGCAGCCAGCACGCCGATGCCCCAGATCAGCAGGATTGCCGGCCACCGCCGCGCCATGATCCATTCCTCGCCAAGAGGGCAGCATGCTATTGGCGGGCGGCTGGAACGGGCTACGCATAAAATATGCGCGGGCGCCGGATCAGGTGATGGCGGTAACAAGCCGTCCTGCGGTGCCGTCGGCGAGCACGATGCGCTCCCAGAGCATCCGTCCGGGCAGAATGGGGAGTACCGGATCGGTATTCGGGCCGGTCTCGAAGGCAAGAACGGACAGCCGCCCCTCGTGCCAGCCGAGCGCGCCGAGCCTGGCTTCGGCCGCGCGGATCTCCGGGGAAGCGTAGATGAACAGCGACTTGCCTAGGAAATCTGCCGCGTCCGCCTGCCAGTCGGCCAGCCGCGCGGGCGAGGCGGCGAGCAGCCGGTGGGTGCGGTCGCAGATCAGATGCACCTTCCGCATGGAGGATTCCACGAGCCGCTTCAGCGCGGCGTCCTGCGCCGGACCGGGAGCGACCGCCAGCAGTCGCTGCGCCGCGGCTTGCTGCACCTCGGACAATTTCAGCACGCCACGCTCCCAGCGTGACACCGTCGTCTGCGTCACCCCGAGCAGCTCGGCGAGGTAAGCCTGCTTCATGCCGTGGAGGAGGCGCATCCTCCGCAGCGCGCCGCCTAGCTCGTTCATCCGTTCCTAAACGAGGCCGTCGCCCCCCGAATCGGACCAGCCGGCATCGCCGCCGGCGTCACCGCCCGCATCCGGCGCCTGATCCTCGCCGCTGTCGTCGGCCTGCTGCCAGCCGCCCTGATCCGCGCCGGGGTCCGGCGCCGGCGTCCAGCCGGACTGGTCCTCGGCCACTGGGCCGGCGAATTTCTCCCCGCCCTCGTCCTTCGGCGCGCCGCCAACGTCGTACGGGTCGCCGCCCTGCGGCGCGGCAGCCTGCGTCCACGGACTGGAGGACCATGGCCCGGCCGCATTGGCGGGGCCGCCGAAGCCGCCGAAACCGCCACCCTGGTGCCCGGAGAACAGGCTCATCAGCGCGTCGGCCGCCACCATGCCGCCCGCCACGCCGGCGGCGGTGCGCAACGCAGAACCGAAGAAGCCCGGCCCCTGCTGCTGGAACAGGCCTGGGTTGTAGTTCGGCGGATACTGCGGCGGCGGCGCGTATTGCTGCGGTTGCTGGTATTGCGGCGAGGCCGGCCGCGCGGCGCCGCCGAACAGGCTACCGAACAGGCCGCGCGGCGGCTGCGCACCGGCGCCCCATGGCGCGCCGCCCGGCCCGGCGCCAACGCCCTGCACCTGCTGACGCGCCTGTTGCAGCTCCCATTGCAGACGGTTCATGCGGTTCTGCGCCTCGATCAGCGCATGTTCCTGCACGAACGCCATCTGGGTGATGCGGTAGCGGGCCTCCGGGTAGCGGGCGAACAAGTCCGCGAGCAGCGCGTCCGCGTCCCGGTCGACCGGCGGCGGCGGCACCGCGCCGGTGTTCGGCACCGACCCGCCGAAACCGGCCGACGGCGCTTGCGGCGCGGCGACTCGTTCGATGAAGCGGGTGATCAGGTCGCGTTCCTCGTTGGTCATGTCGATCCTTGTGGGTCCTGTTATCGGCCGCCCCCGCACACGCGATCACGGCCGCCAGGATGTGGCTCGCCAGCCGGACGGCTTCAAGCCTCCGGCGACAGGCCCAGGCGGGGCGACTCGATCGCCGGGCAGCGGTCCATCACCACGGTGATGCCGACCGCGCGTGCCTTCGCCGCGGCCGCCTCATGCACCACGCCGAGCTGCATCCACACCACCTTGGCGCCCAGCCGGATGGCGTCGTCCACCACCGGCGGCACGTGCGCCGAGGCGCGGAAGATGTCCACCATGTCCAGCGGCGCCGCCTCGTCCAGGGTGGCCACTACCTTGCGCCCGTGGATCTCCTGACCGGCCAGCAGCGGGTTCACCGGGGTCACGTCGTAGCCGTGCCGTTGCAGGAACTGCTGCACGCCGTAGGCTGCGCGGTCGGGTTTGTTGGTCGCCCCTACCAGGGCGATCCGCTTCACCCCGGTCAGGACAGCGCGCACCTGCGCGTCGTCCAGGCCGTCGATCGTCATCATGTGCGTCATCTTCCCTATGCTCTCCCAACTCGGTTACTACCTCGGCGATGTCGCGTCCAAGTCCGCTTCTGCTGCCGTTTCTGGCTCTCCTGTTCGGCCTCATGGCGTTCGGCTGGTGGCTGGCGAACCGGCCGTATGCAGCGGACCTTGCCATGTCGCGGGCGCAATTCAACTCGGTTTCGTTCGCGCCGTTCCGGCCCGGCCAATCACCGCTCGCCGGCCGCTTTCCCTCCGCCGCCGAGGTGGACACCGACGTCGCGCTGCTGGCCGGGCGGGTACGGGCACTGCGCAGCTACGCCGCAATCGAAGGCGCCTATGATACCGCGGCAATCGCCGAACGGCACGGTTTGAAGCTGTGGCAGGGCATCTGGCTGGGCAGCGACCGGGCGGCGAACGAGCGCGAGATCGCGCACGGCATCGAACTCGCCAATCGCTATCCGGAGACTATCGACCGGGTGGTGGTGGGCAACGAGGTGCTGTTGCGCCGCGACCTGCCGGTGCAGGCGCTGATCGCCGCGCTGGACCGGGTGCGGGCGGCGGTGCGCCAGCCGGTGACCTACGCCGACGTGTGGGAGTTCTGGCAGAAGAACCCGCAAGTAGCCGACCACGTCGATATCGTCACCCTCCACTTCCTGCCCTATTGGGAGGACGTGCCGACCAACATCGACGGCGCCGTGGCGCACATCGACGCCATCTGCCGACAGATGGCGTCGGCCTTCCCGGGCAAGCGGATCGCGGTGGGCGAGGCCGGCTGGCCCAGTCGCGGCCGCTGGCGCGCCGATGCCGCGCCCTCGGTGGTGAATCAGGCGATTTTCCTGCGCCGGTTCGTGGCGCTCGCGCAACGGGAGCGACTCGACTACAACCTGATCGAGGCCTTCGACCAGGATTGGAAGTACCGCAGCGAAGGCACGGTGGGCGCGCACTGGGGGCTGTGGACGGCCGCGCGCGCGGCGAAATTCCCGCTGACCGGCGCCGTCGTGGAGAACCCGGACTGGCCGCTCGATGCCGCCGTGGCCTGCGGCTTGGCGGTGCTGCTGCTGGCCTGGGCGTTGGCCGGCACGCCGGGGCTGCGTCCGGCGACGCAGATGAAACTGGCGGCGCTGGCGGCGGCGGCGGGCGTAGCGCTGGCCTATGCGGGAGCCGAGACCGTGCCCGATCTCACCGATGGGTGGGTTCGCGTGGCCGGCGCCGGCAACCTGGCTGGACAGACGCTGCTGGCGCTGCTGCTGCTGCACCGGGCGGCGTTGCTGCTTGCCGGCGCCAGGCCGCCGCCAGCGCGCAACGGGGCGGACGCCACCGCGACGGTGCAGGCGCTGCTCGGACTGCGGCTCAAGGGGCTGCGGGACTGGCGGGCGAGCCTGCTGGACGACCTTGGCTTCGTGTTCGTCTGGACGGCGGCGGTGCTGCAATGGCTGCTGGTGATCGACCCGCGCTATCGCGACTTTCCCATCCCGACGTTCGCCGTGCCGGTCGTGGCCGTGCTTGTCCGCGCCGGCCTCGGCGACCTGCCGCTCGGTGCGGCGGGATGGGAAGAATGCGTGGTCGGCCTGGCTCTGGCCATCGGCGCGGTGGTCGGCGCGGTTCAGGAAGGCATGCTGAACCGGCAATCGCTCGCCTGGAGCCTGTGCACGCTGGTGCTGGCCTTGCCCCTGCTTCTCCGCTGCCTCCGGCCGGGCCATGAACGGCGGTCAGATCCGGCGCTGCCCCATGATCGCCGCACGCAGACGCTGTGAAACCTGGTCGATCGCCGCGACCATGACCAGGATCATGAGGATCAGGGCCGACACCTGTTGCCATTCCAGCACGCGGATCTGCTCGGAAAGATGCAGTCCGATGCCGCCGGCGCCGACGATGCCGATGATGGTGGCCGAACGCGTGTTCGACTCGAAGAAATAGAGCACCTGACTGGCGAACACCGGCAGCACTTGCGGCACGATGCCGAAGCGCAGCGCGTGCAGGCGGCTGCCGCCGGTGGACAGCACGCCTTCCACGGCCCGGCGGTCGGCGGTCTCGATCGCCTCGGACATCAGCTTGCCGAAGGCGCCGACGTCCGAGGACATGATGGCGAGCGCGCCGGCGAACGGGCCGAGCCCGACCACGTTGATCCAGATCAGCGCCCAGATCAGCGTGTCCACGCTGCGCACGCAATCGAGCCCACGGCGGCCGAGGAAGTGCAGCACGGCGTTGGCGACGACGTTGCGGGCGGCGAGGAAGCCGAACGGCACCGCCAGCACGGCGGCGAGCAGCGTGCCGAGGAACGCGATCGCCAGCGTCTGACCGAGGGCGCCGAGATAGATCCAGAATCGTCCCCAGGTGCCGGTGCTCGGCGGCAACATCAGCATCACGATGTCGATCAGTCGGCCAATGCCGCTGCACAGCCGCAGCGGCGTGACGTCGAGCGCGACCAGGCCGAACAGGGTGAGCGCGGCGGCACCGCCGAAGATCGCGAGCGTGGCGGCGCGCGCCTTCCTATCGCCGCCGATCAGCGTCGCATACCGCCGTTCGAGGTCCGCGCGGTCGGCCAGCAGGCTCGCCCGCAGCCGTTCGGGCGGGCTCGCGCTCATGGCCGTGTCTCCAGCGCCAGCAGCCGGTGGCGCAGCCACTCGGAGAGGAGGTCGATCAGCATGACACAGCCGGTGATCAGCAGCAGGATGGCACTGATGTCGGAGTAGTAGAAGCTGCGGATGGCGGTCAGGAATTCCTGGCCGATGCCGCCGGCGCCGACGAAGCCGATCACCGTGGCGCCGCGTACGTTGATCTCGAAGCGCAGCAGCGTGTAGCTGGCGAAGTTCGACAGCACCTGCGGCAACACGGCGAAGCGGACCCGCTCGACCCAGGTGGCACCGGTGGCCGCGATGCCGTCCACCGGCTCCATGTCGATGTTCTCGACGACTTCGGAGAACAGCTTGCCGAGCGCACCGGTGGTGTGCAGCGCCAGCGCCAGCACGCCCGGCAACGCGCCGATGCCGTAGGCCACCACGAAGATCATCGCGAAGACGATGTCGGGAACGCTGCGGCAGAACTCCAGCAGGCGGCGAGCGACGAAGCCGAGGACAGGGGAGCGGACCAGGTTGCGGCTGGCGAGGAAGCAGCCGAGGAAGCCGGCGATCGCCCCGGTGATGGTGCCGACATAGGCGATCAACAGGGTCTCGCCGAGCAGGCGCGTCCAGCGGCCGAGGCCCCAGAACCATTCCCGCGGGTTCGACCAGACCCAGCCGCCGGAATCGAGATGCAGCATCCGGGCGAAATAGGAGGTGAAGTTGCCGATCTTGTCCCACAGCGTGGCGAGATCGACCTCGGCGCCAACGCCGGCGACGAACAGCGCCGCGAGCGCGAGGGCGAACCCGAGCGCGAGCTGGCGCCGCTTGGCGGCGAGTGCCTGTTCGTAAGCGCGCAGCAACGGTGCGTTCTGACTGTCGGGCGGCACGGCGATGGTATGAATCACATCGGTACTGCGGGTACGCCCCGGGCCGGCGCGCGACCGGCCCGGAGCTGTCGCCTCAGCTATGTTGCTTGCGCAGCCGGTCCACGAACTGGATCAGCTTGATGGTGTCGTCATAGGCGCTGTTGTCCACCGCCTCCCAGGGGCGGTTCTTGCCGTCGGACAGGCGCTTGTAGGCGTCCGGAGCCTTCGTCGCCGCATCGAGGAACGCCTGCTTGATCCGGTCGCGCAGGTCGGCCGGCAGGCTTTCGAGGTAGGCGGTCGGCGAGTTGATGATGAGATCGGACTTCAGGATGATACGGAAGCTCTCTTTCGTCATTACCTTGCCGTCAGCGTCCTTCACCATGCCTTTGTTCAGCATGCGGGTCAGGTTGCTGTCGTCGTCGGCGTTCCACCAGTTGGCGGCCACGTCGACGGTGCCCTTCGCGAGCGCCAGCACCGCGTTCTCGTGGCTGCCGGTCACCAGCACCTTGCCGAAGTACTTCTCGGCGTCGGTGATGCCGCGCTTGTTCAGAACAAACAGCGGCATGTTGTAACCCGAGGTCGAGTTCGGATCGACCAAGCCGATGTTCTTGCCTTTCAGGTCCTCGATGTTCTTGTACGGGCTGTTGGCCAGCACGTAGAACACCGAATAGTAACCCTTGGTGCCGTCGCTGTTCACGTCGATCACGAAGGCGTCGGTCTTCACGCCGATCACGCGCGCACGAGCGAACGAGGCCGGGCCGTAGTAGCCGAAGTGGATATTACCGGCGCGCTGGCCCTCGATCACCGCGGCATAGTCGTTGGCGATACGCAGCGTCACCTTGGTGCCCAGCTCCTGCGACAGATACGCGACGAACGGCGCGTAGCGGTCGGTCACGCCGGAAGCGTTCTCCTCCGGGATCACCGCGTAAACGAGTTCGGGGTACTGGGCCTTCCAGTCTTGCGCCCGCGCCGGGCGGGCGGTGACAGCGGTGGCGGCAGCGATGCCGGCGAGCAGCGTACGGCGATCGATCATGATCTCAACCTCATGATAATGGGGGCAGCGTAGGCAGGGTCAGGCAGTGGCCGCAGTCGCCTCGATCGCGGCGGCGGCGGTCGCCTCGGCGCGGTCCAGCACCTCGTCCGCCTCCATGCCGTAGAGTTCGCGCGCCGCCGCTTCCGTCAGCGCCGCCGGCACGTCGTCGAACACCACCCGCCCGGCGGCCATGCCGACCAACCGGTCGCTGTAGCTGCGGGCGAGGTCGAGCGAGTGCAGGTTGCACAGCACGGTGAGGCCGAAGTGACGGTTGATGCGCTGCAGCGCATCCATGACGATCTTGGCGTTGCGCGGATCGAGCGAGGCCACCGGTTCGTCGGCCAGCACGATCTCCGGCTCCTGCACCAGGGCGCGACAGATGGCGACGCGCTGCTGCTGGCCGCCGGAGAGACTGTCGGCCTGCTGGGCGGCGAGCCCGGCGATGTCGAACTGGTCGAGCGCCGCGATGGCGATGGCGCGGTCCTTGCGGCTCCACAGCTTGCAGAGAGAGCGCGGCGCCGAGGTATGGGACAGCCGCCCCATCAGCACGTTGTTCAGCACGTCGAGCCGGCCGACCAGGTTGAACTGCTGGAAGATCATGGCGCATTGCTGGCGCCAGTGGCGCAGGGCACGGCCGCCCAACGCCGTCACCGGCTGACCGTCCCAGGCGATGCTGCCGGAACTCGGGTCGGTTAATCGGTTGATCATGCGCAACAGGGTGGACTTGCCGGCGCCGGAGCGACCAATCACGCCCACGAACTGGCCGCGGGGAATCGAAATGGAGATGGATTCGACGGCCGACGTCTTCCCAAACTTCTTCGACACGCTGTCGAATACAAGCATCGCCGCCCCTTCTTGTCACGCCAAGAACAGTGCGGTTTATGCTCTATGTGGGGCTCGCGAATCGGTGAAGAGTTGATGAACCGACCAAAGTGGGTACTTGTTCCTACGGTCCGAGCGGACTTCAGCCGGCGCCCGTGACGAGCCGCCCGATCCACGCCCACGCGCCCAACGCCGCGCCGAGCAGGCCGAAGCTGACGTTGCCGTCCAGCACCGCGGCCACCCCGAGCGCCACCGCCGCCACACTCGGCATGAGCCGGCGACCGGCGAGGCCGATCACGCCCAGCAGCAGCGCCGCGCCACCCCACACCCCCCAGTATTCCGACCAGAACAGCCATGCCCGCGGCGCGCACAGCAGCGGCGGGCGGGCCGCCTCGCAGGCGGCATCCCAGGCCGGCGACAGCGCGACCCGGGCGCGAAACACCTGCAACAGCCCGACCCCAATGGCAACGATCGGAAAACCGATCCAATCGCCCCGGCGCATCAGCCTCCGCCACGGGGGGTTGGCCCGCTCCAGGTTGCCCCCTATGGTGCGGCGCATCACGCCGCTACGGCTCAAGAACACCAACAGCAATGACAAGCAATCCTCCGCCAGCGTCCCTTGCCAAGCCGGCCAGCTTCCAGGATCTCATTCTGCGGCTGCAGAACTTCTGGGCCGGTCAGGGCTGCCTGATCCTGCAACCCTACGACGTCGAGATGGGCGCCGGTACCTTCCACCCCGCCACCACGCTGCGCGCCCTCGGCGCCAAGCCCTGGCGCGCTGCCTACGTGCAGCCCTCCCGTCGCCCCGGCGACGGCCGCTACGGCGAGAACCCGAACCGGCTGCAGCACTACTACCAGTACCAGGTCATCATGAAGCCCAGCCCGGAGAACGCGCAATCGCTGCTGCTGGATAGCTACCGCGAAATCGGCCTGGACCCGCTGGTGCACGATTTCCGCTTCGTCGAGGACGACTGGGAGAGCCCCACCCTGGGCGCCTGGGGGCTCGGCTGGGAAGTGTGGTGCGACGGCATGGAGGTGGGCCAGTTCACCTACTTCCAGCAGGTCGGCGGCATCCCCACCGCGCTCACCAGCTTCGAGATGACCTACGGCCTGGAACGGCTGGCGATGTATGTGCAGGACGTGGAGAACGTCTACGACCTCGATTTCAACGGCCACGGCGTGACCTACGGCGACGTGTTCCTGCGCGCCGAGCGCGAATACAGCGCGTTCAACTTCGAGTTCGCCGACACGGCGTTGCTGGCGCGGCACTTCGCGGACGCCGAGGGCGAGTGCGCCGCCCTGCTGGAGCGCCATCTGGCCCTGCCCGCCTACGACCAGTGCATCAAGGCCAGCCATCTGTTCAACCTGCTGGAGGCGCGCGGCGTCATCAGCGTCACCGAGCGCGCCGCCTATATCGGCCGCGTGCGCGCGCTGGCGAAGGGCTGTTGCGAGGCCTGGCTGGCGGGAGAGGAAGCGGTCCATGCCTGAGTTTTTCCTCGAACTGTTCAGCGAGGAAATCCCCGCCCGCATGCAGGCACGCGGCGCCGAGGATCTCGCGCGCCTGCTCGCCGGCGCCCTCGCTCCGCTCTCGCCCGCCTCCATCCGCACCTTCTACGGCCCGCGCCGCATCGCGCTGGCCGCCGAGGTCGCCGCCGGGCTCGCCGCCAGCAGCACCAGCGAGCGTGGCCCGCGCATCAACGCTCCCGAGCAGGCGCTCGCCGGTTTCCTGCGCAAGCACGGCGCCAGCCGCGAGCAGCTTCGCCAGGAAGGCGCGTTCTGGGTGCTCGACAAGGCCAGCGCCGGCATCGACGCCGCCACCCTGATCGCACGCGAGCTGCCCGGACTGCTGCGCCACTTCCCCTGGCCGAAATCCATGCATTGGGGCGGCGGTTCCGGCTTCACCTGGGTCCGCCCGCTGCGCCGTATCCTGTGCATTCTCGACGGCGAGACGGTGCCGTTCGCGCTGCGTGACGGCGACGACGATGCGCACGGCCTCGCCGCGTCCAACCTCACCGAGGGCCACCGCTTCCTCTCGCCGGGCGCCTTCGCGGTGCATTCGCTGGCCGAGTGGGAGAGCGGGCTGCGCGCGCGGCACGTCATCACCCACGCCGACGAGCGCCGCCGGCTGATCGGCGAGGGCGTGGCCCGGCTCGCGGCCGAGCGCGGGCTGACGGTGGTGGACGATCCCGGCCTGCTGGACGAAGTGGCCGGTCTGGTGGAGTGGCCGGTGCCGCTGCTCGGGCGCATCGACGCCGCCTACATGGACCTGCCGGCCGAGGTGATGCAGGTGTCCATGCGGGTGAACCAGCGCTACTTCGCGCTGCGCGACGCGGCGGGCCAGCCGGCGCCCTGGTTCGCCTTCGCCGGCAACATCATCGCCCGCGACGGCGGTGCCGCCACCATCGCCGGCAACGAACGGGTGCTGCGCGCGCGCTTCGCCGATGCCAGGCACTTCTGGGACCACGACCGCAGCCGCCGACTGGTGAGCCGCGTGCCGGCGCTGGATGGGGTGACGTTCCACGCCAAACTGGGCAGTCAGGGCGAACGGGTGCGCCGGCTGGTGCGGCTGGCCGGCGTCATCGCCTCGCAGGTCGGCGCCGATCCGGCGCTGGCGGAGCGAGCCGCCCTGCTGGCAAAGGCCGACCTCACCACCGGCATGGTCGGCGAATTCCCCGAACTGCAGGGCGTGATGGGCCGCTACTATGCCCTGCACGACGGCGAGAACGCCGCCGTCGCCGACGCCATCCGCGACCACTACGCACCGAAAGGCCCCAACGATGCCGTGCCGGAGCATCCGGTCAGCATCGCCGTGGCGCTGGCCGACAAGCTGGACCTGCTCGCCGGCTTCTTCGCCATCGGCGAGAAGCCGACCGGCTCCTCCGACCCCTACGCGCTGCGCCGGGCCGCGCTCGGGGTCATCCGCATCGTGCGCGAACGCCGTCTGCGCCTGCGTCTGCGCGCACTGATCGCCGCCGCTTGCATCGGGCTACCGGCGCAACCGGACGCCGACGAGCTGCTGGCGTTCCTGGCCGAGCGGCTGCGCGTGCAGTTGCGCGCCGAGGGCGCTCGGCACGACGTGCTCGCCGCCGTGCTCGCCGCCGGCCTGGACGAGGACATCACCCGCCTGCTGGCGCGCACCGACGCCGTCGCGTCGCTGCTCGGCAGCGCGGACGGCGCCGACCTGCTCGCCGCCTACCGCCGCGCCGCCAACATCCTGCGCATCGAGGAGCGCAAGGATGGACCCTACGACGGCACGGTGGACGGCACCTCGTTCGAGCTGCCGCAGGAGATCGCGCTGGCGGCGGCGCTCGACGGCGTGCAGGCCGAGGCCGGGCGGCGTCTCGCCGCCGAGGAGTTCGGCGCGGCGATGGAATCGCTCGCGGCCCTGCGGCCGACGCTGGACGCATTTTTCGACAAGGTTACTGTGAACGACGCGCGGGCGGAGCTGCGGCGCAACCGCCTGCGCCTGCTCGCGCGCGTGCGTGCCGCCATGAACACCGTCGCCGACTTCTCCAGGATTGAAGGCTGATATAGCGTCACCCCCGCGAAAGCGGGGGTCCACGCCACCCCGAGATGGTGCCGCGGCGCTGGATTTCCGCTTTCGCGGGAATGACGATGATAGAGACACTGAGGGAGCCAGACCGATGTCCAAGTGGGTGTACAGCTTCGGCGCCGGCCATGACGAAGGGCGGGCGGACATGCGCGACCTGCTCGGCAGCAAAGGCGCCAACCTGGCCGAGATGGCCAGCATCGGCCTGCCGGTGCCGCCGGGGTTCACCATCACCACCGACCTGTGCGCCGCCTACTACGCCAACAGCCGGAAATACCCCGAGGACCTGGCCGGGCAGGTGAGCGACGCCCTGGCCCGCGTCGAGCAGGCGGTGGGCCTGCGTTTCGGCGACAAGCGCACGCCGCTGCTGGTGTCGGTGCGCTCCGGCGCGCGCGTGTCCATGCCTGGCATGATGGACACGGTGCTCAACCTCGGCCTCAACGACGCCACCGTCGAGGGGCTCGGGGAGGCCTCCGGCGATGCGCGCTTCGCCTGGGATTCGTACCGCCGGTTCATCCAGATGTACGGCAGCGTCGTGCTCGGGGTGGACCACCACCGCTTCGAGGAGATCATCGAGCACGTGAAGCTCGACGCCGACGTGCTCGAGGACACCGCGCTCGACGCGATGCAGTGGCACCGCGTGGTGGACGGCTACAAGGAGATGGTGAGCCAGACTACCGGCAAGCCGTTCCCGCAGGACCCCGAGGAACAGCTCTGGGGCGCCATCGGCGCGGTGTTCGGAAGCTGGATGAACCCGCGCGCCAAAACCTATCGCCGGCTGCACGACATTCCGGTCACCTGGGGCACGGCGGTGAACGTGCAGGCCATGGTGTTCGGCAACATGGGCAGCGACTGCGCCACCGGCGTCTGCTTCACCCGCGACCCCTCCACCGGCGAGAACCTGTTCTACGGCGAGTTCCTGGCGAACGCGCAGGGCGAGGACGTGGTGGCGGGCATCCGCACGCCGCAGCCGCTCGCCAAGGCGCGGGCCAAGCCGGGCGAGGTCGCCATGGAACAGGCCCTGCCCGGCGCCTACGCCGACCTGCTGGCGGCGCGCGAGAAACTGGAGCGGCACTATCGCGACATGCAGGACATCGAGTTCACGGTGCAGCAGGGCAAGCTCTTCATGCTGCAGACGCGCGACGGCAAGCGCACCGCGGCGGCCAGCCTGCGCATCGCCGTGGAGATGGCGAATGAAGGGTTGATCGACCAGGCGGAGGCGGTGCGCCGGGTGAACCCGTCGGCGCTGGACCAGTTGCTGCACCCGATGCTCGATCCGAAGGCGCCGCGCACGCTGCTCGCCAAGGGACTCCCGGCCAGCCCCGGCGGGGCCAGCGGTGTCGTGGTGTTCAGCGCCGACGAGGCGGAGAGCCGCGCCGCGAAGGGCGAGTCGGTGATCCTGGTACGCATCGAGACCAGCCCCGAGGACATCCACGGCATGCACGCCGCCAAGGGCATCCTGACCACGCGCGGCGGCATGACCAGCCACGCCGCCGTGGTGGCACGCGGCATGGGCCGGCCTTGCGTGGCTGGCGCCGGCGGCATTGCGGTGGACTACGGCGGGCAGACGCTCTCGGCCGGCGGCCGGATGGTGCGGAGCGGCGAGGTCATCACCATCGACGGTGCCGCCGGTGAGGTGTTCGTGGGCGCGGTGGGCATGATCGAGCCCGCGCTCACCGGCGATTTCGCCACCCTGATGGAGTGGGCCGACGCCAGGCGGCGGCTCAGCATCCGCGCCAACGCCGAAACGCCGCTGGACGCCGAGATGGCGCGCAAGTTCGGCGCCGAGGGCATCGGGCTGTGCCGTACCGAGCACATGTTCTTCGACCCGCAGCGCATCAGCGCGATGCGGCAGATGATCCTGGCGCACGACGAGCACGGCCGGCGCGCCGCCCTGGAGCGGCTGCTGCCGTTCCAGCGACAGGATTTCATCGCGCTGTTCCGCATCATGGCCGGCCTGCCGGTGACCATCCGCCTGTTCGACCCGCCGCTGCACGAGTTCCTGCCGCAGGGCGAGGCGGAGCTGGCCGAGGTGGCGGCGGCGTTGGGCACCGACCTCGCCGCCGTGCGCCGCCGCGCCGCCGACCTGGCGGAGGCCAACCCGATGCTCGGCCACCGCGGCTGCCGGCTGGGCGTGGTCTTCCCCGAAATCTACGAGATGCAGGCGCGCGCGATCTTTGAGGGCGCGCTCGCGGTGGCGGAGGAAAGCGGCAAGGCACCGGTGCCGGAGATTATGATTCCGCTGGTGGGCATGCGCCGCGAGCTGGAGATCACGCGCGCGCAGGTGGACCGCGTCGCCGCCGAGGTGTTCCAGGCGCGCGGGCGGACGGTAGAGTACACCGTCGGTACCATGATCGAGCTGCCGCGCGCGGCGATCATCGCCGACCAGATCGCCGAACTGGCGGATTTCTTCAGCTTCGGCACCAACGACCTGACCCAGACGGTGCTCGGGCTTTCCCGTGACGACGCCGGGCGGTTCCTGCCGCGCTACGTGGAACTGGGCATTCTGCCGAAGGACCCGTTCGTGACGCTGGACGTGGAGGGCGTGGGCGCGGTAGTGCGCCAGGCGGTCGAGCGCGGGCGGTCGGTGAAGCCCGGGCTGAAGATGGGCATCTGCGGCGAGCACGGCGGCGATCCGGCTTCGATCGCGTTCTGCGAGGAAGTCGGGCTGGATTACGTCTCGTGCAGCCCGTACCGGGTTCCGGTGGCCCGCCTCGCTGCAGCGCAGGCGGCGCTGGGCCTGGGCCGCGACCGCACGGTCTGAAGCGCGGTCAGCGCGCGGGGTTGGTGGGGCGGCCGTGCGCGAAACAAGACTCTCAGCGCATCTTCGGCTGCCACAACCCCAGCGTGGCGCCGGTGGGATCGACGATGATGGACAGCGTGCCGATGTCCGTTATCGGCATGACATCGCGCAGGATCGTGGCCCCGAGCGACTTCGCCCTGGCGGTCGCGGCGACGATGTCGTCCACCAGCACGTAGGGCAGCCAGGCCGAGGGCGCGCCCGCCATCGGGTGCTGCATCATGCCGCCGCCGGTGCCTTCACCGACGTGGATCACCGTGTAGGGGCGGCCGCCAGCGTCTATGTCCTGGAGCGTCCAGTTGAACAACTGCTGATAGAAAGTCTTCGCCTTACCTAAATCGGTCGTGGCGAGTTCGACATGCACGAATGGATTGGCCATGACTGTTCCCTCGATTTGCAGAAGCCATACTGACTCGGCCATGGCGGCAGGATATGTTCAAGAGAATATTCCGAGCCGTTCATCACGGACCCGCGCGCATGCGATGTTGCGGCGCTTGCCGTCAGGGACGATATCGCACAAAAGCCGGTGACGGAGGGCATCGCGGCCGATGTCCGATGCGACAGAATGCGAAGATCGTGGCTAAGACCGCCCTTGTGAAGAACAGCACCGGCAGGACCGTCATCAGTCTGAAGGTGACGCTGCGCGGCGCGAAGCCACCGATCAGGATGCCGGTGAGGAACCAGAGCGCCGCCGAAGCCCACCTGCAGCGGCGGTGTATCCATGGTGCAACAATCCCCGGTGTAGCTGACCCAGGCGGCCATCGTAAGCCATTACGAGGCCGCCGGAGTCATTCAGTACTCGTCCCGCTGCTGGCCGCCCAAGGCCGCTGCCACGCAAGCGATGAAAGCGCCGACCAGCATCGACAAGGCTGTGAAGATCGAAAGGTAGGCCCCCGCCTTGCGAGCCGCGTCCGCGGTTTGGCGCGCCTTCACCTCCACGGCCTTTTCCTGCGCGATCACCTCGTCGACCCGCTTCTCCGCATCGGCCTGCGACAGATCGGTGTGGGCTGAAACGAGCTGCGCGAGATAGGTCCTGTCAGGCGCGGGAACGTCGCCATTCAGCATGCCATTGAGCAGAATGCGGGTGCTCTGCGCGCGCACATCCCCGTCTGAAGCGTTCGCACTCGGATGAGCGGTACGGTAGAGGTTGTCGATGAAATATGCTGTCGGGTCCGCACGAGTGCCGCCCGATTGGGTTGCTGCTTGCGTTACCCCTTGGCTTGCACCCGCGGCGGCACCGGATGCCACGCCAGCCATCATGGTGGCGGCCCCGCTAACCACGGAGGATGCCGCCGAGGCAAGGAGAACTACACCAATCACTGAGGCGGCCGCCCAGGTCAAAAAGCCGTTCGCCGTGTCGCGGAAAAACACTTCATGCGTGTGCAGGCCAACCCACTTGGTCCGCAGCCGGCCCGTGAGGTAGCCGCCCAAGCCGGATGCCAGCCATTGCACGACGATTAGCCACACCGCCGTCATCACTGTGAACGTCGTCGCCGAGGCTCCAAAGTTGGACCAGGGCGACACCGAAGCGAGGCCTAGGCCCGATCCGAGAGCCAGAAGGATCAGCGACAGCGCTGCTGCCGCAAGTGCACCTCCGATGATGGCCGGCCAAGCGACGCCCGAGGTCGAAGCCTCAAGAAGGGGCCTGTTTTCCACATAGGCGCCAGATGTGCCGGCTATGGAAGATTCGGGCATGTTTCTTACTCCTATCCTGTCAGTGCCAGAACAGCGCGAGCAGAATAATGATTGGGATCGGCACACCCAGAAGCCAAAGAAGAATTCCGCGGCCCATGTTCATCTCCATTTCTTGATGTAGTTTCGATCGGAGCATCAACCTGGCAGTGCAGCGCGAACAGCGGCAGCCCCAACGTCAGCGCCGCCCCAGTAGAAAGCCCATCGCGCCGCAGATAAGTCCAACGACCAGAAGAGCGATGAGGGGCTGCTGCTCAACGGAATCGGTAACGGCCGCCGCCGCCCCACGCACCTGGTTTCGAGCTTGACCATAAACATGCTCTGCCGCCGCACTTGCGTGGCTCGCTAATGCCTCCACTTCGGTCTTGGCGTCACCAGCAAGGGCACCCACGGCAGACCCAATTTCGCCTGCAACGTTTGCAGCCCGGTCTTGGATACTGGTCTTATCCATTGATTGCACTCCGGTTGAAGGGCTCAGAGATAACAACGGCAACGCTTGTACCAGCGAGGGGTGTGATCGACCGTGTGGCTTCGGACATAGTCAAACCCCTTTGCGCGAAAAAACCTCGCTTGACCTCAAACTAGCGAGCCAAGGCTAGACTGAGGTTGACATTTTGCAAGCTTTCCCTAACCGACGTGGTTATACCAGGCAGCATCCTGCGAAGGCAGGCTCGGAAACTACTCAGCACTATCTTCCTTGGAAGGCCGTAAGCAGCGGAGTTACCCACTACCATATTGAATTACCGCGCCACGACGTGTTGCTTACCGAGGGCGTGCCGGCAGAATTCTGCCTCGATACCAGCGACCGCTCAAACTTCGACAACGGCGGCGGCGTAGTACGTTTGCACCCCGATTCCACGACACTCGGCTGGGAAGCGTATGGATGCGTTCCCCTGGTCGTCACCGGCCCGGAACTGGAAACCGCTTGGCGTTGCGTGAACGCGCGCGCGGCCTAGCTGCTGCCGATCAGGATGCCGGTGAGGAACACCAGGGCGCCGCCGAAGCCCACCTGCATCGCCGCCGACAGCGGCGGCGTGTCCATGTAGCGCCAGCGAATCCAGGTAATCACCGCCAGTTCGGCGATCACCACCGCCATCGCCACCGCCATCGCCGTCCAGAAATCGTGGATGAAGAACGGCAGGGTGTGACCGATGCCGCCCAGCGTGGTCATCAGGCCGCAGATCAGCCCACGCATCCACGGCGCGCCGCGCCCGGTCAGGCTGCCGTTGTCCGACAACGCCTCGGCGAACCCCATGGAAATCCCGGCCCCGAGGGAGGCCGCCAGCCCGACCAGCAGCGCGTCGCTCGACTTGCCGGTGGCAAAGGCGGCGGCGAACACCGGCGCCAGCGTCGAGACCGAGCCATCCATCAGCCCGGCCAGACCCGGCTGCACCACGCGCAGCACGAAAATCCGCCGCGAGGTCGCCTCCTCCGCGGCGCGGGTGCCCGCCGGCACGTTCTCCGCCACCAATCGCTCGGCGGTTTGCTCGTGCTGCGCCTCCGCCTCGGCCAGGTCGCCCAGCAGCTTGCGGATGGAAGCGTCGGTGGTGCGGCTGGCGGCACGGCGATAGAACTGCTGCGTCTCCGCCTCCATCACCTCCGCCTCCTGGCGCACCTTGTCCACGCCGAGCGAACGGATCTGCCAGATCGGGCGGTGCTTCACGAAGCCGCCCACGTCCTGCCGGCGCACCAGAACGATGTGCTCGCCGAATTTCTGGCGGTAGAGTTCGATCAGCCGGCGGCGATGCTCGCCCTCCTCCAGCGCCATCTCGTCGAACACCTTGGAGCTGCCCGGGTAGTCCTGGCGCAGCCCTTCCGCGAAATCGGCATAGATGCGGCTGTCCTCCTCCTCGTTGCTGATGGCGAGCGCGAGGATCTCCTTCTCGCTCAAGTCGCTGAAATTGCGCATGCGATTCCCCTGGGCGCGGACCGACAGAACGGGCGCCGACGGCCAGAACCTGGGCACGGCAACCCCGATTGAAACCAAATACAACGGCGCACCGTCATGGAAATCGAAGGTCGCGCCGATAGCGAAAGCCGATCGAACCCGCAGACTTGCAAGTCCACGAGCCGCGTCCGGCCGTACGCACTATGGCTGCCGCTGCCGAAACGATCAAGTTGGCGGCGAAATAATGAGACTGCGTCGCATGCTCATCGTCAGCGCACCACGAGCGCGGCGCGACGGCCCGGGTGGACCGAACCGTCGCGCCGCTCGGGTCCGCTGCTACGCGGCGAGCCGCGGCGAGATAGGCCGCCGCTCCAGCCGCGCACGCCCCGCCGCGTCGGCCGCCTTCAGCGCCGCGA
>Ga0224531_1000587_pt1 | contig 17782 bp, 18 predicted proteins | sample CBST100metaG_FD_179876 | JGI IMG/M metagenome (GOLD analysis project Ga0224531, IMG submission 179876) | Peat soil microbial communities from Stordalen Mire, Sweden - C.B.S.T100 | ecosystem: Environmental > Terrestrial > Soil > Wetlands > Peat | place: Sweden: Norrbotten County, Stordalen Mire... | reverse complement strand
GGGAGTGGGGGATTGGGCGAGCGCGGGAGAGAATGCGGCGAGGAGAGCAAAGAGGGCGAGCGCGAGTGGGCGAGGGAGTCTCAAAAGATATACGCTCTTCGTGGCAGCCGCTTTGTCTCATCCGAGGAAGGGGTTGCGGAGTTCCAAGGGCCCGTAGTGCGTTCCATGGTGCATGTCTTCGGTGTAGAGGATGGTTGCGCCGGAGCGGATGGCGGCCTCGACGATGAGGGCGTCCCAGTAGCTGATGTGGCTTTGCTGAACGCGCTGGAGGGCAAGTTGGACGAGGGAGGCGTCGTTGGCTATGACTGTTTCACGTGAGAGTTCATCGACGATCTCCGACGCCTCTTTGAGGCTGAGTGGAGGCGTGCCTTTGCGCATTGCATTCGTGATGAATTCGGACAGAACCTGCGCACTGATGCGTAGGTTGGTCCGCTTGCTGAGTTCAGCTATCAGGGCTTTGGCAATAGCCACCTTCTCAACTTCGAGTGAGTTTGCCCTGGATAGAGCGTAGAGAAGGATGTTTGTGTCTACGAACGCGGCCATGTGCGCTCGGCGTAGATCTCTTCGCGGGTGAGGGGCTTTCCGATGTCGCCCAAGGGGCCGCGCTCCATAAGGCGGAGAAGTGCCGAGTTGTCGCGATGGCGAGGCGGTTCCGTAGCGGACACGCTTTTGAGCAGGTCTGCGACCAATTGATCGAGACTGGTCTGACGGCGCACTGCTTCAAGCTTGGCGGCTTCGAGGATTTCGGGGTCAATCGCGATGGTGAGGCTGGCCATAAGACCTCCGCTGGATTCATTTTAGCACTTGGGGTGGGACCCCACGTCTCAGAACCTGTTTAAAAACTACTGGGCTCGCACACAACGAGGAGACAGACAACGACGAAATACGGGGATTCTTCGCTTCGCTCAGAATGACAATTCGTAAATCTCCGCTGCGAAAAGCAGTATTTAAACAGGTTCTCAGGCAAGACGTGGGGCACACGGTGACGATGTAACGTTGCGAAGATGAGGCACCCGGCTAATTGTCCTTCAATGAACTTTGTTCTTCAGCACTCCAAGCCTGTACCGTCAAGCCGACAGGATATGTGCCGAGTTCTTGAATAAAGTATGGTTCGAGTTTGAGTTCCATGATTATGCCATCATCCCAAGCCACATTTTGGTTGATCGACAGTTGGATCTCTCCGCCTTCCGATATGAAGGACCTCAGATATTTACTGTGAGTATCGAGAAACGCGAGAAAATCATCGAGGGCTTGTGCGAACTCTTCGTTGCTATCACCACTTCGATAATGCGTCATCCAGAAAGTGGATTTCTGAATTACTGTTCCAATCTCGAGACCAGCTTCCAGCTTGGCGACCGGCGTTAGTCCAAGCGCTTCAGTGATACTGGCTGGGTCACGGGACGTGTGATGCATGACGAGAACAAGCCGAAAGTGATCGACTACGCGGTCGTCGCTCATATCTGTCACTTTCCTTCGAGGACGCGGGAGAAGATGGCGTCTACGTTGGCTAGCTGGCGGTGGTAGTCGAAGGCGCGGACGAGTTGCTCGGGGGTGAGGAGGGCAGTGATCTCGGGGACGCGGGCGATCTCGTCGCGGAAGACGAGGTCTTCCTTCCAGGCGCGCATGGCATGGGACTGGACGAGGCGGTAGGCGTCTTCGCGGGACATTCCGGCGGCGGCGAGATCGAGCAGGAGCTGGCCGCTGAAGATGAGGCCGCCGGTGGATTCGAGGTTGCGCAACATGCGCGCGGGATAGACGAGGAGCTTGGCGATGAGGTTTTCGGTCTTGGCGAGGAGATAGTCGGCGAGGATGGTGGAGTCGGGCAGGATGACGCGCTCGGCGGAGGAGTGGGAGATGTCGCGCTCGTGCCAGAGGGCGATGTCCTCGAAGGCGACCTGGGCGTTGGCGCGGACGACGCGGGCGAGGCCGCTGATCTGCTCGCTGGTGATGGGGTTGCGCTTGTGCGGCATGGCGGAGGAGCCTTTTTGTTTCTCGCTGAAGAACTCTTCGGCCTCGCGGACCTCGGTGCGCTGGAGGTGACGAATCTCGGTGGCGATTTTGTCTAAAGTCGAGCAGAGGATGGCGAGCGCGGCGATGTAGGCGGCGTGACGGTCGCGCTGGACGACTTGCGTGGCGACGGCGACGGGGGTGAGGCCGAGTTCCGCGCAGATGGCGGCCTCGTGCTCCGGCTTGAGATGGCCGAAGGTGCCGACGGCGCCGGAGAGCTTGCCGACGCGGAGGTCTTCGGCGGCGGCGTCGAAGCGGGTGAGGTTGCGCTGCATCTCGGAGTACCAAAGCAAAAGTTTGAGGCCGAAGGTGGTGGGTTCGGCGTGGATGCCGTGAGTGCGGCCGACGATGGGGGTGTGCTTGAACTCGAGGGCACGGTTTTTTAATGTTTCCGAAAGCGCGAGGATTCCGGCGCGGATGAGGGCCGAGGCGTCGCGGAGCTGGAGAGACTGCGCGGTGTCTACGACGTCGGTGCTGGTGAGGCCGAAGTGCAGCCAGCGGGAGACTTCGGGGTCATTGATGTTTTCGGCGACGGTGGTGGTGAAGGCGATGACGTCGTGGCGGACTTCGGCTTCGATCTCGTTGATGCGGGCTACGGTGAAGTTGCCGCGGTCGCGGATGGCGTCGGCGGCGGCCTGGGGGACGAGGCCGAAACGGGCGAGGGCCTGGGAGGCGGCGGTCTCGACCGTGAGCCAGCAGCGGAACTTATTTTCGTCGGACCAGATGCGGCCCATGGCAGGACGTGTGTAGCGGGCGATCATAGGGGAACCAGTGGTAAGTGGATAGTGGTAAGTGGTCAGAAAAGACTATACGCCGAAGAGGGCGGACATTTCGTCGTGGAGGAAGCCTTGGCCGGGGCGGTACGGCTGAATCCAGCGGCCGTCGAGGACGAACTGGGGGATGGCACGCTTGCCGGTGTGGGCGATGACCTGGTCGGCTGCGCCGGGGGTGGTTTCGATGTCGATGTCGGTGTAGGGGATGGAGTGATCGGCGAGGAAACGCTTGGCCTCGCGGCAGTCGCGGCACCAGGCGGCAGAGTAGACGAGGAGAGCCATGCCACTATTTTACGACGCGGGAGCGGGTTGACGGAGAGGCGTGCAATCGCGGGGGAGAAAACGCCGTCTATTGGGGCATGAACGGAACGTGTGCAGTACAACTTTATCTTCAGGTGGGCCTCCGGAGTAGAGGGCCTGCCCCGTTGCTGCCTCGGAGGAATACGAGCACGATCGGAGGGCCTGAGTATATTTCCAATTTGCGGAGACATTCGCGGGAGTTGCGCGTCTCACCTATGAACCTGCGCAACCAGGGATGCAGGTGGGAGGGCCACAGAATGAGCGTCGCTGAAGGGTCTCGCGTTGCCCGCTGGATGTTGCTTGCATCGTTGGTTCCAGTCGCGCGGGCACAGAGTTTGCCGCCGAGTGCAGCGGCTTTGTCCGCGGCCGATTCGCCTACGCCGGCGGCTTCGGTCGCTGCGCCTGCGGTCGCTGCTGTGCCTGCTGCTGCTGTCGCTGCGCCTTCGGCGGCTGCCGCGACCGCAGCGGTTCCGTCCATGGCAGCGATCCCCTCGCCGAAGGCCCGTGTTGCCGCGGCAGCACCGTGGACGCAGAGGACAATTCGGTTTTCCAATGAGACACCCGTGCTGGGTCTGCCATTGGCAGGCGGCAAATCGAGGCCGCATTGCTCCACCGACGGCATGGAATTCTTAGATCTTTCGTGGGGTTCGGCAACATCCGATGCATCGGCCGCGCCAGATCTCTACCGGATCTCGCCGGATGGCGAGGTGAGAGAACTGCTGCGCAAGCTGCCGCCGAACTTCAGCAACGTCTCCGTGCGGGATTTCTTTGCGGGCGACCGGACAGTGGTCACGCTGCTGGAAGCGGTCAATCGAGATGACGGAACGGAGGCTTCTCCGCCGCGCGAAAAGGAATATTTTTTGTCGACTTCGGACCACGATGGCGACCTGAACAGTCTTGTGCAGATGGACGTGCGATTCAAGCCGGTCAGGATTGCGCGCTTTGGGGCAGGCGACTTTGTCGTGCTGGGCTGGGACGAAGGCAACCTGCTGCCAATGCTTGCACTGCTGAAAGAGGATGGGACGATACGGCGCTTCGTCGATATGGACTCGCGCAGGCCCGATGCGGCACACGTTGCGCACGCCTCCGAACCGGGGAACGAGACCGCATCGGCTGAACAGACGCACGCGACACTGGATTCATTGCAGGACGCCGCGTTCGTTGCCTACGGAAGCGAGTTGTTGCTTACCTACCCTGGAACAAACAAGCCGGTCCACGCATTGAGCGCTGTTGGCGAAGGCAGGTCGATCCCAATCGCGCTGCCGGGAGGCTATGTGCTGCACGACGTACTGGCTTCGGACTCGCACGGGGTGCTGGTGGTGCGCGCACGAGCCGTGGAAGATCCAGCCAAGGCCGCAACCGGCGGCGCGGCCCAGGAACCGCAGATGCGACTGTTCGAGGTGAGTGCTTATACCGGAGCTTTGCTGCGTGAGCTGGTCTTTGCCAAACCGCGAGTCTCCGAGGTGACGTGCGCCGCAAACTCCTCGCTGACCGCGATCTTCTATGACACGGTTGCCCATGCGGACCGCGACGCCGCAAACGCCGGAACGACGGATGACGCGACGCAACTGGTCATTTCTACCGTTCGCAGATAGCAGGGAGATTCCAGTTTAGGGTTGGACCTTTGTTGCGCTGAGGACGACGTGCCTGCTCTAGCGGCGGGCGCGGAAGAAGGCGGTGAGGAGCGCACCGCACTCGTCGGCGAGGAGGCCGGAGGAGACTTCGACCTGGTGGTTGAGCTGGGGGTGGTTGAGGACGCTGAGGACAGAGCCGCATGCGCCGGCCTTGGGGTCGGGCGCGGCGTAGACCAGGCGGCTGACGCGGGCGTGGAGGATGGCGCCGGCGCACATGGCGCAGGGCTCGAGGGTGGTGTAGAGAGTGCAGCCCTCGGGCAGGCGATAGTTGGCGAGGGCGCTGCCGGCGTGGCGGAGGGCGACGATCTCGGCGTGGGCGGTGGGGTCGTGGTCGCGCAGGACACGGTTTTGGCCGCGGGCGACGATCTCGCCGTTGTGGACGATGATGGCGCCGATGGGGACTTCGCCATCGCGCCCGGCGGCGCGGGCTTCAGCGATGCAGGCGCGGAGGTAGTCGAGGTCGGAGGGCATTCCTTGAGTATAATAGTGCATAAGCTCATATGTGGATATGTGTTTATGAGGGGGATGTTGCAATGGCGAGCACGGCGACGCGATGGAACCTTGTGATCTCGACCGATACGGACGTCAATCTGAGGCAGTTTCTTGCCAGTCAGGGCGGGGGGCGGAAGGGAGATCTTTCAAAGTTCGTGCAAGAGGCGGTGGAGGCCAGGATCTTTCAGCTTAGGGTGGCGGAGATTAAGGCGGCGAACGCGGGTATACCCGCTGATGAACTTCAAGCTGCAGTTGACGAGGCGATTCGCGCGGTGAGAGCGGAGCGGCGGAAGAAGAGTCGACAGATCGTGCGGAAGGCGTAAACGGTGCGGGTCGTTCTTGACACGAATGTGCTGGTGTCTGCGCTGCTCTCTCCGGAGGGGACGCCAGCTAGGATTTACAGTGCATGGATAGAGGGCAGATTTACGCTTCTGACCAGCTCGGAGCAGCTTGCCGAGTTGAAGGCAACCCTGGCCAAGCCCAAGCTGCGGAGGTATGTACGCCGTGCACAGACGGGCAAACTGATCAATGAACTCGGGTCCTTTGCGGAGATAGTCAGCGAGTTGCCCATCGTACGGAGGTCGCCGGATCCTGACGATGATTTTCTGCTGGAGCTGGCCGAGGGGGGCCAAGCCGATTATCTTGTTACCGGGGACCAAGGCGATTTGCTGTTGCTGGGGCGACATGGGAGAACGAGGATCGTTAAGGCGACCTTCTTTTGTGAGAGCGTGCTGAGGCGACAGAGCGGCAAATGAAGCTTGGCTGCTCCGCGGCTTTAGAGCAATAGCAACATTATTATAATGTACCAAAGCGAAGTCTGAACCAAGCCTGAGCGTCTTGGGGTGTGATGCATGGGAGCAGTTGGGTGATGGCCTGGTCGAGGGCTTCTTTGGAACGCGCCTTTGCGCAGCGCAGCAGTTGTTTGAGTTTGGCCCAGGCTTTTTCGATGGGGTTCAGGTCGGGAGAATAGGGCGGCAGATAGAGCACTTTGGCTCCGCGTGTTTCGATCCACTCGCAGACGCTGTCGGCTTTATGGGAACTGAGGTTGTCCATCACCACAACCTGACCTGGTTGCAGCTTCGGGCAGAGCAGATGTTCGACGTAAGCCAGGAAGATGTCGCCGTCGGTAGGCTCTTCGATGGTCATGGTCGCGATCATTCCGTCCAGGCTCATGGCGCTTAGGATGGTCATGATTTTCCAGTGCCCGCCGGGGGTGGCCTCGTGGATGCGCCGCCCTCCGCGGCAGCGCCCACGCAGCCGCGTCATGGAGGTCGTGACCCCGATTTCATCCAGATAAATCAATCGTTCCGGCGGGATGTCGCGGATCGTTTCGAGGAACTCCCGGCGCCGCTTGAGATTCGCTTCCGTGTCCCGTTCGACGGCGTGGAGCGACTTTTTTTTAGACGCAGCCCAAGCCGCACAACCCAAAGTCTCACCAGCGACCAACTCATTTCCACACCGCTATCGGCGACGATCTGCTCACGCAGTTCGGCCACCGTCAGATCGGAATTGGCCTCGACCAGTTCCACCATCCGACCGGCCACCGCAGCACTGACGCGGCTCTTCGGTCCAGGCCGGTGACGCACCCGTTCCATCTGACCGGTCGCCTGCCGCTGGCGGAAGATCTTCTCCACATATCCAAGACTCACGCCAAAAACCGCCGCCAGTTTCCGGAAGCTGCCGTGTCCGTTCGCATGCGCCTCAAATATCTTGCGCCGTAGATCATCCTCATAGGCTCTCGCCATGTTTGTCTTCGTCGCGGAGTTTCGCCTCTACTACCTTACACTATATTTAGTATTGCTCTAGAGCATTTTCACAGTACCTGTGGTGTCGGAAAGCTCCTGCGGTGTGGTTTTCTTTGAGAGAAAACCACGCAAGCGACTTTCGCCCCACTCTACACCTACTGTGAAAATGCTCTACACCAGCACGCTTTGCCCCAGAGTCAGCGATTCGGGCTTTGCGGCCAGGTAGCGGTCGATGGACGCGGCGGCCTTGCGGCCCTCCGTGATCGCCCACACCACCAGGGACTGGCCGCGCCGCATGTCGCCCGCGGCGAAGACGCCCTCCACCGAGGTGGCGTGGTTCTCGTCCGTGGCCACATTGCCGCGCGGGTCCAGCTTCAACCCCAACTGCTCGATCATCCCGGAGCGCACCGGCCCCAGGAAGCCCAGGGCAAGCAGCACCAGATCGGCCTCAATGGTGAACTCCGAACCCGCAACCGCCGCAAAGCTGGGCGGCGGACCGACGCGCACCGCGTGCAGATGCGTGATGCGGCCCTCGTCGTTGCCGGTGAACTTTACGCTGTTGATGCCCCAGTCGCGGATTCCGCCTTCTTCGTGGCTGCTCTCGGTGCGCAACTGCAGCGGCCACATCGGCCATGGAGTGGACGCGGCGCGCGTCTCCGGCGGCTTGGGCATGATCTCGAACTGATGCACGGTGCTGGCGTGCTGGCGCAGGCTGGTGCCCAGACAGTCCGCACCCGTATCGCCTCCGCCCAAGATGATGACCCGCTTGCCCGTGGCGAGAATATCAAGCGATGCGTCCATCACATCGCCCTCGCAGCGGCGGTTCTGCTGCGGCAGGAACTCCATGGCAAAATGGATGCCCTTGAGTTCGCGGCCCGGGATCGCCAGGTCGCGCGGCCGCTCGGAGCCGCCCGCCAGCAGGATCACGTCGTACTCGTCGCGCAGCTTCTGCACATCGACATTGACGCCCACGTGCGCGTTGGTCACAAACGTCACGCCCTCCAAGCGCATCTGCTCGATGCGGCGGTCGAGGAGGTGTTTTTCCAGCTTGAAGTTGGGAATCCCATAGCGCATCAGCCCGCCGATGCGGTCGTTCTTCTCATACACCGTCACCGCGTGGCCGGCCCTGCGCAACTGCTGCGCCGCAGCCAGTCCCGACGGGCCGCTTCCCACCACCGCAACGCTGCGTCCGGTCTCCTGTTCGGGCGGCTCGGGTTGGATCCATCCCTCATCCCACGCGTGGTCCACAATGCCGCGCTCGATCTGCTTGATGGAGACGGCAGGCTCGGTGATGGCCAGCACGCACGCCGCCTCGCAGGGCGCCGGACAGATGCGCCCGGTGAACTCCGGGAAGTTGTTGGTCGCGTGCAGCCGCCGGATCGCGCTGGCCCAACGCCCGTTGTATACCAAGTCGTTCCAGTCCGGGATCAGGTTGTTCAGCGGACAGCCGGTGTGGCAGAAGGGCACGCCGCAGTCCATGCAGCGCGCTCCCTGCTGGCGCTGCTTCGTCTCGGCGAAGGGCTGGTAGACATCCAGCCAGTCCTGCAACCGCTCCTCGACCTTGCGCCGCTTTGGCTGTTCGCGTTCGATCTCAAGAAAACCCGTGACCTTACCCATGCTGCACCTGCCCTGCCGCCACCAGAGGCGACGCGATTATTGGGGGAATATTGCGCACTGGTGAGACATAGTCCGATTCAGCGCGCGGAATCCCGAGAACGCGCTTGTATTCATGCGGAAACACCTTGATGAACTGTGCCTGCGTGGTCTCCCAGTGTTCCAGAATCCACGCCGCCCGCGGACTGCCCGTCAGGTCGATGTGGCGCTGGATGAGGCCGCGCACCAGCTTCACGTCCTCGTCCAGAACCAGCGGTTCCAGGTCCACGCCGGTCTTGTTGCAGCGGCGCGTGGTGAAGTCGCCCACGTCGTCGTAGACAAACGCCCGTCCGCCGTTCATTCCGGCGGCGAAGTTGCGTCCGGTCGCGCCCAGCACAACCACCGCGCCATTGGTCATGTACTCGCAGCCGTGATCGCCCACGCCCTCGACGACCGCCGTTGCGCCTGAGTTGCGCACCGCGAAGCGCTCGCCCGCGATGCCGCTGAAGAAGGCCTCGCCAGCGGTCGCGCCGTAGAGCACCACGTTGCCCACCAGAATGCTCTCCTCCGGCAGGAAGCTCGAAGTCTTCGGCGGGTAGACGATAATGCGCCCGCCGGAGAGTCCCTTGCCCACATAGTCGTTGGAGTCGCCCTCCAACTCCAGCGTGACGCCCGCGGGGACGAACGCCCCAAAGCTCTGTCCCGCCGAGCCTGTGAAGCGGAAGTGGATGGTCTCGTCCGGAAGTCCTTCCTCGCCATAGCGCATCGCAATCTGGCCGCCCAGCATCGCTCCCACCGTGCGATGCACGTTGCGAATGGCGAAGCTGCCCGTCACCGGCTTCCGTGATTCCAGCGCAGGCCTGGCCTTCTCGATCAGCGCATGGTCCAGCGCCTGGTCCAGCCCATGGTCCTGTTCCTTCGTCTTCCGCCGCCCCACATGCGAAGGCAGCTCGGGCGAAAAAAGAATCGACGCGAGATCGATCCCCTTGGCCTTCCAGTGAGCGTCGGCGACCACGGCATCGATCCGGTCCACGCGGCCCACCATCTCATCGACCGTGCGGAAGCCCAGCTTCGCCATGTGATGGCGCATCTGCTCGGCAATAAAAAAGAAGAAGTTGATGACGTACTCGGGCTGCCCATGGAAGCGCGCGCGCAACACCGGGTCCTGCGTAGCGATTCCAACCGAGCAGGTATTCAGATGACACTTGCGCATCATGATGCATCCCATCGCGATCAGCGGCATGGTGGCAAATCCGAACTCCTCTGCGCCCAGCAGCGCGGCGATCACAACATCGCGCCCGGTCTGCAGCTTGCCGTCGGTCTGCACCTTGATGCGGCTGCGCAGATCGTTCAGCAGCAACACCTGCTGCGTCTCCGCCAGGCCCAGCTCCCACGGCAACCCTGCGTGCTTGATCGAACTCTGCGGCGATGCTCCCGTGCCGCCGTTGTCGCCGGAGATCAGCACCACGTCGGCGTGCGCCTTGGAGACGCCCGCAGCCACCGTGCCCACGCCCGCCTCCGCCACCAGCTTCACCGCGATGCGCGCCTTCGGGTTCACGTTCTTCAGATCGTAGATCAGTTGCGCCAGGTCTTCGATGGAGTAGATGTCGTGGTGCGGCGGCGGGGAGACCAGCGTCACTCCGGCGACCGAACAGCGCAGCCGCGCGACGATCTCGTCCACCTTGTGTCCGGGCAACTGTCCGCCCTCGCCGGGCTTTGCGCCCTGCGCCATCTTGATCTGGATCTCGTCGGCGTTCACCAGGTAGTTGGCCGTCACGCCGAAGCGCCCGCTGGCCACCTGCTTGACCGCGCTGCGCCGCAGATCGCCGTTGGCGTCGCGCTTGAAGCGGTCCGGGTCCTCGCCGCCCTCGCCGGTGTTGGACATCCCGCCAATCCGGTTCATCGCAATCGCCAGCGTCTCGTGCGCCTCCTTGCTGATGGAGCCGAAGCTCATCGCTCCGGTGGTGAAGCGTTTGACGATCTCCTTGGCCGGCTCCACTTCGTCGATCGGCAGCGCCTTGTCCGCGTATTTGAACTGCATCAGCCCGCGCAGCGTACACAGGTGCTTGCTCTGCTGGTCGATCAGGTCGGTGTACTCCTGGAACGTGGCCGGATTGTTCTGCCACACCGCCTGCTGTAGCTTGCTGATGGTCTGCGGATTCACCATGTGGTACTCGCCGCCCTCGCGGTATTGGTACTGCCCGCCCACAACCAGGTCCGTCTCCGAATCGGTCAGCGGCTGGAAGGCGTACTCGTGCTTCATCTGCGCCTCTCGCGCCAGCACATCCAGTCCCACGCCCTCGACACGCGAGGCCGTGCCGGAGAAGTACGCGTCCACCAGCTCCTTGTTCAGCCCAACCGCCTCGAAGACCTGCGCCCCGCGATAGCTCTGCAGCGTGCTGATCCCCATCTTGGAGAAGGTCTTCAGCAGGCCCTTGTTGATCGCCTTGATGTAGTTTTTCTCCGCGTACTCGGACGTAACGTCTTCCGCCAGCAGCCCGCGCAGCTTCATGTCGTGCAGCGTCTCAATCGCCAGATAGGGGTTGATCGCGCTTGCACCGTATCCGATCAGCAGCGCAAAGTGCATCACCTCGCGCGGCTCTCCGCTCTCGATAATCAATGCCACCTGGGTCCGCGTCTTGTCGCGCACCAGTTGGTTGTGTACCGCGGCCATCGCCAGCAGGCTGGGAATTGGGGCCAGCGTCTCGTTCACCCCGCGGTCCGACAGGATCAGCAATGTATAGCCCGATTTCACGGCGTACGCGGCGCGCGCGCTCAGGTCGTCCAGTGCGTGCTTCAGTCCGGCCTCACCATCCGCCGCGTGGAAGAGCGTCGGCAGAGTGGTCGCCAGCAGATCGCCCGAAGAGATCCGCCGCAGCTTCTCCAGATCGCGATTGGTCAGAATCGGGTGGGGGATCTTCAGTGTGTGGCAGTTCTCCGGCGCCTCGTTCAGAATGTTGCGCTCCGTCCCGATGTAGCTGATCAACGACATCACCAGCTCTTCGCGGATCGGGTCGATCGGCGGATTGGTCACCTGCGCAAAGAGCTGCTTGAAGTAGCTGAACAACTGCTGCGGCCGGTCCGAAAGGCAGGCCAGCGGAACGTCCGAGCCCATCGACCCGGTCGGCTCCATGCCCGTAGAAGCCATCGGCCCCAACAGTACCTTAAGGTCCTCCTCGCTGTACCCGCAGGCGCGCTGGCGGCGCAACAAAGTCTCCGGGTCCGATGTGATCACCTTCCACGGCTCCGGCAGATCGTCCAGCAACACCTGCTGCTCCTTCAGCCACTCCGCATAGGGCTGGCGGCCGGCCAGCGACTGCTTGATCTCCTCGTCCGAAATAATGCGATGCTCCACCGTATCCACCAGGAACATCCGGCCCGGCTGCAACCGGCCCTTCTTGCGCACGTCCTCCGGCGGCACCTCAATCACGCCCGCCTCCGACGCCAGCACCACCAGATCGTCCTTGGTCACGATGTACCGCCCAGGCCGCAATCCGTTGCGGTCGAGCGTCGCGCCAACCACGCGGCCATCGGTGAAACACACCGACGCCGGCCCGTCCCACGGTTCCATCAACGACGCGTGGTACTCGTAGAACGCGCGCTTCTTCGGGTCCATCTCCGGATTGCCAGACCACGCCTCGGGAATCAGCATGGCCATCACATGGGGCAGCGAGCGGCCCGACTGGAACAAAAACTCCACCGCGTTGTCGATCGAAGCCGAGTCGCTGCCGCCCGGCACGATCACCGGATACACCTTGTCGATCTTGCCGTCGTAGAGCGGGCTCGCCAGCACAGACTGGCGCGCGTTCATCCAACTGATGTTGCCGCGAATGGTGTTGATCTCCCCGTTGTGCGCCATGTAGCGATACGGGTGCGCCAGCTTCCAACTGGGAAATGTGTTGGTCGAGAACCTCTGATGCACCAGGCACAGCGCGCTCGCCACCAGCGGATTGGCCAGCTCGAGGTAGAACTTCTCAATCTGCGGCGCCAGCATCAGACCCTTGTAGACGATGGTGCGGCAGGAGAGCGACGGAATGTAGAAGTCGTCCTTGTCCTCGATCTCCGACGCTGCAATCTCGTTCTCTGTCCGGCGGCGGACGATGTATAGCAGCCGCTCGAACGCGTCCTCGTCCATCCCCTCTGGACGCCCCATGAACATCTGCTCGATGTACGGCTGCGATGCGCGCGCCTCGCGCCCGATCAGATCTCCATTCACCGGTGTATCGCGCCAGCCCAGCAGATGCAGCCCCTCGGACTGCGCAACCCGCTCCAGAACCCCTTCGCACTGCAGCCGGCTGTGCTTGTCCACCGGCAGAAACACCATGGCCACCCCATAGCTTCCGCGCTCGCCCAACTGCGTCCCCAGCTTGCCGCACTCCTGCTGGAAGAACGCGTGCGGAATCTGGATCAGAATCCCCGCACCGTCGCCCGTCTCCGGATCGCATCCCGCCGCTCCGCGGTGCGTCAGGTTGATCAGGACCTCCAAGCCCTTGCTGATAATCTCGTGGCTCTGCTCTCCACGAATGCTCGCAACAAATCCCATGCCGCAGGCATCGTGCTCGTTGCGTGGATGGTATAGCCCTTGCGGGTCGGGGATGCGTTGACAGCGATCGGATCGTTTCATGGCAACCTTCCGGGTGCTGGAATTCGTTCCCCAACCGAAACAGACACTGCGACCCCGCGATCTCTACGCCGGAAAACCAATTCGGGTTTCAATCGACACGTCCGCCGAAGCAGACCGCACAGAGCAAGGAACAGAGATGAGCACGCTAGATCTATTAATATATCGCGAAAACCACGGTCTGTGCAGCTTTTGCAGACGGCATGCGAGAACAAACCACAGCAAAACTCGCGCCTTCATTTAGTTAGACGAAGAAAAAACCTCCGCGGTCGCAACCTCTCTACTCCGTCTCCTGCAAATAAATCGCAACGTAGTCCAGGTAGTCCTGCGCGTACTTCAGAATCAGCTTCCGGTCCTCGTCGCCCAGCGCGCGCCGCACCTTGCCGGGAACTCCCGCCACCAGCGAGTTGGGCGGTATCACGGTGTGCTCCACAATCACCGCGCCAGCCGCGACGATCGACCCCTCCCCGATCCGCGCATCGTTCAGGATCGTCGCCCCCATGCCGATCAGCACCTCGTCCTCCACCACGCATCCATGCACCGTCGCGTTGTGCCCGATCGTCACCCAGTCGCCCACGATCACGGGATACTTCTCGCGCATCCCGTGCAACACCGCGCAGTCCTGCACGTTGCTGTTCGCTCCCAGCCGAATCGCGTTCACGTCGCCGCGCAGCACCGCGTTCATCCACACGCTGGCGTTCTCGCCCAGTTCCACGTCGCCAATCACCTGCGCGGAGAGGTCCACATAACACGTCGCGGACACCACCGGCAGCCGTCCCTGATACGCACGAATCATTGCAGGATTATTTCACGCGCCCGCAGCTTTTTTACCGGCCCGCGCCGATCTTCTTCCTCTCGTCAGTGCCGGGACCTCATCCTTCCGCCAGTAATCCCCCGCGTGCCTCCGTTATACGGTATTCTAAGAACTGCCCATCTGGGACGATTTGGAGGTGTATTCCCCTTGGCAGAGATTCGCGTGCAGGAAGGCGAGCCGCTGGAAAACGCGCTGCGCCGCTTCAAACGCAAGGTCCAGACCGAAGACATCATCAAGGAAGTGAAGCGTCACTCCTTCTATCTGAAGCCCGGCGAGAAGAAGCGCGTCAAGGAAGCGCTTGCCCGCAAGCGCAACCGCAAGAAGATCCGCAAGGAACAGGACTAGTCCTGCTCCACTAAACCGGAGTTCTTCAAACTCCGCTTCTCAAACCCCGGTTTCATAAACCATGGCTGGCCGCCCGCTCCCACCCGGAGCAGGCGGCCTTCCGTCATTAACCGCACCCGGCCGCCCCCCCGAACCACAAAATAAAAGCCTTCCCCTCTGCCCAATCCGCGAATCGCGGGGCCGCGCAAGATCATCTCTATTTCAACGAAATCAGTTCAACCTGTACGAAATCTGTACGACCGGAGAACGGTATGGAATTTGTGGATCGGATCTTAACCTGCACCGATTGCGGCTGCGAATTCATCTTCACCGCCGGCGAACAGCTCTTCTTCCAGGACAAGCAGTTCAAGAACGACCCCAAGCGTTGTAAGCCCTGCAAGTCCAGGCGTGGCGCGCAGGGTGCGAACGCGGTCACCGGGAGTGGCCCGGCAGCGGCCGGCATCTCGCGCACCGAAACGCGTACCGAGTGCTCCGAGTGCGGCATCGAGACCACGGTCCCCTTCAAGCCAACCCAGGGCCGCCCCGTGCTCTGCCGCCTGTGCTACAAGAACAAGATGACCGCCTCACCCACCGCAGCCGAGACCGCCTCCGCCAGCGCACCGGAAACCGCCGCGTCCGATCTTGCTGTAGCCAATTCCAGCGCGCCAGCCGCCGTCGCTGCTGAAGCGCGTCGCCAGCCGCCACAGCCGGAGTTCCCCGCCACGGATGTTTCCATTGCAATCTGATCCCCGCGCCGCAAGCTGCTCTGCGCCGCAAGCCACCCCGCAGCCCCGCCCTTAAAGCAGAAAAGCCCCGAAGAATCGGGGCCTTCGCTGACTTCAGAGCTGCGCAGCTTACGCCGGAACGGTGCTAACTTCCGCCGGATCGACCAGTACAAACCGTCCGTGCTGCCCGCGGTCCTGGAAGCGCACCACGCCCGAGGTCTTGGCAAACAGCGTATCGTCCTTGCCGCGCCCAACGTTTGCGCCCGCCTTCAGCGGTGTTCCCCGCTGGCGCACGATGATTCCCCCGCCCAGGATCGCCTGCCCGCCGAAGACCTTCACGCCCAGCCGTTGCGCATTTGAGTCGCGCCCGTTTTTCGATGAACCTAATCCTTTTTTATGTGCCATTCCGTCGCCTCTTTCGCGCGTCCCTCGGGCCGCGGCGTACATATCAATTAATTTGCAGATTCTTCAATAAATTACTTCGCGGCCGCCTCGGCCTTGTAGCTCTTCCCGTTCACCAGAATCTCGTTGATCGCAACCTCGACGAAGCCCTGCCGGTGTCCCTGCATCTTCTTGTACTGCTTCTTGCGCTTCAGCTTGAACACCAGGATCTTGTCGAAGCGTCCCTCTCCCAGCACCGTGCCGGTCACCTTCGCGCCCTTCAGGTCCGCCTCGAACTTGCCCTCTTCGCTGCTCACCGCCAGTACGTCCGCGAACTCGATCGCGCCATTCTCGTGCGCCGTGCGCTCGATCTTGAACTTCTCACCCGGAGAGACCAGGTACTGCTTGCCGCCGGTACGAATCACTGCATACATAATGGAACCCTTGTGCGCGCGGCATTCCGTCGCCCGCACCCTTCGTGAATTTATTGCCTGTGGATTCAACCAGAGGAGCTTGTCCTTCCGACTGTCCCAAAAACCGTGTCCAGCCAGTCCCGAAATCGCCGCGGTCCTTGAGAGATGCGAAACCTCCGCACTCCCTGAAGCAACCGTCCGCCGCGTCCGAAACCTTCCGGCCCTGCAACCGGAGCACCGGCTGCATTCGCCAAACCTGCCAAACTTAACAAGTGTATCCCGCTCCGCCACATGGGTCAATCTCAATGGTCACATGTAGTCGGTCAGTTTGAAATCTAGTGTGATTCAGGTGGCTGCGTTGGTCTCAGAACAAGAAAAATAATTACCGCTTCCATGACAAATCCAACGAACCAATAGATCCAATGGTGAGGTTTCCCCAACGCAGGAATGCCCATAAAGAAAAGCGCGCTGGACAGCGCGATCACAGACACTTGCCAGCCACGTACCCTTTGATTCCCGCTCGCCATGCTGGGGTTATGTTCTCAGGCTCCCTGATGTATGTGCAAGCATTTAATTCGCCAGAGCCACGATTTCCTCGTAGCTCCAAAAGTGGTCATATCGGCTAGCGGCCATCGACGGGGTGATTCGCAGCTTCTTGTGAATCCGGGCGAAGTCGAAGGCCGGGATCTCCCTCCAACGCCGTCATTCTGGCGCAGCCAGAATCTCTGTATTGGCCCTTGCTCTTGCCGTTGTCTGTTCCTTTGTTTGTCATTCCGCAGCGTAGCGGAATCTGCTTTTGCTCTTGCCGTTGTCTGTTCTTGCTGTCACCCCACCCCCTCCATTCGCTACACTGGAAGTCCATGCCCACTCCGTCCAATCCCCTGAAGGCTGTCCGCGGCACCCGCGACCTTCTCCCGCCCGACACCGCCCTCTGGAACCGCGTCGAATTCATCGCCCGCTCGGTCTTCTCCCGCTACGGCTTCGGCGAGATTCGCACCCCCATCTTCGAGGACACCTCCCTCTTCGCCCGCGGCGTCGGCGAGGAGACCGACATCGTCTCCAAGGAGATGTACACCTGGGAGGATCGCGCCCGCGCGCAGTCGGAGAAGGCCCAATCCCTCACCCTCCGCCCCGAAAACACCGCCGGAGTCGTCCGCGCCTACATCGAGCACAACCTCGGCGACAGCGGCCAGCTCCAGAAGCTCTTCTACATCGGCCCACAGTTCCGCCGCGAGCGTCCTCAGCGCGGACGCTACCGCCAGTTCTGGCAGATCGGCGTCGAAGTCCTCGGCCCCGTTTCCTCCGGTTCCGAATCCCCTCTGCGCGACGCTGAAGTCCTCGAAATGCTCGCCACGCTCCTCGACGAACTTGGCGTAAAGAATTGGCAGTTAGCCCTCAACTCCGTCGGCTCCGCCACCGACCGCCCGCGCTACGTCGCCGCATTGAAAGCCGCGCTCGCCCCCATCAAACACCAGCTCTGCCCGGACAACCAGCGCCGCGCCGAGACCAATCCTCTGCGCGTCCTCGACTCCAAGGACCCCGCAGACCAGGCCCTCATCGACGGGCTTCCAAAGATCGCCGACTACCTCGACGACTCCAGCCGCGAGCACTTCAGTCAGGTCCGCGCCGCGCTCGACGCCTGCGGCGTGCCATACACCGTCAACCCGCGCCTCGTCCGCGGCCTCGACTACTACACCCGCACCACCTTCGAGTTCACGGTTCCAGACGGCAGCGGCCTCGGTACTCAGAACGCCCTCCTCGGCGGCGGCCGCTACGACGGCCTCAGCGAGATGCTCGGCGGCCCGCGCGCCCCCGGCATCGGCTTCGCCATCGGCGAAGACCGCCTCATCCTCACCCTGCAAGCCCAAGCGGAAGCCGACGCCGCAGCAAAGGCCGGGGTGCCCCATTCATCGCAGTCTCACCGCGATGAGTGGGAGGCCCCCAAACTCGACGCCTACAT
>Ga0224531_1000585_pt1 | contig 17814 bp, 14 predicted proteins | sample CBST100metaG_FD_179876 | JGI IMG/M metagenome (GOLD analysis project Ga0224531, IMG submission 179876) | Peat soil microbial communities from Stordalen Mire, Sweden - C.B.S.T100 | ecosystem: Environmental > Terrestrial > Soil > Wetlands > Peat | place: Sweden: Norrbotten County, Stordalen Mire... | reverse complement strand
GTCTGGAAGCCGTTCTGGACCAGTGGGAGACTCTCTATCTGAACCTGCTCGGGCAGCGTGGAACCGGTGGCGCAGCCGCTTCCTGACGTACGCGGCCTGAGTGCGCCACTGCGCCAGTCTCTCGTAAATCTGTTCCATCCCACCTGCTCCTGCTTGCGGATACTCGGCCAGCACACGGTCAACCGAGGTGAACTGTGCCGCGTGTTGGCGTAGAAAGTTGTGCAACTGGCTTACTTGCGAACCATGTGCCGTGTTGGAATGGATGCAGATGGTCCAAAGGCCCTTCGGTTTGTCCACGGGAGCCCAAAGCTGCTGCGGAATCCACGTAATCCCGCCGCGCGTAAGTGGCGTGCGTGCAAAGCCGTCGGAGAGCACGCTGATCCCCTCGTTGCGGAGTGCGCGGAGGCTATGAACATCGAATCCATGGCGCGGCGCAACCCAGATTCGCGGGTTGAGTCCGTGTCCCCGCAGAATCTCCAGTCCCGCTCGAATCCACTTGCGCTGTGTGACTTCTGGAACTCCCGCGAATTCCGTCCTGCGGTGCAGCGCTAACAGGCTACGCCCATGACTGAGGCAGAGATGGGTATAACCATGCAGAGCGATCGTGGCTCCGGCTGCCTCCATCGCCCGCATCTGCGCCCAGAAACCGGGATCCGGCGGCGATACCTCCAATAGTCGGTCCTGGTTGCAGGGAACGATGGCGAGTATGGGCTGGAGTCCGAACTCCTCAATCAGCGGCAGAAAACGCTGCCACCGGGTATGGGAGACAGTTGGACAGAGATCGTCGAAGCGAAGAAGATACTGCGCTGGATTCGGTATCAAGCTGCTGCCTCCTTATTGTTCATCGACTTCCTTAACGCTTTCTGCAACGAGAAGCTTCCAGGTCCAATACCCAAGAAAGAAAAACGTACTCACGGTCCAGAGCGACGTGGCCAGTGCAATTCCCGCCACGCCGAACCAGCGCATCAGAATCAGATTCAAAACAACATCCAATGCAAGGTTAAGAATCCCGCAATAAAGGATCAGATCGGTGCGGCGCATGGCGACTAGAAACCGGTACAACACGCGGCTGGAAACAAAGAATGGAATCTGAAGAGCATACAAGGCAAGCACAGGTGTAACGACCGCCGTGTCATGGGGGCCAAAGGCGCCGTGCTGCAAGGTGATGCGGATCAGCCAATGCGAGCCGGCAATCAGAGCCGCTGCAATGGGCACGGAGACCAGCGCCGTCAGCCAAACCCAAGTACGCAGAGTGTTCCGGCAGCCGGTCCAGTCCCGGAGTGCAATCATGCGTGAAAAGTAGGGCGTCACTGCGGTTGAAACCGCCCCAGCCAGCAAGGTAAGCACCACACTCACAAAGCGGCCAGCATATACAAGCGCCGAGACGCTCCCTGCGGGCAGCATGGCCGCCATGGATTGGTCCACCAGCAAACCGCCTGACGCCACCACGCCGCTCAGGAGTACCGGCCCGTACTGGCGACCCACCTCGCGGGTGGCCTCGGTCATCCCATACCAGCGAAGCCGGAAGCGGTAGCCTTGGGCATCCATCATCCCCACCACCACGGCGGCATGAACCAGTGTGCCGGCCAGTGTGGCGTAGACCATGGCCCAGATGCCGCAGCGTGCACCCAGCAGGAGTGAGCCAAGAATGATGGCCAACGGCGTCGCCACTGTAGCCAGCGCCGGCAATGCAAAGCGGTCAAGCGTATTCAGAACGGCGGTGCAATTGGTGGCTACTCCGGTGATGAGGACAACCGGCAGCAGTCCATAGAAAAGCCGCACCGCCAGGTCCATCTTCTCTGCCTGAAAATGCGAGGCAATCAGCGGGAAGAAGCCCCGCGCACATATCGCCATGCCAACCGAGACCGCACCCAGAAGTGCGCACATCCAGAGCATTGAGCTTGAGAGCAATTGCTGAGCCCGATCATGGCCTTCCTGCTCCCTCACCCTGACCAATGTCGGCACCAGGGCCTGATTCATCGACTCGGAGATCAAATTGATCAGCAGGCCAGGGATCAATGCCGCGGCAAGAAACGCATCCAGGTCATCGGAACGACCATAGACGCCGGCAACCGCTATTTCCTTTAAGGTTGCAACGGCCTTCACCAAGATTCCCGCCGCAGTGACCAAGGCAGCGGCGCGCAAGATCTGGCGATTGATACTGACGCCTTTGGGCAGCGGTGCGATTTGGGTCGTGGAAACCATAGCAGTGAGAACCGTGTTGAATTCAGAACCTAAGGGGCCGGAGCCAAGGCAGCGGCAAACTTGGAAGACAGCTTATGGTCGGGGAAGCAGGCAGCAAGGCACTCCGGTTCTTCCTCGGCAAGTCTCCCCGCCAACGCAATCAGGGCCAATAGCAGCCATGTTGTACGGCTCTCCTCCACCGTAGCCACCAACGAAGTGGTCATCCAGACTAGCAGCGCGGTGGCCATTGCCACACGCACAGAACCTGGAGCTTGCACCACCGACCGCACGACCAGCGCCAAAATTCCAGCAGCCAGAAAAAGTCCAAATAGCCCGCCATTGACGGCAATCGAAAGCGCCGTGTTGTGAGCCGTATCCAGAGGAGTTACCCCTGCGGCGCTGACAAAGGAGCCCGCTCCCGTGCCAAGCAGCGGCGCATGAACGAAAGCATGCCAGCCAGCGGTCCATATGTTCAACCGTTGGTTTAGGTCACCGCCTTGAAGCTGCGCGGGAATGGTGGCGAGCCGCTCAAACGTCTCATGCGGAACAGTGAACCACATGGCTGCGGAGATTGCCGGCAAGGCAAACACCCCAGCAAGCATTTCTTTGGGATGGCTGCGGCCTAGCAACAATCCGCAACCCACCAGCGCCACTACACCGGCCAGAAACCCTCCGCGCGAGGCCGTCAGTACCATGGCAATCAGACCCAGCGGCAGGTATCCGAGCGCCAGCAGACGGCATGGCCAGCGGGTCTCACTGTTGATCAGCAGGGCCGCAAGCGGGAAGCCAAGATCTAGAAATCGCGCCACGTCGTTTGGGTCCTGCCCTGTCGCGGCAAACCGGATTTTATCTGCGGCAATGGCCTCAACGGAAGCAAAGTTGGCGATGGTCAGCACGGCAAGCACCCAGGAGCCAGCCACATAGGCTCGCAGCATGGAGCGCAGATCCTCAGCATTCTCCGCGAACTCCCAGACTAGCCAGACGACCATCGTCTCCTGGAAGCCAGCGCGAATATAGTCGAGTGTCGCTTTCGGCTCGATTGTCCAGAAATAGGAGCAGCAGAACCATAGGTAGAAGGCCAGAACAAGCCACTGCAAAGGGCCGGGCGTGCGTAGGCGCTTAGCCTGGAGAATGGCGGGAATAGCCGCCAGTAACAGCAACAATCCCACGATGCGCGCAATATTGCCCAGCGGCTCGCCCATATCCAAGGAGTATTCCCAAGGAATTGTGAAGGCGAACAACAGAAGCAATCCCCAGGTAACTCTGCGCATCGCTTGAACCCTCTGCTAATACCGCTGCGAATAAACCAGGGCTGAGTAGATGGTGACGCCCACCGCCGACTGTATGGCCGCTTCCATGGTTCGGTTCCACAGGTTCTTGGCCGTCGAGTCGGGGATGAACAGAATGTCCCGGTCGTGGACTGGTTGATCGGGTTCCTGACCGCGGAGCATGCGCTTCAAATCCAGAGTGGTCAGGGTTCGCCCGCCCTTCTGTTCGCGAATCAGCAAAGCTTTGCTGGTGGCGGCATTCCGCGCCGGTCCCCAAGCCAGTGAGAGTGCTTGCACCACGGTCAGTCCTTGCGCGGGATCGACCGCGAATCCCCCTGGGCGCACCACTTCGCCAATCACATAAACCAACCCTGCTCGGCTCACTTGCACCGTATCACCCGGCGTTAGTTCAGGGTTATGATCGGACCCGGTGTCGGTTCCACTGGGATCAAGCACCACTGGATGTGGCGTCTTCGGATCGTCGCGGTGAAACACGTTCACCAACCGGCCGGCATTGGGCGACAATCCGGACGCAGTCGAGATCACATCGAGCAATCGGTGGTGGACTGCGTAGGGATAAATCCCGGGCCGGGCCACCTCGCCCAGCACGCTCACATCCTGCCCGGCATAAGCTGTCACCAGCACGGTAACCATTGGATGCAGAAGCATGCCTTTAGCTAGCAGCGCGTTCTCAATGGTGTGCGCTGCAGCCTGCTCATCCTGCCCACCAAGCTGTATCGCATTCACCATCGGCAGCGTGACCGTGCCGTCCGGTGAGACGCGCACCGCCGAATGGAACTCCGGCGTGTGGTACTCGCTGACATCCAGAAAGTCGCCGGGACCGATGGAAGCCGGCATCGGCGTTGAGGACTGAGCCGTCACCAACGGTGGCACTCCGGCCTGGTTTACGCTTCCGGGGCTATTCCACACCGCGGGAGCGTCCTTGGGCGTGGGTAGGTTTCTGGTCTCCTGCGTGTGCGGAATGCGGGCAACTCCTGTAGGGAGTCCATCAAGGGTGGGCGTAGGCGCCTGCCCGTGAACTACCGCACCAGCCACAAACACCACCAGCAACGCCGCAGCCTGCCGCGCTATAGGGGTATCGATCAACTCCATCAAGAGAGCGCCTCCCACTGCCAGCCACAGTCCTGCAAAGAGCGTGATTGCCAGGTAAAGCGGCAGGTCTGGCGTCGCCGGCTTCACCGGCTGCCGCGCCGAATCCACCACCGAGATATTGGAGCTTTGGACGCCGGCCACAAGGTCCGCTTCTTCCACCTTCTCCAGTACGCGCAGGTAGAGATCGTGGCTGGAGTTGGCCTCCTGGAGCATCACCGCGTACTCAGTGGCGGCCTCATTCAGTTTCATGCCATCGCCGGTACGCTCCTTCAGGCTTTTACGCACCAACTCCTCGCGGTCGGCCGCAGTTTTGAACGCGCTGCGGAATCGTTCCACCAGTTTGGCGTCCTCAGCCTGTTTCTGCCCGTCCAGATCCTTTAACTGGCGGCGAATCTCCACCACCCTGGGAAAGTTGGGACCGTGTTCGGCGCTAAGCTGGGCCTGTTCAAGCTCCAATTCGCTATGACGAGCGTGAATCTGCTGCAGCAAGGCGGTGGCAAAGCTGCCGCTTTCAGTTTGCAGATGGGCATCGGAGGCTATCACCAGTTCCGGATCGCCCTGCGATGCAGCCCTGTACTCGGCTTCGCGAAGAATGCGATCGCTAGCGGCAACCGCTAACTGCCTGCCCAGTTCGTCAATCTCCAGCAGGGTGGAATTGTGTTCGGTCTGGCCTGGTTTGCCGCTGGCCTGCGTCTCCGGCGTGCTGAGAAGGCCATGTTCGTTCTGGAAATCTGTCAGTCGCTGTTGGTCCTGCTCTACGCGTACTTTCAACTCCTTGAGTTGGCTCTCCAGCCAGCCCGAGGCTTGAGCTGTAGCCTGCACCCGCGACTCACTATCCTGCTCTCCATAAACGCGAATCAATGCGTTCACCACGGCGGCCGACAAAGCGGCATCCTTGCTGCGAAAGCGAATCTGAATCAGCAGGGTCCGTGGCAGGGTTTGCACATGCAGCCGGCGCTGAAATCTCTCCAGCAGGTAGGCCTGTGCCTCCGCGCCGGGCGCATCAGGCCGAAACCCCGCAAATCGGTGCGCGAAATCTCCCGTGAAACCTGGCGTCTGGTAGAGCTTGAGTTCGGTGATCACCTTCCAGGCCAGTTGATCGCTACGAAACACATTGGCCAGTGTCTCCAGTTGCAGTGGCGCGGAAAGAACGGAGGCCGCCATCAGCGGCTCCGCCCCGCTCAGGCTGAGCGAGGACGCAGGCGAAGTGCGCAGCTCTACTCTGGCGCTGGCCTCATACTGCTTGGGAGCAATCAGGCAATACAAAAGACAAAGCAGTAGCAGTCCACCTACGATGGATGCAACCAACCGCCGCCTGCGCGCCAATACCCGCCAAAGCTCGCGAAGGGATATCGATGAATTGTGTCTGCTGGCCCCCGCTCCGGGCCTCGCATCGGACTCACGATGCGGATCGTTATGAACAACGGGTACATCCGGCAAGGGGCCACCTCAGACGCAAGACTCCCCGCGCAGGGCTATCCCTGCAATAGAAATCAAAAAAACACTGCGTAGGAATTCTTCGATATTTTGCCCCATCGGGAGCAATCCGTCAATAGATTCCCCATAATCCGACCAACCGTGCTAAAGTTCACGGCGAGTCGCATGAGCTTTATCCAATAGTGCGTAAGTGCATCGATTAGGCCAGTGAATCGGCAAGTTTACTTCGAGTGCCCGCTTGTTCCCACTCTTGGCGAATGGCTTCGCGCACACTTCCTTCGATTTAGTCTGCATGCCGACAGCGCTCCTGATAGAGATTGCCCGTCAGACATCCCTGCAATTTGACACATATAGCTATATTCTCAGCGCCCCGCTATGCGGATTAGCCCGTCCTTTGCGGGGCGCTGAAAAAGAAAGTGTGAATTAGGCCTCTCTCCGGTACCAATCCACGGTCCTGCTCAGGCCCTCTCGGAAGTCCACCAGCGGCTTGTAACCGAGCAGTTCCTCCGCCAGCCCTATATCTGCCAGCGAATCGCGAATGTCCCCGGCGCGTTCTTCAACATAGGAGGGCTTTCCGCGGTAGCCAGTCAAATCGCACAGTATGCTGAAGGTCTCATTCAGCGTAATACGCGATCCGGTGGCCATATTCATCATCTTTCCGGAAACCTTGTCTGCAGGAGCTGCTGCGGCCAGCAGGTTGGCGTGGACCACATTATCGATGTAGGTAAAATCCCGGCTCTGTTCGCCATCACCATAGATCGTGACCTGTTCTCCAGCCAGCATCCGGCGACAGAAGATTGCCAAGACGCCCGAATAATGCGAGGTCGGGTCCTGATACGGTCCAAAGACATTAAAGTAGCGCAGAACCACCGTCTCCAGTCCATAAACACGGGCAAATGCACCCATGTAATGCTCGCCAGCCAATTTGGCCACGGCATACGGAGAGATTGGGTTGGGGAGCATCTCTTCGCGCTTGGGGAGGGTTGGCGTATCGCCGTAAGCAGAAGACGACCCAGCATAGATTACGCGACGCACCCCGGCTGCGCGTGCGGCCACCAGCACATTGAGGGTAGCATCCACACAGTTCTGGTTGGTGGACACGGGGTCAGCCACAGATCGCGGAACCGAGGCCAGAGCCGCCTCGTGAAAGACGATTTCAATGCCTTCGCAGGCCCGGGCGCAGGCAGCCGGATCGGTCAGGTCGCCCTCGATGAACTCCATGGCCTCCAGACCTGCCAGGTTGGACCGCTTGCCCGTGATGAGGTTGTCGATTCCACGAACAGTTTCGCCGCGCGCCAGCAATGCTGCGGCAATCGAACGGCCGATAAACCCGGCAACTCCAGTAACAAGATATCTAGCCAAAACAATCTCCCCTTGAAAAAGTGGCACGGGCGACATAAACGCCCATATATATCTACAAGGATACTACCCGGATCGCATCAACAGGTTGAGCACACACACCCTTTAGGTTTTACAATCCATGCATGACGACTGTAACCGAAAACCGCCTGGCTGAACTCAAAAAGAAATTGGAATCCCGCGAGGCCCGCATCGGGATCGTCGGGATGGGATATGTAGGACTGCCGCTGGCGCTGCTCTTCAGCAGCGAGCGCTTTCACGTGACCGGCTTCGATATCGAAGCGCGCAAGGTGAACACACTCAATTCTGGCGGGTCTTACATCGTGCGTATTCTGCCCGCCTCGATACAGGAGGCCCAAAAGGCCGGGTTCCGCGCTACGTCGAACTACACCGAAATCTCTCAGATGGACGCTGTCATCATCTGTGTGCCTACCCCTCTCAATGAGCACCATGAACCAGATCTGAGCTATGTGACGGGAACGGTCGAGTCCCTCGCTCCTTACATTCACGAGGGCCAGTTGATTGTCCTGGAGAGCACAACCTATCCCGGCACTACGGAAGAGCTCGTCGTGCCAATTCTGGAGAAGGGCAACCCGCTCGGTCTGAAAGTTGCCCGTACCCTGGACGATTCGGGCATCCATGTCGTCTTCTCTCCCGAACGCGAAGATCCCGGCAACGACTCTGTGGCACGGCACGATATTCCCAAGGTTGTGGGCGGATGCGGTCCGGCGGCCTCGCAGTTGGCGGCAGTTCTGTACGGATCCATCTTCCGCCGCGTAGTGCCCGTCAGCAGCCCTTCCGTAGCCGAGATGACAAAGTTGCTTGAGAATATTTACCGCTGTGTCAACATCGCACTGGTCAACGAACTCAAGCAGTTGTGTATGCGCATGGGCATCGACATTCACGAGGTCATCGATGCGGCCAAGACCAAGCCCTTCGGATTTCAGGCCTTCTATCCCGGCCCCGGCCTGGGCGGCCACTGCATCCCCATCGACCCCTTCTATCTCTCGTGGAAGGCCAAGGAGTTCGACTTCCAGACCCGCTTTATTGAGCTGGCTGGAGAAGTCAACCTCCACATGCCCTACTTTGTGATCGAGCAGACCGCTGCCGGCCTCAACGATCAATGCAAATCTCTCAAGGGATCGAAGGTCTTGGTCCTCGGCTTGGCCTACAAGCGCGATATCGACGACTTGCGCGAATCGCCTTCGCTCACCATCATCGAACTGCTCCGCGAAAAGGGCGCCCTGGTCTTCTACAACGACCCCTACTTCCCCACCGTTGGTCATGGCCGCCACTACGACCTGAATATGACCAGCACCCCGCTCGACAATCTGGGCCAGTACGACGCCGTTGTCATCGTCACCGACCACTCCGACTACGACTACAAGGCCATTGTCGAGCAGTCAAAGTTGGTGATCGATACCAGGAACGCGACAAAGGGCATCCAATCGCCAAAAATCGTTCACTGCTAAACACTTGCAGAAATTGCAGTTTCCTAGGGGCTCAGGAGTCTTTTTCACAGCAAGACAGCTTCTGAGCCCTTCGTGTATCTGTTGCTGGCGGGCTATTGCATGATTTCGGCATCCGCATTGCGGAGATGACGCAACAGCCGCGCAGACGAAGAAGCCGCACAATACAAGAGCGAACGACGGACTGAAAACCGTCGTTCGCCCTTGTATAGAACCGTTCTAACTTACCACCATTCCATCAAACGTCCCGATCCGACCTTCGCGCTGCTCTCGGGCTTTTCCGTGTGGACCAGCAGAAGCGGAATATGAACCAGACGAATCAGCTTCTCGGCAATCGAACCAAACACCAGGGGATGCCACCCGGTGAGTCCGTGCGTCGAGATCACAATCATGTCGATATGTTCGCGGTCGATTACATCCAGGATGCTGCCCGCGATATCGTTTCCAATTTCGACACTGGATGACGCCTTGATGCCCTTGGCAGTCAGACCGGCGAGAGAAATCGCGAAATGGGACTCCGCTTCTTTCTTCGCGTTCTCAGGGCTTCCGTCTTCGGGAACAACGTTTACAAGAATGACTTCGGCATGAAAATGCTGAGCAAGCACCGTGGCCTGTTCCAACGCCAGGTGGGATGACGGACTGAAATCGATGGGCAAAAGAATCTTCGCGGGAATTGTGCTGTATGCGTACGCTTCGGACATTGCAGTCTCCTTGCCGTACCAAACACGTGGACGGCCTCTCTTTTTTCGCCCACAATAATAGCAAGGTCACACTCTGATGAAGAAGTGACAGGCGACACACATAGACCTCTGTTCCCAAGTCCTTTATCCCGCGTGCATGAGACCGGATTTTCCCTGGCCACCAGGACGGAATCCCCGGTCAAAGCCCTTTCCCCAGCTCGATAAGGAATTTTCGTGAAGCTGTATCTTTCCGCCATGATCGTACTCGGAGCCCTCTGTCCCATCGTCCGTGCTCAGAGCAACTACGAGATTCAGGTCTACGGCGCAGACACTGTAGCTCCCCGCACCACAATGGTTGAACTGCACTCCAACTTCACTGCCGACGGCCAGCGCAAAACCATAGAAGGCGTGGCTCCCACCCATCACGCCGAACACGAAACCATTGAGATTACGCAAGGCATCAATGCGTGGTCCGAGGTGGGTTTTTACGTCTTTACCAGCGAACGAAGCGGCGAGGGCGTCCAGTGGGTGGGCGACCACATCCGTCCCAGGGTACGGGTCCCGGAGACGTGGCACTGGCCGGTCGGCGCAAGCCTCTCCACCGAGGTTGGCTACCAGCGCGCGCGCTTCTCAGCCGACACCTGGAACTGGGAGATACGTCCCATTGTCGACAAGCAGATGGGCCGTTGGTACTTGGCTGTTAACCCCGCCTTGGAGCGCACCTGGCACGGTCCCGGCGTCAAGTTGGGGTTCGATTTTGCCCCAGCCGCGAAGGTCAGCTACGACTTTACGAAGAAGGTAACCGGCGGACTGGAGTACTACGCCGACTACGGCAGCCTGACCAGCATCGCCAGCTTCCACGATCAGCAGCAGCAATTCTTCCCTGCCATCGACCTGAACGTTTCTCCCGACTGGGAGATCAACTTTGGCGTAGGCATCGGCCCCACAGCGGCTACCGATCACTGGATCGTGAAGGCCATCGTGGGCCGCCGCTTCAATTGGGGACACCAGAACAAACAATAAGGCTGATGAAATCGCCCCTCACGGAATGACCCACCAGCCGCTGCGAAGATGTACAGGCAACTCGTTCCTATCCGGCCACTTCCACTGCGCGGATGGTCTCTTTGCGCACGGTGAGCCGCTCCACCAGATCGGCGCGCACCTCGTAACCGCGGCCAGGCATATCTGGAACGGCGATTTCTCCCGTAGAAGAGACCGTCACTTCGGGCTCGATGATGTCATCCGCCCAGTATCGTGCAGAGGCGGAGACATCGCCGGGCAGCGTGAAATTCTCCAGTGACGACAGCGCAATGTTGTGCGACCGACCCACGCCCGTCTCCAGCATCCCGCCGCACCACACCGGAATGGCGCGCTCCTGAGCCGCGTTATGCACGGCGATGGCCTCGGAGAAGCCGCCCACGCGTCCCAGCTTGAGGTTGATGATCCGGCACGACTCCATCTCGATAGCCGCCAGCGCGTCGCGCCGGTTGTGAATCGATTCGTCCAGGCAAATGGGTGTATTCAGCCGCTTTTGCAGCATCGAGTGGTAATAGAAATCGTTGTGCCACAAAGGCTGCTCGATCATCAGCAGATCGAAGGCGTCGAAGGTAACCAGGTGGTCCGCGTCTCTGAGCCGGTAGGCGGAGTTGGCGTCACAACTGAGCGTAATCTCAGGCCAGCGGTTGCGCACCGCCTCGAACACTTCCACATCCCAGCCCGGTTTACACTTCAGCTTGATCCGCTGATAGCCGGCCGCCAGTTCCTTCTCAATAATCGACAACAGTTCGGGAATGGACGGTTGAATGCCCAGCGATACGCCGCAGGCAATCGAGTCGCGAACCCCGCCCAGCAGCCGCGAGAGCGAAATGCCTTCACGCTGCGCCTCAATATCCCAAATGGCGTTTTCAAGCGTGGCCTTGGCCATGTGGTTGCCGCGCACCTGACGGAAGATGCGCGGGCACTGGCCGCCGTGCTTGGGCGGAGTTGCCAAGAGCATCGGCCCCAGTTCCTGGACGATCACCATCCAGGCGCTGTCTGTCCATTCGGCGGAGTAGTATGGCCTCTCCCCCGCGGTACATTCGCCCCAGCCGGTCAACCCATCTGACTTGACCTCGGCCAGCACAACCCGCCGCTCTTTAGTTACGCCAAAACTGGTTTCAAATGGGCGCACCAGCGGCAGATGCAGTTCGCGCAGAATGATCTCATCGATTTTCATAGGCCTTTACGTTCCTTGGGGCTTAAGACATTTTACGGCTGGGAAAAACTCCCCAGCTCGAAGATTCCGTTTCCTTCCGCATCCCGGACGAAGCCGATGACAGCCAAGCCCTGGGCAAATGCCCGTTGAAACTTGCGGCGGTTCTCTAATTGAACGGCAAGCGCGCGTTCCCTTCCCGTTTCGCTGGCCTTCCACTCATAGATGGCGGCAGGAACCACAATGCGTTCCTCAATATTCTGCAATGCTGGCTGGTGGCCCTCAAGAATGTTTTGCACGCGGGGCGAATCCATCTGCCACTCTGCCACGAGCCTGTCTGAGGGCAGGCCGCCTTGCAGCCGCGATGTGGTCAAGCCGTAGAAATTCACCTCGTAATTGCGAACGATCGCTCCCAATTTATGGATATTGAGAAACGCATTCTTGATCTCTAGCGGGTCAAAGGTCCATTCCATAGAACGGATGCCGCGTCTCAGAGCCTCCTGGCGTTGCTCCAGCTTCAGCCTTGCACCCAGCCCTCGGTTACGGTATCCCTGCCGCACCGCCAGCATGTGAGAGTGCAGATAGGGCTGCGGAGCGCCATTGCCCGACTTCACTCCCGGCAACGACATCACAAAGCCCACCAGCGAATCCGCGTTGCCCGCTGCTGGAGCGCCCGCAATCTCCGTGTCGAAGGCGCCCATCACCTGCCCACCGATCTTCTGCGCTACTTTATACGCCTTGCGCGGGATCACGTCCGCCGGGTCGTAGCCCCAGGTTTCGATCTGCAACTGAACGCAGGCTTCCAGTTCGTCAAAACCCTCACAGGTACGAATCACAATCACGGTCTTGCCTCCAATTCGGAAGCCGCCGCGGCTGCCGCCAGCTTGTGCTTGGCCTGTGCCCAAAGGGATTCCAGTTCATCTGCCGATAGTTCTTCCAGCGGCTGCTTCGAAGCCAGTTCCATCTCGTGAAATCTCTGCCGGAAGCGCCGGTTACAGCCGCGCAGCGCCATCTCCGCGTCCACGCCCAGGTGCCGGCTCAGGTTGACCACTGTAAACAGCAAGTCGCCCAGTTCTGCCTCCACTGCGGGCTTGCGGGCCGGATCGCCAGATGCCGCCTCGGCCTCCAGTTCCGCGGTCTCCTCGGCTACCTTGGGCAGCAACTCGCGCCATGTCGGCCAATCGAACCCCGATTTAGCCGCCTTGGAACCTAACTTGGCGGCCTCCGCCAGGGCCGGCATGGCCCGCTGCACCCCGTCCAGCCGCGACGGCGCCTCCTCGGAAACGGTGCCGTGCTTCTTCTCGGCCGCCTTGATCTGGTCCCAGTTGCGCAGCACGGCGGCTGAAGAGCCCTCCACCGCCGCATCCACTTCGGCCCGGTTACCAGCCGCCCGCGAAGCCTCTTCGCCAAAAACATGCGGATGACGGCGCACCAGCTTGTTGTTCAGGTGCATCAGCACATCGGCGATGGTGAAATGGCCCTCGTTGGCGCCCATCTCCGCGTAAAACAGCACCTGCAGCAGCAGGTCGCCTAGTTCCTCGGCCACGTGTGGCCAGTCGCGGCGCTCAATGGCGTCAAAGACCTCGTAGGTCTCTTCCAGCGTGTATTTGCGGATTGAATCGAAGGATTGTTCACGGTCCCAGGGGCAGCCATCGGGAGCGCGCAACCGCGCCATGATTTTTACCGACTGCTCAAACAAGGCTGCGGCCCGCGCTGAATCGGTAGCAACGTGCGGCGCGGAAGCCTGTACGGAAGAAGTTTCAGGCGGAAGTTCCATGCACCTTCAGTCTACCCCGCTCGGGAGCGGCAACGGCCGTCGCTGCGTCTCAACAAGTAGCCTTATCACGAAAACTGAACGTTGGCCCACCGCAGGTGGCCGTATACTCAACTTCGCCTATGATTCGTATTTTTGGAACGATCTTTGCGAGCCTTCTGGGGCTGGCCTTTGGCAGCTTCCTGAACGTGTGCCTGAGCCGCTGGCCTGAAGGCGAGAGCATCGTCGCGCCCCGCTCCCACTGCCGCAATTGCACTCATACGCTCAGTTGGTGGGAGAACATCCCGCTCATCAGTTGGCTCGTCCTGCGCGGCCGCTGCCGCAACTGCCGCACCTGGATCGGTGTGCGGTACCCGCTGGTGGAGTTCGCGGTTGGGACGCTGTGGGCAACTTCCGCCTGGCAGTTCTTCTATGGAATTTCTGCCCTCGATTCACCGGACATTTTTATCTACGTTGCCTTAGCAGCGGCAGTCGAAAAAATGGCTCTCTATTGGCTCTTGGTGGGGCTGGCATTGCTTGATGCCGAAAACCTCTGGCTCCCGGACTGGATTACCTTACCAGGAACCGCTCTAGGTTTCGTGCTTACGGTAGTATCTGCATATTTCGATCTCGGAAGAGGGGCAACTGTCGCGGCGGCCCACAGCTTGCTCGGCATCTTGGCAGCGGCCAGCCTCATTCTGCTCATCCGCTGGGTCTACTGGCTCATCCGCCGCCGCGAGGGCATCGGCCTGGGCGACGCCAAGCTGATGGCCCTGCTAGCGGCTTGGCTCGGCCTCCCCAGCGCACTGCTAGCCTTCGGCCTTGGAGTCGTGCTCGGGGCGCTGGTTGCCGTCGTAATGCTCGTGATCCCGTCATCGCCACAAGCCCAGCCAGAAGGCTGGGCTGCCAGCAAGCTGCCACTCGGGACTTTTCTCTGCGTCGGCGGCATCGTCAGCGGTCTGTGGGGACAGCCGATCATCGCCGCCTATCTCCGCTGGGCTGGATTCTAGTTGCGGTAGAAATAGCTACTTCGGCGGCTCCACCTGCGTCTGTCCCACAGCAACGCTCTTCGCATTCGCCACCGCCGGGTCTTTCAGCGCCTTGCGCGCCTGCTTGCCGTGCGGCCCGTCCGGATCGTAGTCCAGCAGTTTTAAATAGTTCGCGCGCGATTCCGCGAATTTACCCAGATTGCGCTCGGCCTCGGCTAGTCCCCAATAAACCTCGGGATTCTCCGGGTCCAGCACCATGGCCGACTGGAAGCGGGACTCGGCTGCATGCCAGTTCTTCTTCTCCAGGTAATAGCCGCCCACTTCAATGTCTTCGGAAACGGTTTCCTGGTGAGTGGGCTCTATCTCCTTGCCTTTCTTCCTTCTCTTCTCCGGCTGATCGTCTTCCGGGCGCGGTACCAGTCTGTCCAGTCCGCTCAGGCTGGAACTGGAATCCACATCCTGCCCGCTTCCCTCGGCGGGAGCCGGATCGTCCGGGCTGCGCACTGGGTCAGTCTCATCGCCGCGCAGCGGAACCCCACCGTTGACCGCTCCGTTATCCGTCCAGTCTCCAGTCCCTGTGGGCAAAACCGGCTCAACCTTTGAGGGCAGCACAGGAACCGTACTGGTGTCTTCAGGAAACGGGTTCGATCCAGTTTGCGGCGCGCTCGCCGGCGCTTTTTGCGCGTCACTTGCCGCCGGAGCCTGCGCAAGCAGTAACGGCCCTGCGGTCAAGCAACCCACCATACAGACCGGCAAAATCAGCGCACCCCAAAAGCCCCGTTTCATTTCCATTTTCCTCACGTCTTTAACAGCTCTTTCAATGGTACGATGGCGAGCATCAGCGCAATTCGCGCCCAAAGAAAGCATCGCACATTCCCATGGGACTTATCATCCGCTCCTCCGCCATTCACGCCGCCGGCTGCTACACCACCAGCCCCATCCGCAAAGGCGTTCGTGTCGCCGAATACACCGGCCCGCTCCTCACCAAAACCCAGGCCGACGCCTGCTACGAAGAGTCGCCTATTACCTACCTGTTTGGACTCGGAGACGGTTCGATGGTCATCGACGGCCACTGCATGGCCATGTTCATCAACCACAGTTGCGACGCCAACTGCGAAACCAGCGAGGTCGACGGCCGGGTGTGGATCACAGCCATCCGAAACATCGCCGCCGGCGAAGAGATCACCTATGACTACTGTCTTTACGACGGAGGTGAAGACGAGGCCATCTGCAACTGCGGCGCGGCTAAATGCCGCGGCACCATGTACTCCAAAGAGGAAATTCGCCGCCGCAAAGCCGCCCGAAAGAAAGCTGCTCTGAATTCCGCCAACAAAAAACGTGGCAAGCGCAAGACAATAAAAGAGATTGTCGCCGTCTAACGCCCCGTGATGGCCAGCCGGAATGCCAGCCTTGTGCCGTCTGCCAGGCGTAGTCGCTTGTCGGTCGTCGATAGTACAGAATTCTGCTGGATCCCGCTCGCCACGCCCAGGATAAGGTGTTTTATTCCTATCACTTGACCGACCTTCACCGGCGGTGGCGGGTTGCCGTCGGAACTGGGCGAGGGTAAACCGTCCAGGGCTATGCCGCTCCTCATTCCGCCCGTCAGCTTTGAGCCCGAAGGCATGGCGTTATAGGTGTCCATCTGGCCCTTGCCGCTGTCTTCTCTGGCGTACAAAGCCGCGATCAGACTCATGGGGATGGCCTTGCCATCGCCGCAATCCGCCTCAAAGAGGAGAGACACTTCTGTCGCTTTTGAAGTAGCCGAAGACTCCTTCAATTCCACGATCTTGCCCTTGAGAAGGCTGCCCGTCCACACCGTGCATCCAGCGATGGCCCAGTCGTAGCTCACCTTCGCTGAGATCGTGTCGCCCACTTTCACTTTGGCCGAGTCGAAGTTGCCTTGAAGGTTGGCCCACAACTCGCCCCCCGGCATATTGGCAGGCTTCCCCTGTGCCTGACCGGCCACGCCGAGTGCAGAAACACCGAAAAAACATGCCATCAAACTCAGAGTGCGAAAAGAACGCATCTCGATACCCACAGGTCTCTCTTTTGCCGCAACAATTTCGTAAGGGCGGAATACGCCCCGAAGTCTAGCACACGAGCGCCATTCCCCAGCCCGGAACGATACAATCCCTCCTAGGCCACTGCTTGCCGGCAGGGCGACAAAGGAGCGGGTACATTCATGGGTTATCAGGTTTTAGCCAGAAAATATCGTCCGCAACGTTTTGCCGACGTTGCTGGCCAGGACCACGTCACTCATACCTTGATGAATGCGCTCACCCAGCACCGCATCGCGCACGGCTACATCTTCTCCGGGCATCGCGGCATCGGTAAAACCACCATCGCCCGCATCGTGGCCCAGGCGTTGAACTGCGGCACGGAAATCGGCACCCCAGCCCGGCCCACAGCGGAGCCCTGCGGCGTGTGCGACTCCTGCATCGAGATTCGCCAGGGCAACGCCACAGACGTAATTGAGATCGACGCCGCCACTAACCGCGGCATCGATGAAATTCGCGAACTGCGCGACGCCGCCCGCTACGCTCCGTCCCGTGACCGCTACAAAATCTACATCCTCGACGAAGCCCACCAGATCACCGAAGCGGCCTTCAATGCCCTGCTAAAGACCCTTGAGGAGCCTCCCGAGCACGTCATCTTCATGATGGCCACCACACAACCGGAAGACATTCCCCAGACCATCCGTTCCCGCTGCCAGCACTTCAGTTTTCACGCCGTCAAGTTCGACGACATTCTGGCCCAGTTGAAGATGATCGCCGGGCATGAGGAAGTCGAAGCCGAGGACGGCGCTCTAGCCCTGCTGGCCGAGGCCGGCGACGGCTCCATGCGCGATGCGCTCTCCATCATGGATCAGGCCATTGCCTCGGCTCCTGTTACGGCGGGCCGCCCGGTGCTAGCCACCGCGCAAATCCGCGAACTGATGGGCTCGGTGCCCAATGCAGTTTTTGAGCGGCTCTTGGAGGCGGTTGCCGCCGGCCAGAGCGCCGAGTTGATGCAGGAGCTAAACCTGCTGGTCAATGCCGGACACAGCCCCTCTTCGCTGGCCCGCCAGATGGTTCGTTATCTGCGTAATTCGCTCATGGCCAAGCTCGGCGGCGAACAGACAGAGCTGCTCCAGATCTCCGGCGACGAGCGCGCCCGTGCAGCCCGCACCGCCCTGCTGTTTACCGAAGAAGAGCTAACCCGCAATCTGCAAATTGTTTTGCGCACCTTCGACGACCTGAACTACCGCCAGGAACAGCGCTTCCACCTGGAACTGGGCTTGCTCAAGCTGATCCACGCCCAACGCCTGCTGCCACTGGAAGAACTACTGAGCGGCGTGGCCAGCGGCGCAGGTACACGCACCCTGGCTCCAC
>Ga0224531_1000580_pt1 | contig 17899 bp, 15 predicted proteins | sample CBST100metaG_FD_179876 | JGI IMG/M metagenome (GOLD analysis project Ga0224531, IMG submission 179876) | Peat soil microbial communities from Stordalen Mire, Sweden - C.B.S.T100 | ecosystem: Environmental > Terrestrial > Soil > Wetlands > Peat | place: Sweden: Norrbotten County, Stordalen Mire... | reverse complement strand
AGAATGCGCCGTCCGCGAGGCGCGTCGTGACCTGGTCGCCTTGCGTGAGTTGAAGAGTTGAGCGCACCAGGCCGCCCTCGGCGTTGAGCACCAGCGCGTAACCGCGATCGAGCACTGCCAGCGGCGACAGCGAGTGCAGCCGCGCGTCGAGGGAGTTCACGGTGGCGGCAGAGGCATGAATCATGCGTTCCAGGGCGCGGTCCAGCCGGGTGCGGGCCGTGGCCAGCCGCTCGCGCACCTGGGCCAGCTTCTGGCGCGGGTCGTGGCGCAGCACGGCGGCGGTCAGGTCGGCAACGCAGCGCTGCTGCTGGCGCAGCGGTCCGGTCACAGCCGCCTCCAGGCGGAAGCTGAGGTCGTCGGTGCGTTGTTCCAGCCGGCGCAGCAGCGCGGCCATGCGCGACTCGGCACGGTCAGTGGACATGCTCGCCAGCCGCTGCTGCGCTTGCAACAGTTGGAAGCGCGCGGCGCGCTCCAGGCGGATGTTCTGGCTGGCCAGGTACTCGGCAATCTTGTACTGCGCCTCGGTAATCAGCTCGGCAGCAGCGGAAGGCGTAGGCGCGCGCAGATCGGCGACAAAGTCGGCAATCGTAAAGTCGGTTTCATGGCCTATCGCAGACACAACTGGCAGCCGCGAAGCAGCAATCGCACGCGCCACGCGCTCGCTGTTGAAAGCGGCCAGGTCTTCGAGCGATCCGCCGCCGCGAGCCAGGACGATCACGTCCACCAGGCCCGAGGCATTCAGCTCAGCCAGCGCGGCCTCAATCTCTGCCGGGGCTTGATCACCCTGCACGGAGACGGGGTAAAGCAGCACGCTCAGCCCGGAGTGACGCCGGTTCACAATGTTCAAAAAGTCGCGGATCACTGCCCCGGTGGGCGAAGTGACAATGCCCACGGTGCGCGGAAAGGCGGGCAGCGGCTGCTTACGATCCGCCTCGAACAGGCCTTCTGCCCTCAGCTTTGCCTTGAGCTGCTCAAACGCCAGTTGCAGCGACCCTGCGCCCACCGGCTCCATGGTTTCAGCCACCATCTGCATCTGGCCGCGCTGCTCGTACACGCTGACCCGGCCGCGCACCAGCACGTGCAGCCCGTCCTGGGGGCGAAAGCGCAGCAGCATGGCCTGGCGGCGAAAGAGAACGATGGGGAGCTGCGCGTCGGCGTCCTTGAGGGTGAAGTAAACGTGGCCCGAAGGAGCGGGGCGGAAGTTGGAGATTTCGCCCTCCACCCACACGTCGCCATACTTCTGCTCGACCAGTTCGCGGACCAGTCCCACCAGTTCGCGCACCGGCCAAATGCGGCGCGTGGGCTGTGGCTCTTCAAAGCTGAAGCCCAGTTGGGGCGGAGATGAGTCTTTCCTGAGCATTCCCTATGCAGTGTAATTGCTGAGGGGCTGCGGCGTGGCTCGTCGCACTGTTCTCGGCTTTCTCTTTGCGCCAGCGTCCTCAATTCTTCGTGGTTCGCTTGGCGCATTCCAGGCGGCGGTTGCTTGCCACCACGCGTCGTGTTCCTGTGGCTTGACCGCTTGCCGGATCACCTTTTCCAGCGCTCTCAGCGCCTGCGGGCGCGGGAATCCGGGGCGGCTGGCCAAGCGGATCGTCCGGCTGGACTTGCCCGCCAGCGGGCGCAGCACAATGCCGCGCTGGCCCAGCGAATCGGCCGCCAAGGCCGGAATCAGCGTGCTCCCATAGCCGGCCGCTACCAGGTTCACCAGCGTCTCCAGAGTCGCGGCCTGCATTCCGCTCTGCAATCCACTGCGCGGCCCGTGCTTGGTTCCGCAAGCCGCCAAGGCCTGATTGGACAGGCAATGGCCCTCGGCCAGCACCATCAGCTCCTCGGCCAGTTCCTCTTCGCTTACGGCTTTGGCCTTGGCCAGCCGGTGATCGGGAGACAGCGCGGCCAGCAAAGGCTCGTCGAACAGCGCAATCTCGGTAATCTCCGGCGCGTCAGGTTCGGTGGCCAGCAGAGCCGCGTCCAGCCGATGGTTGCGTAGCCCCTCGATCAGCGCGCGGGTCTGGTCCTCCCACAGCTCAATCGTCAGCCCTGGATACGCCTGGCGCAGCGGCTTCAGAATCAGCGGCATCAGGTAGGGCGCAAGCGTGGGAATCACACCCAGCTTGAGCGGCCCCTCCAGCGGATCGCGCGCCGCCCGCGCCACGGCCTCCATCTGCCCGGCCTCGGCCAGCGCCCGCTGCGCATGGACCAGAATCTGGCTGCCCACCGGGGTCATGCTGACCCGCTTGTTGGTGCGTTCAATCAGCATCACGCCTAGTTCGTCTTCCAACTTGCGAATTTGGCTGCTCAGCGTGGGCTGGCTCACGTTGCAGGCCTCCGCAGCCCGCCCAAAATGCCGGTGCTCGGCCACCGCCGCCAGATAACGCAGTTCCTGTAGATTCATGGGCCTTTATCCTCACTCCGATCATAGAGTAGAGCAATCGTCATCGTAGAAACAATTGATTTTACATATCGTTTCGCGCGGCCTAGTTTTGGGATGTGAGCCAACCCGAGCCTCTTGCAGACCATCCCATAGAGTGCCGCTAAAGCTCAACAAGGAGATGCTTTCATGTCTGAACCACTGAGTACGACTGGTGGCGCTCCCGAGGAGAAAACCATGTCCGATGAAGCAAAGTGCCCATTTTCGAACGGCGCCGCGAAACACGCAACGGCCGAAAGCGCAACGAACGCAGCCTGGTGGCCCAATCAACTGAACCTGAAGCCCCTGCACCAACACTGCCCGCTGTCCAATCCCACGGGCGAGGGGTTCAATTACGCCGAGGAGTTCAAGAGCCTCGACCTGGATGCCGTGATCAAGGACCTACGCGCCCTGATGACGGACTCGCAGGACTGGTGGCCCGCGGACTACGGCAACTATGGGCCGTTCTTCATTCGCATGGCCTGGCATAGCGCAGGCACCTATCGCCTCGCCGATGGCCGTGGCGGCGCGGGTTCGGGAGCGCAGCGATTTGCCCCCCTCAACAGCTGGCCAGACAACGTGAGCCTCGACAAGGCGCGCCGGCTGATTTGGCCCATCAAGCAGAAGTACGGCCAGAAAATCTCCTGGGCCGATCTGATCGTCCTCGCTGGCACTGTGGCGCTCGACTCGATGGGGTTGAAGACCTTCGGTTTCGCCGGCGGACGCGTGGACATCTGGGAGCCGGAAGAAGATGGGTACTGGGGTACCGAGAAAACCTGGCTGGCCCACAGGCCTGCCGAGAAACTCGAAAATCCCCTTGGCGCCACCGAGATGGGACTGATCTACGTCAATCCGGAAGGCCCAAACCGCGATCATGATCCGCTTTCGGCAGTCAAGGCAATCCGCGAGACGTTCGCCCGCATGGCGATGAATGACGAAGAGACTGTTGCGCTGATTGCGGGTGGCCACACCTTAGGCAAGACTCACGGCGCAGCCGACCCGAATAAGTATGTGGGACGCGAACCTGAGGCCGCTCCGATTGAGGAGCAGGGGTTTGGCTGGAAGAATAGCTACGGCACCGGCGTTGGCAAGGATGCCATCACCAGCGGCCTTGAAGTCATCTGGACCTCCACGCCGACCAAGTGGAGTAACGACTTCTTCAAGAACTTGTTTAGCTATGAGTGGGAACTGACCACCAGCCCGGCTGGCGCATATCAGTGGAAACCGAAGGGCGATGCGGGTGCGGGCACGGTGCCCGATCCTTTCGACCCGTCCAAGCGTCACGCGCCTTCCTTGCTGACCACGGATCTTTCCTTGCTTGCTGACCCGGAATATAAAAGGATCTCACGGCGCTTTTACGAGCACCCGGATGAATTCGCGGATGTCTTTGCACGCGCATGGTTCAAGCTGACGCACCGCGACATGGGACCTATTGCACGCTATCTTGGCCCGCTGGTTCCCAAGGAGCCGCTGATTTGGCAGGACCCTCTACCGGCAGTGGATCATGAGTTGATCGGGGAGCAGGAGATAGCAACCCTGAAGGCCAAGATTCTTGCGTCGGGGCTTTCCATCTCTCAACTGGTCACCACGGCCTGGGCGTCGGCTTCAACGTTCCGCGGTAGCGACAAGCGCGGCGGGGCAAACGGAGCGCGCATTCGCCTGACGCCGCAAAAGGATTGGGAAGTCAACGAGCCGGCTGAGCTGGCCAAGGTTCTTCAGACGCTGGAGTCGATTCAGAAGGATTTCAACGGCGCGCAATCTGGAGGCCAAGCCGGTAACAAGCAGGTCTCGCTCGCTGACTTGATCGTTTTGGGCGGCAGTGCAGCCGTTGAGGAAGCGGCGAAGAAGGCCGGCCACGACGTGAAGGTTCCCTTCGCGCCAGGGCGCGCGGATGCGTCGCAAGAGCAGACCGATGTGGCCTCTTTCGCGGTAATGGAGCCCGCAGCAGACGGGTTCCGCAACTACCTCCGCAAGGGGTACGAGGGATTGGCGGCGGAGCTGCTGGTCGATCGGGCCAGCCTGCTGACGCTGACCGCGCCCGAGATGACGGTTCTGATCGGAGGCCTGCGCGCTCTGAATGCCAACTTCGGGCACTCGCAAAATGGAGTATTCACCAAGCGGCCTGAGACCTTGACCAATGACTTCTTCGTCAATCTCCTCGACATGAAAACGAAGTGGCAGAAGTCTGCTGCTTCTGAGGGGGTTCTTGAAGGGCGAGATCGGGAGACCGGCAATCTCACGGGTACGGGAACGGTAGTCGATCTTGTCTTCGGCTCGAACTCGCAGCTCCGGGCGCTTGCGGAGTTCTATGCGTCCGGCGATGCGCAGCAGACGTTCGTGCGGGACTTTGTAGCGGCCTGGAGCAAGGTGATGAACCTGGACCGCTTCGACCTTGCGTGACCTTAAAGCAAAGGTCCTAACCGTTGGTTCAAGCGCAGCCTCGGCGGGCATCGGGTGATCCCGGACCCGTTCGAGGCTGCGTTTTTGTAAGTCGCTGGTAACTGGGATGAATGGGTGGGATAGCACGCGTTACTTTTTGCTGGCCACAATGTTCCGCAACTGCGCGGCAATCGCGGTTAGTCGTGTTACGGCGTCTGGATCGGCGTCCGGCTCGCCGGAGTAAATGACCTCCGCCTCCCGCGCCAGTTCAGTGCCTTTGGTCAGTCCGAAGGTGCCCAGCACCCCGGCCAGCTTGTGCGCCGCGGCGTTGGCTTCGGTGCGCTGTTCCACGCTGAGTGCGCCGGCGGAAAGCGCTGTACACGCAGCCTCCAGTGTGCTGACCCGCTCCGTCATTTGCGGCAAAAACTGAATCCACAAACGGTCCAGGGCTGCAGAGAGAACAGACGTTTTCGCGGAAGACATTGGGCCTCTCAGTTCCAGCCCAGCACTCCGGCAATTTGCGTGGAGAGCGTGAGCGGATCGAAGGGTTTGAACAGCACGGCGTCCACGCCTAGGTCGGCAAAGCGGCGCTGGTCGTTGCTTTGCACCTTGGCGGTCAGCAGCAGCACGGGAATGTGTGCGGTGGCAGGATTCTTCCGCAACTCGCGGAAGGTCGTGGGCCCGTCCATGCCCGGCATCATCACATCCAGCAGGATTGCGTCGGGCTGGTACTCGATGGCGCATGTAATGCCTTGGGCGCCGCAGCAGGCTGTGGTTACATCCCAGCCGGCCACTGTCTCCAGGCTGAGCGCGGCAACCTCGCGTATGTCGTCTTCGTCGTCAATGATCAGGATGCGATGCGGCATTCCAACAACCTCCACAACAGGTCAGATAACTCTAAAAAATAGTCTAGCAAGTCAGATTTATACCCCGTGAAAGCGAACTCAGAACATGACTTCCGGCCCCACGCCTGCAACCTCTTCCATCTGCCGCGAACTGCGCAGCATGGTCAAGACCAAAGCCTCCAGTTGCAGCGGCTGCACCCGCGCCTTGGTCAGAAAGTGCGTCGGCCCCAGTGTGAGCTGGCGGCGTTCGGCTGGCGTTAGTTCACGACCGGAGTAGACCACCAGCGGCAACCGGGCCAGATCCTCGTGCTTGCGCAGCCAGTCCACCACGTTGAAGCCGTCCCCGTCTGGCAGGCCAATGTCCAGCACTAGCAGGTGGGGCTGGAAGCTGGAACATGCGTTCAGCGCTTCCTGCAGTGTACCGGCCAGTTTCACGGTCATGGTGTCGCGGGTGAAGATGGCGCCAATCACCTGCGCAAGATCCTTATCGTCTTCCACTACCAGAATGCGCGCCTTTTCTCCGGGGACGCAGAGCACGCGCGACAACTCTCCCAGCAGCGCCTCTTCATCCAGCGGCTTGCCCACCCATCCCGCGGTATCGGCGGGCAGGCTTTCCAGGTTGGGCAGGCCAGCAACGCTGAGCAGAACAATGGGAGTTTTGGAGTGGGGATCCAGGCGGCGCAGCAAGGGCAGAATCTCCCAGCCGTTCATGCCGTCCAGCGAGGTGTCCAGCAGGATGGCCTGAACGCCCGCGGTGGCGGCGGTCAGCGTCTGCTCCACGGTCGCAGCCTCCACCACGCGGTAGCCGTGGCGGCTCAGTTGCGCGGCAATCTGCTGCCTTGAGATCAAATTGGCGTCGGCCAGCAGCACAGTGCCCTGTCCTGGCTCGTTGCCGGGCAGCAGTCCGGTCGCGGTCGTCTGTGTAGGCTTATACGGCAAAAACACGCGGAAGGTGGAGCCGCGCACCGGATTCCGCTCTGCCCAGATGCGCCCGGAGTGCTGTTGCACGATGGTGCGGCAGATGGCCAGCCCGAGGCCGCTGCCGCCCTTCTGTCGGGAGTCCGAGGCGTCCACCTGCTGGAACCGCCCGAAGATGGCCTCCAGCTTGTCGGCCGGAATGCCCCGGCCATGGTCGATGACGGAGAGGGTTACGCCCGTCTCTTCCAGCCGCATAATCACGGAAATCGTCGAGTTCGGCGGCGAGAACTTTACCGCGTTTGAAAGCAAGTTAGTCAGCACCTGCAGCAGGCGGTCGGGGTCGGCGAAAATCTCGGCCTGGGTGGTGTCGCGGATCAACTGCACGCCCGCAGCTTCGGCCACCGGCTGCATTCCGTCGATCGCCTGGCCCACAATCTCCGCCAACTGCACCGAATGGAAGGCCAGCGGCTCCTTGCCGCTCTGAATCCGCTCCAAGTCCAGAATGTCATTGATCAGCCGCACCAGCCGGTCGGAGTTGGTGGAGGCAATGCGCAGCAGGTTCGCCGCCTTCTCGTTCACCTCGCCCAGAATCCCCGAAGAAAGCAGCCCCAGCGCGCCGCGGATGGAGGTCAGCGGCGTGCGCAATTCGTGGCTGACCGTGGAGATGAACTCGTCCTTCAGGCGGTCCAGGGCAGTGCGCTGGCTGATGTCGCGGAAGCTGAGCACCGACCCGGAAAACCGGCCCTGATCCTGGATCGGCGTCAAAAAGTATTCCGCCTGCAGGGGACTGCCGTCGCGGCGGTAGAGGATGCCTTCGCCGGCTGCGGCGGCATGATTCTCCACGGCACACCGCAGCGGGCAATCTTCGCCGCATGCGCGGATGGCTGGCGCGCAGCCATGCAGCAGCTCATGCACCGGTTGGCCAGTCAAACTGGCGGCCTTGCCGCCCAGCAGGCGGGCTGCGGCGGGGTTCGCAAAAGTCACCAGCCCGTGCCGATCCACGCCGCAGATGCCGTCGGCAACTGCGTTCAGCAGAATCTCCTGTTGCCGGTAGAGTTCCTCGGTCAGGCTTCGCTCGTGGGAGCGGGCCAGCATCTGCCCCAGTGCGGTTGCCGACGCCTCAATCACTGCCAGGGCTTCGCGGTCCTCGCGCAGGCGCAAATGGCAATAGAACTCCAGCACCGCCAGCACTTTTTTGCCGGCGCGCACCGGCACCGCCCAGCCGGAAACCATTCCGTGGTGCAGTGCGGAATCAATCCTGGGCTCTGCTGGCATTGATGCCAGGTCGGCAATCCACACCGGGCGCTCTTCCATCCAAACCCGTCCCGGCAGGCTCTTGCCGCCGGCCAGCTTCAACCCCATGCTCTGCTGGATCAATGCTTCCGTGCGGCGTTCCGGCACTCCCCAGGCGGAACAGAACTCAAGCCGGTTCTCCTCGCTGTTGACCTCCCATTTGAAGGCCGCATCCCAGCCCTGCGAAACGCAAAGAGCTTCAAGAATCCGCGGGGCCGCGGCCTCGGGCGACGCGCTTTCGCCCACAATCTGGCTTACCGCCAGTTGTAGCGCCAGGCGGTGTTCCCGCTGCGTCTGCTGGGTCACATCGCGCAGCAGGCAGCGCACCGCCAGCGGATTGCCGGCCTTACGCCGTTGGCTCAGACTCAGCTCCAGCTCCATGACCCGGCCGTCCGCGGTGTGGTGGCGCAACGGCGTCCGATTCACCGCCTCGCCATCCAGCGCCCGGCGAAAGAGCGCTGCCACTTCGCCCCGGCAACTGGGATCGAACAGTTTCTCAAATGACTCCAGAGCCAACAGAGAGCTACTGTCCTGATTAAAGAAGCGGCTCCAGGCGGGATTGGCATACAGAAACTTGCCTGCCGGGCTCAGCGTCGCAATCATCTCGACGGAGTTCTCGAACAGGTCGCGGTACCGCTCCTGCGACTCGCGCAGCGCCTGTTCATGGCGCAGTGTAGCGCTCTGGTCCAGCGCCATCACCACCAGCCCTTCGATCGTGCCGGAGCCGCCGCGCAGCGCGGAAACGTGCAGCGTCACTGGCAGCAGCGCGCCATCCTTACGGCGCAACTGCGCGTTGAAACTGGGCACCTGGCTGGGGGGCAGGGTCTGCACGCACTCCATGTAGTCGGCCAGCCGCTCGTTCTCGGCCGCCGCCGCTGGCTTGTGGATGCCGCTTAGCTTCTGCATCTCCGCAACCAGCCGGGCTCCCTCGCCGGGCGCCAGGAGATCCGACGTACTCGACACGCCCATCAGTTCCGCTGCGTGATAGCCCAGAATTCGTTCCGTGGAGGGGTTTACATAGGTGAATTTGCCATCCAGGTTGATGCCCACCACCATCGGACCGGCCGAGTCCAGCAGTTCCTTTAGCGGCTCGACGACGGGGGCGGCTTCTGTTGCCAGGCGCGGATTGGCCTGCAGGCGCAAGGCAACCACAACGGCAGAGAATACGGCAGCCGCAATCAGCAATCCATCGAAGCGAGCGCCAGCAGCCAGACGCACCGTAACCGCTCCCGCAGCCAGCGCCAAGGCTCCTCCAGCCAATGCAGGCCAAATCGCGGAAGCAACACTCCGTGGCACCCGTGTGGGCGGCTTCGTTCCGGATGTCGCTTCCTGCTTGATTTCGTCCCGCATCTGCCCCCTTAAAATCGCTCTCCCTATCCAGTCAAGCTGGCTGGGAAGCATCCTGCCACGGCCTTCATGATAGAGAGTCAGCCGCCTTCGTCTGCTGCCGGAAGCGATTCCGGTGAGTCCTGCGCCGTAGACCCCGTCGCTGCTCCGTCTTTTTGTTTCAGGAGCCGCCAGACAGCCGCCATTTACCTTACACCTATTCTAGGTATGTCTTTCAGTGTATGTTGCTGAGAAAGCTTTTGGTTGAACCCAGATACAAAAGGGTTTCTCCACTTGCCTTTGCTGCAGCCGGCTGCCGCTTTTGCGCTTCCTGCTGCGCAGCAAATCCCCCTGGACGCCGAGAGATGGTTCACACCGCTGTTCCCGGCAGAACCGTATACTGGCCTCATGTCGATTTTGCCTTCGTCGTCCCGTCTTGCTGGGGCAGTCCTTCTCGGGCTGGTCTGCCTCGCCGCTCAGCCGCCAGCCGCCCATGCCTGGGGCAATGAGGGCCATCGCATGATCAACCGCCTGGCTGCGACCTCCCTGCCGGACAGCGTGCCTGCCTTTCTGCGCTCCGAGGCGGCGTTCAATGAGATTGAGTACCTCGGCCCCGAGCCGGACCGCTGGCGTTCGCCTGCCGAGCCGGAACTGGTCGCCGTACAGGCTCCGGAGCACTTCATTGATCTGGAGTTGGCCGATGCCCTGGGCCCCTTGCCTCATCGCCGCCTGGACTTTGAGTCCAAGGTCTTTGCATCCGGTCAGCGGCCGGAGAAGGTCGGCTTGCAGCCCTGGCAGGCCACTGAAGTGTGGGAGCGCCTGAAGGCCGCGCTGCGCGAGTACCGCCATCTCACCGCCGCCCATCAGGACACCCATCCCGTCGAGCAGGCCATTCTCTTCTACGCCGGCTGGCTTGGCCACTATGTGGGCGACGCCGCACAGCCCCTTCATACCTCCATCCAATACAACGGCTGGGTAGGACCCAATCCCAGCGGCTACACCACCGCCCACCAGATCCATTGGCAGTTCGAGGGACCCTTTGTCGGCGCCAACCTGCATGAACCTGAGGTGCGCGCCAAAATGACACCGCTCCAGTCCATCGACGGCGACATCTTCGATAACTACGTAGTCTACCTGCGCCACACGGCCACCTATACCGAGAAGGTCTACCAACTCGAAAAGGCCGGCGGCTTTGTCGGAGCGGGATCGGCTGAGTCGCGGGAGTTCACCGCTGACCGCCTGGCCGCTGGGGCTAGCAAGCTGCGCGACTTGATCAGCGCCGCCTGGGTTGAGAGCGGCAAGCCTGTCGACGACCCCTACGCCGGGAAATAAGTTCGGAAACGAACGGCGGCGGACGCCGAAGGTCTTATGGAAGCACGGGTGCCCCACCCTCGCCGCGTCTTTGTCCTTGCGGCTAGGGTGGGCTGGCATAAACACTTGCCTCTGCTTATCGTCCATTAGCGCTTTGATAGTAAAATAAACGTTACTAGATGGCTGTATTTATGCGCCAAAAGTGCGTTTTATGCGCTAAGAAAATCGCTTTATCGAGTGTAAAAATCCCCTAAAACGGCCTAATTGTCCAATTTGACCTAAAAAACGCGTACGTCCACATGCGCATTATTTACCCCCGTTTTGGGCAGTAGAGTTACTAACTTCTAACCTCTGTCAAACCGGGGATACCTATAGGTTGTGCCGATTTCGATTGACTCTGCGTCTTCTCTACGGCTGGCCCAGGTTAGTTGCCCGCTTCGGCGGCAGCCAGCGCTGGAATGTGCCTCAGCAGCGGAGTCAGCGTGGCGGTCATCAGCGCGACTGCGGGAACGGCAATCACCAGCCAGCCCAGCAGGGCGTGGCCGGCCAGCCCGCTCAGCTGTGACATCAAGTTCAAGGACGAACCGTGTAGAAGCGTCCCCGCCATTGCCGTCTGCCCCGAGCTGGAATGATAGAGCCATCCGCCTAGCCGCATAAAGGGCACAATCAGCAGCAGTTGTATCGGGAAAGCAGCGTAGTTGGCCGCTTGAATGGCAGGCAGATTCAAGCGCAGCGCCAGCGCTAGCCCGGCGCACAGCACAGTGGGAATGCCCACCACCGGAAAGCAACCAATCGCAAATCCCAGCGCCAGGGTCAGCGCCAAACGGGAGGGCGAGATGCCCTGCCGCAACGCCTGCGTAGCCTTTTGCTTCATCGATCTAAGGGATTTGCTCATAGTATTCACACTACGGGTACGAAGAACATCACCCGATTGTTCTCCGATGAATTCTTGGTGAAAGAACCAGAATCGGCAGGAGAAGATAGCCTCTGCTTGAATGCTACCGAATTATGCAGTCGAAGGATAGGCAGGGAAGCTGAGTCCCGTTCACTCCGCCCCAACCAGCAGGCCCCGCTTGCGCATCTCCGTCAACACCCGCTGCACCTTCCAGTCCAGCGCGTCATTTCCGTCCACCGTCAGGTCGGCGTTCACCGCGGAGGGTCGCACAAACGCAATGCTCGAAGGCCGCACCGTGGCTTCATACTGCTGCCGCACCGACTCTGGTGTGCGCCCGCGCTCTTCCACGTCGCGCCGCAATCGCCGCTCAAAGCAGAGCTCGTCCGGAGTGTCGACATAAACGCGCAACTGGTAAATCGGCAGCAGGTCGGCATAGCAGAGCGCGAACAGACCCTCTACCAGCACAAACGCGCCAGGATGCACGGTCTCGGTCTGGTCCGGAATCCGCGTGTAGGTGGCAAAGTCGTAAAGCGGCCGCTCAATAGCCTCGCCCCGCGCCAGCGTGGCAATGTGCTCGGTCAGCAGCGGGTGCTCAATCAGCGCCGGATCGTCGAAGTTCTGCCGTTTGCGCTCGGCCAGCGGCATGTGCGTCAGGTCGCGGTAGTAGTTATCCAGCCGAAAGTGGATGCCGCCCAGTTCGCGCGCCAACTCTGCCGTGAGCGTGGTCTTGCCGGAGCCGGAGCAGCCGGCAATCGCCATCACCACGGGCGGAAACGGCAGCCGGGGCGATGCGCTGTTCTCATCTGCCGCGCTCACTGTTCGTGCTCCAGCCGCGCGGCCATTCCCAGCATCAACCGCTCCAGCAGACGTGCCAGGCGGTGCTCCACTTTCTTGCCGGTCTCGAACACTTCCTTGTGGCTCAACTGTGTCGCTCCCAGCCCGGCCGCAAGGTTGGTCACGCAAGAGAAGCCCAACACTTCGATCCCCATGTGACGGGCCACAATAGTCTCCGGCACGGTCGACATGCCCACCAAAGTCGCGCCCAGCGTGCGGAAGGCGCGAATCTCCGCCGGCGTCTCAAAGCTCGGCCCGGAGACCGCGAGATAGACCCCTTCGTCCAGCGCAAAACCTTCAGCCGTCGCAGCGTCTTTGGCTAGCGCGCGCAAGGGTTTAGAGTAGGCCTCGGTCATGTCGAAAAAGCGCAATCCAGCGCCTTCCCGCACCGCAAAACGCTCTTCGTTGGGGCCGACTTGGGGGTTCCAGCCCATCAGGTTGATGTGGTCGCCCAGGGCCACAAGCTGACCGAGGTGATAGCCCTCTGCGATGCCGCCGGCAGCGTTGGTGAGAACGACAGCGCGGATGCCCATAGCGCCCAGTACGCGCATGGGAAAGGTCACCTGCTGCGGCGTGTATCCTTCGTAGAAATGCACCCGGCCCTGCATCACAAGCACCGGCACGCCATTCAGAAAACCGGCCACAAGGCGGCCCGAGTGGCCCGCCACGGTGGATTGCGGAAAGTGCGGAATCATTGCGTAGGGAACCGTCACGGCTTCGGTGACGGCGTCGGCCACCGCGCCCAGCCCGGAGCCGAGTACGATGCCGATTTTGGGGTAGATGGGACCCAGAATGCTTCGCAGAAAAGCTGCGGCTTCAGAAACTTGCTCGAAATAAGTCATGATTGCGCCTAACGTTGTTCTTGGACATTCTACAGGTTTGTCTGTTCCATGAAGCCTTCCGTTGTCCCGTTGTTCGTTCTGCGCCTCGCGGGTAGGATGAACTCATGACGCATGAGCTTGAGATTCAAGCGGACGAAACGATCCTGCGCGGGTCGGTGCTGGTGTTGCTGCAGTTCAACGTGTGCGAATCGATTGACCTCGACCGGTTGCGAGATCTGATCAGCGCCCGCAAGGCTGGGCATCCTACCCCCAAGCATCCGGCTCCAGAGTATATGCGTTACACCTGCACGCCGGTGGTGGCGACCCTTGAACCCCTGGTGCTGGAAAGCGGCGAGCGGCTCGAAGGCGAGATCAAGTTCTTCGACTACGGTGTAGCCAGTGTGGTGTTTGAGCTGCCCTTTGCGGGCACATGGAGCAAGCTGATCGGGTTGGCCAGCCGCTGGGTATGGGAGATCGATTTTGCGGCGCAGGCGGCTGCCGTGGTTCGCGCCAGCTTGGAGCGCGCCGCCCCCGCGCTGGTCAAGCCCTACGACTACAAGGATTGGCTCAGCGAAGACTATCTGATCTTCCATGCCCGCGAGATTTCCGGCTCGCCCACGGTGACGGAATTGATTCAGCGTCACGGCTTGCGGATTGCGCAGGTGGTGCGCGGCGACATGGGCCAACTGGCCGAGAGCGAGTGCAACGAGGTGCTGCAATCGCGCATTTCCTACTATGCCGACGACTTGGCTGTCATTGGCTGGAACGCGGCGTTTCTCTATGACAGCGCATCGGGCGCGGAGACGGCGATCCAACTGCTGGAACATGCCAACTCGCAGTTGCTCGACTTCCGCCACTACGACGAACTGCTGACCAAGGAGCTGGATCGCGTCTACAAGTTGCTGGATGAAGGAACCGGTATGTTTGCCCGCTGGCGGCTGGCGCGCTCGGCCACACGGCTGCATACCGTACTGCTGGACGTGGCGGAGCTTACCGAGCACGTGGACAACGCCATCAAGTTCCTCAGCGACATGTTTTCCGCGCGCCTGTACAAGCTGGCAGCAGCAAAAGTCGGCGTGCCTGACTACAAGGAATTAGTGACGCGCAAGGTGCATACCGCCGAGGAGCTATACCGCTTCATGGTGGACCAGTTCAACCAGAGCCGCGCGTTTTTCATGGAGCTGACGGTGGTCATTATTCTGGTGATCGAGTTGGTCTATATGTTCAAGGGGCTGATGTTCTAGTACCACAGCTGTATTGCGCCGGATCGCTCTGTTCCGGGCCTGAAGGCCATGATGTTTGCGCAGATTTTTCAGGGGGATGAATCCCCCTGCTCCCTCCGTAAATGCTATTTGCAACTGAAGTTCTAGGCCGCAGGCCAGTCCTCCGGCGACAGTGTGATGACGCAGCAGCCGAGCGCGTAGTTGAACCAGAAGTGCTCGGTAAAAGGGGTTGCGAAAAAGCCCTCCAGCTTGTTGCGGCGGACCGCGTCGGCGACAAAATCGCGCGGGCCGTAGAAGAGCGTGAAGAAGCTGTCCCAGTCCACGGTCAGCAGGAACGATTCGTCCGCGGCGGCAAGGGTTCCGCGGCCAGGGAAGGGAACTTCGCGGCTCCTGAGACTCGCTAGATCGAGCCGCTGGATGGGGTCGGCAGTCGGAAACTCCGGCACAAAAATCAGTTCCTTCTGGCCTGCGGCTTCGAACACATCAAGAAAATCCATTTGCAGCAACGGCTCGAATCGGCCTTCTCCGGGCATCCAGACGGATTCTGATTCCAGGAACTTTCGTATCGCACCGCTGGCCGCATGGTCGCATAGATCCTTCATGATCGAGCCGATGGTAGTCAGCAGCGCCTGATTCAGCTTGGCGCAGGTACTCATTCCGGTGTGCGCGGCAACCTGCGACCAGGAATACTTTGCCCCAACGTGGGCGATCTGCTCGTCGTCCGGATAGTTCTTCGTTGCCTTCCAGGCAAGCTCGCTGGGAACGCCGACAAAAGGGTGAAGAATCACATAGAGGGATTCGTAGCGGCCGCCGTAGGCCTCCATGAGGGGCGCGTCGTGCGACGGATAAACCAGGCTTTCGTAGTCCACGAAAGCAAGCATAGCAAAGCCGGGGCCTGCTTCCTTTGCCGGGAGTGAGACGATAAAAAAGACGGAGCAGATTTGGGCCGGGAGGATTGAAATGAAGGAAATCGTCGCCGTGATATTCGGGTTGGGGCTGGTGTGCAACGCGCTGCTGTTTGTGCCGCAGGTGCTGGCTGTTTGGCGCAAAAAGACCGACGAGGGCATCTCGCTGGTCACCTTCGGCGGCTTCAGCGTGTTGCAGGTGGTGGGCATCGTGCACGGCTGCTTTCAACGCGATCTCTCGCTGATTTTGGGCATGGCGGCAAGTCTTTTGAGTTGCGGAACCGTCACGCTGCTGACGGTGTTCTACCGGGTTCGGCGGTTGCGCGCAGTTCGGCTGGAAGCCTGAGACGCGCAGTTTTGGCGGGGGGTACGAGTTGGTAACCCTTCTGCCCGAAAGCGGGCGTGAAACTGTGCATGTGGGGGCACACGCAATTTAAGCCAAATTGGACAATTGGGCTTTTATTTGTAGGGTTTTAACGCTACCTAAATCGATTTGTCGAGTGCAAATTCGTGCAATTTGAGCGTCAAAATGCAGTCCGGCCCCGGCTATATTACCCGGATAAAATTGACAGAATGTATTTTATCCGGGTAAATTTACTCCATGAGCGAAGATCAGACTTACACCGCATTTGCCTACCAGCTCCGGATTGCTTCCGGCCCCATCGAACAGGTGCTGCGCGTCTTGAAGCAGGGTTTCGACAAGGGCGAGACCGCCACAATCCTTGTGTTTGAAGATCGCAACGGCCGGCAGGTGGATTTCGACCTGCGGGGCTCGCTCGATGAGGTACTGGCGCGGGTGTTGCCTGCTCCGGCGCGTACCGGACCGGGGCGGCCGCGGTTGGGTGTGGTGAGCCGGGAGATCTCGCTGCTGCCGCGCCACTGGGAGTGGCTGGAGGAGCAGCCGAATGGCGCTTCAGCGGCGCTGCGCAGGTTGGTGGATCAGGCCAGAAGCCAGCAGCAGGGAAGCGTGCGGAATGAGCTGGATGCGGCGGGGCGGTTCATGACGGCGATGGCGGGGAATTTGGCCGGGTACGAGGAGGCGACACGGGCTCTCTATGCGCGTGACCGCAGCCGTCTGGAATTGCTGATCGCGGAGTGGCCGCGGGATATTCGCGCGCATGTGCTGCGCCTGGTCGGCGACAGCATCTGAGTGTCTGCGTGGAGGATGCGGAAGAAGTTTGGGTGCCCTATTCTCGCGGAGTCTTTGTTTTTGCCGCTAGGGTGGGCTGGCATGAACCCCTATTCGTCCGCATCACCATTCCCCGGCATCTTCAATCCTTGCCGTCTTCCTGCGGTCCACGTCGACTCAATCTCTACAATGCCCGTCTCTCCGGTGAGGTAATGCCGGAAGCTGGACCATTTCCATTCTTCGGGGCTACAGACAAGTCCGCGCGTTACGGGATTTCGGTGTAGATAGCGGAGTTTCTCTGTCCGCTTCGCCTCGGAACGAATATTGAAGTCGTAGTAACGCACGAGCCAGAAAGGCCGCTGGCGGGATTGTTTGGCTACCGAAGTTTTTAACGCCTGGATCGCATGGGCCAAAACTGCTCGCCGGGGTTCTGAAACCAGCAGATGCACATGCTCGGGCATTACCACGTAGCCGAAGACGTGAAACACATAGCGTCTTCGCATCGCTTCGAGGGTGTGTTCGAACAAGTCACAGGCAGCTGCGTTGGCAAGATAAGGTAGTCTCGCGTGACAACTGAAGGTCAGGAAATGAAATCCTCCGGAGTGTTGAAACCGTTCCAGTCTGTCGGGCATGGCGAGGACTTTCTATGCCTACTTTAGTGCATTTTCACTGTGTCGGTGAATGGGTTTTCTGCCTGCCCACCCTAGCCGCAAGAACAAAAACGCGGCGAGGGTGGGGCACCCGGAGTTCGTTGGAGGGTGGAGTCCCCGAACTTCATTGTTCGAAGGTGGAACGCCCAGGGTTATTGCTGAGGGCCGATTCTTACCCCAAGAACATTCCGGCGATGGCAGCCGAAATCAGGTTGGCCATGGTGCCGGCCAGCATGGCGCGGATGCCGAGTTGGGCCAGGTCGTTGCGCCGCTCCGGGACCAGTGCGCCGATGCCGCCGATCTGCATGCCGATGGAGCCTAGGTTGGCAAAGCCGCACAGGGCAAAGGTGGCGATGGTGAAGGAGCGCGGAGACAGAGCCGCCTTCTGTGTGCCCAACTGGACGTAGGCGACGACCTCGTTGAGAGCCATGCGCGTGCCGAGCAGGTTGCCGATTGCGCCGCAGTCGTGCCACGGAACGCCGATCAGCCAGGCTACCGGGGAGAAGAAAAAGCCCAGAATCTGGCCGAGCGAACTGGGAATCCAGGACAAGCCGCCGTGGCCCCACAGCAGCAGGCCATCGAGCATGGCCACCAGGGCCAGGAAGCTGATCAGCATGATGCCCACGTTCATGGCCAGCTTGCCGCCGTCGATGGTGCCGCGGGCGATGGCGCCGATGAAGTTTTCGCCCTGGTGCTGCTCGTCCTTGGGGATGACCACCTTGCCCTCGGTCTCGGGCACGCCGGTTTCCGGCACCAGCATTTTGGCCAGCAGGATGGTGCCCGGCGAGGTCATGATGACCGCTGAAAGCAGGTGCCGCGCCTCGACGCCTTGGGCGAGTACATGGCCATGATGCCGCCGGAAACATGCGCCATACCGCTGGTCATGATGACCATCAGTTCGCTGCGGGTTGCGCCCTTCAGAAATGGCCGGATGGTGAGTGGCGCTTCGGTCTGGCCCATGAA
>Ga0224531_1000577_pt1 | contig 17919 bp, 12 predicted proteins | sample CBST100metaG_FD_179876 | JGI IMG/M metagenome (GOLD analysis project Ga0224531, IMG submission 179876) | Peat soil microbial communities from Stordalen Mire, Sweden - C.B.S.T100 | ecosystem: Environmental > Terrestrial > Soil > Wetlands > Peat | place: Sweden: Norrbotten County, Stordalen Mire... | reverse complement strand
GCCTTCTTCTGCATAAACCGTTCTGGAATAGTGGGTTGAGCGTAATTTTCAGGTGCGTTTTTATGGGTTCGTTTATGGGTATGGAATTGCGCTCCAGCAGCATGGCTTTTCCTCTCCATTTCCATTGTGCGACGGGGGTGGGTAATTATCTGCAAACAGCAGGTCAGCAAGTCAGCGCGTTCACGGAAATTGAGCGGAGATTTCGACCCGGCCTTACGGGACGGGGACTGAGGGAGGGGATGCGGACCCAGGGTTTCGCTGTGCTTCACCCATGGGCTATTTTCGTGTTCTCCCTACGAGCTTGTGATTTTATTATATATTCCTTATGTTATTGATATATAATATAGTTATGAGCGTATCAAGTGGGGCGTTCCCGGTCAAGCGCGGATAGAACAAGCACCGGTTCGGTTGCGTCAGCCGCAGCGAATGCAGATGGCTATGGTGACGACCTGCCCAGACGACCTGGTGTCGGCTACGCATCCGGTTCGCATGGTGATGGCGGTGGTGGAGAAGCTGAATCTGCACCGGTTTCACGAGCCCATCAAAGCGCGCCACGGCGTTGCGGGACGGGATGCAACAGACCCCAAGCTGCTGGTGGCGCTGTGGCTCTACGCCTGCATACGCGGTATTGGCTCGGCGCGCGAGCTGGCGCGGCGCTGCGGCGAGAGTGCTCCGTTTCAGTGGCTCTGCGGCGGGGTGAGCGTCAACTACCATTTGTTGGCGGATTTCCGCACCGAGCACGGCGCCGCGCTGGACGATCTTTTCACGCAGGTGATTGCCTCGCTGGTGGATAAGAACGTGGTGCAGGTGAGCCGCGTGAGTCAGGACGGAGTGCGGGTGCGGGTCAGCGCCGGAGCAGGCAGTTTTCGCAGCGCGGAGCAGCTGGAGCAGTTGCTGGCCGTGGCGCGCGAACACGTTGAGCAGGTGCGGCAGCAGGTGGACTCGCCCGCGCAGGCGGCTCTGACGGCCCGCCAGCAAGCGGCGCGCAAACGTGCCGCGCAGGAGCGGGAGCAGCGTCTACAGCAGGCTATCGAACAGTTGCCGGAGTTGCAGCGGCGGCAGGCCGAGCGCAGCAAAAAGGTGGGCCAGGGACCGGCCGGCAAGCAGGTGCGCGAACGGCAACCGCGCGTGAGCACGACCGACGCCGAGGCGCGGCGCATGAAAATGCCCAACGGCGGCTTCAATCCAGCCGTGAATGTGCAGTTGGCCAGCGACACTGAGAGTCGGGCGATTGTGGGCGTGGAGGTCACCAACGAAGGGTCGGACAACGCGGGTCTGAGCGAACCCATGCGTGAGCAGATCGAGCAGCGAACCGGTGACCATGCCCAGCAGCATCTGCTCGACGGCGGATATATGCGCAAAGATGATCTGGAGCGAGCGCAAAGTGTGGGCGTGGAGTTGTTCATTCCGCCCAAAATGGCGCAAGAGACCACGCGACGAGGACGAGAACTGGAGCCCCGGCCCGCCGATACTGCCGCTGTGCTGGCATGGAAAGAACGCATGGCGGCCGAGGAAGGCAAAGAGATTTATCGTCAACGAGCGGCGACCAGCGAAACCGTCAACGCCGATCTGAGAAGCTATCGAGGACTCACTCAGATCACGGTGCGCGGTCTGAAGAAGGCGCGATGCGTGGCGCTGTGGTGCGCGCTGGCCTACAACCTGCTGCACTTCAGTGACAAGTTGCTGGCATAGTACAAGGACAACGGGAAACAGCAGTTGCCCTGCCGCCAGACAAAGGCAAGTCAAAGCTGGTCAGGGGTGAGCGATGCCCGGAAAAGCCATGCTCGCCAGAGTTGGGAATATTTCTGCGTCTGCTCCCAGCCAAAAAATGAATTTATTCACAAGCTCTCCGGGAGAATTTGCGGCGCAGAAAGGGGCGTGGGTTCCCATCCCTCCGCACCTACAATTAAAATCAATAACTTATCCTATACTGATACGAAAAGTGATACGAAATTTGCTAAACTTCTCGTATGAATATCCGCGTCAATCTGACCAAGAGAGTGAACACTTGGAGGGGATGCGCTACTGCCCCGCCATCGTCGCCGCCAATGGACGGATCAAACCTGACTGGGTTTTCGTGGACGGTAAAGAGGTCCGGCACCCAGAGGGCGCCTATTACATCGACTACACAGACGGCAACGGCAAGCGGATTCGCTCCTCCGTCGGCAAGTCTGCCAGTGAGGCTCAAGCCGTACGGTTGCGCAAAGAGGCGGAACTGCGCGCGCTGGCCCAGGGGCTAAACGTCGTATCAGAGGACGAAGAGGCTGAGAAGAACAAGCGCCCGATTGCGGATGCCATCGAGCAGTTCCTCAGTGAAGTCGCACTGACCAAGGAACCCAAAACACATCAAGGCTACGAGATTGCGCTGCGGTATTTTCAGGAGTCCTGTGTCAAGCGCAACCTGGAAGACATCGAACGAATCGACCTGCTCAAGTTCACTGCCTTCCTGAAAAAAGACAAGAAGCTGTCACCGCGAACCGTGCACAACAAGTTTGCCTGCCTATTGACGTTCCTCTCCTCCAATGGTCTGCCCAAGCTGATCGGGAAAAACGACCGCCCTCGATTCGTCAGCGAGGAAGTCGAAATCTACGAACAGGGCGAATTGGACCACCTGTTCAGTGTTTGCTCGCCCTACCACGCGACGCTCTACAAATTTCTACTGATGACCGGCCTGCGCGAACAGGAGGCCATGTACTGTGCCTGGAACGATGTGAATCTGGATGTCAGCACCATCAATATGCGCTGGAAGTCGCAGTACGGCTTTGAGCCGAAGGCGTACCGGGAACGGGAGGTTCCAATCCCGACGAAGCTCGTTGAGATTTTGCGCGAGTTCCGGCCTAAAAATGCCAAGGGTACGGCATTGGTCTTCTGCACCGCCAGCGGAAGGCCGGATACGCACATGCTGCGGGCGCTCAAAAGAAATGCTGCCCACGCCGGCCTGGACCCCAACCGGTACTGGCTGCACAAGTTTAGGGCCACCTTTGCGACGATGCACCTGGCAGCCGGTGTGGACCTGCGTACAGTACAGGCTTGGCTTGGCCATACGAATCTGGAGAGCACGATCCGCTATTTGAAACCGGCGCGCGGTGAGGCAGTGCGAGAAAGAGTGAACGCAACTTTTGCATAGAGCATTCAGCTTGTGTGCACATCTGGCTTTCGCTTTATGATTCGGCGATTTGCACTAAGCCGCTAGAGCGGCAGGGTATGCCTCTGTGGCATTTGGATAGAGTCCTACGGTTTCGCCTTGTTGCTTCGGATTCGCACAGCCATTTCCTGCCGCTTCGCGTCAAGCGACGGCGCATCTCTTCCGGCTAAGGAGATGGTCGTGCTTCATCAAACGAACCGGCACGGCGGCAACTGTGGATTACAGCACGCTGCTTTCGCCAACGTCTAATCACGGCGGCGCTTCTCCTGCTACGCCTGCCCAAGAAGTTCGATTCTTCGTCATTGTCTGGTCTCCAAGCACTTCCGAGAAATGATGGTTTCATTTGCTTCAACGCGAAATCGAAGCGAGTAGAACTCGTTCGCCGCTGTCGGGATCCTCGCTGAAAAACGTGGGCTCGTCGAAAATCATGGTTTGCGATCCGGCGGGCGTGACGGGCTCCCACTTGGGAATTCCCGCATGATTCGGATTGCCGGTCCGTGCAAAAGCGATCCAGGACTCGCTCATCGCAGCAGCCAGTTTGCGCGCGTCCGGACCGTTGCCGGTCATCGTTTCGCAGCGTTCCATGTTATCGAAAAAGAAGCTAAGGTCTGCGCAATGAAAGGCCATCGGTCGGCCATCGAGAACGGGTGTCTGCCACTGGAACCAGAAGTTATACGCTGGAGCCTTGCCCTGTGCCGCCTTCCGCTGGGCCTGAACCACGGCATTATCGCGAAACGAACTCGCCGAAATAATCGAGACCAGTTGGAACGGGTTGCACTTCGGATGCCCCTTCCGGTGCGCCGCGTAAATTTCGCTGGCGTGCGAACCGTATATTTTGGCAAGTTGCTCCACTGCCTGCGCGTTGGTCAACGAAAAGGCGTCCGGTTTGCCCACTGCGGTCATGAATTCATTGAGAACCGTGCCCACCATCAAGGGGACATCGGCTGAAACTGCCGGGGCCACGGGATCGAAGGGTTGCGTGGGAATCACATTGCCATCCAAGAAAGGCGCCCATCCCAGCAGCCGAGCCATGTTGCGTGCATCCGGAACGCCTGAGGGAGACCCAACGGAAGCTACTATCTTGCGATGGCCCGCAATACCGGCACTGAGCAACTGTTGGGTGGGGATCGTTTGCAATTGGTTCAGGTTAGCAGCAGTGATGTTGAGTTCCGCCAGAACCGCGTTGGCTAATTCGAGAGAGCGATCGCGATCGCCCACTCGCAACATGGAACCGCTATGAACTGAAGCCTTATGGAAAAGACCCTTGGCCGAAGGCATAGCCAGCAGCGTGTTCACCTTGCAGCCACCACCAGACTGGCCCATGATGGTGACATTGCCGGAATCACCGCCAAAATGGCCGATATTGTCACGTATCCACTCCAGAGCTGAGACGAGATCGATCATCCCGACATTGCCAGAGGCGGCAAGATCGGAACCGCCAACCTCAGCGAGATTGAGAAAGCCGAAGATATTGAGACGGTGATTGAGGCTAACCGCCACTACATCTCCGCGGCGTGCGAGAGCTTCACCGTCGTAAGCGCGTAGTGCCTGACCGGAGCCGGCAGAGAAGCCGCCACCATGAATCCAGACCATTACCGGACGCTTCTTGTTGTCGTTGATGCCAGGGGTCCAAACATTCACATGGAGGCAGTCTTCACTAGGCTGACCATCATCCCACTGGAACATAAACGCTTGCTCATCGTTGCCCCAGTCGTCGTCGTTTGACCAAGGACAGGTGTGCCCGTACCACATCGCGCTTCGCACGCCTGCCCACGGTTCCGGCCTCTGCGCGGGCTTGAAGCGGTTCTTACCACCCGTATCTGCCCCATAGGGAACGCCGCGGAAGATGTGAATGCCGTTGCGCTCGGAACCGCGCACCTTGCCGTAAATGGTTTCAACAATATTGCTGTTATCGTGAGCCACGATCGTGGCTTTTCCCGTTGATGACTGCTCCGTGGTTGCAGCGCGAGCGGCGCTGGGCGCCACCGCGCCAGCTACAACCGCCGTTCCTGCCACTGCCGCTGTCTGCAAAAACGACCGCCGACTAACTTCTATCTTGCTCATTGATGAGTCTCCTTCGGTTAGCATCGTTCACACATCGTTTGCGCTTGATTCTTCTGTCCTAGAGGCTGTTATTAACTTGGGGCGAGCAAGCGGACGAGGTTAGCGAGCATGAGGCAAGCACAGGCCAGGAAATGGAATGCGCCCAGCGTCGCTGCCAGCCGTTCGTAGCCTCTGGCCAGGCGGCGAAAGCGCGCCGCCCAGGCAAAACTTCTTTCCACCACCCAGCGGCGCGGCAGCAGGACAAAACCATGCTTGGCCTCGGTGTGCTTGACCACGTCCAGGCGAATGCCATGCTCGGCCGCGGCTTGTTCGGCTGCTTCGCCGGTATAGCCCTGATCGACATACGCCAACTCCACATGCTCTCCCGTGATTTTTGCACCTGTGCGGCTAGTTCTCCCACCTGAGCGCGGTCCTGCTCGTCGGCCGGAGTCACCTGTAACGCCAACAGATGGCCCAGCGTATCGACCGCCGCATGAACCTTCGATCCCTTGCGTCGCTTGGCTCCGTCGTAGCCGGCCCGTGCTCCCGACTCCGGCGTCGATCGCAGGGTGCGACTGTCGAGAATCATCGCCGTCGGCTGCGCCTGGCGTCCGGCAAACTCGCGTAGCAGCATGCGCAAATCTTCCACCATCGTTTCGAAACAGCGTGCGCGAATCCATCGCTGCGCCTGTTGATAGATCACGTTCCACGGCGGCAGGTCATGAGGCAAGTACCGCCACTGACATCCGGTACGCACCACATAGCGAAGGCCGTTGAACACCGCACGCAGAGAATAATCCCGTTGTGCCGCATCTTCTCGACACAAGGTCAGGTACGGCGCCACGAAGGCCCATTCCTCGTCGCTGACGTCACTGGGATATCTGATTTCCTCCATGCTTCCAGCATGAAACCTCTGCCCACCATACCTCCATCCCTATCAAAAAAAACGTACAAAGTTAATAACAGACTCTAGAAAAACGCGGTGCTCCTTTGGCGATTGCAAAACGAACCTTACATCCCGTTACTTATTTTCTGATTGACGCGAGCACCTTGCGCTCTTCGTTTACAGATCAAGCAATCAATCGTCCGAACAGCCCTCTTTTTACATCTCGGGCAGATCAAGCCTTTTCCTTTGCTAGCTTCTAACCAGCTTTCTTTGTAACTGTTCGAGGGTTTGGTTCTTAGTCTCAGGATAGAAAAGTGTAACCACAATTAGCTGTACAACTGTGGCAGCAGCGAAGAAGACGAATGGCATCCCGGAACCATATCTGTGCGCCAAAACCGGGAATGCGAAGGAGATGATAGTGTTGGTGATCCAATGGCTGGCAGCGCCCACGCCCTGGCCCTTGGAGCGAACTGCAGTGGGAAAGACTTCGCCAATGTAGACCCAGATGACAGCCCCTTGCGAGAGCGCAAAGAGGCCGACAAAAGCCATCAACAAACCGAGAAGAGCCGGCTGATGACTGTTGGTATTGAAGATCCAGGCCACGCCGCCAAGGCAGACTGAAGTGCCGATGGCGCCCACAATCAACAAGCTCTTGCGTCCAAAACGGTCGATGACAGACATGCCAACCAACGTAAAGAACAGATTGGTGGCGCCGACAATGATGCTTTGCATGTAACCGGACTCGCCACCGAAACCGGCGGCGGTAAAGATGCTGTGCAAGTAATAGAGAATGGAGTTGATTCCGGCCAGTTGATTGAATGCGCCGATGCTAATCGCCAGGAAGAGCGGATAACGATACTTCCACCGGAAGACTGGCTCATGTACCGTTGCGTTTTCCGACTGGAGCCCCGACTGGATATCTGCCAGTTCAGCTTTGGGATCAGGAGCGCCCATCTGGCCGAGTACGGCGAGCGCTTCGTCTATCTGGTTGTGCGAGGCAGACCAGCGTGGCGAACAGGGAATAAAAAATAGCAGGATGAAAAAGAGCAAAGCCGGAGCGGTGGCGATGCCCATCATTATGCGCCAGTCGATTGCGCCCAAATTGGCACTTCCAACCAAGTAATTTGAGGTATAGCCGAGAAGGATTCCGACTACAACATTAATCTGAAATGCGCCCACAAGACGTCCGCGCCATTGCGCCGGAGCCAACTCCGCGATGTACACCGGCCCCAGAACCGAGGCCGTGCCGAGTCCCAGCCCGCTAATGAAGCGGGTGGCGAGCAGCATCGGCCAACTGGCAGCTAAAGCAGTACCCAATGCGGCCAGGAAGTAGAGGGCGGCAGCATAGCGTAGCGCTTTACGCGCATCCATGCGCTGGCCGATAACTCCGGCAGCAAAGCAGCCTAGCACGGTGCCCACAGGGCCCACTGCGACCGTGATCCCGTTGCCCAGGCCACCCAATCCAAAATGCTGCACCACCGGATCGATGATGCCGGAGATAACCGAAATATCGAATCCAAAGATCAAGCCGCCGAGGGCGCCTGTAAGTGTGGCTTTGATCAGTTTAGAATTCGGCCGATTTACAGTTTGCGCGTTGATCATAATTTCTTTCCTAGAAGCCATCTCATAAATGCTTGAGCAGTGTTAAGAACCTTGTCTCTGCCCAAGGCAACTCGGGTAGAACGCAAGTTACCCAGCCTCCGTTGCCTAGTGCACTGTCAAATAACCGATTGCATGAGTGCCACCCGACAACGTTTCGACAAAGGCCAGTGCTCTGGTTCAAAGCTTACACATCGAAATCTCCGGTTTAGAGAAATTGGCTGTGGGAGCGGTAAGGCAAATGCCGTCTGCTCCCACAGCCGAGGTTCGATCAGAACTTTAGCTTCAGAGCGAATTGAATTTCGCGGGGTGTGTAGCTCGGAATCACCCCAGTAATCATGCCAAAATTAGTGCCGCCGAGAGACGCATTCGGAGTTGCAAAGTTGGTTGTATTCGTTACATTGAACCCCTCAGCCCTGAACTCCGCATTTAAGCGATCCTTAATCGGAAACACCTTCATGAAGGAAATATCCAAGTGCCGGTAGTGCGGGCCAACCAGCATATTCCGACCTTCGTTGCCCAGCGTGCCCATGGCTTGGTATCCAGATTGCGTGCAGGTACCGGCGGTTTGTGGCGGCGCGCAATACGGAAATGCATTGACATTGAAGAACTCGCCTATCCCAGGATTCGACAGCTTGACACTGCCGACAACATTCGGACGATCCGACCCGCTCGCGCCAGGGTGGGTATTGTCGATATTCGTCGCGTTGGTTACAGTAAAGGGCTGCCCTCCCGATTCGACGCCGATCACATTGACTTGCCAACCTTTGATCGCCAATGCCTTGGCTCCGCTGGAGCCCGCCCCAAAGGGCATGTTGTAGTGGATGGTGCCAGCGATTCGGTTGCGAATTTCAAGATCGCTGGTGCCGCGGTCCCGGGTGGATACCAGGGAGGGAACGCTTGCATACCCGCCGACTGAGTTTTGTTCGCTGACGCCATTAATGTCGTCAATGTTGCTGGCGTATTGGTAGTTCACATTCGCGGTCAATCCATGCGCTAGCCGACGCTCAAAGCTGACTTGAAGGCTATTGTACGTAGAGTTTCCTCCCGATCTTTCGATTTGGACGCTTCCCAGATTGGGGTCGGGGCCGTAGTACGGTCGAAGAGCGTTGTAACAGGTAGCGTCGCTGCCGCAGGCGTTCGGCGGCGGAGCATTCAGATCGGAAATATACTCGCGCAGTTGGCGCCCCAACAACCCGATGTAGGAGATGGTCAGAACATTCCCACTGAATTCCTTCTGCAGCGTGAGATTGTACTGCTGATAATAGCTGGTTCTGAAGTGGGGATCTGTTGCAGCTGTAATGGCTGCTCCCGGATCTGTGATCTTACCCGCCACAATTGGAGGGAGGCCGTCCGCAAAAGTTTCGTAACCGGAGCCGCAGTTGGAGTATCCGCACGCAGTAGTGCTGGCTACGAAGGGGATGTTTTTCAGATTGGCGTATGCGGTAGTGTTCATCGGGACGTAGCCAATGCCATACCCGCCCCGGACCACCATGCCGTGTCCGAGCGTATAAGCGAAACCCACTCTTGGTTCCACCCCATGGTAGTCAGGATGGACGCCGGCAGTCTTGGACACGCCATTCTGGCCGGCAACCAGCAGCGCACCGTCGGACGGATCGAATGTGGAGATGCGATTCTCGATTTCGCTAAAGGGCGTGAAGTGATCGTATCGAATGCCCAGATTGAGAGTCAGCGAACGAGATGCATGCCAGTCGTCTTGCACGTAAACACTTGGCTCCCAAATCCTTAAATGTGGGTCGTCCAGTGAAAGAGAACGTCCGCCGTTGCTGAGATACTGCCCTTGCAGCAAGCTCGGATAATCGGCGAAGTCCCAAGCCCCCTCTGGGTAGTTGCTCTGGAATGAGGTCAATTGGCGGCGAATGACCGTAGCGCCTATCTTTACGTTATGCTTACCGTGTGTCCAGGTGACCGCGCCCAGATATTGGTACGAATTGTCCTTATCCGCGAGCGGTTGAAAGATCATTTGGCCCAGGCCTGCGCCAGAATTAACGAAGATGGATGCCAGACCGGTCGAGTCATCGATAGGCGTATTCACATTTGGTTGGCCGAAGGCGGCATTCGGATTCAGCCCCAACGTATTTGGATACGTTTGGTTGTTGGAGTGGGTGTACGCTGCTTTCAGTTCGAGCAGAAGATTGTTATTGAAAGTGTGGATATAGTTCACAAGAACATCGAAGTCCAAGTCATGCGCGTTTGAGCCGTATAATGACGGATTCATGGTCATACCATCCACCGTCACATCTGGAAAATTGCTAGATTCGCCACTGAAGTCGCTATTTACATTGCCGTAAATAAAGCGGCCATATAACTGGTTGTTCGCATTGAAGCTATGGTCGACTCGCGCATCGTAATCGGTGCTGAATTGCGGCTTTTTGCTGATGCCGAGATATTTGTTTGAGCCGTCATTGGGCGTGGGATACATCTTGAAATATTTCAGCGCTACTGGATCCATACTTGTCAGCACCTGACCACCGACGTCACTAAAATCGCCGGGGTGCTGCTCTTCATAGGCGGTAGGAACAATGCTCAGGATGGGGGATGTGCCTACGACTTGGCGGTACCCTTCGTAGGCGCCAAAGAAGAATGTCTTGTTCTTGACAATCGGCCCTCCAAGGCTCCCGCCAAACTGATTCAGGCGCTCTTCAGACTTTGCGAAGTTGCCGCCGAATTGATAGGCACTGGCATCGAGCAGATCGTTGCGAAAGAACTCGAACAGGCTGCCGTGAAACTGATTGGTGCCGGACTTGGTGATCACATTCACGATTGCGCCGCCCGTCCGACCTGCTTCGGCAGTATAGGTGTTGGTTTGGATGCTCATCTCGGCGATCGCCTCGATCGAGGGCCGGACCGCAGTCGTGTCAATCAACCTTTCAATGTTATCGGCGCCGTCGATCATTTCGTTGTTGAGCGCTTCCGACTGACCGTTGACTGATACGGATGCCGACTGGCGCCGATCATCGAATTGCGTGCCACTAGAAAGCGAATTAGGCGGCCCCTCATTCGCTCCAGGGATAAGCTGTATTAGCTGGACGAAATTGCGGCCATTCAGCGGCATATCCTGCGTGGTCTGCTCGCCTATGGTGCTCTGCATGACAGAAGTGTCGGTTTGCAGTGCGGGCGGCTGCGAATTGACCAAAACCGTCTCTGTGGTGCTGCCTGGAACAAATTGGACATTGACCCGGATACGATCACCAGCGGCCAGGTGCAATGATTCCAATGTGAACTTCTTGAACCCGGTTCCAGCAGCAGTCACCCTATAGTCGCCTGGGTTCAGAAGATTAAATACATAATCTCCAGCATCGTTCGATTGTGCCGTCCGTATTTCATGCGTTCCTGTGTTTTCGACGGTGACCTTTGCTCCCACGACTACGGCGCCACTCGGATCCGTTATCGTGCCCAAAACGTCACCTGTTGTCTGCTGTGCCACCGCCAAATTGCATATTCCGATGGCTAGGACCATCAACATGCACGCCCTGAACCTTCGGGCGATACGATTAAGTTGCTTCATTTCCTGCCTCCAAATTTCGGTTCACATTGTTGTGTTCTGGCGACCTGGCCTATCGGTTTGTCACCGAAATCTGGTGGTTGATTCTCTATTTCTGCCGGGTTCAATTTGTCCGGTTGATAACGATCCAGCACCAGATTCACCCCCTGGAATTCACGCACACATTTTTAGCCACTGCGCTAAATGTAGTCAATACCTATTCAAGCAAAATATCATATAGTTGTATATTCCATTCGGAATATGTCTTTTTCATGTTGCTGGCCAAGGTGGCTGCGCGAGAGAACTTAAGAGAACTATTCTAAAGCTCTGAGTTCCTATCCCCGTTTCGCTGAGAACTCGCGAAAGCGCGGGGAAGGATTGCTGGAAAGATCGCATTAAGTCTTTTATTATTAATGTTCTATGAGCGACTTTGCCATACTTCTGCTGATACGCTAGTACATTTTTATTTGACTGAGTTCCGGAATGAGGGGGCAGGTTTCTCCCGAGATCTGGAGACCAACATATAATCCTGAGCCAACCGGGCGCTAGGCCAAGTCCAACGGGTGGAGTTTTCACAGCCTTGACGATCATTATAAGAAAGCTATGAAGCGTTAAATGGCATATGCTATTTAACGGTTGTCCGGTTAAGAGTTGAACAGAATCAGTTGACTGGAAGGAGTTAGCAACTCATCTTGATAGTCGACTTTCTGAAGTGCCTGTAAAATGAGGGGTTTCTCGAAAAGGGTAACGCTGAAAATCTGTAGAAGTTGGCAGAGGCCGGCCTCAATGCCGAGGCGTTTGCGCACAATCGCCACCAGGACATAGACCGAGACTGCGATCCATATCTGCGTTTTCACCGCGTTCTCACTGGTCCCGCAAAAAGCTTTGATCCGTAAATGCTGTTTGATCCAGCGAAAGAATAATTCCACAGCCCACCTATTCTTGTAGATTTCAGCGATGGCCAGTGGTGGCAGCGCGAAGTTGTTGGTCAGGAACTGCAGACGCTTGACGGTCTTTGGGTCGCAATAGATGACGCGACGCAGCGCATCCGGATACGCCGAAGCCGAACTGCGGGAAATCAGGACGACCGTGTGGCCGCTGCGCAGGCCGGTAGTCCTATCGACCGGGCACGAATAGCGCCGTTACCGGAGCACGTTGGTCTTGGTACGCACCACAAAGAAGGCCGACGATAAGGTAAAGCGATAGAGACGTTCGAAATCGATATAGCCACGATCCATCACGTAGAAGGCACCTGCTTCAAAGGCGATTTCGTCAAACACGTTGACGTCATGCACCTTGCCGTTGGTGATGTGAATGAAGGTGTGGATCGAGCCATGCAGATCGAGCAGGGTGTGCATTTTGACAGCGGACTTATGCTTGCGGAACTTGGCCCGGGGAAACAGCGCCAGACAAAGATCGATGGTCGTTGAGTCCAGCGCGTACAGATCACGTACATCCGCGATACCGGGCGCGTCGTTGGCATAAAGATCGAGCGCGGTGCGGATAAGCACCTGCGCAAAGTCAGCAAAGATGCGCCAATCGCGGTTCTCGTTGGCGTCGGCCAATGTGGAACACGCTACGGCGGAGCCGGAGCCCATGTGATATGGCTTTGGACCAATCGCTCCCAGACAGGCTTCAATATCGCGCAGGCTCTCTCGGTAGGTCAACTGAGCAAGGAGCATGGCCAGATACTGCTCCCATCAGCTTCTTGGTGTATCGGTCGCCGACGTAGCGAGCCACGCAGCGGCGGAACTCGCGATCAGGAAGAAATTCATTCAACTGGGAGAAGGTGCTCTTGCCCTGTTCATTCTTTCATCTTGGCCGGTCGGCCAAGATGAAGGCGCGAATCTCAAATCGCGGCAGGCTAAAAGCACATGTAACATATTTGTTTTAAATCGGTTGTGTGATCAGAGTATTACTTTTACCGGGCAGCCGTGATACAGGGTAAAAACAAGATTGTCGATGAATTTACCTACCATATGAGGTAATCGCTTTTGGCAAGTTGTTTTGGGCTCTTCCGCTGGAATCTCTTGCCGTCGGCCACATGGATGTATATAAATACCATATCGCAATTTGAAAATGTGACATACTATATTGGTTTATGTTCAGTACTTTGGCACCGTTCACTACCCGATGAAAGCTGTCTGAGCCAGACATGAGGGACCGAGTGACTATACAAGCGAAGGTGAAGAAAGAAACTTCAGAGGCAAATCTTAATGGCACACAGCCCAAATATCGGTTCATATCTGAGGCCCTAAGACAGGCAATCGTTTCCGGGGAATATGGCCCCGGAAGGCGGCTCCCAAGCGAGGCCCAGTTGGTCAGGCGGTTCGACGCATCACGCATGACGATCGTCAGGGCAGTTAAAGAACTCCAACAACTCGGGCTTGTCGAGCGTCGGGTAGGCTCAGGAACCTACGTGAGTTTAGCCCGCCCTGAGGAGAGTTTCCGTTTCGGGTTATTGATTCCGAATCTTGGGAACGCTGAGATATTTGAGCCAATCTGCCAGGGAATGGCAAATTCAGAGCTAGCGCGTCAGCATTCACTTATTTGGGGTAGGTCTATTTCAGAGGATGATAAGAGGGAAAAAGCAGCGCAGTTGATGTGCCAGCAATACATTGACCAGCGGGTTTCAGGTGTTTTTTTCGCGCCGCTCGAACTGACAAAATACATGAACGAAATCAATCGCAAGATTGTACAGGATCTCGAACATGCAAAAATCCCAATCGTTCTACTTGACCGCTCCGTTGAACCGTACCCAATCCGGACCCGATGTGACCTCGTGGGCATCGACAATCGTGGAACAGCCCATATAAGCGTCGAACATCTCATTAGAAGGGGAGCCAAGCGAATTGCCTTTTTTGCGAAACGGCTTTCAGCCCCCACCATTGACGCGCGTATCGCCGGCTACAGAGAGGCACTCTGGACACATTCGCTTCTGTGCAACGAGGATTTGGTCACTCGTGGCGATCCGAGCGACGAGGCTTTTGTTGCTTCAGTTCTGAAGAAGCAAAGGCCGGATGCCTTCATATGTGGCAATGACCACACGGCTGCTCTACTTATGCAGGTGCTGTTGAACCTTGGGGTCAAGATCCCAGAGGAAGTGCGCATTATTGGCATGGACGATGTCAAATACGCAAGTCTGCTTCCCATCCCCCTAACTACGCAGCATCAGCCCTGCCTCGATATTGGCATCATCGCGATGAGAACCATGCTTGATCGGCTGCAGAACCCTGGCCTTCCGATGCGAGAAATAACCCTTAGTTGTAAACTAGTCGTTCGCAAGTCTTGTGGCAAAGAGAAAGGTTCTTAGCCCCCCGAATAGACCCTTCTCTTTCAAGTTATTCTTAGCCTAGATGCGGTCTCATAAATGTTTGAGTAGCATATGGAGACAGGTAAGCTAGACGAGGCCAAGGAAGTTCTGGATGTGTATTCCCATCTTGTGACGAGTCGGCGGAAGTTGTGCATCCAGGCGAAGAGCCGCTCACTTTCCAGCGCCCCCTGTAGCGGCGGAGCTTCTGGTCGTCTTGTGTGTTGCTCCTGCGCCGCCGGTTTGGCGCGATCAGGCAACACAGCCTGGCTGACTTCTAGAGCTAGCCGGCCAAATCGCACCAGCCCGATTTCAGCCATAAAACATAGCGGAAGTGCCAGAACAGCTTAACCCAATTCCCTCCAACAAAATCAGTACCGAAGATGTCAACAGATCCAAACTGTTTCTAGAAACGGTTTTCCGATGAAAACTCAAAATGGCATATACAGAATTTTGCAATACGTACGCTAGTAGTATTGACAACGTCTATTTCACAGCAATACAAATAAATAATGTTCAATTTGGTTAGTCGATGCTTTGAACATAGCGCAATCTACGAATTCAGATTCCGAGAGTTGCTCGATTTTGGCTTGATGTTTGACTTTTGGATTTGATTGTGGGTTTGATATTTCCACGAAATTTGTTGGATTAATAGTCAGCAAGGAGACACTTTACGACCATGTCAGGCGACGATCAGCTGGTGCCACATGATTCTGAGGCAAAGGAGAGGGAAACCATTGGCCTCTTCAATGTCGTCGACAAGCTTCGCAAAAGGGCTGTTCAGGCCGAGCGGTACTTGATAGCAATCGCCGGACCACCCGGAGCGGGCAAGTCGACGTTTGCGGCGGACCTCTGGCGGCAACTTGAGGCAGACGGCGCAATTGTTGTCCCAATGGACGGGTTTCACTATGACAACGCCGTGCTCGACCAGCGGGGATTGCGATCGCGAAAGGGCGCACCCGAAACCTTTGACTATCGCGGCTTCAGCGTGCTCTTGCAGAGGATTCGAGACGGTGAGCGGGATATAGCGTTTCCGTTGTTTGATCGTGAAGCGGACCTGGCCCGTGCAGGAGCAGGGATAGTCAACCAAGAAAAATTCATCATAGTGGAAGGCAATTATCTCCTTCTCAATGAGAAACCATGGTCGAGTGTCGCGGACTATTTTGATTTCACGATATTCATCGACGTACCCCAAGAAGAACTGAATGAGCGCCTGTTGGATCGCTGGAGGACTCATGGCTTCTCGCAGGAATACGCCGAGAATCGAGTCGCCACAAATGACATGCCCAATATTGAGCGCGTCTTGTCGGCACAAAAAAATTCCGACCTGTCTCTTAGTTGTGCAACGAGTGGCGAAATGCAATTCCACGTGGGCCAAGGTTATCCGCACTGAACTGCAAGCCATCGCTAATGCAGACCGCCGACCGGACTGCATTAGCCAGATCCTTGGCCCTGGCGCGCCATCCAACGTCTGCAAACTCGGCAGGACGATCACGGTTCCATCTCCAGAACGAATAGCAGACGGTGCAGATGACCTGCATCAAACCCAGGCTCCACGATCAAGCTCCAGCCACGGCGATGACGTATCTCGGTCCCAAACCTCTGCGCCGTGTGTGGGGATTGCTGTGCAGTCGTTTCTGCTTCGGAAACTTCAACCGCGACAAACGCTGTTGCGTCGGGCTTACGCAAGCGCTTCTTCCACTCGTAGAACTGCCAGACTCGCAAGCCTCGTTCTTGACGAATGTCACTGACGATGATCCGCATTGGCTACCAGCGGTCCTTTCAAACCGGATTCCACCAAAGGCAGAGGGATTCGCAGCAATTCCGCGGCCTTGCTGAGGGAGACAAAGTCCTCGGCCAAAGCGCGGTAGCAGAGCCGTTCAAAGCGAAGTGGTCGCTCCTGCGATCCGCGTTCACTTTGCGGCTCAAGTTCTTCCGGTTCCTGAGTTCGCCAGCCACGCGCGACGGTTTGGAAGGCGTAGATTAGAACCGGTTCGTTGATGACGCCAATCTGCCGCAATCGCATCAGTAGCGCCGCACCGCTTACGCGATACTGGCGTTTCAGATAGATCAGTTCCCGGTAGCCGAGGGCATTCCGCTGTTTCCCAACCTCGCGGAGCAGGTGAGCGCGCGGCATGAGGAAGGCACCGGCAAACAGAGTGGCAGCCTTCTCTTCATCCTTGTCGCTCAAACTGGCGGTGTCAATCAGCCGGTGAGCCAATTCGTGGGCCAAGGTCAAGCGCCGGCGCTCCAAGGAAAACTCCTTGTTTACGACAATTACCGGCAGGCCGGGATTGTCCTTGCCGCGGCCGACTATACATGTAAAGCCGGAAATCCGCTGCGGGAGAGAAACGATGAGAACCTTAAGCCCTTTTTCCTCTAGCAGTTCGGTCATATTGGGAATCGGGTCAATTCCAAGATTCCACTTCTTCCGCACTTCGGTAGCGAGTGCCTCCGCATCGGTCGCTTCGTTCAGACGCCGGAGAGGCGCAATCGGGCACTGCCAAGCCGAACTCTCCAACTCCAGCATATGTTCAATCTGCAAATAGCGTTCGATCCACTCCAGAACTTCGGTCTCGACGATGGCCCGGTCAGCAGCGGTCGTGCTGGCCTTGGTGCGGAACTCCACGCCAGACAACACAATTCCCTGAGTGTCCATCAGGTAAGCGATTGATACACCAAGGGTTTTGGCCAAGGCGATCAGAACGCCCGAACTCGGAATGTCCTCGTTGCGTTCGTACTTTCCAATGGCCTGTGCAGTGACCCTGTCGTTCATTGCCGCAGCCAAATCCCGGAGGGAAAGGCCAGCCTTACGCCGTGCGAGCTTGATGCGATCTGCGATCATGGCCAACTCCTCTCTGATTTACAATTATGTACTACTTGGATGTTTTGTAAACTTCTTTCGAAGCAATGTAGAAAACATTTCCGGTGGCCGTCATGGCCGTGTGGCAAAAAATCGCGTCTGAGGAGGCTTTCCATCTGAGTGCGGGTGCTCAGACTCGATAACAGAATTCGTCTGCATAGGTGAACTCTATGGCCTCGCCAGCACTGGGAAAGGCCAATCATGCGCCCGCGGAATACCATCATTCCCAAGAATCATTGGACTTGAGTCCAGAGACAGCTTACGTTTTCGGCATATCGCGGCCTTTCAGGGCCGCTGGAGGTGCCGATGATCGTCATGCTCACACCCGCCATTCGGCGCAGAATTGCCCGATGGCGGTCTCCTCACTGGATTCGCCCATTTCTCAGCCTCTTCACACTGCTCATCGTCTGCCCTGCATTTGCTCACGCACTGAGCAGCTCGCCCTTCGATAGCGGTCTCACCTCTATGCAAACCCTGTTTACCGGAACCGTCGCCAAGGTGGCCAGCCTGATCGCCATCGTGGTAGGCGGTTACCAGTTCGCGCACGGCGAACCGGGCGCGAAGAAAA
>Ga0224531_1000572_pt1 | contig 17994 bp, 7 predicted proteins | sample CBST100metaG_FD_179876 | JGI IMG/M metagenome (GOLD analysis project Ga0224531, IMG submission 179876) | Peat soil microbial communities from Stordalen Mire, Sweden - C.B.S.T100 | ecosystem: Environmental > Terrestrial > Soil > Wetlands > Peat | place: Sweden: Norrbotten County, Stordalen Mire... | reverse complement strand
CAATCCCCGCCGCGTCTTTGACGATGTTAGTCTTCGAGAACTCGCCGCCAGCATTCGCAGCCAGGGTGTACTGTCGCCCTTGCTTGTCCGGCCACTCACCGAAAACGGCTTCGAGATCGTGGCCGGTGCGCGGCGTTACCGCGCCGCGCAGATGGCCGAAGCCGTCACCGTGCCGGTACGCATCAAGCAGATGAGCGACGCCGAAGTGTTGGAGGCGCAGCTTGTCGAGAACCTGATTCGCGCCGAAATTCACCCGATGGAAGAAGCCGAGGGCTTCGCACGGCTTTTGGCGCTGGAGGAGCCGAAGTACAGCATTGAGCAGATAAGCGCACGTGTTGGAAAATCCGCGACTTTCATCGCCTCGCGTTTGAAATTGATTGAACTTGTACCCGCTGCGGTCGATGCCTTCTACGCCAACGAAATCGGCGTAGGCCATGCGCTGCTACTGGCGAAACTGCCCGCCTACCAGCAGGAGCAGGCGCTTTCAGCTTGCTTCAAGGAAGCATACAACAGCGGGGGAGCAACACCTACGCGCATTCTTCTGCCTGTGCGCAATCTGCAATTCTGGATTGAGACGAATGTTCTGCTCATCCTGAAAGATGCGCCCTTCGACAAGCGCGACGCGCAGCTTGTCTCCACGGCGGGCAGTTGCGCCGACTGCCCCAAGCGCACCGGCCATAACAAACTGCTCTTCGGTGACGACCTCGGCAAGCAGGGCGACCAATGCACCGATCCCCGCTGCTACAACGCAAAACTCGCAGCACACGTAACAAAGACCGTCGCTGCCAAACCCAACATTGTGCAGATCAGCACGGCATACGGCGGGCAGAAGGAGGGCAGCGCTGTTTTACCGCGCAACAAGTACACCGCGATCCGCGATGACAAGCCCCAAAAGAAGGAAGATGCTCAGCGCCCGGAGTTCAAGGTGTGCAGGTATGCCGCCGACGCCATCATCACCGAAGGCAGCGAGATTGGCACCATATATAAGGTGTGCGCAAACCCGGCTTGCCCCGTGCATCACCCGAAGAAGGCAAACGGTGCAAGCGCGAACGATGAGCAATTCAAAGCCGAGCAGGAGAAACGGCGCAGGGAGGAAGCCATCGCCAATACAACTGGCCTCCGCGTTCTCTCTGCAATCAGCGCATCTGTCCCGGTGCGGCTGATGAAACGTGACCTGTTGTTTCTGGCCGAGCGCATGGTCAACCTGCTCGACGAGAACCGCGCCGCGATCCTCGCCAGACAGCACGGCATCAAGAAGACCAAAGAGAACGAGTCCGTCGGTAAGCTCTTCACGTCCTTTCTTCGCCGCGCCGACGAAAGCACGTTGGGCCGCGCCGTGGTCGAAGCTGTCGTCCTGCTCACAGCCTCGCGCGGCAACGCCTCGCACGTTCTGCGCGATACCGCCGAGTTTTACAAGGTGGACGTGGCCGCGTTCACGGCCCAGGTCAAAGAGGAATTCGCCGCCAAGGAAAAAGCGAAGGCGGCGAAGACGGTCACGCCCAAGCAAGCCGTCAAAGCACCGGCAAAGATCACGAAGAGAGCGGTAGCTGCGTAGCGATAATTCATCGAGATGTTCTATGCGGAGCCAGCCAGACCGGCTCCGCATTCTTGTGTCTGCCCGCCCTTCCCACCCTCTTGCGTGGCATCTGCATTTTGCAGATGCGTCATTCTGTTCCCGCCCAGCGGGCAGTTACCGGCCTGTTCGCGCATCGGAGATTATCGCGCTTGGTCCAGTCTTGTAGAGTTGCGCGAACGTGTTTTTACTTCTCTGTAACATAGATGTTCCTGCTCATTGAAACACTATATCTACCGAATAATGAGACTCTGCCCGGACGGCGTATCCGTCTAGGGCGAAGATGAGCGGTTTGCACGCTCTCAAAGACTGCCCCTCTTGTCCCAGCTCAACATCATGTAGCGAAAGCTCTTATTCCCGCTGCCGGTAAGGGGAATTTTGCACCGTGCATTTTCTTTGTGAAATGACGGTTACAGGATTTGAGATGAACGGTTTTGCCTACGTATATGGAAGTGAACCCTATGCGATTGATTCTTTCCAACAATTCGTTGCGGAAGCCCGCGCCTCTGACACCCGAAGACATCTTCGAGTCGAAGTACGATTGGCTGCTGCGCTGGGCAATGCACTTCACGCAGAACGACCGCGAGGCCGCGGAAGATCTCGTGCAGGATGCGTTTGTGCGTCTGATTACGTCATGGCCGCGCATCAAGGAAAACGTCGAACAGGTAGAGCCGGTCCTCTATTCGTATCTGAAGTATTGCTATCTGACAGAAATACGCCGCGGACAGCGATTCAACTTGCAGGAGCTTGTCCTGATCGAGTTCGACGATCTTCGGCTCAGTCTTCAAGAAGAAAAGACCGCCGATCCCATTGAGGTTCAGGATGACCTGCGTCGCATCATTGCGTATTTGTGCTGGCGAAAGCAAACGGCCAAGTCGGCGAGCGTATTGCTGCTGCGTTTCTTCCATGCCTACTTTCCGGATGAGATTGCGCAAATTGCCTTGATGAAGCGCGGCTCGATTGATGAATTGCTGCGCATTGCCCGCGAGGAAGTCAAAGGGTATCTCGCTGACCCCTCCAGCGTGGAGATCATGCACCACGGAAAACCGCCGGAGTTGATGCCGCGACAGGTCGCTGTTCCTCCAGAGCAGTTCTCCGAAGAATTGAGGAATACTATTGCGCAGGCGCGAACCATACCTTGTGTCGATAAGCAGCAATTGCTGAATCTCTATCAGGCGGAGACGCCGAAGCCGATTTCATGCCGGCTTCTCTCGCACATCGTGAGCTGTGAGCGCTGTCTGAGCGTGGTTAACTCCAACAACGATCCCAACCGCGGTCCCGGCTCGCCGCAACAGCGCTCCCAGGAGGGAGCGCTTGGCGTCGTGCGCCGCTCCAAACGCACATCGGGTCCGGGCTCTACCGCCACGCGGGAGGAAATCCGCCGTTCGATCCTTGGCGGCAAGGAGCGCATTCGCAAGCTATATGAACACCGTCCGCGCGGTCTGATGATCGTGGTGAATGGGGACGTGCTGGCGATGCGGGATGTTAACTCCGCAACCAGTGAACTGAAGGTTCAGACCGGCCCGGAAAGGTCGCTGAGCCTTGTCGAAGTGCTGAGCGAACAGAGAATGCCGCTGCTGACTCTGTACGTTTCCTCGACGCCTCCAGAGGCTCCGCCGGAACTGCGCCATGAGATCGAATTGAGCGCGAACCGCAAGCTCGAACTTCTGCTGCGCTTTACCGGGGACGGAGCGGTGATCGAGCTGCGCTACAACGACCCTCTGTTTCTCGTCGCAGTGAACGAGAAGAGCCAGGTGGATGCGGAGTTGGAAGAGGGTTCGGAAGAATCCTTCCTGGAAATTCCCACAACCGAAACTTCTACCGAAGCTGCCTCTGTTACTGCGCAAACGCCCCGTCGTTCCCGGTTTCTAAGTTTCTGGTGGAGACGGCTTCTGGACAGGATACCCCCGATAGCAATGCCTGAGATGAGTCCCATGCTCGCGACTGCGATGGTGTGTGCGGTCGCCAGCTTTATCTTTCTCTTTTTCTCCTTCCGCGCTTCTTCCGTGATGAAGCCGGAGGATCTGCTCAAACGGGCTACCGTCGCGGAAACCTCGCACGCACAGTCGGAAGCGAGCGGCGTCATTGTGCAGTCGGTTCGCATTCGGACGCCACAGCGCAAGGTCGAGCGGACACTCTACCGCGACATCGAGGGCAAGCGCAGTCTGCGTGAGCAGCCAATCAGCCACGAGGATACCGCGCTTCGCACGCAACTGGCGACACTGGGCATTCACTGGAACGATCCGCTTTCGGCGGACTCCTTCCGCGAATGGCACGATCATGCGGCGATACGTCAGGATGTGGTGAAACGAAGCGAGACCGGATTGCTGACGCTGACGACGACGGTCTCCGGCGGCTCCGTGGCCAGCGAATCGCTGACCGTGCGAGAGTCCGACTTCCATCCCGTGATAAGAACCGTCGAGCTTCGGGATACGGGAACAATCGAAGTCGCGGAGTTGAACTACAGCGTTCTCCCCTGGAGTTCGGTCAATCCCGATATGTTCGATCCTCTTTCCTCCTCAATGGGGCTCGGGGGCAATACGCACGCCTCGCTTTCTCTCCACCTACCGGCGGTGCTTACCCCGGAGCAGATTGACTCTGCGGAACTGGGAGCGCGTCTTGTTCTGAACCGCCTGCAACTCGATTCAAGCGGACGCATCGAACTGGGCCGCGCCGCGGATGGAGTCCATGTGCAGGGAGTGGTTGAGAGCGATGCGGAGAAGCGACAACTCCAGTCGCAACTCCGCATGGTGCCGCACGTTCAGGTATCCGTCCTGACCGTACGGGAGATGGATGCGAAGCCGAGTGCCGGTTCGGAGATCACCCACATTCGACAGTCGTCGGTGATCGAAGAGTCTCCGTCATCCCTTGAAAAATACTTTACAGAGCGCGGCAAAGATCGGGCGACTGTTGGAGCAGCCGCTCAGGAGTTTGTGGACAGTTCTTTTGCGGTCAAGCACGAAAGCGAAGAGATCTCCGGCCTTTTGCAACGCTTCTCTTCAAGCGCCAGTCTCTCCAATGAAGCTCGTCGAGCTCTCAGCGAGTTGTTGACCCAGCATAAGGCGGGGCTGTTGGCTGCTCTTGGGAGAGAGGAGCGCCAGTTGCTAGCTCTCCAGTTGCTCTCGCATCCGGCGTCGTCCACGGAAGCCGTGGATGTCAATGCGGAAGCCTTGCGGGTCTCCGCCGACCACAACTTTGCACTCTCGGTCGAGCTGATCTCTAGCACGGATGCGTCTTCACGTCCCGCGCAGACGATTGCACCCCAACTCGCCAACTCCATCGCAAAACTGCGCGCAGTCGCGCTTCACATCTCGGCAACAGCCCAGTTGTATCCACCTTCATCTGGCAATTCTGCAACCGCAAACAAGAACCGATAGGAAGCCATCCAGCATGTCTCGATTGATTATTCGCTTTCAGGTCATTGTCTTCATCTTTGCCGCCGCTCTCTGTGCTCATGGGCAGACAGCCCGGTTTTCAGGTCAGGTGACCGATCCTCAGAGCGCTGCGGTGCCCAATGCCGACGTGCATGTCTACAACCTCGATTCCGCGACCAAGACCGATACCAAGACAGATGGCAACGGCTTCTTCGTCGTCCCCTATCTTCCGGCTGGACATTACCGCGTAGAGGTGCAGGCTCCGGGCTTTGCTGCGGTCGTCAGCAATAGCGTCTCCTTGACTATGGGTGAAGCTCACATCCTGAACGTGCAACTCGGGATCGAGTCAGCGAAATCTACCGTCGAAGTCAATGGCAACAGTGAGATCACTCAAATCGAGACCCAGAATGCCGAGGTCAGCGGCACGATCACCGGCAAAGAGGTTCAAGGCATTCAACTCAATGGCCGCAACTTCACCCAACTTATGGCCTTGGCTCCTGGTGTCAGCAACCAGACGCAGCAAGATGAAGCCCGCGTAGGTATGGCGGGCAGTGTTGCATATTCCGTTAACGGTGGACGCACCGAATACAACAGCTTTCAGGTGGATGGATCGGAAACACTCAACGTTGGCATCAACAAGGATCACAGCACACTGATCGTTACGCCCAGCATCGACGCCATTCAGGAGATCAAGGTACTGACCTCGAACTACGGCGCGCAGTATCCAAGCACCGGCAACGGCACGACCATCGTCACGACCAAGTCCGGCACCGATCAATATCACGGCAGCGTCTACGAGTTTCTCCGCAATGAAGCCTTCAATGCTAAAGGCTACTTCGATGTAGGCAACAGCGCACCGCTCTATCGCCGCAATGACTTTGGCGGAACCATCGGCGGACCACTTTCCATTCCGCATCTTTACGATGCCAAGGGTAAAACGCACTTCTTCTTTTCGGAAGAAGCGCGCATCGAGAAAGACCCTTATGCATATCGGCAGGCAGTTCCGTCGTTAGCCGAGCGTGGAGGAGACTTTAGTGATGTGTGCCCGGCAGTAGCCAACGGTCAGACTACGACATTTATGCGGACGCAATACCCTGACTGTCCGACAGGTGCATACTCGACGTCAAATAGCGGGACCTACACCACATACCCGAGCAATCAATTAACGTACGCTACCAATGGCTCGACTGGCGCTCTGACACCTACTTCCCTTAATCAGAATGCTGTGGCGCTATTGGGTGCTGGTATCTTCCCTTTGCCCAATGCCACCAGTGGATGCAACTCCACGGGCACGTCTTGTTTCAACGGAGAGGTTTCTCTGCCGACCTACTGGCGTGAGGAACTGTTCCGCATCGACCACGTGATTAATCCCAAGTGGCAAACGGGCTTCCGTTACATTCACGATGAATGGGACGAGACGGCACCAGTTCCGCAGTATGCCACTACACAAAACAGCTATCCAACGATTCAGAACAGATTTTATGCGCCCGGCACGAGTTATGTGGCACGCCTGACCGGAGCGATCTCGCCGACCTTTCTGAATGAATTTATCGTCAGCTACACGAATTCGCACATCACGCTTACGGATGTGGCCGCAACGGGAATGGGCGTGGACCTGTCACGCAAGGACGCCAACCTCACGATGACGAGCATCTTCGACAATGGCAGCAAGGGGACCGATGGCGTCGCAAAGATTCCTGGAGTTTCCATCGGGGGCAACAATGCCGAGTACGGCGGCTATGGATTCGCAGTTGATCCTGGTTATATGCCTTGGGAGCACAGCAATCCAACTTACAGCTTTGCCGACAATCTGACCAAGACTTGGAGACAACATAACTTCCAATTCGGCGCGCAGTGGGTCGTCTTCCAGAGAAACCAAACTAATGGTCCGATTGGTGCTTCTACCGGCGATACCCAAGGACTATTAACTGAGAGCAACCTAAAGAACAGTACCGGAAACGCATTCGCAGATTTTCTTATAGGAGATATTGCAACGTTTCAGCAGGACAGCGGGCAAGCGAGATACCGCCAGCGCTACCAAATTGTCGAGCCATACTTTCAGGATGATTGGAAGATGACGTCGCGGCTCACGGTCAATCTCGGCCTGCGTATGAGCCTGTTTGGTACTTTCCACGAACTGAATAACAACGCCTGGAATTGGGAGCCGTCCGCATTCAGCACAACTACAGCGAGCGGAATCCTAGTCGATGGCGGCGGCGGCCTGCGGGTTTCAGGCACTGGCGCTGCAATTCTGATTTATCCGAGCAATACCACTATCCCCGATTCGCGGATTACCAACGGAATGGTGCAATGCGGCAAGAACGGCAGACCCTCCGGCTGCATGTCCGGCCATCTCTTCAATCCGGCCCCGCGCGTCGGCTTTGCCTGGGACCCGACCGGCAGCGGCAAGACGGTTCTGCACGGCGGTTATGGTGTCTTCTTCGAGCATGGCACGGCGGACGAGGCCAACACCGGATCGCTCGAAGGCGCCGCGCCCAACGTGCTCAGCATGACCCAGATCGGTACAAGTTTCAGCACCATCGGCCAAGTCAACTCCACACAGTACGCAGCCTTCCCCATCAATGTCACCGCAATTCCTACCAAAGCTGTCTGGCCCTATGTGCAGCAATGGAGCTTCAGCATCGAGCATGAATTGCCCGGTAATGCACTCGCCAGTTTCGCTTATGTGGGCAGCAAGGGAACTCATCTGACCGCAGAACTTGAAACCAATCAGTTAACTCCAGCCAGCGGCAATCCGTTTGGCGCGCACGAACCTCTCATAACCAAGGGAGCGAATCCGGCATACGTAAGCGGCGGTTCTACTGCTGGCGATTGCACAGCAGCAACATCAGGATCGACAGCAGGCACCTTTACGTTAAGAAACGGAACAATGGTTCAGCCTAGCGATGCAAGTTACAACAACATAGTTTCCGCATGTTACGCCGCCATAGGTAGCGTGGCCAGTTCATCGAAGAGCTATGGCTTATCACCCAACTCTCTGCGTACCTACGCTCCTGGAATCGGCGAGATCCACTCGCTGCAAAACGTCGCCAACTCCACCTATCACGCTTTCCAGGCAACGCTGCGCAAAATACAAGGCCCACTCACTCTGGGCGTGGCATACACCTACAGCCACTCAATCGATAACGCCTCTGATCGGTCGGATGCCACCTTTGTCAACTCCTTCAACTTGAAGGGAAACCGAGCCAGTTCGAGTTTTGACCAGCGGCACCTGCTGCACATCAGCTACATCTACGATCTGCCGCTGCTGAAGTTTTTCGATGCTTTTCTGCACGCGACTGACGAGGCCAACACGCCGGAGTCTCGCGCTACTTGGCAGAATTCCCATGTCGTCAAGGCTGTGTTGGACGGCTGGCAACTTAGCGGTCTGACGATCTTCGAGACCGGCATCCCCTTCACCGTGGTCAACAACGGTTCTCCAACTGGTATCAGCGCCCTCGATAACGCGGGTGTAGCCAACGGCGTCGGCTCAGGCTCCTACCCCGACCTCTCCGGTATCTCAGCGAAATCACGCAGGCCAACTGGTGGCGACAACAGCAAGAGCGTTGGTCCGTTGCTGCTCAACCCGGCGGCCTTCGTTGCACCGCGCGGGTTGACCTTCGGCAATGCCGGACGTAACGACCTGAACAATCCTCGTCGCTGGAACTCCGACATGGCGATTCTGAAACATTTCCCCGTCTATGAACGGGTGAATGCGGAGTTTCGCGCCGAGGCATTCAACGTCTTCAACACCACACAGTTCCGCATCTACGATCCGACGCTGGGCAACCAGGCGCAGAATGAGGTGAGTTGCTACGGCGGCTATAACGCCTACTACAGTGCCGCCGGTGGAGACGGCACGGACTGCCTGACCGGAAGTTCCTTCTTGCATCCGGTCGATGCCCACCGCCCGCGCACTATCCAGTTCGCGCTCAAATTGATCTTCTGAGAAAGGTGACTTACGAACATGCGCAACTTACTGAACGGAAGTTCACCCTCAACACGGAGAAAGAGTGGAATGAGATTCTTTAAAAGCATAGGCAGTACCGGACTCTTCGCCATTACGCTTCTTACTGGTTGTGGCGGCAACAAGACCTCATTAATTGTTCCCGATCCATCCGCTACCATCGGGCTGCCGACGCCTGCGGCGGCGGGGCCAGTGAACACTTATACCGGCGCGCAGAGTCCGGGAGAGTGGACTCTGACTCTTGACAACACCAACGGAAAATTCAGCTATCAGCCGGTCACTTATCCGGCCACCGCGACCAGCGGAACGATTACGACCTCCAATGGATTCACGGTGCTGAGTACGGGCGGCTTGGCGCTCGAAGTCGAGGGTAGGGCGACCATTCTTAGGCCGGGAAGTGTCACGGAACCAGTTGTCTTCACGGTTCCACAGACCGAGTGCTACCCCATCACCGGTAGAGTGCGCTTTCAGTACCTTGCGATGCCGGTCAGCCCAGCGCGAGGAATTGGATCAAGCGCAGGCCCAACGGTTGGATACGGAGGTATCTCCGCCAGTACAGACTCCACCGGCTCGTCCTGGCAATTTGCGGATATGGAGGGCAATGTCGTTTCTGGCCCTACATCCTTTACCGGGATATGCAGCATCAGCAAGGGCGAAGCCGCTATCAGCTTCACCGGCCAGCAAAGCATATTGGACGACAACTGGGGGACCATCACCACGACTTTACCCACAAGTGCGCAATCCAATATCTGGGTTGGCCCTTCCGGATTCTTCGTTGCCGATCAAAGCGATCCGAGTCTGTCGACATACGGTGCTTCCGTTGTCGGAGTTGCCGAACCCTCATCGGCGATGACAACGAAAAATGTAGCATCCAAATCGTATTTAGGGTTTCTTTATGAAACAGCCACGATTGCCAGTACCAGCTACAACGTTGCCGCTGATGCCAACACTGTGCCGGTTTCCTTCGAGCCGTCATCCACTTCCGGATCGACAAGCATAACGGGTGGAGAATTTCCCAGCAGTACACAATTTCCAGGCGGCGACGTAACCCAGACGCCCAACTCCGACACTATCATCAACCTCGGCACACAGAGTGCGACCTACAACGGCTTGTATCCATCCGTTTCCATCACGGTGCTGGACCCTGCTCAGAATTGTGCGAACTATCAGGGGCTAGGCGAAACAGCGACTTCCGGGATCAACTCCGACGGCTATGTTACATGCACGTTCGCTGGAGTTGCTGTTGTTGGCAAGCCAGAAAGCAAATATGCGCTCTTCATCAGCGCCTACAACTGGGCTGCGAGATTGGGTGGAGCGCCCTTGCAGATTTACCTCTTTCAACAATAACGCGGATGCGCCTGTTCTTTCGTCCGGTGCGTTTTGGTCAAAGCACTTGCTTCAAAACTGATGGATTCACTTTGAGGAAGGTCGTATGAGATTCTTTCTGGATGATTCGAGATTTCCCTGGCGCTGCGTCCGCCGCTACTCCCTGCTGCTCTGTGTGTCGTTTCTAATTCCGCTGGTCGTCTGCGCTCAGGACAAGTCATCGGGCTTCATCCCTGGATCTATTGACATCTTCGCAGGAAACGGCAACGACACTGCGACTGTCAGCGGTTCGATCGCTACCAGTACGGGTATCTACGGCGGCCCTCTTGCCATAGCGTCGGACAGTCTGGGCGATGTCGTCTTTTCGCAAAGCTCAGCTACGCGGACCGCTATCTATATGGTGTATGCGGGAGGGGGAATTCCTCAGACTTTGGCGGCGGTCACGACGCAGGCCAGCCCGGCGGTAACGCCGGTGAAAGGTTACATTTATGAAATTGACTGCGGCTGCAAAACCGTAGGTACGACGTTGAGTCAAACAGGAGTCAACGCTAGTGCCCTATGGTTTGATTCCTCCGATAATCTGTATATAGCGGATGCTACTGTGTATTACTCTGCTTTCAAGGTGGACCACACAACCGGTAATATAACCCGCATCGCCGGGGTTCTAGGTACAAAAGGAAGCTATTCCAGTGGAGATACGATCAGCGGCGTCGCGACCAGCGTTCCTCTGCATTTATCCGATGTCAAGACAGACGCCTACGGAAACGTCTATATTTCCGATTCTACCGACTTTGTAGTGCTTGTTGTCTATTCAGGCAGCCAAGCACCTCCGGTACTGGCCGCTGAAGGTGTTACCAATCCTACTTTCGGCAATATCTATACCATCGCGGGTCAGGTTGGGAATTCTTGCTACTTCAATTGGGATTATAGCACTACAGTTAATACTTATTATATCTGCGCACAAAGTGGCGCGGCAAGTGGTTCAAGCCCTTATGTCCTCGGTAATGCTAATTCGATAGCGGTCGACGCATCCGGCAACGTTTATATCCTGGACGGTGCTATGTTGATGGTGGATGTTATCTCCGCGGGCATAGCAACTCCCCCGTTGCTGACAGCAGAAGGCACTACGCCTGTAGCAGGCAACATCTATGCGATTGTTGGGTACAACAACCCGAACAACCTGGCGGCAAACTACTTATACGGGGGGTGCGATGATTCATCTCCATGCAATGACGGTACGGCAAATGACCTATGGTTCGATACTCCACACGCAATAGCTGTGGATACAAGCGGTGATGTGTATGTGAGCGATAGAGGCGAACACGCTGTGCTCAAAATCGACGCTGTGGGGTATGCCTCGACGGTTGCCGGAATTGACGATCCATATCAATCGATTCCCGCCACAGCCACGATTGCAACAGACAAATCTGCAACTGATACTTCGCTTAGCGCTCCAATAGGAATTGCTTTTGACCCGAGTGACAACCTCTACGTTGCGGATGCAGGTTATTACACCGTCTGGCAGGCCTCGCCAGCACTGGCGCAAACCATCACCTTTCCCACGCTCACGACGCCAGTGACCTACGGAGTGAACCAGATTTCATTAGGCGCGACTGCTACGAGCGGCCTTGACGTGACCTACTCTGTGTCTTCGACGAGTCCTGCCACCGTATCCGGTGCTGGCTCCAGCGCAGCACTGAATGTAACCGGCGCAGGGACCATTGCTGTTACCGCAGCGCAAGCAGGCGGCACAAGCACTGCTGGTATCTATGCCGCCGCCACCTCCGTCAGTCAGGACGTGACGGTAAGCAAAGCGTCATTGACAGTGACCGCAGATAGCCTCCATATGATCTATGGAGCAACCGTTCCCACGCTGACCTACAATACGAGCGGATGGGTCAGCAGCGCGGATCAGTCCAGCAGCACAATGGTCACCGGCACACCAACCCTCTCGACCACAGCCAGCAGTACCAAAGATTCCGGTACATATCCCATCACCATTGACTGCTCGTCCATGTCCTCAAGCGACTACACATTCAACTGCGTCAGTGGCACGATAACCATCACTGGAGCCACCGCGCAGTCGATCACCTTCCCGGCATTTTCAGCGGTCACCTACGGCCATGCGGCGATCACTCTGGGAGCTTCGGCCAGTTCGAAACTTCCGGTTACCTATACGGTGGTCAGTGGACCTGGAACGGTGTCCGGCTCCACGCTCACCATCACCGGCGCGGGGACCATCGTCGTCCAAGCCAGCCAGAACGGCAACGACACCTATGCGGGTGTTACGCCGCAAACGCAAAGCCTCACCGTCAATCCGGCACCGCTTACCGTGACCGCGCCATCTCCGACGTACTTCTACGGCACCAACATCACGGCAGCTCTTGCCGCGACTTCACCAACCATCACCGGCTGGGTTGGAACCGATACATCGGTCGTGGTAAGCGGCAGCCCAACTTATACCACCAGCGCTACTAGTACCTCGGACCCCGGCAGCTTTACCCTCTCGGTGGCGCAAGGGCAACTGGTGCTGGCATCCTCAGCCGCTGCGAATTACACCTTCACAACTTTTAATTCCGGCACCATTACCATCACCAAGGCCGGACAGACGATCAGCTATGTAGCACCGACGAAGATTACATACGGCGACCTCCCAACGATAACGGCGACCTCCAGCGCGGGTCTGCCTGTTACAGGTACTATCACCGGAAACCTGACGGCCATCTCAAGCGTAACTGTTCCTAGTTCCAAAAACTACACGCTGGAATGGAACGCTACTGGCATCGGCGCAGCCACCATCAACCTGACCCAGGCAGGAACAACGGATTATGCCGCGGCCACTCCGGTTGTCTTGAGCTTCAATGTTGGTCAGGCACCGTTGGATATAACAGCTATTAGCATGACGCGAGAACAAGGCGCATCAAATCCGACTTTCACTTACACAGTTGGTACATCTGCTGCGGGCACAGTAGGCGGTTTCGTCAACAGTGACACCGACATTCCTTCAGTAGTCTCGGGCGTACCCACGCTGACGACGACAGCGACGCAGGCTTCCTCGTCGGGGACGTACACGATTGCGGTTGATACGAGCACGATGACCTCAGCGAACTATTACTTCGTCCCGATCACCGGCACACTGACGGTGACACAGGCGGGCACCTACACAATTACAGCCAATCCTTCCTCGCTCACAATCGCGCGCGGTCAGAGTGCCCAATCAACCATCATCATCACGCCATCGAACGCATATCAGGGAACAATTGCCCTGACTTGTGGTACATTGCCAGCCAACGTCACCTGCACCATCAGCCCCTCCACGTACACCTTTACAGGAGCTTACAACTCTAGCGGTTACGAATACCCTGCACAAGGAATTATCACCATCAACACCACGTCAGCCACGGTAGTAGGCAATAATGCGCCGCGGAAGTCGAATGTCAGCTTCGCCGGTTTTCTGATACCAGGATCGCTTACCGGGCTCTTCCTCGTCTTCGCGCGCAAGCGGGTAGCGAAAATTACTATTTTCTGGAGCCTGTACGCCCTGCTAGCACTGGGAATCGGAGCAACGCTGGGACTTACCTCCTGCGGTGGATCGAGCGTCAATACAACCGCAGCAGCAGGCACTCAAACGATCACTCTCACCGGAACCGGCACGACGCCATCGGGCGGCACAGTGACCGCAACGGTTCCGCTGACCGTGACGATTCAATAACGCTTCAGGCCCGAACCTTTCCGTCTGGTTCGGGCCTGAAAACATCCCGATCAAGTGATTCGCTCGACCCGCTAGCCTCTGCCAGCGGCATCAGGAAGGCTTTGTGTTTCTGAAGGACAGGACGAAGGAGAAATTGAAATGAATCGAACGGCAAGAATAATGGTCACTCTGCTCTTATGCGCGAGCGTTGCTCTTGCGCAAACGCCTGCCCCTGCAAAGCACGCGAAGCCGAAACCCAAGACGCAGGAGCAGATTCAGCTTGAGCAAACGAATCAGCAACTGCTCGACAATATGCGCAAGATTCAAACGCAGATGGACGAGATGCGGCAGCAGTTGCAGCAGGCGCAAAAGGACGCCGCAGCGGCAAAGTCCGAAGCCGCTGACGCTAGCCGTAAGGCGGACGGATTCCAGCAGGTCGTCGGCCAGAATGCCGAAGCGGTTAGCACGCTTCAAGGCGCAGTGACCGACCTGAAAGGTAACGCGGTCTCTCTCGCACAGACGATTCAGGACGATCAGAAACAGACCAAAGCCGCCATCGAGCATCCCGACATTCTGCACTACAAGGGCATCACACTATCGCCCGCAGGTAGCTTCACGGCTGCTGAAACCGTGAATCGCAATCACGCTACGGGCGGCGATATTCCAACGGCGTGGACTTCGATTCCGCTGACCCACTCCGATCTGGCGCAGACCAGCGAATTCTTCGGCTCGGGCCGCCAGTCGCGTCTTGCGCTGATGGCCGAGAGCAAGGGTGTTCACAACACTTTCCGCGGCTACTTTGAGATGGACTTTCTCGGCTCGGGCACCAACTCGAACAACAACCAGAGCAATAGCTACGTCATGCGCCAACGCCAGATATGGGGACAACTGGAGACCGCTAGCGGCTGGAGCTTCTCGGGCGGCCAGATGTGGTCGCTTGCCACGGAGTACAAGAGCGGGCTTACGCTGCGCTCGGAAGCCACGCCACAGTCCATCGATCCAAATTACGTGCCCGGCTTCGTCTGGGCGCGGCAGTACGGATTCCGTATCACCAAGCAAGTCAATCCGCGCCTGTGGGCTGCGGCCTCGCTCGAAAATCCGCAGACGCTCACGCCGGTCGTCAACGGCGACGTAACCGGCCTGCCGCTGATTCTCTGGGCCAGCCCAGGAGCCAACGGCGGCAACTATAACGCTGCTGCCAATACGTCGAATGGCTCGACACCGGGCTTGTTGACGACCTACTCGATGAACGCCGTTCCCGACTTCATTGCCAAGGTAGCCTATGAGCCGAAGTGGGGCGGCCACTATGAAATCTTCGGCGTTTCGCGCTTCTTCCGCGCGCGGCTTTATCCCAACGCAACCAAAGCGGAGATTGCAGCGGGCACAGCGACCAGCGCGGGAGCCTACAACGACACCGAAGCTGGCGGCGGCATCGGAGCCAGCGCGCGCCGCGCGGTGCTGAACAAGCGCTTTGATCTCGGCCTGAAAGGTCTGTGGGGTACGGGCATGGGCCGCTACGGAACCTCGACCATTGCTGACGTGACCGCACGGCCCGATGGCAAGCTCTCGCCACTGCATACGTGGTCGGCGCTCTCGACCGTCGAGTGGCACGCCACGCCGCGCTTCGATGTGTATATGAACTACGGCGGCGATTACGTGAAGCGCACCAACTACACCAACCTGACGACGGGCAATCCGCTGGGTTATGGCGTCGGCACCATCAGCAGTTACACAAATGCCGGGTGCAATACCGAACCGGTGCCAACCGGAACAGGCGGCACAACGAATTACCCAACTACGCCAAGTTCCTGCTCGGCAACCAACCGCGACATCCAGGAGTTCACCGTTGGCTACTGGTACGACTTCTACAAGGGCGCACGAGGCCGCTTCCGCCAAGGCATTCAATACGGCTACGCCCAGCGCAAAACCTGGGCCGACCTGAACGGTCTCGCGCCCGAAGGACTCGACAACATCTTCGAGACCTCCTTCCGCTACTACTTGCCATAATGAATCCACAAACACCAAGCGCGAACGACAGGAAGCACTGGGAGAGCGTACACATCTGTCCCAAATGCCATCATGTTCTGAATCTCGCCGAAATCGACCTCAGGACGATTACAACCGGGATTGTTTCATGTCCGAACTGCGAATGGTCGGGGCCGATTGAGATTCAGATGCTCGATCAGCACCGGCCTCCAGAGTGAGACAAGCTAGAGGTCCTGCAAGAGCCGCCTATGCGGAGATGGGCAGCGGCAATTGTTTGTACTTGTTTACGTCCGACATACGGCGCATGAAGGTCCGCAGCAACTCGCTCGCAACCTTCGATTCATTGTCGGCGCGAGAAGCCAAATAGGTTCTTAACCGAAGCTCCGGCTCCGCCAGGGGCCGGACGGTGACGCCATTGCGGGCCATGAGCAGCGCACCGGCCTTGACGACGAACGCGAGGGCGGATTGATCGGCCACAAAGGGAAACGCCTCTTCAGGGGCCGTGATATGATGGGTCTTCGAGGGCCTGATCTTCCGCTGCTCCGCGATGCGCCGAATGGAATCGTACAACGGCGGGTGTAACCGGCGCTCAAACAGAACCCACCAGCGATTGGCCATCATGTCGAGCGTGACAGACGAATAGCCCGCTAGTTCATCGCGTTTTGCCATCGCAATGTAAAACGGAGATTCGCCGATCTGCACTTTCGATAGCAACGGAGACTCAGGCGGTTCGGTGGCGATTGCCATATCGAGTGCCCCTGCCAGAAGGTCATGCACAAGGTCAAACGAAAATTGACTGGCCAATTCGATTTTCAATCGAGGGAATAAGGGAAGCTCAAGGGAAAGCAGGGTCGTAATGAGGAACGGATCGGTATAGGGCGACCTTCCAATATGCAGGGGAGTATCGGCGTCCTGTAGGACTGAACGCGCCGCCTCCATGGCTCGCTCACCATGGAGAAGCGAAAGACGCGCTTCATGAACGTATGCTCGACCGGCGTCAGTCAGCTTGACGTTCTTACGATCCCGCACAAACAGCGGTCCGCCGACAAGTGTCTCCAGGTCTTGAATATTCTTGGTGAGCATTGGCTGGCTGATGCCCATCTTCCGCGCGGCGCGAGAGAAGTTCAGTTCCTCAGACAGCGCGATTGCGGATTCCATGAATTTCGTTTCATTGCGTGCCATACACAACCTCCCATCCTGCTCGAAGTTTGTTGAGGATGGGACGCAATGCATACGGCCTGTAAATGCGACGCCCACTTAGCTCAAAACTGGAATGTCCCATCGCAACGTACTGCCCAGTGTATTGGACTCGCGAAGCGCGGAAGCGATTCCTGTTGATCTTGCGAATAGCTCTCTTATCAATCCTGTGAATAATCAACCTCTCGATAAGAATTGGACATCAGAACAATTTCTGGGGCATCGTGATGGGCAACGGTCCTGACGGACTCTTTCGCGGATGACGCTTTCAATGAAGGACTCCGCTACTACGATGAGGCGTTCGACAGGGGCCGCATTTCGACCTATTCCCGAGGTCAAACATGCTGCAAATCGCCAAAACTGCTTACGAGAAGTCATCGTCTAATTTCGAGCCTTTATTGGATCTCCACGAAGCTGCATCGGTTTTGGGGATGCACTGGAAGACGCTGGAGGGTAAGGCGAGAAATCGAGAGATACCAGCGTTCAAGGTCGGTAAACGCTGGCGCTTCCGGCTCAGTTCGTTGAATATTTGGCTGGAAAACGGAATAAAATCGAACATAACCGATCACGCCGTGCTGACTGGACAGGAGCAGCAATCTTGAAGTTCACACGGCAACGCTTTCAACGCGGCACCCTGCGCAAAGTCGCGCGGGCAGACAACCAATGGGCTTGGGAATACCGTTACCAAGACCCCACAACCAACAAGCGAACATCTATGTTCCTGAGCACAGCAAAGTTCCCCACGCAGGTCGCGGTCGAGCGACATCTGGAGGCTTTTGTGCTCAAACTCAACTCCGAAAATCCGACACTGGCAATTCTGGAGCCGACGTTCGCCGCCATTCTGGACCGTTTCATCGAGGAGGAGAGGCTGCTCGAAATC